>ENA-UOJP01000448-UOJP01000448.1-human-gut-metagenome-genome-assembly--contig:-C102-NODE-448-length-79575-cov-8.972259_pt1 | contig 79575 bp, 65 predicted proteins | sample MGYA00242353_ERZ723900 | MGnify/ENA metagenome assembly ERZ723900 | reverse complement strand
AAGGAACTTTCAGCCCAGTGATTATCATAGAAGATCAGCATTTACAGACTTTTTTTCACACACTCGTTGAATTAAACCTACTATAATCGGCTCCTGCGCAACACCGTCAACGAGGGAAATCTACCTCCACTGCGCAAGCGCGCAGTAGATCAAAGCCCAATCGCAGATGGCATAGTCGGGCATGTTGGGTGTGCGGTTTTCTTGATTGTTTCATGATCATTTCATTAAAGAGCGTCCTCCGTAGACAGAGTTATCCCAAAATTCGTTGAAGTGATTCAACAATAATATCAACATCATTTTCAGAATTATTTCTTCCAAACGACAATCGTATAGTTCCCTTTGCCAGATCCGGCTCCAGTCCAATAGCCTGTAATACATGAGATATCTGAGTTTCTTTGCTATTACAAGCAGAGCCGGTAGAAACACAAATTCCCATTAAATCTAATCGATGCAGAAGGGCTTCGCCGCTATAACCAGGGAACGATAGGCTTAAATTTCCGGGGATATGCACCTCGCTCCCGTTTCGGGAGAAGCGTATATTTGCATTAGACAACCCTATAAGCAATTTGTTTTCCAGCAAAGCCAAATGTGACGTTGTATCTTTTATTGCAGCCACATTTTTTTTTAGTGCAGTGGCCATACCAACTATAGATGCAATATTCTCCGTTCCGGCTCTCATGTGGCGTTCCTGGCTACCTCCGCTTGCGCATGGCATCAGCGGCGTCCCTTTTCGGACATACAGGAAACCTATCCCTTTTGGGCCATTAAACTTATGAGCAGAAGCGGAAAGCATATCTACACCAAGCGCATTCACATCTATTTCAATATGCCCAACTGCCTGAACAGCGTCTGTATGAAATATTGCACCACAGGAATGTGCAATAGCAGCTAAAGTAGAAATATCCTGAATGGAGCCAATCTCGTTGTTTGCTGTCATGATGGAAACCAATTGAGTGTCTGAATTGATATATTCTGACAGAGTTTCGAAATTCACTGTGCCAGTAAAATCAACCGGGAGATAGGATACAGGATACCCCATTTTCTCTATATCAGCACACGGACGAAGAATCGCATGATGTTCAATGACTGAAGTTATGAAAGCGTGTTTGCTGGAGTCCAAAAACGCAGTTCCTTTTATGGCCCAGTTGTTACTCTCTGTACCACCCGAGGTAAAAAATATTTCTTCTGGTTGAGCGCCGACGCATTGAGCAATTGTTTCTCTCGAGTTCTTCAGTGCTTTTTTTGCTGTTCTCGCAAATGAGTAGGGTTGTGAAGCATTACCGTACTCTCCTAAAAGATATGGCTTCATTGCATCAAAAGCATCCACATCCAATTGCGTTGTAGCTGCATTGTCAGCATAAATGAATTGATTCATAATCCCACCTCACTCAAATAATTTACATCCTTCTTCTTTGAACTCCTCAATTTTCTCAAGAAGCTCCTCAACAGTACATCCCAGATACTCAGCAAGGCAATCCATACAGTAGAAATTCTCTATATCTTCACCCAAAAGTTTTTTGTTGATGCCAATGGTATTCTTGTCGAGGTTCTTTTGGTCACAAATAATACAATCAGCTCTCATATGAAATCTCCTTCAACGAGAAGGAAGGCACATCCTTACCCTTGAACTCTACATCAAGAATCCCAAGTTGCCGTTTAATGATTTTTCGCATACGAACAGCAGGACGGAGGCAATACTGCTGGAATCTCTTGGGATTGATGTCCTGTGTACTCCGCACATTCGGGAACAAAAGCTTCAGATATGCTGTAGCGATCCGCTTTACGGCTTCGGTGTCACGAGTGTCTGCCTTATCTGGAACATCAATGATTTGGTCTACGATGGCTCTGTAACTGACATCATTGCGGAGTTCATGCAGAATCGTGCAGAAGTATTCCGAGTTCAGCGCCCAGCCAGAAAGCTTTAAGTCATCATTCATTCTCGGTATATCCCAGCCCTTGATAAAGCCATGGATTCGGTCTACCAATGCACTTTCTTGGAATAACGAGGGTAGTTCAGAGAACATATTCTGATACTCATCCATGTTATCCTGTGCGATGTTTCCCAGAAAGATTATGCCCGCATCAGATTTTCCCTCATAACCGCCAATGTTAAATTGCCCGTACTCCATATATCCTTGCATAATGGAGCGCATTTCATTCACATCGCCGAACTGCACCAACTTTACCTCATCGATTGCAATAAAGTCATGTCCGGTAACAAAGCCGGGGGTCTTCCGAGCAGTATCATAAAACATTTTTGCCCGAGTTACCTTTCCGCCATCTGTCAGAAGCCCGTATTTACTCACATGACCAAACACATAGGACTTACCAGTCCCTTTCGGTGCCAGCTCAATTAGATTAAGGCGCTTTTCGACAAAAGGCAGGATGCGAGTTAGCATCGAAAGTTTTTGCTCTTCACTTTCGTATCCATCGGCATTGTAATCAATTGCACCCAACAGCACATCTATCCATTCGGAAGTTGTAAATTCATTTCGCATATCCTTATAGTAATCAAGATCAATGGTATAAGGGCAGAAATTTGTAAACCCCGTAAGACGAATTTTTCCTGGAATTTTGGGCTTCACAGTGTCATCAGGCGGACGATAGCCAAGTTCGACCACGCCCCAAACTTCCTGCCCACTGACCAGTTCTCCACGGTATTGGTCCCATATGGACACATCAATCATGGTTTCCTTGTTTGCCAAACCAAAGTCAGGCAACGAAAAGGTTATTTCTCCTGTTTTGATGCTAATATCCACAGAAATCTTCGTAAGGATTTTAACACGTTCATTGTCATTTATGATTCTATCTTTAATCCTGATCCATTCTTCTTTGTTTGGCAGATAGGCGTGGATAAAATCTGTGAGTTCATCAATATCCAGATTTCCTTCATCATCAGCAAACTTTTTAAGTAGCCAGTCTCTCAAAAATGATGGAAGGCCTAACGCAGAAAAGAAGTTGCTTTTCTTCAAATCCTTGTAGACGACCATTTCATCAAAACAATCTCTAAGTTTTTCTGTCACAAGTAACCCTCCTACAGAATGTTCTTTTCGCTGCCGCTTTCCTTCTTTACTTTCAAAGGCAGGGCAGTGGCCACAGGCATTCCACCAGCGAATACATCTACGCTGTATGTTTTGGCACGGCGGATTTCGGCCATCTCCTCTACAACATAGAAATTATCGTCAATCGGATTCGCTTCATAGACATGGCCATCTATTACAACACTGACATCCACCAACTTTTCTGTGGCAAATACTTTAATTGCAGCTTTCTTGCGAAAGCTGACGGTGATTTCGGGGATGCCGACAAACAGCGCCGTCGAATCAATCGGCATTATCTTTACTTCAATGGCAGCGTTAAGATACGAAATCTCAATAATCGGAATAACGATTTCCTCCAATGTTGCGCCACCATGAACCTCAACATTGGCTTTCCGGCTTCCCTTGAAACGGTCATAATTGGCAAGCGCCCAGAAATCTTCCGCATCAGTAGCGCTGTCTGGTCTTTCATCGACCTCGCTTTTAGGGCAGCATCTTCCAGAGTGCTTTCCGTTTGATTCCATTTCCCACAGATTTTCAGTTTCATGAATTACAGCCAGTCTACTGGCACCATGGTCTGCGATTAGGATGGCCTTTTGATAGTCACCGTTCGTGAGTTTTGTTTTGATTTTCTTTAGAAGCTCATCAATCAGTTCCAGTTCACGAATCAAATGAATCGGGAGCTTTCTATCCTCACGGCTATAATCATATCCTTCTTCACCGTGATGCTTGATTTTATCTATTTTGTCGACGGTAATAATCGGGAACCGTTCTGTGGATAGCACATCCCAAAATTCCTTATTTTTGCTTGTGATGGATGGAAGCTCACATCTGCATACTGTGATTTTCGCCATCAACTCAATGGCGTGACATCTGGACATAATGTAGCCAAGATATTCAACGCCCATTGCATCAGTGAAATAGGTCTGAGCGTTTGTTACATCAATTCCCTCAACTACAGAACTCCGGGGTTGAAGAATGATATTGTAATCTCTATCGACTGCCTGCTTTTCAACGATCTCCATGAAGTTCGGGAAAATCTTGTTGACAACCTTTTGATATTTATACTCTTGGAAATAGCTGTCAAGCAATTCATTTTTGAAATAGTATGGTGTCAGGTAAGCTCGAAGGTCAGGATAGATGCGCTCCAATATGTTAAAAAGTTCAGCTCGTTCAAAGTCTTCGCTGTATCTATCCAGCAACTTGAAAATAAGCTCTTTTTCCTGAATAGTATTGTCTGTTAGATAGTAGAGCGCATACTTTCCCTTGCTCTGGACGATCTTGCAGAAATTATTAACTTCATCGAGCGGGTTGCCGATGGCATTCAAATGTACTTTTCTGCGTTCATATAAGGGCGCAAATATGCTATCTGTTGGCTCGACTTCTAAAATAGTGCGATACAAATTGTGAATGAGCTCAGCCGGGGAAGAAGCTGCCTCTATTGCCTTGTTTAAGTACGAGTCGTTGCCAGCATGGAACAGTTTGAGCCCAATAAAGTACAACCAAAGCCATTTTTTATCTGCACTATTCTGCTGGTAGGTAGAAATAACAATATCCAGATTGTAAATACTCCCTATTTTGGCAGAAATGAGCTGTTGCCACGAAGGGTATTCTTGAAATTCTGCCAGGGCATACTGCCAATCTTCTTTGCTGCCATAACCTTCTGCCAATACAGATGTCATTCCATCCAGGTGACACAAAACCTCGTAAGGATTCTTCAGGTCTGAGATTGCATAGAGAGAAAATGGGTAACTGTCCTTGCTTTTGTGGGTTTCGACGTATAGCACTTCTGCGGTGGCTGATTCCACCGCCTTAGCTATGCCTCGAAGCCCTTTTACCGCCGGACTTGTGCCCGTGAGTTTGATGCCTTCTTCAGTAAAAACAAGTCTTGGCCGAACAGATTGTACTCCATCCAAAATACAAACTCTGCTATCGAGACGCCGGTCATTTTTGATAAGGGTACGCAGATATTCGGCACATTGAAAGGTGAGAATCACCGCATGACCAGCAATACTCATAGATAGAAGTTCTTTTAATTCTTGCACCAATGCCTTTTCGCCTTTCAACATGAAGAAATTCGAAATTTCACTGACAAAAAAGCTGCTGTTTTCGTTGGCAAGGCGCTCGAGAATGTTCGGGATTATAGGGAATTCGTCTGCTTTACAAAACTCCGTATCGGAAGCACACAAAAAGATATTCTGAGGCAACTTGTAATGGAGCATGATAGCGTTCAAATCCGCCTTGTTTTGAACATCGACAATAAGAGGTTCGACATTATCCTTCTTCAGATAACGGTCCATTTTTTTAATGACTTCCTGGATGGTCATTTTGCACCTCCTTAATTCCCTTTGATGATCTCCATTCCAACAACCATGTTATCCCGAATGAGATCCTTTAGATACTTCTTCACATCAGCAATATCCATTTCATCAATTTTGGCGAGGGCACGGTCACAACCGCCCTGATTGTATTTTGCTTCCGCCATCTGGTGAAGCTTCTTTTCAATTTCAGGAAGGCCAAACCAATCAAAAGGCTCTGCTGTGATGTGGGAGTCAAGGTAATCTTTCGCTTCCTGAATATCCGCTAGCATGACGGAATAGTTTCCAATAATGCTGCTCTGAAACGCTTTATCCAAAGCTGCGGCATCATCTAGCAAGTCAAAGAATTTTGCGGAAGCAAAGTACTCCATTGCACGATCGATTGACTGCTCATCAGCCTTTGGACGATTGACAGCACCGAATGCGGCTTTTGCCTTTGCCACCTCGCTGTCTGGAACAAGGCACAAGATGGGCATCTTATGTTTTTTCGACCAATCCCGGGGAGACTCTGTTCGAGTTTTCTCTCGCCACAGCTTCTTTAACTGCGTATTTTTCTGTCCCTCTTTGTAGGCGGCAACTTTGGCCTCGACCTGGTTCAAATAGTCCGCTTTTTCGTAGGTAAATGAGCCAGCAGGCATGATGGAAAATACTTCCTTAATTTCATTATCCGACAGACCATCAAGATAGTACCCGCATACACGCTTAAACAAATCAATCTGGTTATTATAGAAATTGCGGAATGTGCTTTCATTTTTCTGAACGAGTTCCAAGAAGGTTTGCTTCTGGGAATCCAACAGAGTTCCGGCTTTTTTCAGGGTATAGAGTATCCCGAGGAACGGTCCCATCTCATCAAGATAGTTTTTTGCGGCTGCATAAGAGATGCGAATATATCCACATTTGTCACACCATTCCCGTATAGTCGCATCATAAGAGATGCTCTTGGAGATAATCTTGTTGCTTTCCACAATAATTTGATACTCCAGAATAACCTCGCGGATTTTCTGCTGAGCGGTTTCGACATTCCACACCCAGTTTGCTGCATCTGCATCAAACTTTTTGCGAAGGACATTGATGTATTGGCCTCCATCGCCGACCGTTTCAGCAAGGGAAACAAGAGTACCATTTTCAAAAGTTTCAAGGTAGGCAACCATACCCTGGATACACTTTTCTTTTGTCAAAATGCTTTGCAAATCATTTGCAGCATTTCCGTTGGCGAGGGTAAGATTCCCGATTTTCATAGCAATCTCGCTGTCAGTCGTTCCGGCTCCCATGTTATTGCTGTTGGCAATCCCGCAGAAAGAATCGATTATGTCAGACAGCACAGCGGTTTCTGTTTGAAGTGTTTCTTTCTCAAGAGTATACTTCAAAGTCCAAATCGGGAACGAGAACTCCTTCATCTTATTGCGGATGCGTTCTCTTGTGTTTGGAACAGAGGTACACATATTGAGCGGAATACCAAATGCTACAGAAGTGATTTCGTTGAAAGCCTTCTCCGCGGGGGTCATCGCAACAATATACTTGTCCTTGTAACGAGGATTTGGCGTGATTTCGAGACGAATAACCTCATCAATCATTTCCTTGAGCTTGTTGACATTCAAAATATCGTTGGTGAGTCCATCGCTCCAGCTATATGTCCCGGAAGCGTATTCTTTAAGCACAAAGCCCAGAATAAATGCAGACAGATTACAGGGCATAAAGCCGTAGGGTGCAGCTTTCAAAACATCATAAATTTTCTTAATGGATACACGGCCACCGCCGTTCTGGAAGCCATTATTTATGATTCCATCAACGCACACCTTGATTTTAGAAATCAAAAGATGGGGTTTGGAAATCCAGTATTCAGGCACCTTCCATGCGCCATCAAGAGCAGTTTCCAACTTTGTGACAGGACTGCCGGACAGGAAGGTTCCGGCAGTTTTCTCGTTGAAAGCACATTCAACACCTTGCTTAAGACTGCTAGGTGTATACATATTGGCGATTACATTGTAAGAACCCTCAAGACAGGACACAAATTTTTTCTTGTTGATTTCTGTGAGAAGTCCGTATAGAGTGTCAAGCGTAGTGGCCCGCTCACCATCCGGCTTATCGGCGGTGTGAACCATGAACTCACCAGCAACAATGCGGGCTTTCCATTTTTTCAACGAATCCTTTGCATTATTGGCATACTGAGTAACTAATGTAGGGTCTTTTCCTTGCTGGGACATGGATAACGCCATATCGTGACGATATACGCCGTAGCCATCCGAACCAAACGGGGTTCGGCTGGCATCAATGAAAATCATGTTGTAGGTTCCGGCAGAAAGGGCATCGTGGATTTTCTTGCCCAGGAGAACACTTTCGGCATCATCTTTTGCGAAACATACTACGGCAACAATCTTGTTTTCATACTTTTCTTCCGTGTTGCGAAGTTGCTTGATTGTAGAATCGAAATCGGAAGCAGAAACAAAGCGCAGCTCATAGCGGAGCTTCAAGGCTCCTCCGAGGGTAATAGCGTCAACGATTCGAGTTCTATCAGTGAGTTCCTCCGTAATAAAAGCAGAAGTGCTTTTTCGGTCAATTTGCTCCTCAAAAGGCGTTACATCAATTTCGTCCTCGTGGTTGTAGGCTGCATACTGGAATTTTCCGCCGCCGAGGGACTTGGAGAACAGCACCTTCTCTCGAACAAGTTGCTCAGCACATCTAGCTGCGGAGCCTTCCATGTCGGTTCCTTCAAACGCATTGTCGAGGTTCTTTTCATTGGGAATAAACAGCTCAACAGAGTCGCCGGCGTATTGGGAAATTGCCTGCAATAGAAGGACCGTCTTCAGAACTCGTTTTTGGTCAGAATCAAGCCGCTGATTCCCGGCACGGTTATAGTAGTCAAGAATAAAGCGAATATCATGCGCCAGATATTCCTTGCCTTTGTCATAGAAGAATTCCCAAAGCATATCAACAGAGAGCAGCGGGTTATCATCCTCCGGCCCGAAATTGTCAATAAACCATTGGAAGCCCTTGATTTCATCGCCACGGTCATTCTTGATAAAGTCAAACATACTGCGCTGGTTGGAATCAAACGCAGAGGCGATGTGTTTCAAGAGCAGGGCAGCGTAGGGGTGTATCGGGAGAATGTCCACCATCTCTTTGTCAGTAATGCGGGCCACCGACTTTACCAGCTTGCGGGATTCCTGCGTTCTGGCAGTAAGGTCTCCGAGGGCAAGATCCCAATCTTCGAGCACGGCTTCATCCTTGTTTTTCTCCATGGCTGCCCCCATGAGCTGGAATGCGATATTTTCAGGCAGACTGATTAAGCTGTGCGGACTGACAAAGCGTCCGTTCAGCTTAATGAAGTCCTGGTCACGCTCGTGGAACAAACCTTGGGTAACATGGGTGACCAGCACGAAATAGAAGGGGTCGGTTTCGCTGATTTCACAAAGCTCTTGGAATCCGGTGAGATTGCGGGCATTGTTGTAAAAGTATTCGGTAAACTCATCCCACATAAAGACAATGGCTTTCAAGCCGTTTGCCTGAATCACTTCACGGATCCAGTTGCTCAAATCGGTCACGCTCAGCGAGAGAGCTTTCACCTGGCGCTGATCGGCCACCTTAAAAATATTGTCCATAACCTTCGCCAGCGCATCGCCAGAAAAGGTGCGTAACTTTTCAATTACTGTATCGGCATCATCCCCACCGAACAGGTTGGAGTATGTGCCCGTAATCAAGCCATTGAAATAACTTTTGTTATCCTTGTCGGAAAGCCATGTGATAGTGGCCTCTTTTAGTGCGTTTCCACCCTTGTTTTCAATTCCAGCATCGACAAGTGCTTTTTCTATGCTCTCCTGGATGGCAAAGACAAGGTTGTGGTCGCTGCGAATGGTGGCGGAGCCGTAGCGATGGACGGTCAGAATACGCCCACTGGATTTCACGGCCTGGAAACGGTTGCACAGGTCATTGTCCATCTTGTGTCTTTGGAAGTATTCACGAGTTTCTTCCTCGGTGGAATCCAGCAATTTTTTCAGGGTGTGAACAGCGTGAGATTTACCTGTGCCGTAGGCTCCCTCTACCCACAGGCAGAGCTTCTGCTTACGCTCAAGGACACTGACTGTGTTTTTCAGAAGTTTCACAAAGGTCTCGTGGGGGAAAAATTTTTTCCACACTTCTGGGTTCTTTGTAATGACTGCTTCATTCACGGCAGGAAAATAATCTGGGTCAATATCGAAATAATGACGGTATTTTTCCAACATCGGCATTGCTTCTTCCTCCTTAGAACAGACTCAGCACATCCTGGGATGTCTTTTTGCTGTTGAGTGTGATATTATCCAGATCAAGCGTAAAGCTGGCATTGATAAAGTCTGGATAGTTAATAGTCAAGCCATTCAGAATCTTTTCCATCTGATTGCGGTCGAGTCCGAAAATCTCAGTAGGACTAACACCATCGCTCTCGATGTCATGATTCAAGAGCCGGGACAAGGTGAACTGGTGATAATCCCCGCAAGCCTCTGCAAACTTATATAAGCTGTAAAGAATGACAAGCGGATTCGGATTTTTCCAGGGGATGCGAACCACGCTATTCCAAAAACGCTTTCCGTTCTTTAGTATGTAGTCACAAACACCCAAGCCAATTTCGTTACTTAATTGAGGAATAGAAATCAGGATATTCTTATATGCGGAGACAATGTGTGAACGAGAATTTTTACTCATTGAGTCGTCCAGCATTGCATAAATGGTATCGGGGGTGTGCGTTGTAGAGAAATCAATGTTTTTGACCCACCAATTAAACTCCGATGTGTATGTCAAATTGCATAGCATCAATGCCCAAGCACCGGAACTCTCTATTCCAATAATATCAATAACCTTACCAAAGGGTGCAAATTTAGATTTAACAGTAACTTCGGCATCGTTCAAGAAGCTCTTGAGGTTTTTAACCATGTTGGTCCCAAGGCTGTGAGGAGAAGTCCAAAATTCATCCTTTAATTTGAAATACGACCTAACCCAATCGAGTTCAATACCCATATTTCCATACCTGTCAATGCTCCCCATTTTCTTTTCTCCTTTCGGTAATCGCAATGAGTTGGCTACCAAGCAACCATGAAATACATCGTGACATTTTTTGCATTTAACACATCGGTCATCGATTGTTACATGGCCATCCTTCATAGAAATAAACCCATTCGGACAATTCACCTCGCATACTCTACAGCCAATGCAATATGCGGTTTTTCTAAACACAGTCTTCAATTCGGACATAAAATAAATGTCTTTCTGGGTATTAGTCCCTATAACGACTGTGGCAGTTAGTCCGCTGGTATTTTCGGCAATCTCAATGTGATACAACTTATCTCTGTAGAGCACTTCGACATTACCATTCTCCAGAAATGTTACATCGCCAATTGTTTTAATCCACTGCTTCCAATCAGTTTCTACACGGGATACTTGAATTGTAAGTACACCTTGTTCAAATGATTCATTTGTATAACTTTTGGCGAATGATAATTCTTTTCCACTTCTTCGTGCTTTCCATCAGCCAATGTTCATAAACTCCTTGACGGCGCTCGGATTAGACAATTCTTTGGAAGTCGTTTCCAGTATAATGTTATTGAATGTTGTGGTTGTCCGATATCCCTTGTCACTACAGCTGTATGCTTGTTCCTTAAAGTACATATTCTTCGATGCGGCTAACGGGCACACAAGACATCCTGCACGGCTATTTCCTTTTTTATAAGCATCATTTATCAAGAGTTGTCTCTCATAGATATAGGAAAACAGTTCGGCAGAGTTCCATTCAAGGATTGGGTGGCAGCTATACTGTCCACGCACTTTCTCTCCGTGGCTAACACCCTCGTATTCACTCCGGGATGCACTTTCATCTCCACGAACACCCGTGAAGGCCATTCCTCTAAAATGAGGATTATTGGTATACTCCCTGAGTAAGATAATTTGAGGTGTTGTTTTATGCACACTACAACACCAACGCATTGTTTGTGCTGGCGGACCAAATTGTCTCCATGTAAATTCCGGATCGAAGTCAGACTGAGCTCGTAAAAATTCAATTTTAGATTCAATGCAGTTCCGTTCAATTTGCTCAACTATTTTGTATGTGTCTGGGAATTCCATTCCCGTATCACCGAATAACACCTTGAACTTGTTGTGCGGCAAAGCCCGCTGCACCAGATCGAGGGCTACTACGCTATCCTTGCCACCACTGAACGCTACATAAAAGACATCGACTCGATCCATGTACTCTACGTAAGTATTGTATATTTTTTTAATTGTTTCTGCGGCTAGTTTCTCCAATAGGTCCCGGTTCTTTTTAACCATTGCAGGGATGTCAACAAAGCGAAGAGGTTGTCCATTTGGTTCTGGGTCATCCAAAATGACGATTTCAGGTGCTGTGTAAAGACTACCACCTTTTGTTTTGGCAACCTGCCGTCCACGGTAGAAATAATTATTGGCCTCCGCCCACATATATGGGTAAGAGTCATTCTTTGCATAATTCCAATACCGGTCAAATCCCAAAATATTCAGTTCTTTATAATACACCGGACGGGGTTCCTTGCTAAAGGAAAGTGGGGAGCTGTTCAGCAGCAATCCTCCCGTCTCGGCATCCCAAGTGTATGAGTACATATTAGTCGGTGTCCTTCCTTTGCCTTTGTGCGTTCGCCTTGATAATGAGCGATTCTATTTCTGAGTATCTACGCCGGGCAAGATACCCGTTGTCACTCAAAAATTGAAGCACAGGGGCTTTTTTCATCTCTATTTGATTATTTGCCAATAGGTCAACAATCAAGTTATCAAAGCTGTCAATGCCTGCAGAACGCTTGACGATTGCGCCAGCACATTCGGTCCCATTAAAACTGCTGTGTAGAAGCATATATTTCTGACTGTAGCTCGCCACATAATGCTCCAATAGGAAGATATTCCAAGGGAATCCTACATAGGGAAATGCGCCAAAGTTTGTCGCTTCCGGCAGAGGAATATACCTTCCCATGCAGATACGATCCAAAGCTTCATCCATTGCTTCAACGGGAAACTGAGCGGCGGTTTTCGCTACAAACTGATCTCGGCTGATTCGCAGGCTATTTTCGTAAATTGCTTCAAAGTATATGGGAGTTGCGAGGCTATTTGCCAAACTCTGAAGCTCAGACAGCGTGAAAGTATCATGATTCCTCGCATATTTTGCAAACACATTTGCCATCGAGAGTTCCTGACCTGAGCGGCTGATAATATTCCCCTTGAAGGAAAATTTATCGCCTAATTTTGCCTTTAGCGCATCTCGGAATCCATACATAGAGAGTGTGTGATTCTCATCTATGATATAGGGATATTTCGCACAGATTGCGTCATAGAGCTCATTGCCACCAATAAAATCCTTCTCGTCAATGGTTCTCTGGATGATTTCAGCAATTCCATCCAGTTCTTCATCGGACAAATGGACGATACTTTCGTGAAAGTATTCGCTGCGGCCGTTGTTGACGAATTCAACATTGCTGGCAAGGATAAACTTTATCTTACTTTGCGGGAGATGCGCCAGAGCAGTGAAAAGCTCATCATAAGTCGCCGGTCTGCCATAATCTTGCAAGCAAGAACGAACTTCAGATAGCGGGTCCGTACTGACATCTGGCGTCTTCGATATAAAATTTCTGTCGATGAAGAATCTGCCGTTTCCTATAAAGGTCAGGTACGACTTCAGCATATCGGCATCGTGGATATGGTAGTCCAAAAACGCATCGGAAAATTCTGCAAAAATCGCTTGATAATAGATAGCGGATTTACCGTCCGCAAAAGCAGTCTCGATGTAATTCAGCAATTCGTCCTTTAGTTCTTCGCTCAACATGACATCCGGGAGGAATGCTTTTCCCTCGTAAATAATGCAGAGCTGCTTGATTTTTTTGCTGATGTCATCATCAGGATCAGTTAGCTCCCTATCATGGGTTGCCGTGTAATACCTCTTGAATTTGCGTATCTCAAGAGGCGAATCCATGCGAAATCCCTTCTTGAAGTATTGCCTGAGAACCTCCTCATAGCCGTCATTTCTGTAGGTTTCTGTCGGTTTCGAATCGTCTTTTGCAGGTGCAGTCCAAGTCAGATCCGAGCCAATAAATCCGAGAAATTTCTGTAAGGCCGCACGGAAACGATTGTGCTGCCTTGCGTTATAGGCAAGAAAATCCGTATTGCTTAGGAGCAACTGAATTGTCTCCTGTACCTTTTGTTTGTCCGTTGCGTAAAGCTGCCAAGAGGTCAGTTGGTGTTCTCGGGCAAATGCCTCACAATTGTTTATCGCAGAAGCATAGCTCCGGCAGGTAGCATCAGCCATTTTCAGTGTTTCAGACAGATAGCGAGAGAAGCTTCTGCTATTTATCTCACGAGTCGCATCGTTTCCAAACGACTTTTTCTGATGAGCTTGTTCAGAAGTTTCCTTCGCTTTTTTTCTATATGTAATAACAATATTTTGGCAGTCCACATTACACAAGTCCAAGACATAGTGAATTTTTGCCGCAATATCGTTTGCGCTCAAATTAGTTTCCAGCATATATGCTGTTCCCGGTATAGGTTTGGGAGCAATCATAAAACTATAATTATCATTACTCGCAAGTTCGATTTGGCCAGGGTTTTGCACAAAAGACATTCCCGGTCGGAATATATGAGAATAATCTTCGATTACCGCAGCCATTGCATTGGTATAGAGGGTTGACCAGGAATCACCGGTTTCTTTATCCTGGCCAAAGTAACTGAACCGCTCCGGCTTAGTGTACGTCAAGTCAAAGTCCGCATGAAAATCAATTTCAAAAGTTACGTTCTGACTATGTGAACTCTCCGTATTGGAGGTATCTGGTGCGATGTCAGGAATATCTTCTGAAAAAATGTAGGAATCCCCGATATTTGATGCCCAGCTCACATTATCGAGAATCTCCTCAACAACAGCGGGACGAGCGGTATGGTTAATGGCCTCACATATCTCTCGAATTGTGACTCTCTGACTTTCGTGAGAGGTTTTTAGTGTATTATAGATTTGATTATATATAGCAGGGTATTTTTGCAACAACCTTTCGTCTTGCTCGGTTTTTATGTATGCAGTGACAGGAGTTTCTGCCTTGGCTGTCCCTACATCGGGCATGCTTTGATTCGACATTTCATGCTCGATGATACCACTACCTTCAACGGTCTTTCCATCAGTAATGCGAGCGTAAAGACCTTCTTTTATGTAGTTATAGTAATGTCGTCCTGCGTCAACAATCTTATTTATTTGCCGTCTACGGGTTATTCTGAAGATTTTGTTCTGCTCAATGGTACGTTGCACTTTTTTAATGGTTTCAAAATCTGTTGTCTCGAACAGCGGATTTTGCAGGACTTTTATTTTCAGACAAAAAGTTTCTATTTCAGAATAACATCTATAAAGCTCCGAAAGCTGTGCAGGAGACACTCGTTCAGCAAGATAACGCATGAAGTCATCTTCAGCGTTTTTTTTATCGCTTATCATTGCCCTTGCCTCCTTCAGTAATTTTTGGTACTCATCATAGGATTCGTGATACAAACCTGCAACATCTGCAAAAAGTTTGGTGGCCGGTTTGAAAACTGTGCGACCGAGATACGCCGACTCCATGCTTTTCATTTGAAATGAAATACCATTTGTATTGCGATACACTTCATCAACTTCAATACCCCGATGAAGTGCCATCGCCTTTAAATCACGAGATACTGCCTTAATTGCGTCCGAGCGTGTGAATTCGCCTTTCATAGAGGCAAGGAGCCCTTCCAATAGGATGGCTGCTTCATATTTATCCCAAGACGGCTGCCTCTCTACCATACATAACTACTCCCTTGAAGATGTTCGGATTTCTTAGTTGCATTGCTTTATTTTGACTCTTTTACATATTCTATAATATCGCCAAAATCACAATCGAGGGTCTCACATATACGACCTAAAATAGCGAGATTTACCGCTTCATCTCGCCTTAGCTTTGTCATCGTATTCGGCGCAATATCTGCGGCTTTTCTCAAATCCGCTTTGCTCATTTTCTTGTCTACAAGTAACTTCCACATACGGTTATAAGATAGAGCCATGCGTTCTCTCCTTCTTTCAAGCATCAAAGGTATTTTGTAAGGCAATTCTCAAAAAAGCACAATACGACATTTTGATTTACATTTTAACATCGATGCTCGCTTCTTTCAAGAACTTTTCGCAATTTTATGCGAGAATGCAGATGAAAATTTAGAGTGAGGCTGAGTTGTAGCCCGAGAATCCCGTTTGTACTACAAAAGTACCATTTTGTAAATAACAGCCTATTTTTGTAACCATACTTCCCGGTTTAAAACCAAAAATCCCATTTTGTAATGATCTTTCCCGGTTTTCTTTGCTTTTTGTAGGAAATGCAGCTATAATGACGTTACAGGTTTCTAAAAACAAGTACAACTAACAGGAGTCAATCCCCTCTCGATTTTTTTGTAATCGGAGAATCCACCCCTGCTGTCTGCTCATTTCTCTTGTAAATGTGTCGGCGGCCTTTTACTTGTTTTTAGTTTACTTTTTCAGAAGACGCGGCTTTAGGACGATGTCTCCGGCGGCAACCGGATGGCATCCCAGTTTCCTTAGCAGTTCTTCTCCATAGTAAAAGCTGAACGTTTCGTATGGGGTACGGTTGTTCAGCTTTTTTCTTTTATAAGAATTGATATGGTCCATCATACGGCAGATGTCTTCCTGTGTCAGATTGTCCATGGAGGCACCTTTGGGGAGTACCCTGCGAATCAGTTCATGATTAACTTCACAGGCCCCCTTCTGATAAGGGCTTCCTGCGTCACAGTAAAAGAGATACGTGCGCCTGCTTCGATACTGGTCTGATGTAAATTCCAGCGCTTTGGGGTTGGAGAATTCACTCCCGTTGTCTGTCAAAATCACTGGGAACAGCCGGCAAAAATCCTGCTTTCCAAGGACTCGGTACAGTTCCTCAAAAATATCAATGACGGACTGGGATGTGTTGGAATCCCTCAGGAATGCCAGCATTAGGCTGCTGTCCACAAAATGAACAGTGAGAAGAACCTTGCCGCCCCTGCTCCCGATTACCGAATCCATCTGTACCATCGGAAGCTCTGGGTGATCTTCCATGAATTTCAGGAAATCCTTGTAGCTACGTCCAATCCGACAACCGCGGTCGATCTTGAATTCCGGCTTCTTATATCTTGGACGGTACTCTACTTTTCTGGGCAGATCAATATTTCTAACATCTAACAAGCAGGCGTCAATGTAATTGTAAAGAGTCTTCTCACTGCACATCAGTTCATTTACATGGCTTTCATAAACCTGATGAACAGACTGGCCGTTACGAATCAGTGGCGAGATCAGCCGATTGATACGCGCAAGCTCCTCTTCGCTGGAAAGTATCCCGCATCGTGCTTCAGAGACTGCCTTTTCTGCGGCGATATGGGCATCTGCCGGATCATAGAACATTTTTTGCAGGGTACATTGGTCAAGTATCTGGCAGCCGTTACAGACATATGGAGGCTTAAATCTCATTGTGCAGACCTCTTCCTCGAACTGTCTGCAGAGCTCATTGTACTGAGGACAGATACTACATTTATAGGCTGATTCATGAGAACAAGCACTACGACAGATCTTCTTGGCCTTACAGGTTGTCCGATGCAGGCAGGCATTAAATGGATAGCCGGGACGACCAGACTTCTTTTCAAAGGAATGCCGTTTAATTTCTTTTGCAACGGTTGTGCGGTCCTTTCCAATGAGCGATCCGATTGCACCAAAAGACTTATGTTCCTTTAATCCCTGAGCGATCATAAGGCGTTCTTCATATGTTAAAAATTTAGACATGATTATGCTCCTTCCTTGCCGCCGGCAGAGATAAGGATAGCATAAAAAGAAGACCGGACACCATAGGCTGATCTTCAAGAACTCTGTTTGTAAAGGAAAATCCATACCCATCGCTTTTCCCTAATAAATAAAACATTTACTCTATAACTGAAATCACAGGTATGGAATTTCAGTTTACAACTGACGATATGATTATTTTACAGAGGCGTGTGAGGAACTTTATATCCAGGTTTTTGAGGAATGGGCGGATCGAAACGGATTGGATTTCAAAAAGCAGTAAAGTGAAGTGGCGTCTGCCGGTGCAGCAGACCCTCGGCTGCTTTAAAAGTTAAGGCAACCCGCCCATCATTTTTCCACCAAACGCTAGGAAATCCCCTCCGTTTGTGCTATACTGGGAGATACTTACAAAGAGAAGGGGAGGCAGGCAATTATGGACAAAGTGATTACAGTAAGCCGTGAATTCGGCAGTGGCGGCCGGGAATTGGGGGTACGCCTGGCGGAACATTTTGGGATTCCCTTTTACGATAAGGAGCTGATCTCCATGGCGGCGGATCACGCCGATATGGCGGAGACGGCATTCCAGCACTACGATGAGAAGCTTCCGGACATGCATGACCCGTTGGACCGGCATTATTACAACCCATTCTCCGCGGTGTACAAGGTGCCTATGTCGGATCAGATTTTTGTGGCGCAGTCCAGTTTTATCCGCCGCCTTGCGGAGCAGGGCCCCTGCGTGATTGTGGGACGCTGCGCGGACCGGGTGCTGACGGACAGCGTTAATCTGTTCATCTACGCGAAAATGAAGGACCGGGTGAAGCGTATGGTATCCCTGGAGCCGGAGGCGGATCCCCAGGAGATGGAGAAGCGGATTCGTGAGGTGGACCGCAAGCGCAAGGATTATTACCAGTATTATACCGGGGCTCAGTGGGGCAGGGCTCAGAATTATCACCTGTGCGTGGAAAGCGGACTGGTGGGCGTGGACGGTTGCCTGCGGGCGGCGTTGGCGTATCTGGGTGAGAATTGATGTGAATGATAGCCGCGTTTACGCGTTGTCAAAGCGGATTTTTAAGAAAAGGGGGCGGAAAACCTGCAACTTCAGGTTTTCCGCCCCCTTTTTCATGGGAAATACTGATTCATTAGGCGTCCGGGGAGAAAAAGCCGTACCCGGTTGCCAGATTATGCAGGCCGTAGCAGCCCAGCTGATCCCAGGCATCGATAAACTGGCGGCGGCCCGGCCACCAGGTCCAAAACTGAAGGGCGCCGTACAATTCTGTACCAGGAGCATATCCTGTGGCCTCAGGGGTGTAAAGGAGGAAGGCAGAACCGGGCCCCAGGGGCGCGCCGTCCGGGCCATCCAGCCCATAGGGGCCGCTGGAGATATAGCGGATGCCGTTTTCGCGCCACTCTTCGCCTAGTGGATGACCGGTGTCCAGCACCAACTCCTTCAACGTCAGGGACCAGGAGGCGTCGGTGAGACGGGCGAAATCCCCAAAGTTTCCGTGGAACCGGCAGATGTACTGCACGTCTGCGTCGGAGTCGGTGTATTCTCCTGCAAAAGAACCGTCCGGGTTCAGGGTAAGGGTGGTCCGCCATGCCCCGGCTCCGCTGAGAAATTCCATTTCCACAGGATGGCTTAAGGGCAGGGAATCGGTTTTCACGGGAACGGCGGGCGTCTGAGTGAGGGTCATAGCTGTCTGAAAATCCTGTAAATTTTCCGACATGGTTTTCGAGGAATCTCTGGTGAAGGTCCCGTCTAAATCGTCCAGCCACCACAGTGTTTCGGCCAGCGTTCCAGCTTGATCGAAGGCGGCTTGAAGGTCCGCGTGGGTATTGAAGAGCTGGACGCTGTGGGCCAACAGGCCGTTAAGTTCATCCACAAACGTAGAGATGGCTATAGGGTCAAATGTTCCGTGGAAGGGTGCGCTGAAATTGGTGTCAAAGGAGATGCTTTTTTGCTGCACCGTGGTTTCCACACCGTCTTTCAGGAAAAAGAGTTCGTAGTGATAGGAGAAATTCCCCTGATACATGGTGGGCCGGTAGCGCAGCAGATAATCTTCCCCATCCAGGGTACACAGGAAGAGGGCGTTCCATTCCGATGGTGCACGGCTGCCCCATGCCGACCAGATTTTTGTCCCGTTCTCCTGGAAATCCAGCGAAAGCTCATTTCCGGTTTCGGACAGACGCAGTGTCTCCGGGATGCCGTTGTGGTTTACATCCGTTTCAGGAAGGCCTTTTTCAGAGGGGGTATCGCCCGTGTTGGGTGAGGCCGGTGTTGACGGGAGGAGAGACTGGGAGTGGCCGTTCTGCTCATGTTGTCCGTTCTGTCCATCCTGGCCAAGTTGCCCGGATTGTTCAGGCTTCCCAGATTGCCCATCCAGCCCGATTCTCCCACTAACCCCCGCCATTTTGGCATTCCGGTCAGTAGCCAGAGCCGTCCCGGCGGCCAGCACTGTGATCAGGGCAAGATTTATGACCCACAGCGCTGGCTTTTTATAATGCAGCACATGTTTGATCCGGCTTTGCAACCTGCTGTCCCCAAATGCCAGGGGGCCGATTGGGAGCCGTTTCCCGGTGGAGAGCCGCAGCAGGGTGGAAGAGTAATCGGCCCGGATATCCCGGCCAATGTTTCGCAGAACTGCCTCGTCACAGGATATTTCCATATCCTTTCCGGCCAGATAAAAGGCCAGCCAGACCAATGGATTAAACCAGTGTATAACCACAGCCAGCCACGCCAGGGCCCGGAGACAGGGATCCAGCCTTCGAATGTGGGTCCGCTCATGAAACAGGATGTACTCCCGCTCTTCTTTGGGAAGGTCCGAGGGCAAAAAGATTCTGGGCCGGAACAGTCCCAGCACAAAGGGGGAGGAAATGTGATCGGCCAGCCAGACCTGTCTCTCCCCCGCAAGGGGAGTGGACCCGACTAGCCGCCGTTGCAGCTGAAACAGAGAGATTAAACTGTAGAGAAGCAACCCTGCTGCACCGCACAGCCAGACAGCCGTCGCGATTGCCAGCAGACCAGCAGGGGAGGTGGCAGACTGTGCAGTCTGGCCTTCCAGGGAGTCAGTGATTCCGCCTGCATCTGCGGCCTGCTCCGCCACGACGAGAGTATCCGGATCGCTGGAAATGTTGGCCGCGCTGGAGGAATCAGGTGCGCCCAAGTGGTCGGCCACACGCAGGCGGTCCGTCACCTCCAACCTCCGCTCCAGCAAAACCGGCATTCCGCTGGGAATGATACCCACCGGGCTTTCGAAGGTTATGGGGCAGAGCAGCCGGAACAGTACCGCCGCCCACAGGGCGTAGGAGAACACCCTGAGCGCTTTTCGCAGGAACAGGCGGAAAAACAGCACAAGTAAAATGACGAGACTTGCCGTCCCGCTCATTGAGAGTACCATCAGAAACAGACCGCGCATGCCCTCACCTCCTGCTCTTGTCGATGAGCTGCTGGAGCTGGTCGATCTCCTCGTTGCTCAGCTTTTTTCGAAACGTAAAGGCGGTGAGGAATTTTGGCAGGGATCCGTCAAATGCCTCCTCCACGAATTCCTCGCTTTGAAGGGCGGAGAATTCCTCCCGGCTCAGCAGAGAGGTCACCACTCCACTGTCGTTTTGTACAATACCCCGCTGGCACAGCCGCCGCAGGACGGTATAGGTGGTGGATTTTTTCCAGGACAGCGTTTCGCGGCACAGCTCTGCCAGCCTGCCGGAGGTCAGCGGTTCGTTGTCCCAGATCAGCGCGGCGAACTTTGCCTCTATTTCGCCCAGTCTGTACTGTGTCATATTGTGCAGCTCCTTATTAAATACTGGTTTACAAGTTGTAGCCTACTGCTAGTCTACATCATGTAAACCAATCTGTCAAGAAGCCGTATCGTTATCACACGGCAATGTTTTCATAAGGGCATAAAAATACTCATGCTTACCAGTACAAAAATATTCATACCAGGCCTCAAGCGTGTCTGATTGAAATACATCTAAATACTCGATTATTTGCCTGGCCCACAGCAAAGCCCCGGCGCAGCCGGCTGTAATCAGATTGTGGTCCGCCACCGACGGCTGATCGACGTAAAAGCGTTGCCCTTTATAACCGGGGGAAAACATGTCAAGAAATCCCGGTCCATTGCTGGTATGCGGACGCTGATCCAGAAGCCCACAGCCCGCCAGCGCTGTGGTGGCCCCGCAGATTGCGCACACCGCGGCGCCTGCAGATAGAAACTCACCTGCTTTTTCAATAACAGCGCCGTGCCTTGGGTCGCTCCAGGTATTTGCGCCCGGCAAAATGAGCATACTCGTCTCATCCGCAACTATCTCATCAATTAAGCAGTCAGGCACAATCGTCAGTCCGCCCATGGTAGTGACGGTTTCCCGGGAAGCGCTGACCGTTTTGAGTGACACGCGCTGCGCGCCCGTCCTGAAAAAACGCCCGGAGTTCAGCTCTGCGGTGACATACCCCAATTCCCAGTCGGCCAATGTATCGAGAACGTAAACATAGATTGTAAACATAAAATTCCTCCATTTTAATTTTCTTGTATAGCGCTGTCTCTGACAGAATTTTACCATGTGATTGTTGACAACAGTATGGCCATAATCCATACTAATAAAAAAGAAATGTTAAAGGGCGGTTGTCAGATGAAAACAGACAGGCTTGTGAGCATTATCATGATGCTTCTGGACAAAGAGCGCGTAAGCGCGCAGGAATTAGCAGACAGATTTGAGGTTTCACCCCGGACCATTTACCGCGACATAGAGACCATCAACATGGCGGGGATTCCGGTCCGCTCAACGCCGGGGGTGGGCGGTGGTTTTGAAATCATGCAGGAGTACAAGCTCGATAAAAATGTTTTTTCCGCTGCCGACCTCTCCGCCATCCTGATGGGGCTTTCCAGCCTTTCCGGAATGGTGCGGGGAAATGAACTGGTAAACGCCCTTGCAAAGGTCAGGCGTTTCATCCCCGCTGACAGAGCCAAAGAAATTGAACTGAGAGCAAACCAGATATATATCGATTTAAGTCCCTGGATGGGCAACCGGAATATTCAGCCCTATCTGGAACTGGTCAAAACGGCTTTGCAGGAAAGCAGGATGCTTTCATTTGAATACGCGGACCGCTTCGGAAATAAGACGGTGCGGACGGTGGAGCCGTACCAGATTGTATTGAAGGGCAGCCATTGGTATTTTCAGGGATATTGCCGCAAACGAGAAGATTTTCGCCTGTTCCGACTATCCCGCATTTCAAGCCTGCAAATGAGTCGGGAAACGTTTTCGCCGCGGGATTATCAAAAACCGGTTTTGGATTTTGGGGATATTTTGAAAACCATGCAGACAACCATCAAGCTTCGCGTTCAAAAATCTGCGATGGACCGTCTGCTCGATTTTTGCACCTGCGAACATGCTGTGCCGGACGGCGAGGAATATTATATTGTAAACTTCCCGTTCATTGAAAATGAATATTACTACGATATTCTGATCAGCTTCGGGAACCAATGCGAGTGTCTGGAGCCGCCGCATGTCCGTGCAGAAATGAAACGCCGGATACAAAATATGGCCGCCCTATATGATGGTTAAAAATCATTTTGAATGGTGGTAAATCTTAGCAGCATATTTTAAGAGGCCGGGCTCATACTAAGAAGGTACAAAGGAAGTACAAATCAGAAACAGGTGAGTCCATGGAAAAGCCCGGTAAGAAACTGAAGAAATTAATTGTCATAACAGGAACCACGGGAGTGGTGTACGCAGGATTCCGGTATCTGCTGCCCCTCGTGGCTCCTTTTTTCATAGGATATTTGGTTGCGCTTATGCTGCGCCCCTCGGCGCGCTTTTTGTCCTACCGCCTGCGGCTGCGTATTAAGGGAAAGACCCGCCATCTGCCCATCGGAGTGGTGGGAGGCGCGGAATTTCTGCTGCTGATCACACTGCTGGGGGCGGGGCTGTACTGGGGGCTTGTGAAGCTGTGCCAGGAAGGCAAGATGCTGGCGCTCCAGCTGCCCATCTGGGTGGAACAGTTCGACCGCTGGCTGACGGGAAGCTGCCGGGAAATGGAGCAGACCTTCGGCCTGCGGGAGGGCCGGGTGGCCGATGTGGTAAGCGAGATGCTGACCAACCTGATCCAGGCGGGCAAGCAGTCGGCCATGCCGGTGCTGATGGCCAACTCCGTCACGGTAATCCGCTGGGGAGTGGGAATTATCGTGGTATTTGTCGTGCTGTTCCTGGCCGTGGTGCTCTCGCTCCAGGAGATGGACGATCTTCGGGTGCGGCGGGACCTGTCCGTGTTCCGGCGGGAATTTGCCATGATCGGGAAACGCATCGTGCACACGGGCAAGGCCTGGTTCAAGACCCAGGGTATTATCCTCAGCCTGATTACCATGCTGTGCATTCTGGGGATGGCGGCCATCGGCAACCCTTATTATATTATGGCCGGAATCGGGATCGGGGTGCTGGACGCCCTGCCTATTTTCGGCACGGGAACGGTGCTGATCCCGTGGAGCCTCATTTGCCTGTTCATGGGGCGGTGGGGGAGGGCGCTGGCGCTGTTTGCATTGTACCTGATCTGTTATCTGATCAGGGAATATCTGGAAACAAAGCTGATGTCCAACCAGGTGGGTCTGTCTCCGCTGGAAACGCTGGCGGCGGTGTACGTTGGCTTGCAGCTGTTTGGATTCCTGGGATTTATATTGGGGCCTCTGGGGCTGCTGCTGATCGAGGATCTGGTGGAAGCGTGGACGTAAGGGGGGCCAGCCGGTCGATCGGATCTTTTAAATCCAGCAGGTACTGGTGGGGCTTCATTTCGATGTGGATTCCGCAAGAATCCTTTCGCAGCGATTCCATCCAGTTGTCCCAGCCGCCGATAAAAATGTCGATAAAGTCGGGGGAATTTCCCCGGCTTTTATAGCGTCTGAGATATTCCTGCCTGGCCCCGGTTTCCGGATAACAGAGTACATAAGGAACACCGGCCTGCCCCAAATCCTCCAGGACCCGCGCCACCGATGGAATGACAAGGTAGGCCTGTGGGTTTTGACGGTGGTAATCCAGAATGGCATCCCGGTAGGAGGCCTCCCATCCAAAGATAAAATCCAGTTCCAGACTGGCCTTAAAGGACTCAACCGGACGCCCGGAGGCCAAAAGCTTGTCAAAATTGGAATACTTAAACGGCATACAGCCGAAATCCACTGCGTTTTCGACTTTTTGGCAAAAGGTGGTTTTGCCGATTCCTGAAAATCCGGCTATGATCATAGATACCTCCTTGGTTTGGTCGTGTATAGGCGTTTCCAAAGCTGAAAATGCCACGTTATGATAATTGATTATAGGCCATGGTCGGAGGCCGCGCCAGTGCAGATTGCGTGCGGGGCCGTCGGCTTTGTGCGGCCTGTCAGGGGATACGCGGACAGGTATACAAAAAGCCGCCTTTTTGTGAACCGGTGTGGGACGGGGCGGGGGAATGCCGGCATGACTCAGCCGCCGTCTGGACGGTTGGGAAAATGCCGCCCCGGCCGCCGGAAAACACGTTACGGTACACTTCGTTCCCAGTAACACGCTTTGCAATGCACAGAAACGGCAAAAAATGCCGTTTCGCGCCGCTATCCTCGGGTTTTCTGTGACTTCCGCTGCGCTCCGCTCACAAAAAACGTCTCGCGGGACATTGCCTGTGAACCGTAACGAAAACACACGCAGCCAGCCGGAAAACACGCCCCAGGGCTGGTAAACAGGCTGGAAATGTGGTATGATATGCGAAAACCAGGATATGCCAAATGTGGGACGACATGGGATTGAAACGATGAAATGGACGCCGGAAACAGCGCATATCCGGCGAAGATGTCCGATCAAGGAATCTGCTGTGCAACAATGACAGAAGGAGGGTTACATAATATGAAAATTTCAAAGGTGAACGCGGTGTACTTCAGCCCCACATTCAGCTCCGGGGAGATCACCGGGCTGGTGGCCGGGGAGATGGCTTTGGCCGGAAGTCTCGGACAGGGGGAGAACATTGACTTGTCCAAAACGGAGGAGGATGAGGCGGTTCATGAGTTTGGGCCGGAGGACGTTGTCTGTGTGGGCGTTCCGTCCTACGGCGGGCGTGTGCCGGGGATCGCAGCCAAGCGTATGGAGAATCTGCGGGGCGACGGGACCGCGGCCGTGGTGATCGCGGTGTACGGTAACCGGGATTACGACGATACGCTGCTGGAGATGAAAGATATTCTGGCCGAACGGGGATTTACGGTGATCGCCGGATTGGCCGCGATCGCCCAGCATTCCATCGCGCCCTCCATCGCCGCCGGGAGACCCGATGAGAAGGACCGCCACGAATTGCGGGAGGCGGCCCGGGCGATTTGGGAAAAACTGGAGGACCTTGCGGCGCCGGCAGACGGCCAGGTGGAGGTAAAGGGGAAACGCCCTTACAAGGAGTACGGCGGTTCCGCTATGAAGCCAACGGCGGATGAGAGCTGCGTGGGCTGCGGAACCTGCGCGGAGCAGTGCCCGGTGAAGGCCATCCCGGCAGAGGCGCCGAACACCACGGACCGGGAACGCTGCATTTCCTGCATGCGCTGTATCAAAGTCTGCCCGGCAGGCGCCAGAAAGCTGGACCCGGCGGGGATTGCGGCGGTGGAGCAGAGGTTGAGCAAGATTTGCGGGGAGCGCAAGGAGAACGAACTGTATATTTGAGGCGGGAATTAGTTGAGGCCGCCGTCCATCCGGGGAATCCGGGTGGGCGGCGGTATTTTTTGTGTTTCGGGAGCGCGTTCGCCGGGGGATGGCGAGCGCGCTTCTGGTCATTTTTTAGCGGGAAATTGTGCCCGGATTACTAAGAATACAAGAAAATGTTCTCAAAAACCTCAAAAATTGTGCATTATATACAAAAACGGAGTTGAAAGATGCATCAGATTATCGATAGACAACAAAAACAGAGCCGTATATAATAGTGAGTATATTAGAAATGACGAAGATATTCGAAATAAAGAATATGCTCCCTCACGGGGCGATCGAAAGACGGGGGCATATTTTTTTACCTGCAATAGACTGATAATATCAATGATTATTACATAATTAACAGATAAAAAAGGACGGCAGAGGCCGGTTGAAGATTTTCTTTCTTTTTTACCCGGACGGCCGTTGGGACACAAATAGCGGAAGATTTTAAGACTGAATGCAGCAGGGGGTTATATGGACAGAAAGGTTATTTTATCAGTGGACGTTGGCGGTTCCAAGTATGTGGTGGGCCTGGTGCGGGAGAATGGGCAGATTATCTGCAAGCGCCGGTATAACTGGCGGCACATTTCCGCGGACAGCGTGGTGGAGCAGATCACGGAGGCCATGCAGCAGGCGATCCGGGAGAATCCGGGCGTTCAGATCAGCGCCGTGGGTATGACGATTCCCGGCTTGGTGGACCCGGCGGCGGGGGTGTGGGTGTCGGCCCGGTTTATGGGGATTTACGGGCTGCACATCGGAAGGATTTTGACGGAGCGTTTCGGCTACCGGGTGTTTCTGGACAACGACTGTAACGCCAGCGCCATCGCGGAGCGGATGTACGGGGTCTGCAAGCGCACGGACCATTTTATCTATCTGACGGTCAGCAACAGCATCGGCGGCGCCCTCTACTTAAACGGGGAACTGTACCGGGGGGCGTTCGGAAATGCGGGCGAGATCGGAGAGTGTTATGTGGATGAGGGACTGGACGGCAGCGGCAGGCGGGACGCGCTGGAGAATTTTGCTTCCGGCCGCGGGCTGGCGGCCACCTATGTGAAGCTGGGAGGCAGTCCCAAGATCGACGGGGAAGCGCCGGAGGGGCTGACCATTAGCCGACTGGCCCAGAAGGGGGATCCCATCGCGCTGAAGGCATTTGAGATGGAAGGCCGGTACCTGGGACAGGTGATCGCCATGTGCTGCTCCGTGCTGGACCCGGAGAAGGTGATTCTCGGCGGCGGCGTGGCTTTGGCCTTTGACCAGTATAAAGAGCCGCTGATCCGCACGGTGAAGCAGGAACTGAACATCGGAGGCAAGACGATCCCGCTGATCCGCCCCACGGGGCTGGGAGACGACGGAGGCCTGTTGGGAGCGGCGGCGGTAGCGGTTTTGGAATTAAATCATTTTGGGTAATTGTCCGGGCGGCGGGACATTGGCGTATAGAGCCGCTTTAGGGGCTGTCTGAAGAATTACCGTGTGGGAGGTTGGAAGTTTGGAGAGAACAGAGCGCGTGGTCCTGGGGATCGACGTAGGAGGGACTAAAGTATGTGTCGGCGTTGTGACGGAGGACGGCCGGGTGTTGGACAAACAGCGCTATCCCCACCGGAACGTTCCGGTTGAGGAGTGGACAAAGGAGCTGATGGCGCAGACGGACGCCCTGCTGGAGCGCTGCGGCATGAGGGACCGGATCGCGGCGGTGGGAATCGGCTGCCGGGGTAATGTGGATCACCGCAGCCAGCGGCTTATGGCTACCACGATCATGAAGCTCAGCCCGGAATATGATTTCTGCCAGGCGCTGCGCAGCCGGTACGGCCGCCCGGTCTACATCGACAACGACGTGAAGGCGGTGGCCTGCGCAGAGATTGTGTTCGGCGCGGGCAGGGAGTGCGGCGATTTTGTCTGCTACAACGTGGGAACCGGAATCGCGGTGGCCTCCGTGGCGGAGGGACGCCTGATCCGGGGCAGGGACAACAACGCGGGGGAGATCAGCACCGATTATCTGCCGGGAGGCAGGGACGGCGAAGCGGCTCCCGGGCTGGAGGCGGCGGCCTCGGGCAGGGGCATCGAGGACCAGGCCAGAGCACTTTTGGACGCATACCCGGATTCGGTGCTGGCCGCCCAGGGGGAGAAGCTCACCGCCCGGGACGTGCTGGCGGCCTGCCGGGAGGGAGACCCACTGGCCGGGAAGGTGGTGCGGAGGGCCCTGTACATGCTGGCGGCCTCGGCGGTCAACATCCGGCACCTGCTGAACCCGGAGCGGTTCGTATTTGTGGGGGGCGTGATCTCGGACCCCTGGTTTTTCGAACAGCTGCAGGGGACGGTTGAGGAACTGTCCCGGGCGGCGGGAGAGCGGTGGGACGCCGTGCTGCAGGTCTCGGAGCTTGGCATCGAACATGCGGGGCTTCTGGGGGCGGCGAGCGTGGCTTTCTATAATATGAAACTGAATGAACAAAACCATAAGGAGGTTGAGTAGGATGGAAATGAAAGAAATTGCGGCGTTAAATGAGCGGCTGCGGGAGCACATTCTCTCCCTGGCGAAGGCGGAGAGCTGGAAGCGCAACGACGAGCTGATCGCGGAGAGCATCGCCTCGTTTGAGGGGGAGCCGTACCTTGGCGGGATTCAGAATGTCTACATTGTGGGCCATGGAACGTCCTTTGCCACGGCGTCCAACGCGGAATCCCTGATCGCCCATATCGCGAAGGTCTACGCCAGGGCGCTGCACGCGTACCAGCTCAGGGAGTACCCGGAAGAGTTTATCCTGGACCCCGATAAAACACTGGTGATTGGCGTCACCTGCGGGGGAAATACGGTGAGCGTGAAGCTGGCGCTGAAGGCGGCCAGGGAAATGGGAGCCCACACCATGCTGATCTCCAACGACGGAAATGCTTCCTGCGCCGAGTTCGCGGACTTGCGGGTCAAGACCGACTGCAACGTGGAGCAGGCGGCGGATGTTCAGGCTTACAGCGTTTCCCATCTGTTCCTGCTGGAGGCCGCCTACGAGGTGGCGGTGCTTCTGGCGAAAAAGAACGGGGCTGCGGATGAGAAGCAGGCGGCCGTTTGGAAGGGAAAATTTGAGGACATCAGAGCCAAGATGGCCTGTCTGCCGGAACTGTTCGATGAAATGGAAAAAATTGCCACTTGGTACAAGGGCACCGGAACTGAGAACATGGTGGTTCTGGGAACCGGCCCCAACATGGGCACCATGGTGGAGGGAGCGTTAAAGATTTGCGAGATGGCCTGGAAGTTCGGAGCCGGAGAGGAGCTGGAGGACTTCGCCCACGGCCGTTTCCGCGAAATGGATGGCAAGATTCCGCTGTTCATCATCACCCCGGACGGAAAGACCAGGGAAAAGGTGCTGGATCTCCTGGCCGGATGCAACATTTCCGGGACGCCCACCGTGCTCTTTACCGGCAGCACCACCCCGGCGGTGGAGAAGCTGGCCACCCACATCGTCTGCATGCCGGAGGTTGAGGACGAGTATCTGACCCCGTTCCTGTACGTGTTCCCGCTGTGGTTCTTCGGCTACCATGTGAGAAAGATGGAGAACGGCCTGGTGGGAGAAAAGCGGTTCGGACTCTTTGCAAAGGATATCGATTTTAAGGCGCACTTCAACGAAGCCGGGGAATGGATCGGCTGACCCGGGTTCTTGAAAAAATAAAAGTGAAAAGGAGAAGTATATGAAAAAAGCATTGTGTTTTATCATGACGGCGGCATTATTGGCGGGCTCTTTAGTGGGATGCGGCGGCTCCGGCGGCGCTTCCTCCACCCCGACCCAGGCGGCGGGCGGCTCTGAGGCGGCGGGCGGCGGTTCCGGCGGCTCTTCCGGCGGCAGCGCTCAGGCGGCGGCGGGCAAGACCACGGCGGACGGCAAGTACGACCTGGTATTCTGGGTGTATTCCGACGCGGTATTAAACGACCAGGGCAAGCTCTTTGACCAGTGGGTCAAGGAATACTGCGAGGAAAATGAAAATGTAAACTCCATCACCCTGATCGGCAAAAACGACTCCGATCTTCTGACCAGCCTGATGGCAGGCGTGGGCCTTCCCGACATGTTCTTCGCCAGCGCCCGCGATATGGTGCAGTACAAGGGCGCCATCGACCTTTTGGACCTGTCCTCCATTTACGCTGAGCCGGAGTACAAGGATGGTTTCTACCCCGCGGCCATCGACGCCATTTCTGAGGACGGCGCGATGTGGGCGGTTCCGTTCATGAGCTATGTTCCGATCATTTTCCGCAACACGGACGTGATGACCAAGGCCGGAATCGACTGGGAGAACGAGGATTTGACCTCCTGGGATAAGTTTTACGAGGAGTGCGAGAAGGTAAAGGCAGCCGGAATCGACGCCACCCATTCCTGGGCTCAGGGCGGCTACTACTGCCCGGGCGCAATCCTGGCCTGCGACGCTCAGAACATGACAGCCGGCGTTGAGAACGGCGAGACCACCTTAAAGGCTGATCAGCTGGTAAGAACCTTTGAAACCGTGAAAAAGCTGGAAGAATACTCCAACGGCATGTCCTACGACGACGAGGCTGCGGCTGAGGCCTTCAAGGCCGGCGAGCTGGCGTTTATCGCGGCAGGCCCCTGGAACGAGCCGGACTACAAGAACGCAGGCGTAAACTATGACATTCAGCTGATTCCTTCCTACGATGAGAACGGTTACACCGGCGGACTTCAGGGCTGGGACTTCATGTACGGCGTGAACACCGGAGACGAGGGCAGAAATGAAGCGATCCGCGGATGGCTGAAGAAGATGGGTTCCTTTGAAGTACAGCAGAAGTTTGCACAGGTAATCGGACGTTCCATGCTGCGTCAGGACGCGATGGACGCTCCCGAGACCCAGCAGACCGAGATGTTGACGATTCTGGCCAAGGGCCTGAAATGCGGCATGAACCAGATGGATTTCGGACACAGCAGCGTGTTCTGGACCAGCGCCATCGCCGATGTGGCTCCCTCCGTGGCTAATGGCAGCATCACACCGGAGCAGGCGGCCGAGCAGTTCATTGAGGGGATCAACGGACTGTACGCCGAGGCGGGCGAGTAATTGCCGGACGATTAAAAAAGATATCAACAAGATTGGATGTGGCCGGATGATTCCGGCCACATCTGAAAGCGAAAGGGGTAAATGCTATGAAGGTAAAAAAAGATCAGACCCCCAAGGCGTCACGCGGTTATAAATGGAAACGGTACTCACTGAACTATTTAGGCTTACTGCCCTTTTTCCTGCTGTTTGCAGTCTTTATCCTCTATCCGTTCTTCCAGGGCGTGTTTATGAGTTTTACCGACTGGTCCGTGTCCAGCAGGGGAAACGTGAACTTTGTCGGTCTTACGAATTACAAATTTGTCCTTTCCGGGAAAGGCACCACCTCCGTCCGGTTTTTAAAATCCGTTCGGAACCTTGCAATCTACGTTCCGATGACCCTGGCCGTCGGATTGACCCTGTCCCTGAGCCTGGCGTTAATCACGCGCGCTTTGTCTAAAAAGCTCTTCGGCGTGTTTCGGGGAATTTACTTCGTTCCGTACGTGCTTCCGCTGTTCCTGTGCGCAGGTATCTGGCAGTGGTTCATGACCACCGGAACGGGACTTGTGTCCTCCGCCCTGGCCAATATCGGAATCGGCCGCGGAGTCACGTGGGACAGCACGGATATTTACGCCATTGTGTACGTGCTGTTTGTGGACGTCTGGAACTCGGTTGGTTTTAACTACGTTGTGATCAGCGCGGGCATGGCGGATATCTCGCCGGATATCTACGAGGCCGCGGAGATCGACGGGGCCAGCACCTTCCAGAAAATGAAAAGCATCACGATTCCGCTCCTGGAGCCGATCCTGTTCTTCGTCATCACCTACGGATTTATCAGCGCGCTTCAGGTTTACGATATTCCCTGGATCATTTCCAGCAGCAGCAACGTGAACAACGCAGGCGGCCCCGGACAGGTGATGTCCTTCCCGGTGATTGAGATGGTCCGAAATATCTATCTGGGCGGCAAATCCGGCCTGGGCCGGGCGTGCACCGAGGGCGTGATCCTGATGACGGCCATTCTGGCGGTAACCATTGTCCAGTTCAAGGCCAGACGGAAAAAAGTGTAAGGAGGGGAAGAGATGAGAGCTAATCGGACGCTTGAAAAATGTATTCTGCTACTGCTTGCCTCGGTCTGGGCCCTGGTATGCCTGTTCCCCATCTGGGTGCTGTTCAGCGGCACGTTTTCCCTGGACTCCAGCAACCTGACGCGGACGTTTTTCCCCAATTCGCTGAGCAACGGTATTTTGAAATGCCGGGAGGCCCTGGTGACCATCGATATCGCCACCGCCACCATCCACACCTTCCTCTACACCGGAATCACCGTGGTGGGAATCCTGCTCATCAGCTCCCTGGCTGCCTATGAGTTTACCTTCTATGAGTTTCCCATGAAGAAGGTGCTGTTCGGCCTGCTGATGGTCAGCATGATGCTGCCCCAGGTGCTTTACATTATCCCGCTGTACCGCATGGTGTTCAGCATGAAATTAGCTGATACCTTTGCCGGAATTTCCATGCCCATGATGGTGTCGGCCCTGTCCGTTTTCATCATGATGCAGTTTCTGGAAGATCTGCCCGCCTCCTTTATCGAGTCCGCGCGGATCGACGGCGCGGGGCATTTCCAGATTTATAGACGGATCGTGCTGCCGCTTATGCGCAACGGCATCCTGACCACCGTGGTGCTGATGTTCATGAAGATCTGGGGACAGTACCTGTGGCCGGCCCTGGTGACGGGCCAGAAGATCAAGCCCATCAGCGTGACCGTGGCCAACCTGCTGAATCCCAATTTCTGGGTGGACCCCCGGGTGAAGATCGCGGCGATGCTGATCGCTATGATCCCGCCCCTTTTGATCTACCTGATTTTCCAGCGCTATGTGATCGAGGGCATTACCATGTCGGGCGTCAAGGGCTGACGGCAATTTAAAATGACAGAAGGAGACGAAAATGAACGAATATGTGATATCGAGGGAAGAACTGAGAAAATGGTGTTCCGTCCCGGTGGATGAGCTGGGGACGCACCCGGACCGGAAGATGGAGCTGATGATGGGCGAGGATAAGACCGCTCTTCTGGAAAAAATCGGAAATATGATCACCGACGAGGTGATTGCCAACAACGCGGCCGGCAAGAATACCGTGTGGATTCTGCCGGGCGGAATCGGAAAGGTTTACGACGTGTTCATCCGCAGAGTCAACGAGGAGCGGATCAGCTTAAAAAATCTGTATGTGTTCCACGTGGACCAGTGGCTGGACTGGGAATACCGTTTATTCCCCACCACCAACCTGCGCTTCAGCATGAAGGGAAAAATGCTTCAGTCCTTTTACGCGAAGATTGACCCGGAGTTAAATGTCCCTGAGGACCAGAGGTATTTCCCCGATCCCGCGGACCCGGATCTGATCGACAACAAGATCGAGGAGCTGGGCGGCGTGGACACGATTCTGGGCGGCGTCGGCTGTAAGGGACTGATCGGATGGAACGAGCGCCCCATTTCCAATGTGCACCACATCACGCTGGAGCAGTACGCCAATTCCAAGACACGGGCGGTTCATATGACGGATGAGACCATTATCGCCTACGCGGAGCGGGAGTTCGGCGGCTGCTACGAGGCTCTGCCGCCCAACGGCATCACCATCGGCATGAAGTCCATGCTGACCGCCAAACGGGCCATTTTCATCGTCATGACCGGTTCCTGGAAGGAGACGGTGGTGCGCGTGGCCATGTTCAGCGAGCCCACGGTGGAGTATCCCGTGACGCTGTTCCCCAAGTACGTGCCCCAGTGCATCATGTGCTGCGACCGCAAGACCGCGGACCACGTGATCTCCCGGGAGTACCAGGACGCGCCCATTCTCAGATAAGAACAGGAAAGGAACTGGAATAACATGGACAGAAATCCACAGGTAATTGTGGCCTATTCCCACAATGTCTCCCAGGCCATCCGGGTGCACAAGCTGCCCAGGCCCGGCGAGACGATCCGCGCGCTCCAGGCCAGCGCCGGCATGGACGGCGCCAAGGGCACCAACACAGCGGTGGCCTGCTCCCGGGTGGGGGCCCGGGTAGCCATGGTGGCCCACGTCAAGGGCGGCGACTGGTATTACAAGGGCCAGCAGGTGTTAAAAGAGGCGCAGATCGACGACACATATGTGATTTTGGGGGAAGGTATTAAAGATACCAGCGGCGTGGTGCTCATCGACGACGAGGGCAACAACATGATCGTGCTGGGGGCCCACAACGAGCAGGCCATCCCGGACGAGGAGATCGACGAGGCGCTGACCGCCATGAAGGACGCTCAGTATTGCGTGACCGGATATGAGATCAACGAGAAGAGCGTGCGGCACATTTTGAGAAAAGCCAGGGAGCTGGGGATCAAGACCGTGGTGAATCCCTCGCCCATCCCGGATTTTGTGCCGGATTACTGGGGGGATATCAGCCTCCTGATCCTCAATGAGGTGGAGATCGCCCGCATGCTGGAGCTGGCGGGCGTGGAGTTCGAGGAAGGAAACTGGGAGGACAGCGCCAGGAAGCTGCGCAAAGCCTACGGAGTCGGTGACATCGTGGTGACTCTGGGCGAGAAGGGATTCTTCTGCCTGGAAGGGGAGGAAACCCACTTCGCGCCGGGAATCCGCGTGAAAGCCACGGATACCACCGGGGCTGGGGACGGCTACATGGGCGCAATGACGGCCAGACTGGCCATGGGCGACAGCCTGTTCGAGGCCTGCAAGTACGCCAACCAATACTGCTCCATCACCGTGCAGCGGGACGGCACCATCAGCAGCTATCCCACGGCGGAGGAGGCGGAGGAAATCTTCGCGCAGAGGGTCTGAAATATAAGTTGAAGATAGAAGAGAACGGAAGCCACAGCGGGGCGGCCGGTCGTTGGACGTTTGATGGTCCGGCGGTCGGACGAGGGGCTGTGGCTTCCGTTTTTTGTTTGATTGTTATTTTTCAGTCTATTTGTTACATGATAGAAACTGGTTATTTATCCCCGTAATGTCCTTTACAGTGGACAATGTAGATACGGCCGCCTTCCATATGGTAGACTAAACGGTCTTTATCATTGATACGGCGGCTGTATTCACCCCGGAGATCGCCCAGCAAGGGTTCAGGTTTCCCGATTCCCTTCATGCAGCCGTTGCGCTCAATATCTTTAATCAGCTCATTGATTCGTTTTACCGTCTTTTTGTCCTGGGTTTGCCAATAGAGGTAATCCTCCCAGGCGTCGTCAGACCAGATTTTTTCACTCATCCGCAACCTCTATCAGTTCGTGTGCCGTGCCTTTTCCTGCCTGGAGTTCCTGGACGGATTTTTTAACGTAAGCGATATTGGATTCTGAATAAAAAGGATCGGCCGCCTGCGTAATTTCAAACGGGATGCGGTTTTCGCGTAAAACTGCTTTCACAAACAGATTGATAGCCGTGGAGGTATTTAAACCGACATTGGAGCAAAAAGCATCGAAGCTGGCTTTATCTTTTTCATCCACCCGTGCGGTTATGGTTGACAGTGCCATAAAATCATCTCCTTTCCGTATGTTATTCACCTTTATTATAACACTATAGTATGCTCATAGCAAGCTATTGTAATACGAGTATTGCTGGTGAGCGGGGAACCGCAAGAAATCCTTTCATTCCCACCCACCCGACAGGCGCAGACCTGTCATTTTTAATTGACAACGAATGAATGGAAAATTATCCGAAAAGGGGGGATAATAGGGACAGAAAGAAGCGACGGCACACAGAAAGAAAGTGAAAGCATGATACAGGACCTGACACAAAAGCAGATACAGCTTTTGAACTGCCTGATGCACCAGGAAAATGCCATCGGCGCGGAGGAACTGGCCAAGCGGCTGGGGATTTCGGCCAGAACGGTGATGCGCTACCTCTCGGTATTGGCGGAGGAGCTTGAAACCTTCGGCGTGTGCATTTCCCAGAAGCGAGGGCAGGGCTATGTTTTGGAGGGGGACAGGGCGGTGCTTAAGCCACTGCTCACTCAAAAGGAATACCGCCAGAAGGACGGGGACAAGCGGATTCATGAGATGATCCTGGAGATCATCGACCAGGACGAGATCACCATCGAGAAGCTCAGCGAGGCCATGTTTTTGAGCCCGTCCACCTTGAACAAGATGACCCCGGATGTGAAGGAGTTTCTGGGCAGATACAACCTGACCTTGAGCGGCAAGCCCCACTACGGCCTGTCCATCACCGGTGAGGAGACGGAGATTCGCACGCTTTTGGGGGATATCGGGCTGGACTACTGCAATGCCCGCCTGGTGAACACGGGAATCTACAACATTTCCGAGGAGGAGCTTGACCGGGTGGACCGGCTGGTGTTCGACCGCATTCAGGAGTATGGGCTGATCGTGGCGGACATGGACTTAAACAACCTGATCGCCAGAATCGTCATCGCGCTGTCCCGCAGCCGCAAAGGGCGGCATGTGACGGGCATGAGCCTGACGGCGCCGGTCACCGGCCACAATTACCAGATGATTTTATCCATCATGGAAACGCTGGGGCAGGAACTGGAGATTGAGATCACGGAGGAGGAATGCCTCTACGTGATGGTTTATTCCGGTTTCATCGGCTACGACCTCAGCGTGGCGGACGCCGAGGGCTGCCGGGAAATGCGCCGGTTTGTGGACGATTTTCTGGATGAGATTTCAGAGCTCACGGGGATCAATTACGACCGGGACGAGAAGGTGATGAACGTATTGAGCCTTCATCTGAAGGCGCTGATGCAGCGGGCCAGGGCGGGGAATTATTCGCCCAATCCCATTATCGCCCAGATCAAGAACCGCTATCCCCTGGAAATGAACTATGCCATCCTCATGGCCCAGCGCTTTGAGGAGCGGTTCGGGGTGTCCATCAACGAGGATGAGATCGGCTACCTCACCGTTTACCTGGGGGTATACGAGCCCCAGGCCGGGGAGCGGGTCAAGGCGGTGATTCTCTGCAACTACGGCATCGGGACCTCCCAGATGATTCTGGAGAAAATCCAGAGCGAAATTCAGAATATCCTGATCTGCGGCGTGTACCCGGTGCGTTACCTGGATCTGGCCCTGGACCGGAAGCCGGACGTGATCCTTTCGGCGGTGCCGGTGGAGAATTACGGCGGAGACGTGCCGGTGATCGTTTCCCACGATCTGCTCAGCGAGAAGGCAATCGCCGGGATTCAGGAACAGCTCTGGCAGAAGATTTACATTGAGAAGGAGCTGATGCGGTATTTTGACTCGGACTGCTTCGGACATATCGACGCCGAGGACCGGTTCGAGGCCATTGAAAAGCTGGGTGGGCTGCTGGTGGAGAAGAGGGGCATCGAACGGGAGGTCATAGACGCCATCGGGAAACGGGAGCGGATCAGCTCCACGGAGGTGGGAAATCTGGTGGCGGTGCCTCACGTGCTGACGCAGGGAACATTTTCTTCCTGTATTGCCATCGGGATTCTGAACCATCCTATTCAGTGGGGAAATGAACGGGTGCAGATGGTATTTCTGGCCTGCTTCAACCAGTCCAGGGACCAGTACGCCCGGATTTTCAGGACATTGTATAAAGTGGTTCACTCGGACGAGCTGGTGCGGCGCCTCATACAGGCAGAGAACTTTCAGGAGTTTCAAACTATTATGTGCAGGAGAGAATTGTGATGACGAAGGAAGTAATCAAGAAGGAATATATTTTTACAGGTATGGAGGTAACCACCAAGGAGGAGGCCCTGCGGGCCATCGCGGAGCGCGCGGTGGAGCTGGGGTTGTGCCGGGACGTGGAGGAGACCTATGAAGGTTTTATGGAGCGGGAATCCCAGGGACCCACGGGCATGCAGGACGGCTTCGCCATCCCCCACACCCGCTGCGAGTCCGTGATTCAGACGGGAATCGTGGTGATGAAGTCCACGAAGGAGCTGGAGTGGGAGTCTTTTGACGGAAAACCGGTGCAGATCATGATCGCGCTGATCGTACCGAAGGAAAATTATGGAAATGAACATATTCAGATTCTGGCCTCACTTTCCCGGATGCTGATGAAGCAGGATTTCCGCAGAAAGTTGACGGAGTCCGACTCTGCGGAGGAGATTTTTGAGGTGATCCACCAGGCGGTGGCCGCGGAGTAAGGAATTTGGGGAGAGAGGCCAGGCGGCCGCCCCTACCATCCCCCCGCTGTTTGCAAGTTCTGCCGGAAATACCCGGCTGGATGATAGAATAAAAAAAGAAAAGAGGAAAAAGCAATGGCAAAGAAGAAATTAGTGGCATTATGTGCGTGCACCATGGGATTGGCCCACACCTTTATGGCGGCTCAGGCGCTGGAGGACGCGGCCAAGGAGTTGGGATACGATGTGAAGGTGGAGACCCAGGGAGCGGACGGCATTCAGAACGAGCTGACCCCCGCGGAGATCGCCGAGGCGGATATCATTATCCACGCTGTGGCCATCGCGCCTCAGAACAATGAGCGGTTTGACGCTTACGACATCTATGAGATCGGCCTTCAGGACGCGATCAAGAACGCCAAGGGCATTATCCAGGAAATCGAGAGTATGGAAGGCTAAATGAAACAGACCAGAGAAAAGGGGGACTAAGAAATGGCTATTACAAAGAGAAGCGCACTGACGGGCCAGGCGGAGAATAAGAACGCGGGCGCGGCCGCAAAACCGGCGCAGAAGGCGCCTGAGGTGCAGGAGAAAAAGGGACTTTGGGACACGCTGTCCCGCCACGTTATGACCGGTATCAGCAACATGATCCCGTTCCTGATCATGGGCGGACTGATCCTGGCGTTTTCACAGCTGATTCCTTACGTGATTCTGGGCGTTGACCCGTCCATGGGCATCGTGGACGCCATGAACAGCGGCGCTTACGAGGGCTTTAACCTTTCACTGCTCAAGTTCGCCAACCTGTGCGCGGACTTCGGCGGCACGCTGTTTGGGTTCGCAATCCCCATGTTTGCGGCTTTCATGGCAAATTCCATCGGCGGCAAGCTGGCATTTCCGGCCGGTTTCATCGGCGGCCTGATGGCTACCAAACCCACCGCGGTGCTGAGCCTGGCGGACGGAACCTGGACCACCACAGCTCCGGTTGCCTCCACCTTCCTGGGAGCGCTGATTATCGCCATCGCAGCCGGTTATTTTGTAAAATATTTGAACCAGAAAATCAAAGTCAGCCACAACATGCTGGCCTTCAAATCCACCTTCCTGATCCCCATGCTGGCGGCTGTGTTCGTCATGCTGGGCATGCATCTGGTGGTAACGCCCCTGGGCGGAATGCTCAACAGCCTGATCAAGGCGGGTCTGTCCGCAGCCGGTAAGGCCGGTTCCTACGGTTACACCATCGCCCTGTCCGCGGCCACCGCCATTGACCTGGGCGGCCCCATTAACAAAGCGGCAGGTTTCGTGGCCCTGGGCTTCACCACCGACAAGGTGCTCCCCATCACGGCCCGCGTGGTTGCCATCGTGGTTCCCTCCTTCGGCCTGGGCCTTGCGACCCTGATCGACCGGTTAGTGGTAAAGCGCCATGTATTTGACAAGCAGTTCTATCCCCAGGGAAAAACCGCCATGTTCCTGGCGCTGATGGGAATCTCCGAGGGCGCGATCCCCTTTGCCCTGGAAATGCCCAAGGTGATCATTCCCTGCTACATGATCGGCGCAATCTGCGGTTCCCTGGCCGCCACCATTTTCGGCGCGGTGCAGTGGTTCCCCGAGTCCGCGGTGTGGGCATGGCCTCTGTGTGAGAACATCCCCGCCTATATCGCAGGTATCGTGGTGGGAGCGGTGGTGACCGCCGTGCTGGTGATCTTTATCCGCAGCAACATGATGAGCAAGGGAAAACTGACAGTGGATTCCAACGATTGATTGGATGTTGAGTAAAGGACGGGAGTAGGAGCGATGGCATTTCATCTGGAACAGGGCAGGCAGTTTATGGAAGAGAGCGGTCTGGACGGGCTGCTGCTGGTATCGAGGGAAAATAAATTCTACACGGCCGGGCTTTACAGCGGCAGCGGTTACGTGCTGATCACCGGAAATGGCTGCTACGCCATTGTGGACGGGCGGTACTATGTCCAGCAGAAGGAGCGCATGGCCGCGGCGCCCCGGCAGATGAACGCCGCAGCGCTGCTGGCGGACGAAAAATGCGGGTTTTACGGACACATCAACCGGATTTGCGCCGGAGACTCCGTCCGTAGGCTGGGCTTCGAGGCGGAGGCCGTCTCCTACACACAATACCAGAAACTGGAAAATGGACTGGAGCCTGAGCTGGTTCCGGTGTCGCCGGATTCCATGCGTATGGTGAAGGATGAGGAAGAAATCGCCTGCATCCGCCGGGCCTGTGAGATCGCTGACCGGGGATATTCCTATATCCTCGGCCAGATTCGGGCGGGGATGACGGAGAAACAGGTGGAGAACCGGCTGCTTTACTATATGAAGGAGCTGGGCGCTCAGAAGGAGTCCTTTGACATCATCGTGGCCAGCGGCGTGAACGGCTCCATGCCCCACGCCAAGGCTTCGGACAAAGTCATCGAGCCGGGCGATTTCGTCACCATGGACTTCGGCGTGCGGGTGGGGGAATATTGTTCCGACATCACCCGCACCGTAGTGGTGGAGCGCGCCGGGGCGCAAATGCGTCAGGTCTACGAGATCGTGAGAGAGGCCCAGGCGGCCGCCGTCCGCGCCGTCCGGCCGGGGAAGCGGTGCAGCGAGATCGACCGGGTTGCCAGGGAAATAATTGAGAAGGCCGGGTACGGCCCGGCATTTTCCCATAATCTAGGACATGGCCTGGGCATCGCCTGCCATGAGACACCGAATTTCGCCCCCGGAGATGACCACGTGCTGGTACCCGGGATGGTCATGACCGTGGAGCCGGGGATTTATCTGGAAGGGCTGGGCGGCGTGCGCATCGAGGACGACGTGCTGGTGACGGAGAACGGCTGCGAGGTGTTGACGAAGTCGGGGAAAGAGTTGACGGTGGTGGGGTAAAGGGCTGGCCGTTGGATAAGGAGGCGTCCGGCGCGATGGCCGCGCCGTTCTGGTGGATGGAAGTCCGCCAGGTCAGGGCGCGGTTTCCATTCAGGCCAGGGCGTAATCTGCCTGGTGAGAATTTTTCACACAGGCAAGTTCTGCCCACCACAATAAGGAGTCTATAGATGAATAAAGAATTTCTAAAAGAACTGTGCGAGGCCCCCGCGGTGGCCTCCAACGAGGGCCGGGTGCGGGCTGTGCTGCGGAAATACTGCGGCTCCTTCGCCCCGAAGCCCGTCTATGACGGCCTGGGAAGCATGATTTTCACCCAGGAGGGGGAGGGCCCGTCGGTGATGTTGGCCGCCCACATGGACGAGGTGGGATTTCTGGTGCGTTCCGTTTCCAGCCAGGGTATGCTGATGGTGCTGCCGGTTGGCAGCGTGCGCACCTTTTCACGCTTTATGCAGGAGGTTGTGGTGACCACCTCTGACGGTAGAAGCTACAGAGGCATTCTGAATGCGGAGTACGACAACGGGAAGAAGGAGGCCACCGGCCTTTACGTGGATCTGGGCCAGGACAGCGCCCGGGAGATCGCGGAAATGGGAATCCGGCCCGGGGACATGGTCACCTTCGCCTCCGGGTTCCATGAGTACGAGAACGGCCGTTTTGCGGCCCGGGCGCTGGACGACCGGGCGGGCTGCTTCTGTATGGGCGAGCTGATGAAGCGGATGGCCGGAAAAGCCCATAAGAACCGTTTGAGCTACGCCTTCACCAGCTCCGAGGAGGTGGGCACCAGGGGCGCGAAGACCGCGGCCAGGGTGGTGGAGCCGGACGTGTGTTTCGTGCTGGATGTGGCCTGCAACGGCAGCGAATTTGTCCGCGACCACACCAACAACCGCCAGCTGGGGAAGGGCCCCATGATTGTGCATTACGACAAGACCGTGGTGAGCAACCGGCGGCTGGTGGAGCTGGTGCGGCGCTGCGCGGAGGAACTGGACATACCGGTGCAGGACGACATGTTCTTAAACGGCGGGACCGACGGCGGCGTGCTCCATCAGGACGGCGCGGGCCACCCCACGGTGGTTCTGGGGATTCCCACCCGTTACGGGCATTCTCCTTATTCCATCGGCTGTTACCGGGATATGGAGCAGATGGTGGAGCTTTTGGAGCGCGTGCTGGATAAACTGGACGCGCAGGCATACAGAAAAATGGGATTTGAGGCGGAGAGCGATGAACTATAATTTTGACGAAGTGATCGACAGGCACGGGACGTTCTGTACCCAGTGGGACTATATCCAGGACCGGTTTGGGGAGCGGGATCTGCTTCCGTTCTCCATCTCGGACACGGATTTTATGGCGCCGGAGCCGGTGCGGCGGAAATTGACGGAGGTGGTGAACCACGGCATCTACGGCTACAGCCGCTGGAACCACGACACATTTAAGGGCGCGGTGGCCGGTTATTTTGCCCGGCGCCATGGCGTGGAAATCAGCCTGGACTGGGTGACCTACAGCCCTTCCGTGCTGTACTCCATCGCGGCCCTGTTCCGGCTTCTGGGCCGGGAGGGGGACCGGGTGCTGGTGTTTGAACCCATGTACGACGCATTTTACCACGTGATCCGGGATAATGGACGGGAGCTGGTTCCCCTGCGCCTGACGGAGCGCGGGGGCCGGTACGAGATCAATTTTGACCGGTTTGAGGAGCTGGTGAGGGACTGTCACATTTTCCTGTTGTGCAGCCCCCACAACCCGACAGGGAGAGTCTGGAACCGGGAGGAAATGGACCAGATGGTGGCGTTGTGCCGGCAGTACGGCGTTCCGGTGATCTCCGACGAGATTCACTCGGACGTGATTCTCACGGAACGGAAGCACTGCTCTATTCTCGGATACGCGGACCAGTACGATAAGGTGTACCTGGTCAGCTCCTCCAGCAAGACCTTCAACACGCCGGGGCTGATCGGTTCCTACTGCGTGCTGCCGGATCGGGAGATTCGGGATCGGTTCATTTCCAGGATGCGCAACCAGGACTTTTTGAATTCCGTCAGCCTTCCGGGCATGCACGCCATGATCACGGGCTACGGGGAATGCATGGACTACGTGGATCAGCTCTGCGATTACATCCGGGGAAATATGCAGGAATTAAAGCGTTTTGTGGACACGGAGCTGGCGGGAAAGGGCGTGAGATTTACCATACCGGAATCCACCTACCTGGCCTGGATCGACATGAGCGGGATGAACGCGGACAGCGCCGCCATCCAGGACGCCCTGGTTCATGTGGGTAAGGTGGGCATCATGCCCGGAAAGACCTATGGGGAGGAGAATTACCTGCGGATGAACCTGGGGTGTCCAAGGAGTAAGCTGCGGGAAGGGATGGAGCGGATGAAGCGGGCGTTTGAGGCGCTGTAAATATGAAGAAAAGATGGCCTGCGGCAGGGAAAAGAACCTGGCGCAGGCTGTCTTTTTGTCCCCCGGCACTCGCCAATTCTAACCGCGTGTGCTAAAATAAATTTACACGGCAAAATGGGGGATGGTTATGAACGGTTTGAATCGGACGCAGGAAGATGTACTGAATTATATTGAAGAAAACACCCGACGTTTCAAGGAGGCGGACAGCTCCATTTTCACCGCTAATTGCCTGGCCGGGAAGCTGAATATCAGCCGGAACAGCGCCAGTCAATATTTAAATGAGTTTGAGCGGGAAGGCATTTTCCTGAAAATCAACTCCAGACCGGTATATTTCTTCCACATAGAGGCGTTGGAGGAGTTGTACCGAACGCGGCTGCAGAAGCGGGAGTTTGCCAGCATCACGGAGCTGGCGCGGTATCTGGAGATGAGCGCAAAAAGAAAGAAAAATTTTGAGAAGGCGGTGGGATACGACGCGGGGCTCAGCTACGAAGTGGCCCAGTGCCGGATGGCCATGGAGTATCCGCCCCACGGTCTTCCGGTGCTTCTCACCGGCCCCGCCGGGACTGGAAAAAGCATGTTGGCCAAGCTGTCCTGGGAATACGCGGCGGACCAGGAGCTGGTGGTGCCGGATCCGGAAGGATTCTTTGTTTTTAAGTGTATGGCCTGGGCGGGAACGCCGGAAAAGGCAAAGAAAATATTATTCGGGGACCGGGGGGAAGCGGGGCTGATGGAACGGTCCCGGAAGGGCGTTCTCTACGTCAAGGATGTGGATTACCTGAACAGGGAGCTGCAGGACCAGATATCCTTGGATTTGGATAACCGCAAAATCATTTTTTCCACCACACGGAGTATGACGGAGAACTTAAGCCGCCAGCTTTTGCAGCGGATTCCCGTGATTGTAAAGGTCCCGCCTTTGGAGAGCCGTTCCGTGGCTGAGAAGGAGCGGTTGATTATTCACTTTTTTAAGCGGGAATCGGACCGAATCCGCCGGAAAATCTGCATCAGCCAAAAAGCGCTGGATGCGCTGCTGAATTACCGGTATCCGGGCAATGTCCGGCAATTAATATCCAGCATTCAGAGCAGCTGTATCAATGCATATCAACTGGAAGGAGAGCGTGGAGAGACGTTGATTGTAAGCGCCATGCACCTTCCTGAGGATATTTTGCAGGTAATCCGGGTTACGGCTGATTTCGGGGAAACCAACCGGCAGCTTCTGGATATCGACGAGCTGGACGTAACTGCGGGCTCTGACCGGGAGCGGGCGCTGTTCGAGGGATTTATCAGGCGGTACGAGGGCTATGAGGCGGGCGGCCTGACATTTGAAGAGTTGGTTCGCAAAAATGTGGAGGAGGCCGGGGCGTATTTTGATTTCCTGGTGTTTGAAAAGAACATTTCCAACGATAAAATCCGGGCAATGGAGTCCGTGTTAAATGAAGTGTTCCGCAAGGTGAATGAGCAATACGACATTCAGCTCTCAGCCAATTTCGCCATGGTCCTGGCGCGGATGATCTACAGCAGCATGCGGGCCGGGGACCGGCCGGATCAGGTGGACGGACGCCATCAGGAGCTTTCCGACGGCTGTTATGAATTGTTTTCCAGAAAATGTGAGAAGGAGATGGCGGTCGCCGCGGAGATCGCCGGGATGATATCGCAAAATCTGGAGTGGGAAATGAACCGCCTGCAGCGCCTTTTGCTGGTCATGAAGCTTTACCAGTTCCGGGGGCAGATCCGCGGCGCGGATACCCGGGCCATGATCATCTGTCACGGGTATTCCACAGCGGGCAGCATTGCGGATGTGGTCAATCAGACGCTGGGTAAAAAGCTGTTTGACGCGGTGGACATGCCTATGGATACGGATATCTCGGTAATCGCGGACAAAGTGTACCGATATATCAACTCTTTCCAGGTGAAAAATGTGCTGCTTCTGGTGGATCTGGGGTCCCTGGAGACGATCGACTGCCTGATGCGCCGGGGTCTGGGCGTCAATCTTGGAATTATCAACAATGTATCTACGCGTATGGCCCTGGATATCGGCGGTAAGATGCTGGCCCGGATGGAGATCGGGGAAATTCTCGAAAAGGCCAGTCTGGCCTCCCAGGCCACCTACCGGCTGATTGAGGAACAAAAAAAAGAGGACGCCATCCTCTTTGTCAGCGAACTCAACAGCGACGTGGCCCAGAAGGTGTCCAGGCTGTTTATGAACAGTCTTCCGCGAAAGATCGAGATCAATCTGATTTGTTATGAGTATACGGCGCTGCAGGACTACCGGGCCAGTATTCTGAGCCGGTATCATATCCTCTTTGTGGCGGGGACGGTGAATCCTATGATGGCGGACACGCCTTTTGTGTACCTGGAAGATATTATCTCTTTCAACAAGATCGACACGGTCAAACAGTATTTACAGGATTATCTGGACGAGGGGGAGCGGGAGCAGTTTCATCGGAATCTCCTGAAGAATTTTTCATTGCAGAATGTAATTGAGTATTTGACTATTCTGAACGCGGACAAGGTGCTGGAGTTTGTGGACGACACGTTGGAGCAGCTGCAGATTGCCCTGGGAAGACGCTTTTCAGCCAAGACCATTATCGGGCTCAACATCCATATCTGCTGTTTGGTGGAGCGGTTGGTGACGAAAACACCGTTTACCAGCCATATGAATGAGGAGGAATTTAAAAGCTGCCGAAAGGATTTTATCGACGCAGCCACAATCTGCTTTTCCAATATCACCAGCCATTACGGGGTGGAACTTCCGATCAGTGAGATTGCTTATATTTATGATTATATTTATCACGATTGAACGGAATATGGGACCGGCTCTCCTGAGAGGGCCGGTTTTTTGTGTCGAGAAAGTGTCGACGTTCCGCGACAAAACCGGGAATCCGCGTTGAAAAAAGGGTTTTGTGACATTATTGCGCCGCTTCTGCCGGAAACAGGCCGAAGCGGTTCACAGGGAATGGAATTTCTGCTAAATTGAGAATGCATTCAGAAATGTAAAAACAGAGGACGGAAAGGAGGGACTGGCTGTGAGAAAAATACTGCTTGCATCCCACGCCTGTCTGGCCAGCGGAATGAAGAGCTCGGTGGAGATGGTGACAGGCCCACAGGAGCATTTGTCGGCGGTCTGTGCCTATACGGAGGAGACGCCGGATTTTAAAGGACACCTGGAAACGGTGATCCGGGATTTAAAGCCGGAGGACGAGCTGGTCATTGTGACGGATGTGCTGGGAGGCAGCGTGAATAATGAGGCGTCACAGTTTAAGAACCTGACCAATGTGCACGTGGTTGCAGGAATGAACCTGGCTCTGGTGCTGAGCCTGGTAATCAGCACGGAACCAGACACTCCCAGGCTTATTGAGGAGAGCATACACGCTGCAAAAGAGCAGATGATGTATATGAATCGGGAACATTCCGGTGCGGAAGAAGATTTTTAAAAGAAGGGGGATTTACACATGATTAAATTGCTGCGGGTAGATCACAGACTGTTGCATGGCCAGGTGGTGTTTTCCTGGGTGTCGGCGCTGGATCCGGACTGTATTCTGGTAGCCAACGACGATGTGGTAAAGGACGAACTGAGAAAGACCACATTGAAGCTTGGAAAACCAAATGGCGTAAAGCTGGTGATCAAGAACATTGAGGATTCCATTGAGGCCATCAACAGTGGAAAGACGGACAAATACCGGTTGATGATTGTGGTGTCCAACGTTGCGGACGCTGTGCGTCTGGCCCAACAGGTGGAACAGATCCATTCCATCAACCTGGGCGGCACCAAGGCGTTGCCGGGCACGCATCAGGTGACACGGATGATCTATCTGACGGATGAGGAGGAGAAACTGCTGGCCGGGGCGCAGGAGAGCGGAATTTCCGTCAATATCCAGCCGGTGCCCAGCGAGGCCGTCATCGATTATAAACCGAGAACCGGAGTGGGTAAAGGAGGAAACGTGTGATGATGAGCGCATTGTTGGTAGGACTTGTGGCGTTATTTGGATTTTTAGAGTGTGCCATCGGCAATTCGATGGTACAGCGGCCCATTGTGATGGGGCCTTTGGTTGGCTTGGTGCTGGGCGACCTTCAGACCGGCCTGCTGGTGGGGGCTACTCTGGAGCTGGCCTTCATGGGAAATGTGACCATTGGCGCGGCCCTTCCACCTGAGATCACAGCAGGCGGCATTCTGGGCACTGCTTTTGCTATCACCTCCGGTTCCGGAGCGGACGTGGCGCTGGCGTTGGCCCTGCCTATCGCAACGGTGGCGCTGCTGGTAAAAAATACATATTATCTGGTGGTGCGTTCCTGGTTCCTGCACCGGGCCGACCGGTACGTGGAAGCCGGGGATGATAAGGGAGTGGCGCGGATGCACCTTGTCAGCTTCTGGTCCTACGCTATTGTGATGTCTGTGATTATCGCGGCTTGTTTTTACGCGGGGAGCCCTGCCGTGGAAGCGTTCCTGGCGGTGATTCCTCAGTTCGTAAAGGACGGCTTGTCCGTGGCTGCCGGTATTCTCCCGGCTCTGGGCTTTGCACTGCTGGCAAGTATGCTGGTCAACAAGAGAGTGGCGCCCTATTTTTTCCTGGGATTTTTGCTCTCCGCTTATTTGAAAGTACCGGTGCTTGGCATCGCTATGCTGGGAATCATTATCGCCCTTATTTTAACCAATGGAAACAGCCAGGAAAACGCAGTCGTACAGGAGGTGCCAGAGGATGAAGACTTCTAATCAGACCGAGAGCAGGATCACGAAAAAGGATATTAATTCCGTGTTTTGGAGAGCGTTTACCATTAACGCCTCGTTCAATTATGAGCGGCAGATGAGCCAGGGTTTTGTCTACTCGATGCTGCCGGTGTTAAAAAAGCTGTACCCGGATAAAGAGCAGATGAAGGAGGCGCTGAAGCGCCACAGTGAGTTTTTCAACGTCACGCCCATGGCGTCTACGCTGGTAATGGGAATTACCGCGGCCATGGAGGAACAGAATGCCAGGAATCGTGAATTTGACGTCAATTCCATCAATGCTGTCAAAGCCAGTTTGATGGGGCCATTGTCCGGTATCGGCGATTCCGTGTTCTGGGGAACCCTGCGTCCTTTGGCTGGGGGAATCGCCTGTTCTCTGGCGCTGACGGGGAATGTGCTGGCTCCCATCATTTTCCTTTTGCTGTTCAACGTCCCTAACGTGCTGTGCCGCTACTACTGTATGCACATGGGTTATAAGATGGGAACCTCATTCTTGGGTCAGATTGAAAAGTCCGGTATTATGCAGAAGGTATTTTATGCGGCTTCTATTATCGGACTGCTGGTGATCGGCGGCATGGTGGCCTCCATGGTCAGCGTGAATCTGGGGTTGTCTATTGGAAGCGGGGAGACCGCGATCTCCATCAACGACGTGATCAATGGGATTATGCCCAAAATGCTGTCTCTGCTGGCGACGCTGGGAATTTTCCGTCTGATCCGCAGGGGAATGAAGGTGAATTATATTCTGGTTGGTATTATTGTACTCAGTATTCTGGGCACCTGGATTGGAATTTTTTAACCGGCGGTGAGGAAGGGGAGGATGCGGATGAAACAATATGTGGAAACAGTCAGTAGAGGATTGACGCTAAGAGGTTTTCTGGAGTTGCCGGAAAATGTGGAAAAGCCGCCGCTTCTGATTATGTTTCATGGGTTCACCGGCAGCAAGTCGGAGAAGCATTTTCTGCTCTCCCGCCTATCACGGGAGGTGGTGTGTCAGGGCACGGCGACGCTTCGGTTCGACTTCGGAGGAACGGCTGAGAGTGATGGAGATTTTCAGGATGTGACTCCGCTGACGGAGATCGAGGACGGACTGAATATTGTCCGGTTTGCGAAGCGGCTGGAGGCGGTGGATCAGGACCGGATCAGTCTTCTGGGATTCAGCCTTGGCGGTTTTGTGGCCGCCAATGTGGCGGGTAATGTCCCTTTACAGCTGGAAAAGCTGATTTTGCTCTCCCCTGCTGTGGCCACCCATAAAAAGATGGAGCGGATGTATCTGGAGACGGGCAGCTGCGGCCGCGGTTCCCTGGTGCTGACCAAAAAGTTTTTTGAGGATGGAAATGCCATTGATGTGATGGAGGTCTCCAGACATTTTATGGGGCCGGTGACGATTATCCAGGGCACCATCGACACCGCTGTACCGCCGGAGACGGCGCTGCGGTATCAGAGTAACTTTTCAAACGCCGTCCTTCACTATGTGGAGGGCGCGGGCCACGCTTATGACACACCGGAACATTTCGAAGAGCTGGCGTCGCTGGTTGTGACAGCCGTAAGAATGCCCTAAATTCGCGCTTTGCCATTGACAAAACCTCCAAAGTGGCGTAAAATCGAGTCACGCAAAGAAAAATGACAGGCTGTGAAAGGGAATAGTAAGCAGGGCGCACGTCACAGAGAGGGGATCAATGGTGGGAGATCTCTACGAAAGCGGAGGCTGAACCGGCCCCGGAGCTTTGTATGATGAATGCAACGTAAATCCGGCGTTAACGGATGAAGAGCGGGTTCCCGGCTGCGGGAGCCAACTTGGGTGGTACCGCCGAGCCATTCGGTCCCATGTGTCGGTTTTCCGGCATGTGGGAACGGGTGGCTTTTTTGAGTTACGAACACATTTATTTGAGAAGGAGATTAAAATCATGGCAAACGACAAGAAAATGGTGGAAGCCATCACATCCATGGACGTGGATTTCGCCCAGTGGTATACGGATGTGGTGAAAAAGGCCGAGCTGTGCGACTACGCCAGCGTGAAGGGCTGCATGGTGATCAAACCCGCGGGCTACGCGATCTGGGAGAACATCCAGAATGAGCTGGACCGCCGGTTCAAGGCCACGGGCGTGCAGAACGTGTACATGCCCCTGTTTATCCCGGAGAGCCTGCTGGAGAAGGAGAAGGACCACGTGGAGGGATTCGCCCCCGAGGTGGCCTGGGTGACCCACGGCGGCCTGGAGCCCCTGCAGGAGCGCATGTGCGTGCGCCCCACCTCGGAGACGCTGTTCTGTGATTTCTACGCCAAGGACATCCACTCCTACCGGGATCTGCCCAGGGTTTACAACCAGTGGTGTTCCGTGGTGCGCTGGGAGAAAACCACCCGTCCCTTCCTGCGCTCCAGAGAGTTTTTGTGGCAGGAGGGCCACACCGCCCACGCAACCGCCGAGGAGGCCGAGGAGCGCACCATCCAGATGCTGAACCTGTACGCCGACTTCTGCGAGGAAGTGCTGGCGATTCCGGTTGTGCGGGGCCAGAAGACCGACAAGGAGAAATTCGCGGGCGCGGAGGCCACCTACACCATCGAGTCCCTGATGCACGACGGCAAGGCGCTGCAGTCCGGCACCAGCCACAACTTCGGCGACGGCTTTGCCAAGGCATTTGAGATTCAGTTTACGGACAAGGACAACACCCTGAAATATGTGCATCAGACCTCCTGGGGTATGACCACCCGCATGATCGGCGCCATCATCATGGTACACGGCGACGACAACGGACTGGTGCTGCCGCCCAGAATCGCGCCCATCCAGATTATGGTGGTGCCGGTTCAGCAGCAGAAGCCGGGCGTACTGGACAAGGCGTTCGAGCTAAAGGAGCGTCTGACCAAGGCCGGATTTTCCGTGAAGGTGGACGATTCCGAGAAGAGCCCGGGCTGGAAGTTCGCGGACTGCGAGATGCGCGGAATCCCGCTGCGGGTGGAAATCGGTCCCAAGGATATGGAGAAGAACCAGGCCGTTTTAGTGCGCCGGGACAACCATGAGAAGACCTTCATTTCCCTGGACGAGCTGGAGAGCAGAGCGGGAGAAATGCTGGATACGATCCAGAACGCCATGTACGAGAAGGCGAAGGCTCATCGGGACGCCCACACCTACGAGGCGGCCCAGTGGGATGAGTTTGTAGACACAATCAACAACAAGCCGGGCTTTGTGAAAGCCATGTGGTGCGGCTGCCAGGAGTGCGAGGACAAGATCAAGGAGGCCACCGCCGCCACCTCCCGCTGCATGCCCTTTGAGCAGGAGAGCTTATCCGACCACTGCGTCTGCTGCGGCAAGCCGGCGAAAAAGATGGTTTACTGGGGACGTGCGTATTAATGGAGATCAGAGTTCCGGCTCCTGTGGAGCGGATTATCGGACAACTGAATGAACACGGTTACGAGGCGTATATTGTGGGCGGCTGCGTCCGGGACATGCTTTTAAACCGGGAGCCGGGGGACTGGGACATTACCACCAGCGCCCTGCCGGGGCAGGTGAAGGAGCTGTTCCACAGAACTGTGGACACCGGAATCCAGCACGGCACGGTGACGGTGATGGTGGGGAAGGAAGGCTACGAGGTGACCACCTTCCGCGTGGACGGCGAGTACGAGGACGGCCGCCATCCCAAGTCCGTGGCCTTCACGCCCAACCTGACGGAGGACTTAAAACGCCGGGATTTCACCATCAACGCCATGGCTTACAACAAGGCCACCGGGTTTGTGGACGAGTTTGGGGGCGTGGAGGACCTGCGGCGGGGGATCATCCGGTGCGTGGGGGAGCCCATGGACCGGTTCACCGAGGACGCCCTGCGGATTCTGCGGGCCATCCGGTTTTCAGCCCAGCTGGGGTTTGAGATCGAGGAGCGGACCCTGGAAGCCATCCGGGTCATCGCGCCCAATCTGGCTAAGGTCAGCAAGGAACGGGTGCAGGTGGAGCTGACCAAGCTGCTGTGCAGCGCCCACCCGGAGCGGATCGCCCTGGTGTATGAGACGGGGATCAGCCGGTATGTGTCGGGGACGTTTCATGAGATTTATGGGGAAGGCATGCCGGGGACGGTAAATGCGCCGGAGGATTACAGCGGCGTCCGCACGGAGGAAAACTCCCCGGCGGCTTCCGGCGGCCTCTCTGTCCCATCCCCAATCCCTGCAATTCCCGTGTCAATCCCCCCGCAAAAGCCCCTGCGCTGGGCCGCCTTCCTTCGAAAAGCCACGCCCGACCAGGCGTTTACCGTGCTAAAGGACCTGAAACTGGACAACGACACCATTTCCCGGGTAAAAACCCTGGTGGACCTGCTGGGCCAGCCCCTGACGCCGGAGAAACCGGCCCTCCGCCGGGTGATGAGCCGGATTGAACCGGCCCTCTACGACGACCTGCTGGACTTAAAAGAAGCCCTTCTGCCCTTCGGCGTCCCGGAGACGGGGGACGATCTGCGCCGGGCGCGGGCTCTCAGCGGGGAGATACGCCGGGACGGCGACTGCCTGGATTTAAAGTCCCTGGCGGTGAAGGGCCGGGACGTGATGGACGCGGGCGTGAAGCCCGGCAAGGCTGTGGGGGAGACGCTGGCGGCTCTTCTGGAGCTGGTGCTGGAGGATCCGTCCCGGAATACCCGCGATTATCTGTTGCAACATCTGAAATAATCATTTATAATAACTGTTGGGGTTCGAGTATTCGAATAAAAGGCGCTCCGGCGCATATCAAAAAACGGCAGGGACGGATTGTCCCCGCGAAGATCAAAAGGAGGTCAAATCAATGAACGTAATCAGTACAGAAAAGGCACCTGGTGCAATCGGACCGTATTCCCAGGGATTTGAGGTAAACGGTTTTGTATTTACTTCCGGCCAGATTCCGGTTGATCCGGCAAACGGCGAGGTTCCGGAGGGAATCGCTGCTCAGGCTGAGCAGAGCTGCAAGAACGTAGGCGCGATCCTGGAGGCTGTGGGCAGCAGCTACGACAAGGTGTTCAAGACCACCTGCTTCCTGGCTGACATGGGCGATTTCGCCGCATTCAACGAGGTTTACGCAAAGTACTTCACTTCCAAGCCCGCCAGAAGCTGCGTAGCTGTGAAGACTCTGCCGAAGGGCGTTCTGTGTGAGATCGAGGCCATCGCTGTAAAGTAATTCCAGCATAGCCGGAAACCATACGTGGAACAATGAATACAGATAGAGGCCGCGCCTTCTTACAGTCATGCGTAAGGGCCGCGGCCTTTTCTGAGTGGATGCAATGGGCCGCTGGCGATTGTTTGAATGCAACGGGCCGCTTGGCGAAGCTTGCGGGCAGTTGACCCGGCGAACGGAGGAAGGGAGTCTGCGGAGGATGAAATTTCTGAAATGGCTGCGAAAACCCATGAAATGGGCCATATATCTTGCGGTGGCGGTCTGCTGCCTGGTGATAGGAATCAATCTCTACATGCAGGGGACGGTCAAAAAACGGATCGTGACCCCGGAGCAGGCGGCGGAGCTGGACAAGGTGGACTGTATACTGGTGCTGGGCTGCGGCGTGCGGGACGACGGAAGTCCCTCCGGCATGCTGAACGACCGGCTATTGCAGGGCATCGCCCTGTACAATGCCGGGGTGTCGGACCGGCTGCTCATGAGCGGGGACCACGGGCGGGTGGATTACGACGAGGTGAACCTGATGAAACAGTTCGCCATCGACCACGGCGTGCCCTCCGAGGATATTTTTATGGACCACGCGGGATTTTCCACCTATGAGAGCATGTACCGGGCCAGGGACATTTTCCAGGCGGAGCGCATCGTGGTGGTCACCCAGGAGTACCACATGTACCGGGCGCTCTACAACGCTGGGCAGATGGGCATGGACGCCTACGGCGTGGCCTCCGATCCCAGAAAATACGGCGGCCAGAAGATCCGGGACGCCCGGGAAATGCTGGCCCGGACCAAGGATTTCCTCTACGCCATCGCAAAGCCCAAGCCCACCTACCTGGGCGAGGCGATTCCGGTCAGCGGAAACGGGGACGCCACCAATGATAAAAATTGACGAAAAATGGCTGCTGCTTCACTAAAATTAGGAAGCAGCAGCCGTTTTTTGATGGCGCGTTTTGCAGCCCCGCCGGATCAGAGCTTTTCGAAATAGCTCGCATCCTTCCCGCACACCGGGCAGATGAAATCCGGGGGCAGGGTGTCGGACTCTAAAATATAGCCGCAGACCTTACAGCGGTAGCCCACCACCGTGCCCGCGTCCTTCTGGTAGGAGGGAGCGTTCGGAGGGGTGGCGCCGTTTTTCTTGTGATGGTAGTTGGAGTAGGTGAGCGCCGGAGCGTTCATATCCAGGGCCTCCGCCTCTATCACCTCGCCTACCACGATTACGTGGGTTCCCACGTCCAGGGTGGAGACCACGCGGCAGGCAAAGCGGGCGCAGACGCCGTCCGTGGGATAGGGGTTGTTCAGGCCGTCCCGGCCCTGGGGGATGCCGTCGAACTTGTTGGCGTCGCGGCTGCTCTGGAAACCGAACCGCTTGATCTGGTCCATGGTCACGTCGTCGGATAAGACCACGGCGGAAAAGGTGCCGGAAATCTCGATGAGCTTCAAGGTCTCATTGTTTTTGTTCAGAGCGATGGACAGGCGGGCCGGCTCGGCGGTGACCTGGGTCAGCGTGTTGATGACGCAGCCTGCGTTTTTGCCGTCCGCGCTGGTGGATACGATATAAACTCCGTAGCTCAGCTTAAAAAATGCTTTTGGATCCATAGTATAACTCCCTTCTGTGTGTTTGAGTGAATGCATTGACATTGAGTTGATTCGTCCGCTATGTTATATTATGTACTATAATAGCAGTATAGCATACAGAAAAGAATAAATCAATAATAATTACTATTATTATATAAGAGAGAATCAAAGCAAATGAGGGGATACGATGGGGAATGATACGCAAAAAACAAGAGTGCCGGAAATCTGCCTGATCGCGCCCTCCCAGTCCCTGGCGGACCTGACCCGCCGGGTGGCCGCGGACCGGGGCCTTGAGGTGGGGATTTATGTGGCGGTGCTGGACGATGGGATCAAGCTGGCGGAGGAGCTGATGAGCCGGGGGGCCAGAATATTCGTCAGCCGCAAGGGAACGGCGGAGGTGCTGGCCAGAAACCATTTTACGGTGGCCAAGATCAGCACCACGCTGAACGATTACCTGCGCCATCTGGATTTGCTAAAGGGGTACCAGGGCAAGACGGTGATTGTGGAGTATGTGAGCTTTATCAATGAGCTGAAGCAGCTGTGCCGCTATCTGGGCGTTGAGAACACCATGATTCTGGGGTACCAGAACGCCACGGAGTACGAACAGTGCGTGAAAATGGCCCTGGACAGCCACGCCACCTGCTTTATGGGCGGCGGCGCGTCCCTGCCCAACGAGGCCAAGCGGCAGGGCATCCCCTACACGGTGGTGGAAAATACCTATGAGTCGGTGAGCATCGCCCTGGATGCGGCGCTGCAGCTCTTGAACGTACAGAAGCAGGAGCGGGAAAAGCGCAAGGAATACGAGATTCAGCTGCAAAAGCACCAGATGCTGATGAACTACACCCGGGACGCCATCATCAACGTGGACGCCCGCGGCATGGTCTCCATCATGAACATGGAGGCCCGCCGGATGTTTCATCTGACCCGCAGCGCCGTGGGGCGGGATATCCGCCGGCTGCTGCCGGAGCTGGAGTTCGACGAGCTGCGGCGGAACCCGGAGCAGGTGGTGGGGCAGATTATCAGGATTCAGGGGCAGCTGCTCTCCGTCAACAAGATTCCCATCGTGATGGGCGGGCAGTTCGAGGGCGCGATCTATTTTTTCCAGAGTGTCCACGACATCCAGAAGAGCGAGCAGAGAATCCGCCTCCAGCTGCACCAGAAGGGGCTGGTGGCAAAATACCACTTTGAGGACATTCTGGGGACCAGCGCCAGCTTAGAGCGGGTGAAGCTCATCGCCCGCAGCTACGCCCAGGCGGATTCCTCCATCCTGCTCACCGGGGAGACGGGGACCGGGAAGGAGCTGTTCGCCCAAAGCATCCACAACAGCAGCCCCCGCCGCAACGGTCCCTTTGTGGCCATCAACTGCGCGGCCCTGCCCAAGGACCTTTTGAGCAGCCAGCTGTTCGGCTATGAGGAGGGCAGCTTTACCGGGGCGGCCAAGGGCGGGAAACCGGGTATCTTCGAGCTGGCCCACGGGGGAACGATCTTTTTGGACGAGATCGGGGAGATACCGGAGGAGACGCAGATTCAGCTTTTGCGGGTCCTGCAGGAGAAGGAGGTGCGCCGCCTCAGCAGCGACAAGGTGATCCCCATCGACGTCCGGGTGATCTGCGCCACCAACCGGAATCTGGCCCTGGAGGTGAAGGAGCGCCGGTTCCGCATGGACCTGTTTTTCAGGATCAACGTGCTCAAGCTGGAGATTCCGCCGCTGAGGGCGCGCAAGGAGGATATCCCGCTGCTGGCGGACCATTTTCTGGAGGAATACTGCCGCGAGGACCGGCTGGACGAGGTGCTCGCCCGGATGGAGGAGCTGTATCCCAGGATGACGGAATACTCCTGGCCCGGAAATATACGGGAATTGCAGGCGGTGACGGAGCGCATCGCCATTCTCCTTGACCAGGGCTTTCCCATGGAGATCGACGCCCACATGATGATGGAGGAGTTCGGCCTGGAGGAAGGAGGGACCAGGGAAATGGACCCGGCGCGGAAAACGAACCCTGGACCGGACGAGACCCCCAGGAAGGAAGAGGGGCCGTCCGCCCGCGCCATTCCGGCCTGCCGCAGGGAGGATATTATCTGCGCGCTGAAGCGCAATCACTACCACAAGCAGAAGGCCGCCGAGTCCCTGGGGATTTCCAGAAGCACGCTGTGGCGGCTGATTCGGAAATATGAAATTGAATGATGTTTCAAAATGTTTTAAAACGTTTCTCTAAAATGTCTCTGCGACGTGGCCTGGAGAAACGTTTTTTTGATATGATCCGGGCTGCTGGACAAAATGCCGGGATTTCAGTGGGAAATGCGGATTGGCACGAATCTTGCAATATATGAGTATTGAAATTAATAAAAAACAGGAGGTAAGGGTATGAATTATGCTGCATTGTCACTGGTGTTTTTGATCGGGGCCATACTGATCGGATTTTTCCGAAAGATCAACATGGGGTTTGTGGCCTTCGGTCTGTCACTGGTCCTGGCTCAGATTGCGGGGGTCAAGTCGGGAACGGTGATCACGGGATTTCCCACCAAGCTGTTTGTAACGCTGCTGGGAGTCATGTTCCTGTTCAGCATCGCACAGCAGAACCGGACGCTGGAGCTGCTGGCGCGCAAGATCGTGAACATGGCGGGGAACCGGACGAATCTGATCCCCATTATCGTGTATATTTTCTCCACGATACTGGCGGGCGTGGGACCGGGCACGGTACCGGTTATGAGTCTGATGGCGGTATTTACCTGCTCGCTGGCGGCTGAGATGAAAACCTCGCCGGTGCTGCTGTCCGCCACATCCGTTCTGGGAGCCGCCGCGGGGGGTCTGACGCCCATCGCGCCCACGGGAATCCTGGGACTGTCCCTGGCTGAGGAACAGGGGATCACCGGAATCGAGTTCCCCTACGCGGCCAACATGGTCATGGCTATGACCGTCTATTTTATCGTGATCTACATTGTGCTGAAGGGCTACCGCCTGAAATCCGCCGTCGATCTGTCTGTCAAGGAAAAAATTTCCTTTAACACCCAGCAGAAGATCACCCTGGTGGGCATCGCGGTGCTGGTGGTAACGGTTATCTTCATGGGATTTGACGTAGGTCTGATGTCCTACACCATCGCCTTCGTGCTGCTGCTGTTCCGCGTTGCGGACGAGAAGAAGTCCGTGGCTTCCATTCCCTGGGGCACTCTGTTGATGATCAGCGGTATCAACATGCTGATGGCCCTGGTGATCCAGCTGGGCGGAATCGACCTGCTGGCCAGCGGTCTGGCCAAACTGATGAGCCCGGTTACGGCTCCCGGCGTCATGGGACTCACCGCGGGTATCATGAGCTGGTTCAGCTCCACTTCCGGTGTGGTTATGCCCACGCTGATTCCCACGGTCACCGATGTGGCGGCCCAGGTGGGCGGCGGCGTCTCGACCCTTGCGCTGCTCTCCGCCATCACCAACACGGCCAGCGCGGCCGGAATGAGCCCCATCTCCACCGGCGGCTCCATGGGTCTTGCGGCCTACACCCAGATTGCCAATCCCACCGAGGAGGAGCGCTCCAAGCTGTTCATCCAGCTGTTCGCGGTGTCCATCGGCGGCGTGATCGTGATTGCGCTCTTTGGCATGACCGGGGTATACGGATTGTTTATGTAATATAAGGAGACGAGACAGGTATGGGATATACAATTTCTGAAAAAATTATGGCCAGGGCCTCGGGAAATGAACACGTCCACGCGGATGACATCCTGTGGGTGGACATTGACCGGGCGATGATGGACGACGTCCTGGGGCCGCGTCTGGAGATCGACGACCGCCTTCGGGAGATGGGGGTGGACGTGTGGGACCCGGATAAGGTGGTAATCATTTCCGACCACTACACGCCGCCCGCCAACCTGCATCAGGCCAACATCGTGAAGTTCACCAGGGAGTGGGCCAAAGAGCACGGGATCAGCCGCTACTATGAGTTCGCAGGGCCCTGCCATCAGGTGATGGTGGAACACGGCCACGTGCTCCCGGGCAGCGTGGTGGTGGGGACGGATTCCCACACCTGCACCTATGGGGCTCTGGCGGCATTTGCCACCGGCGTGGGCTCCACGGAGATGGCGGGGGTGCTGGCCACGGGCCAGACCTGGATGAAGGTGCCCCAGACCATCCGGGTGACCTGGAACGGGGAACTGCCGGAGCGGGTGATGGCCAAGGACGTTTCCTTAAAGACCATCGGCGCGGTGGGGCATTCCGGGGCTACCTACAAGACGCTGGAGTACGCGGGGGATACCATCCAGAGGATGATGATGGACGAACGCCTCTGTCTGACCAATATGGCGGTGGAGGCCGGGGCCAAGGCGGGGATCGTGGGGTACGACGACGTGACCGCGGAGTATCTGGCCCGTTTCGGGGTCAGCGAGCGGTACGACCACCTGAATTCCGACCCGGACGCCGTGTTCTGCGCGGAGTATGCCTTTAAGGCCGGGGAGCTGGCGCCCCAGGTGGCCTGCCCCCACGAGGTGGACCACGTGTGTGAAGCCGCAGAGCAGAGCGGGGTACAGATTCATCAGGCATATATCGGCTCCTGCACAGGCGGCCGCTATCACGACCTGAAAATGGCGGCGGAGCTTCTGCGGGGCCGGAAAATCGCCCCGGGCCTCCGGCTTTTGGTGTCGCCCGCTTCCCGGGAAATCTACAATCAGTGCCTGCGGGAGGGCATTCTGGAGGTTCTGGCCGAGGCCGGGGCCACGGTGCTGGCTTCCAGCTGCGGCGCCTGCCTGGGGATTCACTCCGGCACCCTGGCCGACGGCGAGGTGTGCATTTCCACCACCAACCGGAACTTCATCGGCCGGATGGGGAGCAAGACCAGCAGCGTCTATCTGGCTTCGCCGGTCACGGTGGCCGCCTCGGCGCTGACGGGCCATATCACGGACCCCAGGGAAATTTGAGGAGGGCGTTATGATAAAAGGAAAAGTTTGGAAATATAAGGACAACATCAACACAGACATCATCGCGCCGCCCGCCTCCTTGGAGCTCAGTACGGAGGAGGCCGCCCGATTTACCATGGCGCCGGTGGACCCGGACTTCGCTTCCGGGTTTAAGCCCGGGGACATTTTCGTGGCGGAGCACAACCTGGGTTCCGGCTCCAGCCGGGAGAACGCGCCGCTTATGCTGCGGCAGCTGGGAGTGCGGACCATCGTGGCCATGGATTACGCCCGAATCTTTTTCCGCAACTGCATAAACGTAGGGATTCTGACCATCGAGTGCCCGGAGACGGACAAGATTTCCAAGGACGACGTGCTGGAGATCGATTATCTGGGCGGAATGATTTACAACCGGACCACGGGGGAGGAATACCGGTGTAACAGGATACCTGAGCATGTGATGGGGATTATCCGCTGCGGGGGATTGATTGAATATTTGAAACAGGAAAAGCTTCCTGGGAGAAGATGAGATAAACAGGGGACTGCTGAGATCGCTCGGCAGTCCCCTGTTGTCGTTCAGAAGGTTGAAATGCGCCCAAAATTACTGCGGAATCACCAATGTCTGCCCCACATCGATCAGGTTGGGGTCGGCGATGTGGTTGGCCTGCACCAGAGCCTGGACTGTGGTGCCGAAGCGCAGGGCGATGCCGGACAGTGTATCGCCCTGTACTACCCGGTAAACCAGCACGCTGCTGCTGTCCGGGAGGCGCAGCACCTGGCCGGGGTAGATCAGGTTAGGATCGGCGATCCCGTTTAAGCTCACCAGTTCCTGGACCGTGGTGCCGAAACGCCGGGCGATGGCCCAGAGGGTGTCGCCGGGGCGCACGGTGTAGGTGGCCTGCATTTCTCCGCGCCCGGGAATCGTCAGCACCTGGCCGGGGTAGATCAGATTGGGATCGGGGATATCATTGGCCTGCACAAGGGCCTCTACGGTGGTGCCGAAGCGCCTTGCGATGGCCCAAAGGGTGTCGCCCGGCCGTACGGTGTAGGTGGCAGAGGCGTCCGGCGAGCCGGAGTCGTTTCCGCCGTTTATCAGCATGGTGTCCTTGAAATAGTCCAGGTCCACCTGGCCGGATATGCCGGGTACATTTCCCGTGTCCGAATACTGGAAGCCGTCCCAGGTGGCCCAGTAACCCGTGTTGCTGGGAACGGCCGGGCCGTATTCCGCCACCCACAGCGGGTAGGAGGAGAAGGAGGAATCCCAGACGCTGGCGGTGTTGTTGGTATCGCTGTACAGGGAGGGGGCGTAGCCAAGGCAGTCGTTTAAGGTCTCCATAAAGGCGGCGCCGATTGCGTTGATCTCCTCCACGTCCAGCCCCGGAAAGCTCTCGAAGTCCATGGCCGGGTAGAGGTCCACGGTTTTGCCGCGGATCAGGGAACAGAAGAAACGGGCCTGTTCCCTGGCCTCCTCCTCGTTCTGGGCGGTGACATAGTGGTAATAGCCGATTTTCAGGCCCGCGGCCAGGGCGCCCTGATAGTGGGACTCAAAATATGCGTCCACATAGTCCGAGCCCTCGCCCGCACGGATGTAGACGGCGTCGATCCCGGACTGCCGCACGGCCTCAAAGTCGATGTCGCCCTGCCATTCGCTTACGTCGATCCCGTGGTAGACGCGGCTGGCGGCAAAGGAGGTCAGGGACGGCGGCGCGAGAGCCAGGAGCAGAGCCAGGGAAAAGCAGGCTAAGCTGCGAAATTGTCTCATAAATATTCAAATCCTTTCTTACAACAGATGATTTTATGCCCATAACAGGCAGTTGTGCGGTATGACAGGAGAAAAATTCAGGCGGCGGGAAAACAGACGGAAAAAATAGGGTCAGAGAGGCGTATGAGCCTCATTTTTACCGGTTTTTCCGCCATTCGAACTAATATATAATATGAGACGGGCCGGGGATTGGTTCGGACCTTGTTCATCGGAGGGTGTTTTCAGACGTTTTGGAAAATCATTTTAAAATACAATAAATTTGTCTGATCTTGTCCGACGCGTCCGCTCATTTCAGGATAGTATGAAATCAAGAACACGAAAAGCGAGGGAATGCGATGCCAATCCATGTAAAAAGTGAGATCGGAACACTAAAACGGGTGATGCTCCACCGTCCGGGGCAGGAGCTGGAGCACCTGGTCCCCGGGGAGCTGGAACGGCTTTTGTTTGACGATATCCCCTATCTGAGGGCCGCCAGGCAGGAGCACGACGTATTCGCCGGGATACTGCGGGAGCAGGGGGTGGAGGTGGTCTATCTGGAGGACCTGATGGCCGGAACATTAAAGGGAAGGCCCCAGCTTCGGGAGCGCTTCATCCGCCAGTTTATCGAGGAGGGCGGGAATATCGCCCAGAAGTTCAAGGACCAGCTGTTCCGGCTGCTGGACGGAATTGAGGACGAGCGGGAGCTGGTGCAGAAGACCATGGCCGGGGTGAGGATGAATGAGCTGAAGGCGGGGGGACACAGTCCTCTGGCGGACCGGGTGAGGCCGGACAGCCGGTTTATACTGGACCCAATCCCCAACCTATACTTTACCCGGGATCCCTTTGCCTCCATCGGCTGCGGGGTGAGCCTCAACTACATGTATTCCAGAACCAGAAGGCGGGAGACCATCTACGGGTCCTACATCCTGGAGGAACACCCGGACTTCGCGGGGAGCACGCCTTTTTATTACCGGCGGGACTATCCGTTTTCCATTGAGGGCGGCGATATCCTGAATTTGAGCCGCCGTGTGCTGGCCGTGGGCATTTCCCAGCGGACCACGCCGGAGGCCATCGAGCTGCTGGCCCAGAACATTTTCGGGGACGACACGGCGGAGATCGAGACGATCCTGGCCTTCGATATCCCCAGCATCCGGGCCTACATGCACCTGGACACGGTGATGACCCAGATCGATTACGACAAATTTACGGTGCATCCCGGGATTCTTGGGAGCCTCAGGGTGTATGAGATCTGCCGGGGCGACCACCGGGATACGTTAAATGTCACGGAGCTGGACAGCTCCCTGCCGGTGATCCTGGGCACCCACCTGGGGCTGGATCAGGTCACCATGATCCGCTGCGGCGGAAAGGACCGGGTGGCGTCGGAGCGGGAACAGTGGAACGACGGCTCCAATACGCTGTGCATCGCGCCGGGCAAGGTGGTGGTCTACGACCGGAACTACATTACCAACGGGATTCTCAGGGAGAACGGCGTGGAGGTGCTGGAGATGCCAAGCTCGGAGCTGTCCCGGGGCAGAGGGGGCCCGCGCTGTATGAGTATGCCGCTGTGGCGGGAAGATGTGTAGTGCTTTATAATGGATTGATTGAAGAGGAGGATACGAAAATGGGAATGAATGTAAGAGGAAGAAGCTTTCTGAAACTGCTGGACTACACCCCCCAGGAGATCCGCTATCTGCTGGATCTCTCGAAGGAGTTTAAGGCGATGAAGCGCAGTGGGACGCCCCACTGCTACCTGCCCGGCAAAAATATCGTGCTGATTTTTGAGAAGACGTCCACCAGGACCCGCTGCGCCTTTGAGGTGGCGGCCCGGGATCTGGGCATGGGAGTCACCTATCTGGATCCGGGCAGCAGCCAGATGGGCAAAAAGGAGAGCATCCCGGATACCGCCCGGGTGCTGGGAAGAATGTACGACGGCATCGAGTACCGCGGTTTTGACCAGAAGCTGGTGGAGCAGCTGGCCGAATACTCCGGCGTGCCGGTCTATAACGGCCTGACCGACCAGTTCCATCCCACCCAGATGCTGGCGGACCTTCTGACCATCGAGGAGAAGTTCGGATGCCTGAAGGGCCTGAATTTCACCTACATGGGCGACGCCCGTAACAATATGGGCAATTCCCTGATGGTGGCCTGCGCGAAAATGGGCCTGAACTTCACCGCCTGCGCGCCGAAGGAGCTGTTCCCGGCTGAGGATCTGGTGCGGGAGGCGGAGCGCATCGCCGCGGAGAACGGCAGCACCGTGCGCCTGACCGAGGACGTGAACGAGGGAGCCACAGGGGCGGACATTATCTACACGGATATCTGGGTGTCCATGGGCGAGCCGGACGAGGTCTGGGATACCCGCATCCGCCTGCTGCGCCCCTACCAGGTGAACCGCAGCCTGATGGAGAAGGCCGGCCCCGGCGCTCTGTTTATGCACTGCCTGCCCTCCTTCCACGACACCAAAACCGTGATTGGGGCCCAGATTGCGGAGAAATTCGGCCTGACGGAGATGGAAGTGACCGACGAGGTGTTCGAATCCAGCCAGTCGGTGGTGTTCGACGAGGCGGAGAACCGGATGCATACCATCAAAGCGGTGCTGTACGCGACTTTGTGTTGAGAACCGGTCCCGTTTTCAGGAGGCATTATGAAACGTAATAAAAAACGGATTGTGGTGGCGCTGGGAGGCAACGCCCTGGGAAATACCCCGGCGCAGCAGCTGAAGCAGGTGCGGGCGGCGGCCGGGATCATTGCGGACCTGGCCGCGGAGGGCCACGAGCTGATCATCGGCCACGGAAACGGGCCCCAGGTGGGGATCATCAACTCGGCCATGAACTACGCGGCCCAGTGCGGCCCGAGAACGCCCTATATGCCCTTTGCCGAGTGCGGGGCAATGTCCCAGGGTTTTATCGGCTACCATCTCCAGCAGGCCCTCCAGCAGAGCCTGCAGAGGCGGGGGATCGGCAAGACGGTGGTCAGCGTTGTGACCCAGGTGGAGGTGGATCCCCAGGACCCGGCATTTTTACATCCCACCAAACCCATTGGGAATTTTTACACCCGTGAGGAGGCGGAAGAGATCAGTGCCGAGCGGGGATTTACCTTTGTTGAGGACGCGGGGAGGGGCTACCGCAGGGTGGTGCCGTCCCCCAGGCCCAGGCGGATCGTGGAGCTGGGCGCCATCCGCAAGATGGTGCAGAGCGGCCTGCTGGTCATCGCCGCAGGCGGAGGCGGGATTCCGGTTGTGGAGGAGGACGGGGAGCTGCGCGGCATCGACGCGGTGGTGGACAAGGATATGTCCTGCAGCCGCCTGGCGGTCCAGATGAAGGCCGATATGCTGCTGATCCTCACGGCCGTGGACCGGGTCTGTATCAATTTCAACCGGCCGGACCAGAAGGCGCTGGACCGGATGACCATCGGCCAGGCGCAGGAATACATAAAAGAGGGACAATTCGCGCCGGGCAGCATGCTGCCCAAGGTGGAGGCCTGCCTGGAGTTCGCAGAAGCCCTGCCGGGGCGGGCGGCGGTGATCACGTCCCTGGAGAGCGCCCGGGCGGCCCTGGAAGGGCTGAGCGGAACGTGGATCCGGTCGGAGGAGACGGTCCCCGGCGGGATGGCCCGGTATGGATCGGACTTGTGTGGAGAGGCCCGGTGTGGAGCGGACCGATGTGAAGCGGCCCGGTATGGATCGGACTCGTATGGAGAGGCCCGGTATGGAGAGGCCCGGTATGGAGAGGCCCGGTATGGAGCGGACTCGGGTGGAGCGGCCCCGGCTGAAACCGCCCCCCAAGGCGCGCCCGCGTGTCCTGCGTTCCAGGAGGACGGCGACGTGTTGGTTACTGCAATCTGAAATCTGAAATTGAATTATACCCTGCAGAGAAAGGGAGGAAGGATATTATTATGGCTTTTAAATTACCTGAATATCATCATCCGGATTTTACCCAGCCCATGTTTGTAAACGCCCCGGACGTAAAGTTTGAGGAGGCGGAAATGGACGGTGTGGCGCCGGAATATTACCACAGCACCTCCATGTACCCGGAGTATTTCAAGATCAATGGGAAATGGGTGCTGGCGGAGGAGAGCCGTATGGATTCCAGCGTGGTGATCTGTGACGACGGCCACCTGGCGGTGGTGGAGAACCGCAACCTGAAAAAGGGAGATAAAGTGATCCTGGGCCGCAGCGAGAAGGCCGAGGAGGGCATTTACATGCACTGCAACGGCTTTACGGCAGAGGGCGAGGATCTGGACGACCAGTTCGTATTCCGCCAGGGCAGGAGCCGCGAGACTTCCTACGCCCGGGACTACGACAATTTGTTCGAGCTGCTCCGGCATGAGCGGGAGCACGGGAATATCGTCTGGGTCATGGGTCCGGCGTTTTCCTTCGACTACGACGCCAGAGCCGCCATGCAGGCCCTGGTGGAGAATGGTTACGCCCACGGCCTGATGGCCGGAAACGCCCTGGCCACCCACGACCTGGAGGGCGCGCTGCTGCACACGGCCCTTGGGCAGGACATTTACACCCAGAAATCCCAGCCCAACGGCCACTACAACCACCTGGACGTGATTAACAAGGTGCGCAGAAGCGGCTCCATCCCCCAGTTTATCAAGGACTACAAGATCGACAACGGGATCATTTACAGCTGCGTGAAGAACGGCGTGCCCATGGTGCTGACCGGGTCCATCCGGGATGACGGCCCCATGCCCGAGGTGATCGGGGACGCCTACAGGGGTCAGACCGAGATGCGTGGCCTGGTGCGCGGCGCCACCACGGTGATCTGCCTGGCTACCATGCTGCACACCATCGCCACCGGAAATATGACGCCCTCCTTCCGGGTGATGCCGGACGGCCAGATCCGCCCCGTGTATCTGTACACCGTGGATGCGGACGAGTTTGTGGTGAATAAACTTCTGGACCGCGGAAGCCTGTCCGCCACCACCATTGTGACCAATGTCCAGGACTTTATCGCCATCGTGGCCAAGGGGCTGGGCGTGATGAAATAACGGGCCCATTGCATTTAAACAAGCGCCCGCGGGCTTCGCGGGGGCCATTGCATACAATAAAAGGCGCAGGCCAATCTACGGCCTGCGCCTTTTGGCAGGATATTTCCCGGCAATGCGCTGTCCGGCGCCGCCGCTGCGCCCGACGGCGCATATCTCTTACAGCGTGTTTTCCTGAATCTCAATGCTCTGCCGGAACGCCCCCGGGGTCATGGTGCGGAACCGCAGGAAGTTGCGGGTCAGGGTCTTGGCGCTGTTGTAGCCCACGTCGATGGCGATCTGGGTGATGCTCTTGTCGGTGCGCTTGAGCAGCTCCGAAGCCCGGTTGACGCGCACGAAGTTTAAAAAGTCGGAGAAATTCTTCTCAACCTGATACAGGAGGATGGTGTTTAACTCCTTCAGCGAAATATGGAACTGCTCCGCCGTGCTCTGGGGCGTCAGATGCTCCGCATAGTTCCGGTAAATATACGTTACGATCTCATAGGCATCTCTTGTCATTCTGATATCGCAGATTTCATAGACATTCTGATACGTTTTCCGAAAATCATTGGCTTTCATTCCGACCCGGGCCGCAAATACCTTGCAGATGTGGGAGCTGTCCACAAATCCCAGGATTTCCGCCAGCTCCTCCATGGTCAGGTTGGTATACAGCAGGAAATTGATGGTTTTTCCCACCCGCATCTCATTTAACAAATCAAAAAAGGACAACCCGGTGGTCTGGGTGATATAGGCGCTGATGGAGGACTCGCTCATGAAGAAGAGCTTGGACAGATTGGCCAGAGTCAGCTTCTCGCTGAGGTGGTTGTACATGTAGTGGAGGATATCGCTTTTCTGAATCCCCGTCCGGGCAGGCGGGGACGCGGTTTTGCTGCGCTCACCGGCCCTGAGATAGAGGACAATCAGCTCCACCAGCTTGTTTTTCACGTAGAGGGAGTGGAGACGGCCGCTCTCCTCCGCGGGCTTCACGGACTCCACCCCCGTCTCGGCCCGAAGCTGCTCGAAAACGGTGCGGATTTCCGTATATTCCTCTTTGCCGCACTGCACCACCGGGCAGCCCGTCATCTCCTCGATCAGGCTCAAGGGCTGGCTGTCGGTGTTGTAAATGGATTTGATGATGGCGTTGATATTGTCGAAATAATAGGCAAGGAGATAATACTGCAGGGGGGAATCCACCTGGATCACATCGGAAATCTGCCAGGGCAGGATGGACACGATGGTGCCCGGCTTCAGCTCGTACTCCCGGTCCTGGAGCTTTAAAATGCCCTGGCCCTCGTTGATCAGCCAGAAGCGGGACATCTGATGGATCAGGGGCGTGGTGGGGGTATCGATCACCTCGGTGTCGATGCTGCAAATCCTGCGGTAATCCAGATTGGAGCAGTAACCATTTTGAATCGGCACTATTTTTCCCATGCTGCGGCCTCCTTTGTCGGACGTAATAGCGGAAAGACCAAAATCCCGGCTGTTTTGCCATAGGAACGGTTCTCTAACGTCATTATAGCGTGGCGGCAGGGATGGGGCAAGAGAAAATAGGGACATTTCCGGGGGTGTTTTTCTGTATTTTAATGGGGGTTTGGCCGGATCAGCCGGATTTTACGCATAAATTTCCTTTAAAATGAAAAAAAATTCAAAAACAGGGTCAAATGAACGAAAGTACAAAAGGTCATTTTTAAATATGGATTTTTGTACGATTGCAAAAATGATAGATTCGTTTAAAATTTAAAATTAGTACAGATATACAAAAAAATGGATTTATGGAAGGGGGAAATGGGACAAAAGTCCATTTTTTTGCAGGATAACCTGTCGGTCAAAAGGGGATGCACCCCTCATAAAATTTAATTTTTTTACCAGGAGGAAGGAGAAAGATTATGCGTAGAAAGTTTAAGAGGATTGCAGCGGCGGCGATGGCCACGGCGATGGCGCTCTCAGTGGCGGCCTGCGGAGGCAGCAAAAAGGACAGCGACAAGATCATACTGGGTTACATGGGCCCCCTGACCGGGGAATCCGCTCTCTGGGGGGAGGTGGAATCCAACACCCTGAAAATGCTGGTGGAGGAGACCAACGCAAACGGCGGCATCATCGGCAAACAGATTGAGCTGAAAATCTACGACAACCGGGGCGACGCGGTGGAGACCACCAACGCGGCCCGCAAGGCGCTCCAGAACGACGGCGTGGTGGCCTTCATCGGCCCGGACTCCTCCTCGGGTGCCATCGCCCTGGCGGAGGTGTGCGAGGAGTACAAGGTCCCTCATATCACCACCACGGGTACTAACTACAAGGTGACCCAGCGGGAGGAGGACGGTTCTGTCCGGCCCTACGCATTCCGCATCTGCCTGTCCGACCCGCAGCTTGGCGATATCATGGGCGGTTACGCTAAGGACAAGCTGGGCTACCAGAAGGTTGCCATTCTCTACGAGATCAGCAGCGAGTATTCCCTGGGAATCACCCAGAACTTTACCAATTCCTTTGAGGCCAAGGGCGGCCAGGTGACGATCACCGAGGCCTATAAGACCGGAGACGTGGATTTCCGGGCCCAGCTCTCCAAGATCAAGGAAAACGGGGATTTCGACGCGCTGATGATCCCGGCCAACTACAAGGAGGTTGGTCTGATCGCCAAGCAGGCGCGGTCGCTGGGAATCGAAGTGCCGTTTTTGGGCGTGGACGCCTGGATGATGCAGGACCTGTTTGAGATCGCAAAGGACGAGGTACAGGGAGCGGTGTTCCCCTGCGCCATGGATGTGAACGACGAGAGCCTTCAGGAATTCAAGAACGCCTTCCAGGAGAAGTGGAATATGGACCCGGACAAGGGCGGCACGGATGCGTACCTGGCTTACGACTGCTTCGAGCTGGTCAAGTACGCCATCGAGACGGCGGGCGAGGCGGATCCCCAGAAGATCCGGGACGCTATGGAAAATGCTAAAGACGTGCAGTGTCTGACCAGCGTGATTTCCATGGACCCGCAGACCCACAACCCCGTCCGCACCGCTTCCATTTTCCAGATTCAGGGAACGGATTTTGTAAAACTCGACGAGTACCGCATGGAATAACAGTAACAGTTCAGACGGCGGGAAAATTGACGCGGAAAGCCGCGTCAAGCTCGCTTGTAAGCGGATTTCCGTGTCAATTTTCACATCGGATGGACATCCGATGCTTCTTGACCGGTCTTTTTCGGTCAAGAAGATGAGCCGTCTGAACTGTTACGAATAATAGGAGGGAGGGAACAGGATTGTTCTTTCAACAGTTGATAAACGGGCTGTCCATCGGAAGCATCTACGCGCTGATGGCAGTGGGGTATTCCCTGATCTACAGCCTTTTGAACTTTACGAACTTCGCCCACAGCATCACCGTCACCATCGGAGCCTTCTGCGCGTTTTTCTTCCTGTCGCAGCTGGTGCAGAACCTGTTTCTGGGGATCCTCATCGCGGTGCTGGCGGCCGGGGGGCTGGCCATGCTGATCGAGCTTTTGGGATACCGACCGCTGTTAAAGAAAAAGGCCCGCCGGATCTACCTGCTGATCACCGGCCTTGGAATTTCCACCATGTGCGAGAACCTGATCATCATCAGCTTCAGCAGCCGGTTCAGGGTGTACCCGGTGAACTTTTCCAACGAGTCTATTAACCTCTTTGGAGCCAGCGTTGGACAGGTGGACCTGATCATTTTCGTGGTGAGCATCACGGCCCTGGTGCTGGTGGAGCTGTTTATCCGCAAGTCCCGGGTGGGCCTGGCCATACGGGGGGCGTCCTATGATCTGGACGCCACCTCCCTGATGGGCGTGAACGTGCAGAAGCTGATTCTGCGGGTATTTTTGATCGCAGGCTCCCTGGCCGGCCTGGCGGGGGCTCTTCTGGGCGCGAAATACACGGCCTTCCCGACGCTGGGCACGGCCATGACCAACAAAGCGTTTATCAGCTCGGTGTTCGGCGGCCTGGGAAGCATCCCCGGCGCGGTGCTGGGGGCGATCACGCTGGGGATCGGCGAGACCATGATTTCCAGCTATATTTCCTCCTCCATGCGGGACATTTTCGCCTACGCGCTGCTGGTGATCGTGCTGTTCGTCCGCCCGTCGGGGCTGATGGGAAAAGCCACGGAGGACAAGGCATGAGGGAGGTGCGAAGATGAATTATTGGATGGGTGTTGCGACACTGACCGGCATTTATATGATTGCGATTCTGGGCGTTTCCATTCTCACCGGGTTCACGGGCCTGTTTTCCATGGGCCACGCGGGTTTTATGGCAATCGGGGCCTACACCTCCGCCCTGATCACCAAGACCTTCCACGTGCCCATTCTGGTGGGCGTGTTCTGCGGGATGCTGACCGCCCTGGTGATCGGGCTGATCATCGGCTATCCCACGCTGAAGCTGAAGGGGGATTATTTTGTAATCGCCACCCTGGGAATCGGGGAGGTGACCAAGCTGATCATCGAGAACATGCCGAATCTCACCGGCGGCGCCAGGGGCCTGACGGACGTGCCAAAGGGGGCTACCTTCCCGGTGGTGCTCTGTTTCCTGGTGGTGATCGTGTGGGGCCTGCGCAATTTCCTGCGCAGCAAGCACGGGCGCAACTGCATCGCGGTGCGGGAGGAGGAGCTGGCCACGGCGTCCATCGGGGCCAACGTGGCTAATTACAAGATGCTGGCAATGGGGATCAGCTGCGCGCTCTGCGGCATTTCCGGCGCGCTTTTAGCCCACTATATGCATTATCTGAATCCCACCATGTTCAACATGGTGAAATCGGACGAGCTGGTGATGACGGTGATTCTGGGCGGCTGCGGCAGCCTGACCGGCACCATCGTGGCCTCCATGATCCTGGTGCCCCTGCCCGAGATTCTGCGATTCGGCTCCGTCCAGGAGTGGCGTATGGTGTTCTACGGCCTGCTGGTGGTGTTGGTGATCATCTTTAAGCCTTCGGGCCTGATGGGGACCAAGGAGTTCAGCATACAGGGGATGCGGGATCTGGGAGACAAAGCCAAGAAGAAATGGAAGGAGCGGTAGCCCATGGCGCAGCAGGAATACATATTGCAGCTACAGAATGTCGTGAAGCGCTTTGGCGGCATCACGGCATCCAACGATATAACCATCAATGTGCCCCGGGGCAGCATTTACGGCATCATCGGGCCCAACGGGGCGGGCAAGACCACGCTGTTCAACATGATTACCGGGGTGTACGATACCACAGAGGGCAAGGTACTCTTTGAGGGACAGCAGGTCAACGGGCTGCCCACCCACGTGATCGCGGCCAGGGGAATCGCCCGGACCTTTCAGAATATCCGCCTATTCGGGGACCTGTCGGTCTACGATAATCTGCTGACCGCCTGCCAGAAGAACATCACCTACGGCCTTTTGGTCGGAATCCTGCGCACGGAGAAGTGCCGGAGCCAGGAGCGGGAGAGCCGGGAGTTCTGCGACCGTCTGCTGGAGGAGGTGGGGCTGTCGGAACAGAGGCAGCAGCGGGCCAACAACCTGCCCTACGGCATGCAGCGGCGGCTGGAGATCGCCAGGGCCCTGGCAACCCGGCCCAAGCTGATTCTGCTGGACGAGCCGGCGGCCGGGATGAATGAGGAGGAGAGCGACAAGCTGTCGGAGTTCATCCGGGAGATCCGGGAGAAAAAGGACGTGACCGTGGTGATCATTGACCACCACATGGACGTGATCATGGCGATCTGCGACCAGATCAGCGTGCTCAACTTCGGGACGCTGCTGGCGGAGGGAAAGCCCGATGAGATTCAGAACAATCCGGAAGTGATTTCCGCGTACTTGGGGGTGGATGAGTAATGCTTAGAGTGGAGAATCTCAGCTTTTCATATGGAAAAATCCAGGCGATCCGCAACGTCAGCTTCGAGCTGGACAAGGGCGAGATCATGGCGATCGTGGGAGCCAACGGCGCGGGAAAATCCTCCCTCATGAAGTGCATCGCCGGGCTGTTAATGCCACAGTGGGGGGAAGTCTACCTGAATGACCGGAAAATGGAGCCGGCCGCCTACAAGGTAGTGGAGCAGGGCGTGTGCCTGGTGCCCGAAGGGCGGTGGATTTTCCCCAACCTGACGGTGGAGGAGAATCTGATGCTGGGCGGATACACCAGCAAGAACCGGGCCGCAGGTATTGAGCGGGCTTACGGAATGTTCCCGCGGCTGGAGGAACGAAGGAAACAGCGGGCGGGTACCATGTCCGGCGGCGAGCAGCAGATGCTGGCCATCGCCAGAGGGTTGATGGCAAATCCCAAGGTGCTGCTTCTGGACGAGCCGTCCCTGGGGCTTGCTCCGCTGATTGTCAATGATATCATGTCCATTATCCGGCAGATCAACGGGGAGGGGATCTCCGTGCTGCTGGTGGAGCAGAACGCCCGCAAGGCCCTGTCTATCGCCCACCACGCCTGCGTGCTGGAGCAGGGACGGATCGTCAAGACGGGAACCGGGGCGGAGCTGGCCGCCGATGAGAGCATCGTGGCGGCGTATCTGGGAAAAACGAAAAAGCGGTAGAGGAGGAATCTGGCGTGGAGGAGCGTGTACAGAAGGCAATGTTTGATTATTTCCGTCTGGAGGGACAGGCGGCTATCGTGACCGGGTCGGGCAACGGCATCGGCCGCGCCACGGCGATTATGCTGGCGGACCTGGGCGCGCGGGTGATGGTCTGCGATATCGAGGGAGACAGCGCAAAAAAGGTGGCGGAGGAGATCGGCGGACGGGGCGGTACGGCCCTTTACAACCGCTGCGATGTGACCAATCTGGAGGAGATCCGGGACACCATCGGGAAGACGGCGGAGGCCTTTGGTGGTGTGGATATTCTGGTCAACAACGCGGCGGGATTCGGCGGGGGCAAGACCTTCGACAGGATGACCTATGAGGAATGGGACCGGCTGATCCGCATCAACCTGACCGGAGCTTATATGTTTACCAACGAGGTGCTGCCTTATATGGTGAAAAAGCAGCACGGGAAGATCTGCATGGTCAGCTCGGGCGCGGCCCTTGGATATGATTTCTCCGATCCCCACTATGCGGCCTCCAAGGCCGGGATGATCGGACTGGCAAAGGAGTTGTCCCAGGAGCTGGCGAAGCACCGGATCAATGTGAACGCGCTGGGAACCGGGCTGACGGACACCCGCATGGCCCATCTGCCGGGGCGTTCCTGGGAGGATGAGACAAAGGGCCTGCCCTGGCACCGTGTGGGGACGCCCGAGGACCAGGCGGCGGCTATCGTGTTTCTGGTGTCCGAGGCGGCGGAGTATATTACCGGACAGGTGCTCTGTCCCAACGGCGGGGCATGGATGTAGGTTTGGGGAGCCGGGCGGCTGTCCGGCCGGCTGCGTTTCCGGCGGGATGCGGGTATGGGGCGCGGGAAGTAAAGGCGTCTGCCGTGCCGGAGGCGGCTTGATTTTAGGAAAGGAAACGGGTGCGTTTTATGGAATATGATTATCTGAAAATAGCCGGACAGTCCGCAATCGTCACAGGCGGCGGCCGGGGAATCGGGAGAGCGACGGCGCTGGCACTGGGGCGCTTCGGCGTGAAGGTAGTTGTCTGCGACGTCCGTGACGACTGGGGCGAGGACGCGGTCCGGGAGATCCGGGAGGGAGGCGGAACCGCCATGTATTGCCACTGCGACGTGGCGGACCCGGGGCAGGTGAAGGAGCTTGTGAAGGCCGCGGTGGAGGCCTATGGAACCGTGGATATTCTGGTAAACAACGCGGGCATCGGCAGCGTTTCCCTGCCTTTTGAGGAGATCACGGACGAGGACTGGGACCGCATGCTGCGGGTGGACCTCACCGCGCCTTTTTATCTCTGCCGGGAGGTGATTCCCTACATGAAGGCGAAGCGGCACGGCAAGATCATCAACATCAGCTCCGGGTCCGGGATCATCGGCTGCGAGTTCTGTTCCCATTACGCTTCGGCCAAGGCCGGGCTGATCGGGTTTACCCAGTCCATCGCAAAGGAGCTGGGCAAGGACCACATCAACGCCAACGCCATCGCGGTGCCCACCACCCAGACGCCTATGCTGAAGGAGACGGATTTCGACGTGTTTGTGGAGGATGAGCTGCGGGATATCCCATGGGGGCGCATCGGAACGCCGGAGGACATCGCGGACATGGTGTTGTATTTGTCCTCAGACGCATCGGAGTATGTCACCGGCCAGGTGCTGGCCCCAAATGGGGGGAGACGGACGCCGGTTTAAGAGGAGCGAAAGGGCGGTTTGCGCGCAGGCGGGCCGGATGGTTCCGATTGGGATGCCTGTCTGTGATGGCAGGAGAACCGGCCTGGACGGCGGAAAGCAGTTCGGGCGACTGAAAGCAGCTCGGGCGACGGAGAACCGGCCCGGGCGGTGGAAAGCCGCTCGGACGACGGAGAACCGGCCCGGGCGGCGGAAAGCCGACCCGAGCACTGGAAAGCCGGCCCGGGCGCCGGGCGCCCGTTCGGGGCGCGAGCAGAATATTACGGATAGAAGGAGCAAATATATGAGATGGCCTAACGGAGCGAAGAGTGCGTTTGCTTTAGGGTTTGACCTGGACGGCGACACCATTTGGCGCAACAAGACAAAAACGCTGCCAAAGGGCAGCGGCTACATCAAGGGGCCTTCCATCGGCCAATACGGCACGAAAAAGGGCGCGCTGCGGGTGCTGGAAATTCTGGATGAATTTTCTTTAAAATCCACCTGGTTTATTCCGGCCAACATTGTGATGGAGCATCCGGGTCTGGTGGAGACCATACTGGACCGGGGGCATGAGATCGGCCACCATGGACTGGACCACACCGGGGAGTACGGAGCGACCTTCCAGGAGCAGAGAGAGCGCATAGAGCGCTGTCAGGAGATATTTGAGAAATATACCGGGCGGCGGGCCCTGGGCTTTAGGCCCACAGGGGCGCTGCTGCCGGAGACGGAGCGGTGGATCTATTCGGAGGGCGGGTTTGTGTACTCCAGCGCCGGGATCAGCGGCGAGGCCTGCGGCTGGTACGAGGTGGAGGGGGAACCCACCGGTGCGGTAAATATCCCCTGCCGGGACGAGCAGATGGACGACTACGTGCAGACGGTGTTCCACTCCTACCCGGCAGTGCTGGTGGGAATGCCCCGCATCGCGCCCTACGAGAACGCGTATTCCAACTGGGTCCGCGAGGTGGAGGGTATGGTGCGTATGGGGAATTCCGGTTCCACGGCGTTCCACCCACAGATCGCGGGTACGCCGGGGAGAGCGGTGATATTTAGCAGTTTCTGCGAATATCTGGCGTCCAACCGGGACGTGTGGTGCGCCACCTGCCTGGAGATAGCGGATTATTATAAAGCGGCAATGGAGGGGAATGACGATGCTCATTGAAAAGACGGCGTGGCCGTCCAATAAAACATGCGCGGCTATGATCAGCGTGAATCTGGACGCCGAGTTTTTCGGCAAGATTTATTATCCGGACGTCAACGTGGACGAGGGCGATATCCTGCGCCTGGGCCGCACCGGCATCCGTTTTGGGCTGCCGAAGCTTTTGGAGGTGCTGGACCGCTTTGGGGTGAAGGCAACCTTCTTTATACCGGGAGCCGTGGTGAAGCGTTACCCGGAGGCGGTGGCCTCCATCGTGGAGCGCGGGCATGAGATCGGCTGCCATGGAAACAACCATGAAATTCTGGCCCACATGACCGCAGAGGAGCAGCGGGCGGCGCTGACGGAGGCGAGGGATCTTCTGACAAAGGCGGCGGGTAAAGCGCCTGCGGGATTTCGGATGCCGGAGGGGGAGATCAGCGAGGAGACGCTGGCGCTGGTGAAAACGCTGGGATTTTCCTACTCCAGTTCCCTATCCGACGACGACGTGCCCTATGTGCGGGAGTCCTGCGGGCTTCTGGAGCTGCCCATCCACTGGGAATTGTTCGACCTGCCTTATTTTGCGTTCACATTTGATCCGCCCATCCCTCCGGGACAGTCCCGCAGCGCCCGCATGGACGACGTGCTGAAGAACTGGCTCTACGAGCTGGAGGGCGCCAGGCGGTTCGGGACGCTGTTCAACCTTCAGCTGGACCCTCAGGCCATCGGCGAACAGGGGCGCATTTTCATGTTGGAGGAGCTTCTGACGGAGATACAGAAGGCGGAGGACGTTTGGGTAGCGACGGGCGAAGAGATCGCCGCGTTTTTTGGAGCGTAAAGGAGGTATATTTTGGCAGAAGCAGCACTGAATGCAATGGCCCAGCAGCTGGTGGACCTGACCCTGTGCAAGACGCGCTACGATGCGTGGGATTTGCAGTGGTACACCGAGGGGCCGTTCTGGAGAAGAACAAACATGCGTTATTCCCGGGAGTACAAGATTATCCCGGACTATGAGATCGGGGACATGAAGCACGGCAAGACTCTGGAGAATATTCTGGACGAGTCGGAGAGCCTTACAAAGAGCCTGGAGCAGTACAAGGTGAACGCGGGGGAGAAGGAGATGCAGAGGGTCAATTACCTTCTGGATCATGTGCAGAACTTAAACGTCCGCGCCCGGATGCTCCTGGGGGAACGGTTTTCCTTTGATCAGATGACGGACGGGCTTTACTGCCTGGTGGCGCCCACTACGGATTGTCAAAAATTTGATGATATTTTGGAGGAGCTGAACCAGGCGCTACCGGGGACCGGGTCCGTGCAGGAGAAGATTGTGGGGTTCCGCAAGAAGCTGGCGATTCCGCCGGAGCACCTGCTGGCCGTGATCAAGGATTCTACCCAGGTGTTTCACGACATTGCCGTGAAGCGCATGGACGTGACCGGCAACAGCATGCCCAGGGTGCGGGTGCGGGAGCTGCCCAATCAGGACATGGTATTTCTGTCCATTCTCTTTGGGTACGACTACAACCACATCGAGTACGAGCGGAATTTCAACCTGCTGTACCCCTGGACCGTGGACAAGGTGGTGGAGTATGTGGGGCATGAGATGGAGCCGGGGCATCTGACTTATTTTGAGAAGCGGCTTCAGACCATGATCGACACCTGCTGGCCGGAAATGTCCATCGTGTCCCAGTTCTCCACCTCCAACGCCTTCGGCGAGGGCTCGGCCCGCCACGTGATCTCCATGAGTTTCGATAACTCGGTGGAGAAATTGACGGAGTTTGAGCGGGAAGTCATTTTCAGGAACGCGGGAATCGATCCGGGGCTGGCGGAGCTTATGCCGCTGTGGCACCGTTTCTGCGAGCTCTCCGGCTATGGAAAGCTGGAGGCCAGCCGGAAGATCTGGGACCAGGTGTGGACGGAGGAGGAGGCCGGGCGCTTCCTGGAGCGCTACGGGTTCGCCGAGCCGGGAACCGGGGCGGAAATCGTCGGACACATGGCGGAGGACGACGGGCATTTTGTGGCCCACGACTACTCGCGGGACGTGGTGAGGGAGTATTTCAATTCCGTGACCGAGGATGTGACGCAGCAGTGGAAGCTGTACGAAAAGCTGTGCTGCGCCCATGTTTCCATGCGGGGGATTAAGGATCGGACGTTTCGGGTGGAATGAATAGGAGATAGGAAGCAGCAGCGCCGGTTTGAAGCCTGGCGCTGCTGTTTTGTGGTCGGAGATGGGATGGGGACAGTGATTGCGGGCGCCCCCTACGGGTCCAGGTCCCGGTCCAGGATTCCGGCCTGGATCAGGGTCTGGATTTTCAGGCCCAGGGACAGGTTGAACACGGTCTCGCTGTCGGACAAATCTTTTCCCAGTATCTGGGAAATTTTGTTCAGCCGGGCGTACAGCGTATTTTTGTGGATGTACAGCAGGTTGCAGATGGCGGAGGGCGAGGCGCAGCAGGTGATGTAGGCGGTCAGCGTGGGGAGCAGGTCCCCGCTGTGCCGGCTGTCATAGTCCGTGATCGGCTGAATATATTCCTGGTATACCTGCAGCAGGGGCGCGAAATCCACCTGGTTGGAGCGGTCGAAGAAGAAGCGGAGGATGCCCAGCTCGTCGTAATAGCAGGACGCCTTGTTCAGGGAGTGCTGGGAGATGGCCAGGGCTTTGAGCGCCTGCAGATAGCCCTGCCTCACCCGCTCGGTGGGCACGATTCCGCTGATCCCGACGCCGTTGTACTGATCCTGCAAAAACTCGCGGAACAGACTGATGACGCGCTCAAAATCCGGCTTGCCGCGGGAGACTAGCTGTTTGGGCAACAGGGTCACGATGTAGTCCTTCCGCTCAAACAGGAAAAAGTTGATGGTGCCCATGGCATTTACCAGGTGGTCGTACAGGGCGTTGAACTGCTGGCTGGTGAGCAGCTCGTGGAAAAAAGTATCCGAGGTACTTTGGGGAGTCCGGCCTGCGATGAGCACGTAGTATTCGTCGTAAATTACCTTCTGCACCAGCCCGTATTTCTGCATGAGCTTGCGGAAATCCGTCTGCTCCGACTCCACCAGCTCGTCCAGAAGGAAGTCGTAATACCGGTTTACCGTATGGGCGATCTCATCGGACTTGATAATCTCAAATTTCATAATCGCCAGAATCTGCTGGATTTTAATGCTGCGCTCCGGGGACAGCGTGTCCGTGCGCTCGTCCAGGGAGAGGAGAAGGTAGCCATAACAGTTGCCCTCGTCCACGATAGGGAAAATGAAGATCCGGCAGCCCTGTTTGCGGCAGTAATGGTTCCGGTACAGATAACCGTTGATCCGATTGCCGTTGATGCCCTCTGCCAGGCAGGTCTGGCTTGCCGCCGGAGGATTGGGGATGGATTCCAGGGCGGATTCCCAGTTGAAGGAATCCTCGTTGCAGAACGGGTTCAATACCAGGTAACCAGAGGTGTCGTGGGTATTTTGCAGGTGAAAATCCGACGTGACGAAGGCCACGGGGCATTCCAGCAGCTCCGCGGCGATGCGGATGATGCTCTCCCCTTTTCCCTTGTGGTGGAGCAGCTCTTTGGAGAGCCGTTCCATGGTCTCTAAGGAGGCCTCGGCCAGCCGCTGCATCCCGCTGTAGGCCAGCTGGCAGCACTGGGAAACGGTTCGGGATATGTCGGAATTCCCGGGGATCAGAAACGTGGGAAGGAGGCGCTCCGCGTCCGAAGGAAATGTGATATCGTCTCCGTAGCGCACGGCGGCGCAGGAGCGGTGGGTAAGGACTTCTAGCATCTGGCTGTTTAAGTGCCGCCCGGTTCCCCTGGGAAAGAACAGCAGAGTCTGCTCTTCGACGGAATCGGGGAAGCTGGGATTTTCCGGCTCGAAGATAACGATTTGATGAATTTCCGCGGTCTGCATGTGTTCCGGCGGTTGGGCGGCGGGCAGCAGAAGCCCGCTGCTGACGAGGTTATTTAAATTCAGATCCATGAGTTCGTGAGGCCTCCTTGGTATGGTGTGGCGTTGTGATTGCTTCTATTATAGCGTCCATGAGGGCAGCGGGCAAGAGAGAAACAAAAACACAGAAAAACATGCCGGAACACGGAATAGGGGCTTCCACAGACGTTCTGTTTGTGGTAGGATTAAGGAAATGTATTTCTAGTTACATTCGATTGCAGAGT
>ENA-UOJP01000442-UOJP01000442.1-human-gut-metagenome-genome-assembly--contig:-C102-NODE-442-length-80564-cov-14.568831_pt1 | contig 80564 bp, 80 predicted proteins | sample MGYA00242353_ERZ723900 | MGnify/ENA metagenome assembly ERZ723900 | reverse complement strand
GCCTGTGTTGGTAGCAGCAGACCGGTCGCCTGTGTTCGTAGCAGCAGACCGGTCGCCTGTGTTGGTAGCAGCAGAGTAGTAGCCTGTGTTGGTAGCAGCAGACCGGTAGCCTGTGTTCGTAGCAGCAGACCGGTCGCCTGTGTTGGTAGCAGCAGAGTAGTAGCCTGTGTTGGTAGCAGCAGACCGGTCGCCTGTGTTGGTAGCAGCAGAGCAGTCTCCCGTGGAACTCTCGTTTTTTTCTTCAACAATGTTGCTTTTAATGTATTCAACACTCGCCTGAACAAGCGCCGGAATGCCTATCTTCGCACCAATTTTTAACTTTTTCGAACAAAATTTCTTCCAATCATCAGTTACAGGTTCGTCCAGCGTCTCAACTTCTGCATATTCAGACACGCCTTTGGAGGTCGCTGGAGGGTAATGCTCGAAAACATCAAGCGGATATTTGCAGAAGTGCATACCGCTGCGACAACATTCTGCTTTTTCTTCTTCGTAAACTGTATTTTCAGCGTATTGCTTTTTATGCTCACTGTCAGGCTCGCAGACCAAGCCTGGATAAAATCCTTTATATCCTTTCATTATGTACCTCTTAATATTTGATCTCTGTGTTCTGCGCAGCCTTGCGGCTGATCTCGTTGATATCGTATGTAGGCTGGCGGCTGATCTGTCCAACTGCGGAGCGTTTCAGTTTGCCGCTCTGCTTGTCCCGTCTGATCCAGTTTTGAATCGTTGCGCGGTAGTTTTTGTACTTTTTCCCGGTAGACTCGCAGTAACCGTCTACCTCTTCTATGTACGTTTCATATAAATTCGGATACCTTTCTTTCAAGATCTCTATATCTCGATCACTTAAAAGCACGTGCCCGAATTCGCCGTATGGCTTGCGTTCTTCTTCGTTTTTCATGTTAAACTCCTTGACTTTTTTCTGATCGGAGTGTAGAATTAATGTTGTAGTTGGTCTATCACTCCGAGCGATAGGCTTGCCGCAAGCATTTCGCCTGCGGCTTATTTTTTTCGCAATTTTGATATTTCCTCTTCCAGCAGTTCGGCTTTTTTGTCCGCGCCGTAACTGCGACTTTTATAGAATGTGATCGCCTGCTGCTGATCTTCTATGATTCTGCGCAGTCTGGTGATCTTATCGCTTTCATTCCTTGTTACGGCTTGTTCCAAGCCGTCCGTTATGATCGCTTTTGATATCATGATGTTCAGCACCGTGAATGCAACGCCAAATAGGGCATAGATCCACATTTCAGTCATTGATCAGCCCCTCCTTTTTTGACAAGTCATACAGGGCGCTGATCTCCGCCATATCTGCCTGTGCCTGCTGCCGGCGTAGTTCTCTATCCCGGCGGCGGATCTGCTTGTCTACCGCCCTTCCGATCATCCCGGCGGGAATGCATAGCATGGCTATGATTCCAACCATCCCCAAAGCCTCTATCATTTTTCTTTCCTGCCTTTCTGGTTCATTCCTGTTTTGTACAGTTCGTCCCGCTCCTGTTCGAATGTTTTAAAAAATGGGCATTCTTTTTCTTTACATATCATTTGTTTCAAAGCAATGCAGCTTTGCTTTCCGCCTCTGCCGGTTCTGATTTTCAAAAAGGCGCAGTTCTCTTTAATTGACATCGGTGAATGCACCTCTTTTCGGCTCTTCATCCGATTCCATACCTTTCATCAAGGCACCAAGGATGATTTCTTTGCTGAAACCAGTTTTTTTCTGTAAATCAGCCAAAACCGCGATCATGTTGGTTAAAACGTGAATCAACAATCCCGAGACCTGAACATCATTGGTTCCGTCTTCATATTCTTTAATTTCTATGTATGTTCTGACTTTTTTCATTTGTTCTTCCTTTCCGGGCTTAAAAACCCTTTGGTTCTCCGTTTTGGGTCGTTCCTAAAATCGAATTGCCTAAATACCGACCGATCAAAAAAGCGCAAAGTGCGTAAGGCTCCATTTTTAACTGTTTTGCTGTTTCTTTCACGAAGTTAACAGCGGATTCTTTTAAAAACTGCTCGCTGTTACTCAGTGCGATATATGAATATTCCGTATCCCGCTGCTGAAAATCAACAAGATTATTTGTTTCTTTTTTCATTGCTTCACCTCCTAATGCCGCGCTTGAGATCGTTATATTCGATACGTTCTCTTGTATAGTCTGCAAGGGCAAAGATGTTTACTACCGGAGTAGTGCCAAGGTTGATAGACGGAAAGCCCGGAGAGCGCATCAGTTCTCTCGCCCTGCGCTCACTGCATCCCAAAGCATTCGCCAGCTGCTCCGCTGTAACGAACAGCTTGTCCAGCTCCACGGAATTTACCTCATCCGCCAGAGCCTTCAATGCTTTCAGCTTTTCCATATCCTCATCCCAGTCATGCGATATGATCATATGTAAGCCTCCAAAATAATTCACTCATAACAATAAGTAACTTGTAAAGTTACTTATTGAGCAAAAAAAACTGGCCGAGGATCATCAATTTTAAGTAAGGACAACATAACATCAATTTCTGCAATTCCAAAATCGCCCTTATTGACACGTGTGCAGAATGTCCTTTCTGACATTCCGAGTTCCTCGGCCATTTTCTTATACGTATATCCATTTTTTACTAATTCTGCCTTGAATAGAGCCTTATTCAACATGTTATCACCTCCGTAACTTGTTAGGTTACTTTCATTATAACGATATGTTCGTAACTTGTCAAGTCATTTTTTTCACTTTTTGTGTAAAAAATTTCTTGACAGGTGATTTCTTTGTTTATATAATGAAAACAGAGGTGAAATAAATGACGGTTGGACAAAGGATAAAAAAGATGAGATTAAATAAGAATATGACTCAAGATGAATTAGCGATAAAAATTAATACCACAAAACAAACTATTCATAAATATGAAAATGGTATCATTTCAAATATACCATCAAGCAAGATCTCCGATATAGCAAAAGCATTGGATACAACTCCAGATTATTTAATGGGCTGGAGTTCCGAATCAAAAAGTGAGTCCAAACTAAATTTTGAATTAATTGAATTGATTAATTCTTTAACATCGGATCAGGCTCGTGAGGCTTTGAACTATATTGATTATTTAAAAAGGAAAGATAATTCCTGAGTTCTTGCTTTTGAGAAATGCTCAAATTTCTGATTTGAAGCATTATTTTATATTTTTCGTTCATATGTACCCCTCATTTCGAAAATCGAACATAAGTTCTAAATGAATATTAATCCTATTTTTTCATAAATTCAATAGCTTGCTGAATATTGTAATAATTTGTAATTATTTACATTTTTTGTAAATTCCTATATTTACAATATAATTATTTTCTCGGTTTTCAAGTGGTAAATTTTTCCATAATTTCCTTATTTTTTCAAAATTTTTAACAAATAATGTATTTTCAAGTTGATTATTGTTTTTAAATATGCTATTTTCAAATAGTAAATATAAATTCAATGAGGTGATATCATGGGCTTTAGATTCCGAAAATCATTTAAAATCGCACCTGGCGTTAAATTGAATTTGAATAAAAAAAGCGCCGGAATAACATTCGGCGGTAAGGGGGCGCATTTCACAATGAACACCAAAGGAAAGAACACAACCAGCGTTGGCGTGCCCGGCACCGGGCTATATTATACGTCTACATCCGGCGGCGGAAGCACCGGTTCCGGCAGCAGCGGCGGCAATGGCGGAAACCATTACGGAAATAACTATAACATGCCCTCCGGCGGAAATTACGGCGGCGGAAATAATTACAACAACAATTTTACACCTCCGCAAAAACCTCAAAAGAATTATACAGCAATAACGATCCTGCTGCTGATCTTCTTTTTTCCGCTCGGGCTGTATTTCATGTGGGCTAAGACAAATTGGAACAAAGTTGTAAAAATCATTATTTCATCTTTTTTCGGTGTTATTTTTTTAATTTCTTTCATTTCAAGTTTTGTTTCTGATAGTTCATCTCTCCCCGCGTCCAGCTCCGGGATCACAGAGATCCATTGTTATGAGGATAAGATCCGTCTGGATGCAGCGGATATGATGAATGACGAAGAAACCGTTGAGTTTCATTTCAGCGTGCAAGGCGGAGATGCCGGAGATCTTTTAAACAGCGATTTTATACCCGTTTTTTCTGATGATGATATCGCTACGGCAGAAGTGTATTCCATAATTGATTATTCTTACGAAGTTTGGATAAAAGTGAAAGCCAAAAATCCCGGCACAACGACCATGTATGTGGAAACCTATGACGGAACGGTTAAATCCGAAGAGATCACCGTTGAAGTGATCGGCGAAAGCCCAACCTATTCCGTTGATTCCGGTTCATCAACAGAAAAGACAACGGAACCGACCACTAAAGAGACGACCACGAGGGAAACTACGACGGAAAAAGAAACAAGATCCACAAGTCGAACCGTCTATATCACGCCGAGCGGTTCCAAATATCATTACAGCAAGTCATGCGCCGGTGATAACGCCATTGAAACATCACTCGATGAAGTGAAAGATACATATCAGCCTTGCAAGAAATGTGCACAATAAAAAAACGGCGGTCTTTCAACCGCCGGCAGATCATGGATATGCAGAAAAAAGAGATGATCTGCGATTCCTAATATACACGATTTTATTTTAAAAGTCAACGCAAAAGCCCTGCTACGTGCAGGGCTTAATTTGAAGGTGATTTTATGAAAAACAAGCAACGATTTAACGGTGAGGGTTCTTTTTATTTTGATAAGTCCAAAAACCGCTGGTATGGCGTTTTAACGATCGGATATAAAGACGATAAGCCGGTTCGTAGAAAAGTGAGCGACAAGACGTTTAAAGGCGCGCAGAAAAAATTCAACGAGCTGAAAGAGCAGGTCTCTAAAGGTGTTCTTATAGAAAAAAGTGATTTCCTGCTGCCGGATCTGATTCTTTCCCAAGTCGAAAAGAAGAAGGCTTTGAATTTAATTAAAGATGTAACTTATTTTCGCGAGCTTTCTACTTTAAAAATCATTCAGAACGCGCCGATCGGAAAGATGCGTGTTCAAGATATCCGTGAAAGCGATATCTTGATTTTTTTCAAAAATAACTTACACCGTTCCGAATCCTATTTGAAGAAGCTCTACCGCCAATTAAACAGCACTTTTAAATATGCGCAGAGCGAAAACATCATTTTAAAAAATCCTATGCAAAATGTAAGCCGGCCAAAATCTCAAAAACCAACTAAGAAAGTTTATGCGCTTACCGTTGAGGAGCAGCGGCACTTGATGGAGGTTCTCACCGGTTCTGAAAAAAGCAACAAATACAGCCCGATCTTTCAACTGCTGCTTTTTACCGGTATGCGCCCCGGTGAAGCTCTCGCACTGGATAAGGATACGGATATCAATTTCAATTTTAATAAAATCACGATCCGCAGAACGCTCACGAAGGATCTAAATGACCGTGCTTGTCTCGGCAGTGTTACCAAAACAGAAAACGGAATGCGAACGATCACGATGAGCGAAGCAAGTAAGAGCCTGCTGCTGGCTTATCTGAAAACGTGGCAGCCGAATCAGTTTAATTTACTATTTTACGATTACGAAAACGATCATATTTTAAACACCAATCAATTGAACTCAGCGTTTAAACATATCATCGAGAAGTATAGCATTATTCCGTTCAAAAAAGTTTTTACACCTCTCAGCGAGAAATCGCACCCGGTTCGGTTTAAAAAATACGTTTTTTACAAAAAAGAAAAAGACGTCTTCCGCTCTTTAAGCACTGAGCCGGTCGACTGGGTTAAAAATCAAGAGAAATATTTTTTTATTAAAAAGGTCCCAGAAAAGCCGTTCAGCCCTCATATGCTTCGTCACACATTCGCTACACGCTGCATAGAAAGCGGCATGCCGGTTAAAGTGCTCTCTAAAATCCTTGGGCACTCTGATATCCAGATCACTTTGAACACATATTGCGATGTTTTTGAAAACTTTGAATCCGATGCATTGAAGCAAGCGGAAAGTTACCTTGAAAGGCTCTCCCTCATTGGATAAGCCGTCATTGCTCCCCGCGTTGCTCCCCAACGGCGCAAGTGCTATTCAAAATCATTAGATTTTAAGCCATTTTTTAAAGATAATCGCCAACTTCTTCACTGGTCACTCCGACCAAGAAAAGCAGGATACTGATTGGTATCCTGCTTTTTTTATGCAATCAGCAAGACTTGAACTTGCGAACGAGTTTCCAAACAGCAAGCCGGTACGGCGCGGCTGTTTGGGAGAAACCTCCGGCGGCGTATTCCAATGCTCTTTTACACCGGCAATGATTTTCTTTACACTGATTTCTTTCAGTTTCATAAATATATACCCCTGAATTGATTTTCCGTAACAAAACCTGCTTTCATTATAATGAATCCCAATCTGCAAATCTATCGAATTTCTGCCTTAAAATCAAGAAAAACAATCAAATGCTTTGCGGGTGTGCTTTTTGGAGTTTGCTTTATTGAAATTCCCCCAAGAATATGATAAACTGAAAACCAACCAAAGAGAAAGGGATAAAGAATGAAAAACAAGGAACTTTATGAAGAAGAGGAAAGGATCATGATGCCGGAAATCTCCGCTGACGGCGCTCAATTTCTGCTGAAAAACCCAAACCGCGGATTACGGGGGGAAACATACATAACGCTCGGAGATCGTTTAAGAGCCTATCCCGGTGAAAACGAAGATCCGTTTGAAAGGGCAAAACGACTGATCCGAAAATACGAACCGGATTCGCCAACCGTATTTCAGGTATATATATATCTTTGCGATTACGCCGCAAAGCTGCTGGATGATCTTGCTTTTGCGCAAATGAAAAGATTGTTTGAATTGTTCAGAAAAAGCGGGATCCGAATCTTGCTGCGGTTCGCCTATTCCACGGAATCGCAGACGGACGCGCCCTATGAAACAACCAGAACGCATCTGAACCAGATCGGCAAATGGTTTCGGGAAAATGAAGAACTGATCCGCGATGTGCTTTTCTGCATGCAGACGGGCATCATTGGCTACTGGGGCGAAGGGCACTCTTACAGGAATTTTAAAAGACGGTATATAAAAGATGTGATCGCGGATGTTTGCCGCATCACGCCGCAGGGCATCTACAACCAGGTAAGAACATACAAAATGCTGAAAAAAGTGCCGCTGGAATACCACACGATGGTGGGGATCCACGACGATTACATTACCGGCAACACGGCGCATAAATGGGCATTTGTAAAAAGCACGCAGAAAAAGCGGTATACAGAAGTGACCAACCGGGCGCGTTTCACAGTGAATGACGGGGAGATGCCATGGGGCCGCGCCTATATAGACGACAAAAAAAGCGCCGGCCACTGTGATCATTTCAGCGGTACAGAAGTTTTAAAGCAGGTTGCGGCATACTCGCTGACCACCTTTTCCCTGGAGCATAATTACCGGGAAGACGAGGGAAAATTCTACAGCATGCAAAGCTGGAAACATGAAATGCTCAGTTACGCGGACTGCGTTCAGCTGGGTATTTCCGCAAATCCGGCGCTGTTTCAAAACAAAGATAAGGAAAGCGTGAAACGGTCCGTTTTTGATATTTTGCAATTTCACCTTGGGTATCACATTGCCGTGAAAGACCTTTATATTTTGGAAAACGAACTGTTTTTCGCCCTGACAAACTATGGCTTTGCGCCGCCGCTTACTTTTGATTACTTTGCGGCGGTTTTTGCGGATGAAAACGGAAAAATCAAAGAAATCCCGTTTGAGGAATATAATAAAAACGCCCTGCTCAGCGGAAAGACCATATCTTTTAAAATGCGCATACCCTATGGGCACAAAGCGCTTGGGCTGAAACTGGAAACCAAAAAGGGCAGCGGCATCTGCGCGCGCTTTGCGAATGAATCCAGGTTTGAAAACGGCGTGCAGTATTTTAAATAACCCTTGCAAGAAATACACTTATATGGTAAAATGATTTGCGGTTTTAAGAATTAGACAGTGAGGAGTTGTTTTCATGAGCGGCCATTCAAAATGGAGTACAATCAAAAGAAAAAAAGGCGCAAATGACGCCGCAAGAGCAAAGATCTTTACCAAGATCGGGCGTGAACTTGCCGTTGCGGTCAAGAACGGCGGACCGGACCCGAATGTAAATACCAAACTGAAAGACGTGATTGCGAAAGCAAAACAAAACAATGTGCCGAACGACAATATTGAAAGAATGCTTAAAAAAGCATCCGGTGACAACGGCGGCGCAGACTATGAAGAGATCATTTACGAGGGCTACGGCCCGAGCGGCGTTGCCGTTATCGTTGAAGCGCTGACGGACAACAGAAACCGCACTGCGGCCGAAGTAAGGCACTGCTTTGACAAAGCCGGCGGAAACATGGGTACCTCCGGCTCCGTTATGTTCCTATTCAGCAGGCAGGGTGTGATTCTGATTGAAAAAGAGGATGTTGACGAGGACGCGCTTATGCTGGACGCGCTGGACGCCGGCGCAACGGATTTTATAACAGACGATGCGGATGTGTTTGAGATTCGCACAGAGCCGAATGACGTTGGCGCCATCCGGGATGATCTTGAGGCAAAAGGATACAATATTGTTTCCAGCGAAGCGGCATACGTTCCCGCAACCTATACACGGCTGGAAAGCGAGGACGACATGATGAAGATGAACCGCATGATCGAAATGTTTGAAGAAAACGACGATGTGCAGGCGATCTGGCACAACTGGGAAAACGAGGACGAATACGAAGGCTGATCAAAACAGCGTTAAGAAAAGGATCTGAACAACACGTTCAGATCCTTTTCTTTTTACAAATCCGCTTTTTAATGAACAGCTTGACCCGCCTTAAAAATCTGTTGCGCAATTTTCGCTTTAAGATACGCACCTGTTCTTCAAGCCGGGAATTTTCCGAATCCAGTTCGGCTATCTGCTTTTCCAGTTTTTGGATATCTTTTTCATAGCGGTCTCGCTTGATGATATGATTGTAACGCTCAAACCAATACTCGTTTGCGAATTGGGCTAAAATATTGACATCTGTATCTGACGCGCCGTTTGAGAACGCAAGAAGGATCTCCAAAATCATTTTGAACAGCGAAACACTGTCAAAAGAATTATGCGCATCGGAAACGCCCCATGCGGAATAGAGCCACGAATGGAAATTCGCATCAGAGGAAATGCCGTATTTCAGCGGCGCATTGAAATGCTTTCTGTAATAAGGAATACTTCTCTCTGCATCTGATTTGGAAAAAACATTTGTGATCATCAGATACGTATTTTCCGGATGCCTTTTGATAATGCCGGCAAAATCATTCCTTTTTTGAAAATCCTTTGACGTATAGATATCGATTCCCGGGTGTTTTGCAAACTGATCGGCATAATAGGAATACGCATTGAGCGCAATCTGCGCATTGATGGAGCAGACGGATGAACCGGATATATAATCGGAAACGGCTATTGCCGCCGTACCGCCGCCCGATCTGCCGTATAAAACAATATGGTTATCCGGCACGCCCAATAGGAACGCGATCTTTCTGATCAGCAAGGCGGTATACGATCTGTAATCTTCCCGATCATTGCCGTAATACCAGCCGATGACCATTTCAGGATAGGTTTTATACATAGGATCGTCTATGCAGAGAACAGAAACATTCAGATCCTTATACCATGACCAGCTGGAAAACGTAGGATAAGGCGCAAGTTTTCCGCCTGCGCGGGATCTTGCACCAGAAAAAAAGACAACAAGATAATCCAGATCGCCTTTTTTTAAGAAACATTCAAAATGCGCGGAATGTATATCTGTGTAAAACCGGTTTGGGGGCAGTTTTTCACTTTCAAGGGAAAACTTTTTCGGATCCGCCGACACAAGCGACGGATCCGCTTTTGTTTCTATTACGGATTTCACACGGTTTACCGTTTCCTGCCAACCGCCGTTTTCGGAAATTTCACGCGAATGTGTGTAACGGAGTTTCTGAATTTCATCAACAATACGATTCATAACAGTATTACTGCTCTGCATTCCGGGCGGCAGAATCCGATTTATCTTCTGCAACGGGCTTTGCCGCCGCTACTTTTTTGAGGATCTCTTTTTCCTCCTGCATGGCTTTTGCTTTGCTGTCCCGAACGCCGCTGGTCATTTCATCATAGATGGCAGATACCTCATTCACATCGCCCTGGGCGATGATCTTGCCGTGATTCAGCAGGATCGCGGTGTCACAAATTGCCTTAACCTGATCGATACTGTGCGATACAAACAGCACGGTAACGCCCTTTTCAAACATGGACTGCACTTTTTTAAGGCTCTTTGTTCGGAATTTGGCGTCACCCACGGAAAGAACCTCATCCAGAATCAGCACATCCGGCTCCACTGCCGTTGCAATGGAAAAGCCGAGACGGGCGCGCATACCGGACGAATAGTTTTTGAGCGGCACATTTATGAAATTGCCGAGTTCAGAAAATTCAACGATCTCATCATATTTGGACTGGATATATTCCCTGGAATAGCCGAGAATGGCGCCGTAAAGGAATATATTTTCCTTGCCGGAATAGTTAGGGTCAAAGCCCGCGCCGAGTTCAAGCAGCGGAGCGATAACGCCCTGTTTCTCGATCTTTCCGGAAGTGGGTTTATAAACGCCGACAATGGTTTTGAGCAGCGTGCTCTTGCCCGCTCCGTTAAAACCGAGAATGGCAAGATGCTCCCCTTTTTTTACATCAAAACTGATATTCTGGAGCGCGTGAAATTTCTTAAACTCAAGTTTATGGGTAATAAGTTTGATCACGTACTCCTTAAGATTATCAACCTTTTCCTTATTCAGGTTGAAAGACATGGTTACATTTTGAACCGATATGGCTACATCGTCACGCATGGCTGTACCTACCTTAAACTGATGGATTGGATCTGCTTATACGGCATAAGCCGCAACGCGATCAATCGTCAAAAACGGCTCCTTTCGCGCCGCTCGTTACGTGCTGGGCATATCTCTTGATATAACCTGTAAGCTCCTGAACGGGCGGATGCCAGTTTGCTCTTCTCTTTTCCAGTTCCTCGTCTGAAACATTTACTCTGAGAACTCTTGCGGGGATATCGATCTCGATCTCATCGCCATCTTCAACCAGCGCAATATTGCCGCCGGCTGCCGCCTCCGGGCTGATATGGCCGATGCAGGCGCCCCTTGTTGCGCCGCTGAATCTGCCGTCCGTCAGGAGGGCTACAGAATTGCCGAGGCCCATGCCGATAATGGCGGAAGTCGGGGAAAGCATCTCTCTCATACCCGGACCGCCTTTGGGGCCTTCGTACCGAATTACAACCACGTCGCCGGCTTTGATCTTGCCGCCGTTGATTGCCTCGATCGCCTCTTCCTCGCTGTTGAAGCACTTTGCAGGGCCTTTATGCTGCATCATTTCAGGCAGAACAGCGCCTTTCTTAACTACAGAGCCTTCCTCTGCAAGGTTGCCCCAAAGCACGGCAATACCGCCGTCCTTAGAGAACGGATCATCCAGCTTGCGGATAATTTTGCCGTCCGCATCCGGCGCTTTTGCGATTCGGTCTGCCACGGTGCCGCTTACGGTAAGCGCGTCCGTATTGATCAGACCGCCGCCGGCAAGTTCTTTCATAACCGCCTGTATACCGCCTACCTCATTCAGATCCGTGATAAACACGGAGGACGCCGGGTTGAGTTTGCAGATCTGCGGCGTTTTTCTGCCGTACTCGTCCAGATCTTTCAGATTAATATCGTGCCCAGCCGCATGCGCAATCGCCGTCAAATGCAGGATCGTATTTGTAGAACAGCCGATCGCCATATCCGTGCGGATCGCGTTTTCAATCGATTTTTCAGTAATAATATCGCTGGGTTTGATATCTTCTTTCAGAAGTTCCATTACCCGTTCGCCTGTTTCCTTTGCAAGGCGCAGACGGGCGCTCATCACTGCCGGGATCGTACCGGAGCCGGGGAGCGACATACCGATCGTTTCCGTAAGGCAGTTCATGGAATTTGCCGTATACATACCGCTGCAGGAACCGCATGTGGGGCAGGCGGAAAACGCACAACTTTCCAGATTTTCCAGACTCATATTACCTGCAAAGTATTTGCCGGAATATTCAAACATTTCGGAAAGACCGATACCCGTGTTGGTTTCCGTGCTCTTGCCCGGAAGCATCGGGCCGCCGGAAATAAAGATGCTCGGCAGATTCAGGCGGCATGCCGCAAGAAGCATACCGGGCACGATCTTATCGCAGTTGGGAATAAAAACAACAGCGTCAAGCGGGTGCGCAGTGAGCATGACCTCTATGGAATCCGCGATCAGTTCGCGTGAGCAAAGGCTGTATTTCATGCCTTTGTGGTTCATGGCAATACCGTCGCAAACGCCGATGGTGTTAAACTCAAACGGAACGCCGCCGGCATTGCGGATACCGGCTTTTACCTGCTCTGCGATCTTATCCAGATGCATATGACCCGGAATATAATCGCTTTTTGAATTGACAACGGCTATAAACGGCCGTTTCATTTCCAGTTCGTCAATGCCGAGCGCTCTTAACAAAGAGCGGTGTGAAGCCCTGCCTGGCCCCTTTTTGATTAAATCTGATCTCATAATAAATACATCTCCTAATTAACCGCGCAATTGCGGAATTGCATTGCTTACGATTCATAAATTATATTTCTTACTGTGGTTAAACGCCGGCTGCTTTCAGAAACATGGCAATAACAAGCGCCATAAGAACCGTTACAAAAAGGGAAATTCCGCTTGCGAAATAAGAAAAAAACGGGATCTCTTTTTTGTCAAACACCACAGCAAGGGGAATTGTGATTGCGCCGAGAACAGCAGGGATAATCGGAAGAGGATATAATTCAGATTTAGCGCCCCAGCCGTCTATACCGACACCGTTTGTAAAATGCGTGGGAACTCTATCCGGCAAACCGGAAGAAAGGCTGAAAAAAACGATCAGCAAGCACATGGGCAAAACAAAAGCCACTATAGAAATCAAGATCGGTCTGCTGATATACACCGTATGCTTTTTCATTATATTTACTCCTTAAGTTTGAACCAAATACCTGTCGCCGGCTGCTTTATCTATAATTTAAGCACTGCTCTTTCGATAATCGACCGTTGCGCACTTTGATTAGAGTTGAGCCCATAAAGGATTTACAGTTTTCCTGCTGTAGCTGCGCAGGTGTGATATTTTTTATTGTCAAACAGGTTTCACTGCGGGTGCATAAGGGCCCGATTCTAAGTATTGCAAAAACAGTTGCTGCTTGGTTATTTTTTCATACCGCAGACAGTGCAATACTGATAATCAACGCGCTGTTCCTTATGCGTTACCGCAGGTACAGTTTTATAGGAAGTAATAATAGAATGATCATTTGTATACTGCGGATTACCGTTTTTATCATAGCCCTTGAACAGTTCCGGCGGCATATTATTTTCATAGCGGTATGTTTTCATCCATACCATCTTTTGTTTTTCCCAATCTTTAAAATCATCGGGATCCTCAGAAGTTTTCCAGGTTTTGCTGTCCCAGTAATACATTTTGTATGTCGTAACCTTTTTAGTCTGCGCGGGTTCATCTTCAACCGTAACCGTTACAACATGGTCTTTCCAGTTATGCTGATGTGAAGTTCCGGCGCTGCCGCTTGAAGAACCTCCCGACGCGGGCCTGCCGGATCCAGAAACTGCTGACGACTGGGAAGAACCGGCGCCGCCGGCAGATGCAGAACCTTGATTACCCGAACTGTCGGCGTTTGCATTGCCGCCGCTGTTTGCCATGTTTGCTCCGCTGACAGCACTGCTGCCCGTACCGCTTACCGCGGCGCTATTCACTTCTGTAGCGCCGGCGGAATTGTTTTCTGCCGAAGTCGCATCTTCTCCATTCTGAGGATCAGACACCCCGGAAGTCTGCGAAATTGAATTCAGTTTAGCGGTGTCAGTTTCTTTAGATGGAACATGCAAAACAACAGCTACAATGACAGCAACTAAAAGAATCAAAACCAATATTGCACTAACGGCTATGCACATTTTTTTATGCTTATTGCAAAAATCCTTTATTTTTTGCATACTTTCGCCTATCTTTTTCTACAACAAACATCCAAAAAACTGATAAATATTGAGCCTATTTATCAAGCGGTTTCATTGTGGGGAACAGCAAAACGTCACGTATGCTGTAGGAATCCGTAAGGAGCATAACAAGCCTGTCTATTCCGATGCCGAGGCCGCCCGTCGGCGGCATGCCGTACTCCAGCGCGGTAACGAAATCGTGGTCTATCATATTTGCCTCGTCGTCGCCCGCCTCACGCAGTTTCATCTGCGCCTCAAAGCGCTGCATCTGGTCTATCGGGTCGTTCAACTCGGAATAAGCGTTTCCGTACTCGCCGCCCATGATAAACAGTTCAAACCTTTCGGTAAGCACCGGGCAATCCGGTTTTCTCTTGGTAAGGGGACTGATCTCCACGGGATAATCCATAATGAACGTGGGCTGAACCAGATTCTTTTCCACAAATTCCTCAAAGAAAGAATTCAGAACATCGCCCCAGGTTTCCTTGCCGTTTTGCACTTCTATGCCCTTTTCTTTTGCGATGGCAACCGCCTTTTCATTATCGGACATAAATTCGGCAAAATCAATGCCGGAGAATTTTTTAACAGCCTCTACCATCGTCATTCTCGCAAACGGGGTTTCCAGATCGATATCCGTGCCGCAGTACGTGATATGCAGTGTGCCGCAGGCGTCCTGCGCCGCCTGGCGGATCAGCGCCTCCGCGATATCCATCATACCGTGGTAATCCGTATACGCCTGATAGAGTTCTATACAGGTAAATTCGGGATTGTGGCGAACATCCATACCCTCGTTTCTGAAGTTTCTGCCGATCTCATACACTCTTTCCATGCCGCCCACGATCAGCCTTTTCAGATAAAGTTCCGTTGCGATGCGCAGGTACATATCCAGATTCAGCGTATTGTGATGCGTGATAAACGGCCTTGCCGCCGCGCCGCCGGGGATCGTATTGAGCATCGGGGTTTCCACCTCAATGAATCCGTGGCTGTCCAGATAATTCCGGATGGAAGTGATGATCTTGGAGCGTTTGATGAAGGTATCCTTAACGCCGGGATTCATGATCATATCCAGATAGCGTTTTCTGTATCTTGTATCCGTATCGGTTAAGCCGTGAAATTTTTCCGGCAGCGGAAGAAGAGATTTGGAAAGGAGACGAATCGTTTTTGCGTGAACGGAGATTTCCCCCGTGCGGGTCTTGAAAACATAGCCGCAGATCTCAACAATATCGCCTATATCCCATTTTTTGAACTCGGCATATTCCGCCTCGCCGATATCGTTCATGCGCACATAGACCTGGATTTTTCCTTCCCTGTCCTGCACATCAATGAAGTTTGCCTTGCCCATATCACGCCAGGTCATAATCCTGCCGCAGATATGAACGTCTTTGCCCTCAAGGGCGTCATAATCGTTTTTGATACCGGCGCTTTCCGCTGTCTGCGTAGCCGTAGTGATCTCAAACGGATCTTTTCCCTCCGCCTGAAGCGCGCGGAGCTTGTCCACACGGATCTGCCTTAATTCGTTTTCAGACAGCACAACTTCTGCCACCGCCATCGGCGCGGCGTTTGCGTTGTTGCCGATGAATTCTATATTTTTGAGCGCCTCATCCTCAGTATCCGCGCTGCCTGTGCAGGCAACTGCGCCGGTCTGGAGAAAGAGGGTATATTTGACCTTATCCCCGTCCTGCTCAATCAGGTATTTTGGGTTGGTCTTTTCCTCGTCGTTTTGCAGGGTGTTCTGCACTTTCATGCGGCTGTTTTTCTTAACCGCCTTCACACCGCGCCTGCACTCCTCCTCCTTTTGGAACACGGGCGACGCGGCATATATTTTTTCATCCTCTTTAAAGACGAAAGAAAAAGTGTTATCGGCATTTTTGCTGATTTCAAACTTTCCCGCCATATATTCTACCTCTTATTCAATATTCAAAATTTCATATTCAAGATTTCCGATCGGTGCCTCTACGGTTACGGTTTCTCCTATTTTAGAGCCGATCAACGCCTTGCCGACCGGGCTTTCATCAGAGATTTTGCCGTTGGACGGATCAGACTGCGCAAAGCCTACGATCTCGTAAACGGATTCATTGCTGTCTGAAAGGCGCTTTACGGTTACTTTTCTGCCGATCGTAACGGCGTCTGCATCCTCAACGTCTATGATCTCGGCATGATCGATCTGATACTCAAGTTCGGTGATCCTTGCCTCGATCTTTGCCTGCTCTGATTTTGCCTCGTCATACTCACTGTTTTCGGAAAGGTCGCCGTAAGAACGGGCAACCTTCAGTTTTTCGGCTATATCGATACGGCCCTCTGTTTTGAGCGCCTCCAGTTCTTTTTCCAGTTCCGCTTTGCCTGCTGCGGTCATTTTAAAGGTTTTAGCTGCCATAATAAAATGATACTCCTTTACCATATTTTAATCACTTAATTATATATTATAATATATAGGATGTCAAGTAAAGTAAAATGACGCGGTTGTAAACAATTTGAAATCTAAAAATTATATTTACATATTTACAGCCTTAAAAACGCAATATGCACAAATTCTGCTTAAACTAATATCCCAAATCCTCATTGATCAGCAGAATCACGTATTCGCCGGTCATTGGCGGCGCCCAAAGAACACAAAGCCCGCGGCAAATCCTCTGCGAACTGTTACAATCATAGCATTTATCCGCCTTAACTGCGCACGGCGTTTTCGCCAGCGCATTTACGGTAGAAATATAAATATCGGCTGAATTTGCAAGCCGCCTGATTTTCGTATCGGATGCGCCGCCGGAAATTCTTTGATGCCAATAGACCGTATTGCTTTTAGATAAAATCTCATACAGTTTCATTTGTTCAAGCGTTACGGAACCTCCAAAGCCGACTGTTTTATTTTTTATCTCTTTTCCCAAATATTCCGTAGCGTCACGCGCTGTTTCAAACTCTGAAACTTTATACCCCAAATTCCGAAGTTTATCAGTAATTGCTGAGAAATCCATATTTTTTCTTTCCATTCTTTTAACCCGAACTACGCTACAAAATACTATTTGTTAATGCAATACTTTAACACAAATCGCTAAAAAAGCAAAAGCACAGCGGGAGAACCTGCTGCGCTTTTATAAAGATTCCGTTTGCAAACCGATCAGTCGTTGGGGATAAACGCCTTATGGACGGCGGAAACGGCTCTGTCCGCATCCTCAGCGGCGATGATGACGGAGATCTTGATCTCTGAGGTAGAGATCATCTGGATATTGATATTCTGGGCATAGAGCGCCTCAAACATTTTGGAAGCCGTGCCGGGGTGGGATTCCATGCCGGCGCCGACGATAGAAACCTTGGCAACATCCGTGGAGCATTTGATCTCCTTATCCCCGATTGCGTCCATTTCACGCAGCGCATCTATGGCAACGGGGCCGTTTGCCTTGGAAACGGTAAAGGTAAGATCTTTCGTGCCGTCCCTGCCGACGGACTGAAGAATAATATCCACATTAATATTTTTCTGGGAAAGTTTTGAGAACACCTTAAATACAACGCCGGGGATATCCTCAAGACCTACCACCGAAATCAGGGCAACATCCGTGTCTTTTGTTACGCCTCTTATAAGCATTTTTTCCATTTTTACTTTCTCCTTAACAATTGTTCCCGGAACGGGGTTTAAAGATGACAGAACTTCAAGTTCCACAGAATATTTCTTCGCCATTTCAACGGAGCGGTTATTGAGCACCTGTGCGCCGAGTGTGGCGAGTTCCAGCATTTCATCATATGTGATCTCATCCAGTTTTCTGGCGCCCTCCACCTTGCGCGGATCCGCGGTGTAAACGCCCTCTACATCCGTAAAGATCTGGCATTTATCGGCATGCATGGCGGCTGCGATGGCAACGGCGGAAGTATCCGAGCCGCCGCGGCCGAGGGTGGTGAGATCATCATATCTGTTGATGCCCTGAAAGCCGGCAACAACAACGATATTATGCTTTGCGATCTCCGCCTGAAGTCTGTTTGTTTTGATATTTTTAATACGCGCCGCGCCGTAAACGGAATTGGTATTAAAGCCCGCCTGCCAGCCGAGCAGCGAGATAACGGGAAAGCCGAGGCTTTCGATTGCCATGGCAAGCAGAGAGATGGAGATCTGCTCGCCCGCCGCAAGGAGCTGATCCATTTCTCTTTTTGCGGCTTTCGGATTGATCTCCATGGCTTTTGCGATCAGGTCATCCGTTGTATCACCCTGGGCGGAAACAACAACCACAACATCGTTGCCCGCCTTATAGGTATCCGTAACGATGCGCGCAACATTCATCACGCGCTGTGCGTTCGCAACGGACGAGCCGCCGAATTTCTGAACTATAAGTGACATAAACTACGTATCCTCCGAATCAATAATTTGTTACTTTGATTACATTGAGCACCTTGGAATCGCCGAGTATCTCATAGAGTTTTGCCTGCGTCATGGAATCCGTGATAAAGGCGACCTCATCAGACGGCTGCCCTTTTCTGGACAGGAATTTCACATCGTTAAACATACTCATGACTTCGGTTTCCGAAAGTTTTGCCCGCACATAGAAAGGCATTTCCAGCTGCGTTTTATAATCCACAACATAATCCTCTTCGCCGGGGCCCCAGCCGAACACCTTTCTTCTGTCTATATGTTTGGCGCAATCCACCATATCGGCAACAACAGCGGATGCCGTGGGCAGTTTGCCTGCGCCCCTGCCGTAAAAGCACACGTCGCCGACCGCGTCGCCGCGCACAAGAATGGCATTGAAAACATCGCGCACACTTGCAAGCTGACTGCCGTTATAAACAACGGCGGGGCTCACAAACGCGGCAATATTATTTTCGTCTATATATTTGATCTGCCCAAGCAGTTTGATCACGCCGTTTGCAGAATGAATATAGGAAACATCCTCCAGCGTGATATTGGAAATGCCCTCCGTTTCCACCTGCGAGGGATAAACATGTTTGCCGAACGCAAGAGACGCAAGAATGCAGACCTTGCGGCAGGCGTCGTGCCCTTCAATATCAGCAGTGGGGTCTTTTTCCGCATAGCCGTTTTTCTGGGCGAGCTTGAGCGCGTCCTCAAAGCTCATATCATCCTCAATCATCTTGGTAAGGATAAAATTGGTGGTGCCGTTTAAGATTCCCGCGATGCCCTCGATATGGTTTGCGGCAAGGCACTGCGACATCGGGCGGATGATCGGTATACCGCCGCCCACACTTGCCTCAAACAAATAATTCGTGCCGCTTTCTTTTGCCGTTTCCAGCAATTCCAGCCCTTTCTGGGCAACAAGCTCCTTATTTGAGGTAACAACGGATTTGCCGGCTTTAAGCAATTTCATCGTAAAATCATATGCCGGGTTTATTCCGCCCATGGTTTCCGCAACGACTTTGATCTCCGGATCGTTGAGGATCTCGTTAAAATCCTTAGTGAGTTCCTGTTCGTGCGCGTCGCCCGGAAAATCACGCAGATCAAGTATTTTTGCGATTTCAAGTTCGATACCGCCTGAACGTTTTGAAATTACGTCTTCATGCGTATCTATCACTTCGGCTACGCCGCTGCCAACAGTACCGTAACCCATGATTGCAACTTTCATATTGAACCTCCTGCATCAGTTGTTTAAATGAACGGCACGAACGCCGTTTACTGCATTCAAGCAATCCATAAGCGCATCCACATCCACGGACATTTCCGCCGTATAAACCGCCAAAGAAACATCCGCCACACCGTTTTTCGGCACGCTTTGATTAATAGAAAGCACATTTGCGCCCAGGCGGTACAGTTCCGCTGTGACCGCGGAGAGAACGCCTTTTGTATCTTTCAGTTTGAGGGAGAGCGTGAGCATTTCTCCCCCGTTCTGCGGATCATACTCAAAAATGCCGTCTTTATATTTATAATATGCCGAACGGGATATTCCCGCCATTTTCGCCGCCTGCGTGGCGCTTGCGGCTTCGCCGGACGCGAGCAGGGACTTTGCGGTAACCACTTTTGCATATACCGCAGGCAAAAGTTCCTGATTGACCAGAAGGTACTTAAATTTCGCCAAATCTGTCCACCACCCGTGTACAACTGTTTTGCTGTGAAACACACTTTAGATATAATATCACTAAACCATAAAATATACAAGCATTTTTTTAATTTTTTTTAAATATTCTTGATTCTTGTTGATTAATGAACTATTATTGAATTAGAATAAATAAAAAGAGGAAGTTAGAGGATCTTTTCATGACGGAAAAAACAGAAAAAAAGCGGGCGTTTCTGATCAACCTGCTCTTCATTGCGGCGGTGCTTGGCCTGATATATGTATTTTTTAAATATCTGTTTTGGCCAGTTGCGCCGTTTTTGCTATCCTTTTTCTTTGCCATGCTGCTGCAAAGGCCGCTGCGATGGCTTACAAAAAAAACAAAAAACAAAGGCAGAGGGATCTGGTCTGTTGTGCTTGTGCTGCTGTCCATTGCCATTATCCTTGTGCCGGTCATTCTGATCATTTACAATTTGATCGGTGAACTCAGGGAATTTGTTTCCTATCTGATCCAGCAGCTTTCCGATTTTCCGAAATTCCTTGCGGATTTGCAGGAGATTCTGCTGAAAGCGATCAATTTCCTGCCGGACGGTCTTTACAGCGCCACAGCAGAAAAGATCACTCAGATCATCAGTTCCCTGACCACGGATTTTGACATCAGCGCCCTCGGGCTGAGTTCGGATACCGTTCGCAACACCATTACAAGCGGAGTCAGCGGAATATACAATGTGGCAAGAAACGTACCCTCAGCCGTTATCGGCATTGTGATCGGGATCATTGCCTGGATCCTTTTTGCAAAGGATTATGACAAAGTTGTCGGTTTTATACAGCTGCAGCTGCCGGAAGGCAAAAAGAATCTGCTGGTTGAGATCAAACAGGTATTCTCCAACACGATCTTTAAAATGGTTCGCGCCTATCTGCTGATCATGTTCATCACGTTCTGCGAACTCTCCATCGGCTTTACGATTCTGAGCGTTGCGGGAATCATGAACAACAGTTATATCTATTTAATTGCGCTTGCGATCTGTATATTTGACATTTTACCCGTTGCAGGCTCAGGCGGAATACTGATCCCGTGGGCGATCGTTTCCCTGATCATGGGCAACACGGCGCAGGCGATCGGACTGCTCGTGATCTATGCCGTGATCAGTATTATACGGCAGTACATTGAGCCGAAGATCGTTGGGGATTCGCTTGGAGTCAATCCGCTGATCACCCTTGCAGGGCTGTATTTCGGGCTGAAACTCTTTGGCGTTCTGGGCATGTTTATCGTGCCGATCCTGCTGATGACGTTAAAGGCGTTCAATGACACGGGCAGAATACACCTTTGGAAAACGATGAATCCGATTCCCGTGGCGGCAACGGCGCCAAAAGAGCCGAAAGCCAAAAAAAGTTTCTTTAAAAAACGCAGAAAAAAAGAGACGGAAACAGACCGTTCCGACGCTGAGCAAAGCGAACATGACGCACAATGACAAACATGCCGCCTGATAGGTTCAGGCGGCATGTTTATGTTTAACTTTAATATAAAATGCAGAAAGATTTATACATTGAGCAGTTGGAGCACCTGTTCCTTGCTGATGAGGCCGATGCTTTTATTTACCGTTTGCCCGTTTTTAATGACCACCAGCGTGGGGATACTCTCGATCCCGAACATGGAAGCCAGATCTGACGCCTCATCCACATTGACTTTGCAGACTTTAACATCACTTAACGTCTCCGCCACTTCATCAATAACCGGGCTCATCATGCGGCAGGGACCGCACCATTCCGCCCAGAAATCGATCAGAACGGTCTTATCGCTCTGCATAACTTCTGTTTTAAAATTATTGCGGGTAAGATTTACGATTGACATAACGATCCGTCCTTTCCGGTCAATCCTTGGATTTGTAATAGAGCATACAATGGCAGAATCCCTCAAAATCAGGGTCCGCGATCTGCTCCCTGAACTCGCGGCACACACATTTGTTTTCTTCCGTGCGCTGCAAACGGCACGGGCAGTAGCCGCCTGTTCTTTTCAGCCCCTCTTTAACCGTTTTCACCGTTTCTTTATCGGGATTCAGTTTAACAGACAAAAGATCACGACCTTTGTAGATTTATTCTTCATAGCCCTGAAGAAATTCTTTGGTGCGCGCGTATTTAGGCGAATCAAACACCTGCTGCGGCGTGCCCTGTTCCAGGATCACACCGCCGTCCATAAAGATGACCTGATCGGAAACATCGTGCGCAAATTTCATTTCATGGGTTACGATCACCATGGTCATATTATCCGCGGCAAGGCCCTTAATAACTTTCAGGATTTCGCCGGTCAGTTCCGGATCAAGCGCGGAAGTCGGCTCATCAAAGAACAGCACACGCGGGGAAAGGCAGAGTGCTCTTGCGATAGAAACACGCTGTTTCTGCCCGCCGGAAAGCTCGCAGGGGTAAGCGTCCTTTTTATCCGAAAGGCCGACTTTTGCAAGCAGCGAAGCGGCTTTTTCCTCTATCTGCGCAAAAATCTCTTTTTTATTATGCTTAAATTCAAGATCTTCCTTTGCAAGCAGTTTCGGCGCCAGAAGCAGATTATCCATGACGCTATATTGCGGAAACAGATTGAAATCCTGAAAAACAAGGCCGAAATTAAGGCGCATTTTTCTGATCTCCCTCTCAGAGACCCTGCCTTTCTGAGACGCGTCAAAAATCACATTCCCATCCACGGCGATCGTGCCCTCATCCGCTCTTTCCAGAAAATTGAGGCAGCGCAGCAGCGTGGTTTTACCGCTGCCGGAAGAGCCGATTACGGAAAGCACCTCCCCCTCCTCAAGAGAAAAAGATATGCCGCGCAGGACTTCATTATTCCCGAATTTCTTTTTAATATTGTTGATTTCAAGAACAGACATAATGATTAACCCTTATAATAATCCATTTTCTTTTCAATATAGTTGAACAAAAGCGTAAGGATGCCGTTAAACGCGAGATAGAATACCGCGGTGTAAAACAGCGGCCAGATGATACCCTCCAGCTTGATATAATTCTGCGCCATCCAAATGACCTCATAAACGGCGATGATTCTTGCAAGAGAGGTATCCTTTACCAGCGTTATGATCTCGTTGCTCATAGGCGGCACGATCCTTTTGATCACCTGGAAGAGAACGACCTTGAAAAAGATCTGCGATTTGGTCATGCCGAGCACCTGCCCCGCTTCGTACTGACCGCGGGGTATTGCTTCGATTCCGCCCCTGTATATCTCTGAGAAATAGCAGGCGTAATTGATCACAAACGCGATCAAAACAGCATTGAAACGCTCCATCAGATCCCAGCCGAAGATCAGGCCGGGGCCGTAATATACAACGATCAGCTGCAGCATAAGCGGCGTGCCCCGGATGACCCAAACAAACGCTTTTGTTATAAACTTAAGCGGCAGAAATTTGCTCATGGAACCGAAACTGACGATAAGACCAAGCGGAAGCGCGAACACAAGCGTGAGCGCAAACAGCTTTGCCGTCATTCCGAATCCCTCAAGCAGATCCTTTGTTACCGAGAGAAACAAATCCATATCCATAAGATCCATTTACCTTTCAAAGCCTGAGGGCAGAGAGATACCCCCCCTGCCCTCAGAAGATATTTAAACGATATTTCGAATGCGTATCACGCGCCCGCATTAAGCAAGGGCAAGCTGATACTTATCGGCAAGCTGCTGAAGGGAGCCGTCCGCCTTCATCTCTTCTATAATCTTATTTACTTCGGCGGTTACGTCAGAATCTTTTCTGAAACCGATGCCGTATTCCTCAGAAGTGAGGGCAAAGCCGGAGGCGAGATCCGCATAGCTTGTGCCGGCGCCCGTCATTGCCTTTGCCATAGTGCTGTCTATTACACACGCCTGAACGGAACCGCTTTCAACCTCAAGCAGCGCGTCAGACTGGGCTGTAACCGTTGTCATGTTATCGGCATAACCGGCAGCCTCGATCGCAGCAGCGCCTGCTGAACCGCTCTCCGCGGCAAACGTAACGCCTGCAAGGCTTGCGGCGTTCGGATAATTGCCGATCACGTCGCTTTTCATAACCAGAATCTGTTCATTCTTTACATATGGTTCGGTGCAGTTCATCGCCGACATAACTTCATCCGTTAAAGTCATGCCGTTCCAGCAGCAGTCGATTGCCTTAGAATCCAGTTCAAAGATCTTGTTATCCCAGTCGATCACCTGGAACTGCACCTCAACGCCCAGCCTTTCGCAGACAGCCTGCGCAAATTCGGTGTCAAATCCCGTCCAGTTGCCGTTTTCATCCTGATAGTTCATCGGCTCATATTCCGTGATGCCGATCACCATAACGCCTTTATCTTTTATGTACTGAAGATCGCTGTTATCCGCATCCGTCTGCGACGCGGAATCCGAGCAGGCGGCAAAGCAGCCGGCTACGAACAAAACGGACAAAAGCACTGCCAAAAACTTTTTAAATTTTTTCATAAGATTTCCTCCGTATATTTGATATGATTATTTTATCGTATTAGCGTGCTAAAGTCAATAGTGAATCTGCTTATAAAATCCGTTTTAAAACCGCAGATATTTATTGCATTGGAATAAAAAATAAGATATGATAAAACCAGAACCTGAAATTTGATTTACGGGTGGCGTTATGAAAAACAGAAAAACAAAGAAAAATATGATTTGCATTGCCGCCGCGGCTGCAGCCGTTCTGCTGGCCGCCGGAATCGTAATTGCCGCCGTTTCTATGCGTGCAAGGCCTAAAATCAGCGATTCGGCATTCCCCTCTGAACGGACGATAGAATATAACGATAAGATCTACACGCCCGCTTTGCCGGTCAGTTTATGCCGGTTTGAAAAAGGCGAGTGTGTTTACAGGCATTTTGATTTATTTGCGACGTCAAAGATCTACACCGTTAAAAACGACACGGAAAATGAGTTTCTGGTCTACTATGAATGGGACAACAATATGCTGTTCACCTCCATCCCTGATTTTGAGGAAAAATACCCGCTCAACAACTATGAAAAAAGCAGGGCAACGGCGGTGGAATTCGCCAACGGTTTTGCCCTGAACGATCCTTATTACACGGAAGACAACGGCGTTATTGATTTTATAAATAACATGAAAAACCATTCAGACGGCACGCAGGCAACATACCCGCTGCGGGAGTCTGACGGATTTACGTGCAAAATATATATTTATATGGACGGCATGCCCGTTTCCGACTGCTGCATAGGCGAACTTGCGCACTATGGCGGCAAATGGATCTTTACTAATGTAAGCACCGAGTTCGAGGGCGAAGCCGGTCCGGACGGCGCGGACACAAGAACCTTTACAGGCATTGTGATAACGGATGAAAGCGCAATAGAATATTTAGAAGAATTTTGCGCCGAAAATCTGCCCTATATGCTTGAATCATAATAAATCATTTAAAACAAGCGCCCTGAATCAAAGGCTTTTGATTCAGGGCTTTATTTTTTCATGACATGAAATTCTGTTATTCCTTTATTAATGTCAAGAGGGAGTAAAACCCCCGAACGCAGTAAAACAAATTATAGGAGGCCGCGAAAGGGGGCTAACAAATGAATGAGATTATAATAATATTAATCTTTGTTTATTTCGTTTCCCTTGTTATAACGCAACGAAAAAATAAATAGCCGCTACATAAAGTAGCGACTACTAAAAAAATGGTGCGTCCGAGGTTCCCGCTTTTGCGGTTTCCCTCTTGGCAACTCTATATTACCACAAACAAAATAAAAAGTCAATGCAATGCAGACAGCAAAAGCTGTAAAGTTATTGAAGATGCTTTTTGCCGCCGCTTTCCAACACGGAAAATTTTATTATCTTATTATGCTTTAAAATTTTAGTTTTGGTATAGGTGAGCATCCCCGTATCCCCAACCACAAAAACATTTTTACCTGGGGGCAGACTGAATGAAAGCCTTTCGCCGTTTTCCGTTTCAAAAAAGATGTTATCCGTCGTGTATCCGCTAACATAGCCGGAACTGTAATCCCCTCTGCCGAAGCTGCTGCCTGACATGGAATAATCCTGCGTTATTTTTATAACAGTGGCAAATACGGTTACAGGCGGATCACTCTGCCTGTTCAGGAAGTTGTCAAAACAACCTTTTTTAAACAGCAAAAAGAAGATCAAAAAGATAATAACCAATACGATCAAAAGAAGCAAGCCGACTGCGCGATACACTTTTAAGCCCCCATTACACAGGTTTCAAAAGCATTTTATCAAATCGATAAACGATTGTCAATCAGGGTACAAAAACAGGGACTGTTCTAAAACGAAGAACAGCCCCTGAAAAATTTTAGGATACTTCGGCTTAAAGCCCGGTATTCTCGGCAATATATTTTCTTGCCTTAACGGCGTATTCAAACGGGTTTGCTTTGGCGGGATCCTGTTCCGCCTCCACAACGACCCAGCCCTCATAATCATTATCGGCAAGGATATCGAAAATGGGTTTGAAATCCACATCGCCGTCTCCGGGAACGGTGAACACGCCGGCGCGCACCGCATCCAGAAAACTCATATGATTCGGCACAACCTGATTATTGTAAACATCCATTCGCACATCCTTAAGATGAACATGCTTAACACGGTTTATATACTTTTTAAGCACGGGCACGGGATCGATTCCGGCAAAGGTGAGGTGACCGCTGTCAAACAACAGATAAACCAGTTCGGGATCGGTCATCTCCATCAGTTTATCGATCTCCTCCACCGTCTGCACACCGGTGCCCATATGGTGATGCACGGTAAAATACATACCCTTAGAGCGCGCGTACGCACCCATTTCGTTAAAGCCTTTGGTTACAATTTCCCATTGTTCATCCGTATAATACGGTTTTTCGTCAAGTATGGATTTATCCAAACAGCCCTGAATGGAGTTGCCCTGCTCGGACGCGCCCACAACCTTGGCGCCGAGTTCACAGAGCATATCGCAGTGCTTTTTGAACGCCTCAATCGTTTCTTCATACGGCTTTGAAGTCAGATAAGAGGAGAACCAGGCATTACAAACCTGAAGACCTCTGATATCCAGATACTGTTTCAGCACCTTGGGATCTTTGGGGTATTTGTTGCCGATCTCCGTGCCCTGAAACCCGGCGAGCGCCATCTCGCTGACGCACTGCTCAAACGTGTTTTCAGCGCCCAGATCGGGCATATCGTCATTCGTCCAGCCAATGGGCGCAATGGCGAGTTTTACTTTATTTTTATCCAGCATAATTTTTATTCCCTTTCAGAAGATTAATAATCGAATGTTTCTTTAATATGCTTTTGCATATCCTCATAGGCGGCGGCAACCGTTTTGCTCTTGGAGACTTCGGCAACGCCCACGCGCCACCAGGATTCAAATCCGGGCGTCATCGTCTTGGGCAGCACCTTAATATCAAAAACTACGGTTTTGGTCTGCTTTTTGGCGTCCGCCAGCGCGGCTCTGAGCTCATCCGAAGTGCGGATCGTGTAGCCTTTTGCGCCGTAGCCTTCCGCGATCTTGGCAAAATCAACGGGGATCTCACCGCCGTCCAGCATACCTGTTTTGGGGTTCCTTGCGCGGAACACGGTGCCAAACGTATCCGTGCCCTGATTGTTCTGCAGATTTTCAATACATCCCCAGCCCATATTATCAAACACACAGATATTGAGTTTTAAGCCCTCCTGAAGGGAAGTATACAGTTCGGAATGCGCCATCAGGAAAGATCCGTCTCCGCAGAACGCGTAGACCTCCTTTTCCGGCTCGGCAAGTTTAACGCCAAACGCGCCGTTGATCTCATAGCCCATATTGGAATAGCCGTATTCCATATGATAGGTTCTGCTGTTTTTGGGCCTGAACAGGCGCTGCATATCGCCGGGAAGCGAACCTGCAGACGCAACGGCAATATCGCTGTCGCCCATAAATTCATTGATGATACCGAGCGCAAGCGTCTGATTCAGGCCGCCGGGCAGTTCGGTTGAATAATACTCGTCAACAATGGCGTCCCACTCTTTTTTAGCATTGGCGATTTCGTCTTTATATTCTGTTTTATAGCCATCGCACGCGCCGGTGAGCGCTTTCAGAGCTTCTCTGGCATCTGCCACGATCGCTTCCGCGTCCATTTTATACGCGTCAAACGGGCAGATATTGATTCCAAGGACTTTTCTGTTTTCATTAAACAGCCATTTGGACGAAGTGGTAAAATCGGTAAATCTTGTGCCCACGCCGATGATGAGATCCGCATCCCTGCCGATCACATTTGCGGCTTTGCCGCCGGTAACGCCGATACCGCCCAGATTGAGCGGATGATTCCAAGACACAAGGCTTCTGCCCGCCTGAGTCTCGCTGATTGGGATAGTATACTTCTCGGAAAATTCCAGAAGTTCTTTCTCCGCGCCGCTGTAGCGAACACCGCCGCCGCAGACGATAATGGGCTTTTTCGCCGAGCGGATCAGGGTTGCCGCCCTTTCCAGCTGGGAAGAGGTGATCGGTCTTCTGTCCATATGCCAAACGCGTTTTTGCAGGAAATGCTCCGGATAATCATACGCTTCGCCTTCCACATCCTGCGGCATTGCAAGGCAGACCGCGCCGGTATCCGCCGGATCCGTCAGCACGCGCATCGCGTTAATACACGCCGTCATCAGCTGCTCCGGTCTTACGATTCGGTCATAATAATGGCAGACGCCTTTGAACGCATCCGTAACCGTTCTGCCGTAATTATCAAAAAATTCCGCCTGCTGCAAAACCGGATCCGGCTGGCGGCACGCAAATGTATCGCCGGGAAGAACAAGCAGGGGGATCCTGTTTGCCGTTGCGCAGCCGCACGCCGTTACCATATTTGTTGCGCCGGGGCCGATGGAGGAAACGCAGGGTATGATGGCTTTTCGATCCATCTGCTTTGCATAAGCAACGGCGGCAAGCGCCATATTCTGCTCATTTTTGCCCTGATAAAATTTCAGGTTATGACCGCCCTGCTCCAGCGCCTGGCCCACGCCGACCACGCAGCCGTGGCCGAAAATGCCGAAGATGCCGGAAACGAACTTGGATTCCACGCCGTCACACTCAATATACTGATTGTCAAGAAAGCGCACAAGCGCCTGGGACATTGTTAATCTTTCTCTTTTCATGCTCAGCATCCCTCGATCTCAGAAAGCTTTACGGGTCTGTGTTCCGCAACGGATTTCTTTGCGGCAAGACCCAGACGAAGCGCCTCCAGCCCGTCATATACGGTGGTCTGGGTTGGCTTATCATTTATAACGCAGTCAATAAACTGGGTCATCTCATCCGTAAAGGACTGCATATATCTTTCCAGGAAGAAATAGAGCGGCTTATCGGAAACGCTGCCGTTCTCATCAATGAAGGCAACATTTGTAGGCGTGTCATTGACCGCGGACGCCTGGCCTTTGGAGCCGAACACTTCCAAGCGCTGATCGTATCCGTAAGACGCCTTGCGGCAGTTATCGATCACGCCGATGGCGCCGCTCTTAAATTTAAGGGCAACAAGGGCGGTATCCACATCCCCCGCCTCGCCGATCGCGGGATCCACCATAACGGTAGCGTTGGCATAAACCTCTTCTACCTCGCCGCCGATAAAGCGCGCCATATCAAAATCATGCACCGTCATATCCAGGAACATGCCGCCTGAAACTTTAACGTAATCGATGGACGGCGGCTCGGGATCACGGCTCGTGATTTTGATCGTTTGGATCTTGCCGATTTTGCCGTCCTGCTCCAGTTTTTTTATGTAAGCAAAATTGTGATCATATCTTCTGTTGAACCCGATCTGAAGTTTGACCCCGGCTTTATCCACGGCGTCAATCACTTTTTTGATCTTTTCAACGGTAAGGTCAACCGGCTTTTCGCAGAAAATATGCTTGCCTGCCGCGGCCGCCTCACACGCGATATCGGCGTGCGTATCCGTTGAAGAACAGATGAGCACCGCGTCGATAGACGGATCATTCAGGATCTGATGATAATCCTTATAATAATTCGGAATACCGAGTTCTTCTGCAACCTTTTTTGCGCCTTCCTCATAAATATCGGAAATTGCAACGATCTGTGCCTGCGGAATATGATAGGTGATTGACTTGGCATGAACCTGCCCGATTCTGCCGGCGCCGATGATGCCGACTTTGATCTTTTCCATAAATAAATACCCCTTTTCTGTTATTTTACGGAAAAAGCGCGGAAAACAAACCCTGCAAGGCGGGGCAAGATATCCGCGGCTTTTCTGTTTTTTAAATTATTTTAATCATAGCACAAGGCAATATCCATTTCAAGATGAAAGTCATGATAATTTTGATAAATTCAAAAATAAGTAATATTTTGTTATTGAAAAGGTATACAATATTGATTATAATTATAAAGTGTTATAATATATATTTTATTAATTATACATAAACAGGAAGTGTTGAAACGATGACCTATACCTATAAAACGCAGGGCACCTGCTCCAAACTGATCACCATTGATATAGACGAAGACGGGCAGACCATTCAGAATGTAAGTTACACAGGCGGCTGCAACGGCAATTTAAAAGGCATAGCGGCGCTTGTAAAGGGCAGAAAAATAGACGAAGTTAAAAACACGCTTGCCGGAATCAAATGCGGATTCAAGCAAACCTCCTGCCCGGACCAGCTTGCAAAAGCGCTGGACGAAATAGAAAAGAAAAACAACACGCAAGAATGAAAAGGAACTGAATATGTTTAAACTGAAAAGCAAAAAACTGGAAAGGGAATTTAATGTTACGGACGGCTTTTTATACGCCTCCCAGATCAAAAACACGTATTCCGGTATGGACCTGATCCCGGACGGCAGCGGCAGTGAATTTGAGATCAGATTTAAAGACGGAGATACCTTATCCTCCAAAAGTCTTGCCGTGAGCGAGGCTGTAGAACGGGACGGCAAACTCTTTTTCCGTTTTAAAGAAGAGATGCATACAACCGTAACGATGAGTTACCGTATCGGTTCTGACGGAGAAACGCTGGAAAAGCAGATTGCCATTGAGCAGAGCGAGCCGAAAACCATTGATTACGTTATGCTGGAAAACATCGGGATCGTTAATTCAAAAACGTCCTATACGACAAACGGCGGCGCTACCGAAACGGACGAATTTTACTCCAACCTTGGCCAGCCGTTTTATATTGACAGTTTATTCTTCGGCTGCGTATTTCCCGGAACAAAAAACGGCGTATTCCACGGCAGAGGCGAGATCGTATATTTTATAGGAAAGAGCGCGGAGCGCAAAATCGTTTGCCCCACCACGGTGATGGGCGCTGCAAAGAGCGGCATGATGGTGGATCTGAAAAAAGCGTTTTTTGAATATATTGACCGAATTGCCGTTAAATCGCCGTTTCGTGTGCAGTACAACACCTGGTATGACAGGATGATGGACATTGATGCGGACAACACACAGGCTGCGTTTTACAAGGTGGAAAGCAAACTCTCTTCAAACGGAGTTCCCCCGCTGGACGGCTATGTGATTGACGACGGCTGGAACAATTACAAAGCCGGATTCTGGAGTTTTAACCAAAAAAGATTTCCAAACGGCGTTTTAGATCTCAGTTATCTGACCAAATGCCTTGGCAGCAGTTTCGGGCTGTGGCTCGGGCCGCGCGGCGGATATAACTTCAACTCCAAATTTGCAAAGCGGATCGAGCGCGCCGGAAACGGTTACTACAACGCCGAATCCGACGACATCTGCGTATGCTCCAAAACCTATCTGAACAAACTGAAAGATTTTCTGGTGCAGACAACAAAAGAAAACGATATTGCCTATTGGAAACTGGACGGATTTGCGCTGAAGCCGTGTAAAAATTCGAAACACGACCACATTACCGGCGGCGACCACGATATGTATTACATTACGGAACTGTGGCGCAGGTGGATCAAGATATTCAAGGCGCTCAGGGAAACGCGCAGCGCGCAGGGCAAAGATCTTTGGATCAACTTTACGTGCTATGTAAATCCGTCGCCATGGTGGCTGCAGTATGTAAATTCCATCTGGCTGCAAAACAGCAAAGATATCGGCTTTGCCGAAAATTATCCGGAGGGCGAACAATCCCAGGCGGATGCTGAAATGACTTATAGGGATTCGGTTTACTATGATTTTATTGTAAACCGAGGACTGCAGTTCCCGATGGGCAATCTGTATAATCACGAGCCGATCTACGGTCGTGAGGCGCATCTGGACTACACGGACGCCGAGTTTGAAAAGGCATTTTTCTGGAACGCCTGCCGCGGCGCCGCGCTGAATGAACTGTATATTTCCCACTCCATGATGAATGATGAAAAATGGCGCATCCTTGCCCGCGTTCTGAACTGGCAGCGCGCAAACCATCCCATTTTGAAACACGCGATGATGCTCGGCGGCGACCCGGCGGACAACAATGTTTACTGCTACGCAGCGTGGACGCAGGACGGCGAAGGCATAATCGGGCTTCGCAATCCCACGCATGAGGCGGCGCCGCTGACGCTTACGCTAAACAAGCTAATGGGCTGCCCGGAAAGTTTAAAGGATGTGCGCCGTTTCAACGTTCTGAATAAAAACGGAGCAGAGAGTTCAGACCTGTATAACTATAACGACAAGATCAACCTGACGCTTGCGCCCTTTGAAGTAAAGATCTTCCAGTTTGGGAAAACGGACAAAAGATACACCGGCGCAGACGAAGGAAATGATTTTACCATTGTTTTTGACTATGACGGCAATGACGGTGTGATCTGCCAGAACGACGATATCCTGATACGCGTGGACAAAGGCATGATCACCGTGCATATGGGCACGCTGACACTGCGATCTGAAAACTCGATCCGTTCTTCCAGCCACACGGTTACGGTGGTGAGAGAGAAAAACAGAATGGTAAAATTATATGTTGACAGTTCGCTTGACTGCTCAGCATACGAAGAACGCGGAAAAGCCGTGCTTTCCTGCGAATTGACCAGCGGCGCAGAGGGATTCAAAGTGATCCATTCCGCCACGCCATACAACGATATCGTTGAGATCGGCGGCATATTAAAGAAATCAAGAAAGAGGCGCAGAAGCTAAATGAAATGCAAAAAATGCGGATTTGACGGCATTGAAGAAAGCGGCGACTGGATCACCTGCCCCAACTGCGGGGCAAAGTATTTTAACACCAGCATATCGCCCGAACTCAGCGCCACAAAACAGATTGATGCCATTGAAAATAAAATGGCGGGAAATTCCGAGCAAAAGCCATATGGAAACGATGATTCCGCCGGCTTAGGGGAAAGCGCGCAAACGGAGGAACCAAGCGGCGGCAAAAAAGGCAAAAAGCAGAAAAAAAAGAAAAGCAAATTCAGGGAAACGATCGATTTTCTGCTGCCGATCATTATTGCCGTAATTGTTGCGCTGCTGCTAAAAACCTTTGTTTTCGCCAACGCCGTGGTACCTACGGGATCCATGAAAAACACGATCGGCGAGGGAGACCGGATCATTGCCAGCCGTCTGGCGTATATAAACAGCGACCCGGAACGATACGATATCATTCTTTTTTACTTTCCGGATGATGAGAGTCAGATCTTTGTAAAACGTGTGATCGGGCTGCCCGGCGAAACGGTAACGATCGTGGACGGCTCCGCCTTTATCACCGATAAGGACGGAAACACCTACGAAACCGACCAGAGTTTCATTACGAACGGTGATCCGATCGGTGATTACGGTCCGTTCTATATTCCGGAAAAAGGCGAAACGATCACAACGGACGGTGTTTTCTGCTACGCTGAAAACGGTATGCGCGTTGGGTATTCGCAGTTCATTGATAAATACTGCGATGTCAGCGCAAGCGGCGAATACACCGTTGCGGAAAACCTGTATTTCTGTATGGGAGACAACAGAAACGAATCGCACGATTCCAGATTCTGGGACAACACCTATGTTGCTGAAAACAAGATTCTGGGCGAAGCGAAATTCAAATATTATCCCAAATTTGAAACGCTGAAATAAAGGCACGCACAGAAAACCGGCTCTGCCAAAAGGCAGAGCCGGTTATTTTTTACAACTTATGATTCTTAACTTTCTTTTTCAAATTCCGCTCTCATTTCAAGCACTTTATTGTGGATGGTCTCCTTGCGCTTTCCGGTCAGTTTATAGAAGAAGAACGGTACGCCGGCAAGGAACATCATAATGCCGTGGAAAACGGTGTAGAAGAACAGCAGCAGTATTCTTGTTTGCAAACTCTGCTCCGGTTCCGGCACCAGATCTGTGGGCTGGATATAACCGATGATGGAATGATCACCGTAAAGTATAATAGGAGCAAGCGCCTGCGCGATCGTGCCGCTGATCATGGTAAAGATACCGATGACGAAAGGCAAAGTTGCGTCAAGCCGTTTACCACCCGTCTTTACTTCAATGTCTTCCAGCACATCAGCCTGGAACATAGACGGCAGCAGATTTGACGCGCCGAACTGAAGGCCGATCAGGAACAGGAATACGATAAACACGATCTGCAAAACCGTGCTTGGGTTGTTGAAATAAATATAGCCGACTGCAAAGGCAATGCCGTTTATGATTACGGAATAGATACCGCTTGCAATATAAAGCACTTTGGAGTTGAACTTTTTAAGCAGGAAGTTTATAGCAAGCATACCTACCGCCGTTCCGATACCGGTGGGCAGGCCGAACCAGAGAAACTGATCTGTGCCGCCGAGAAGCGCCGCGGCAAGGAAAACGCCCATATATGTAGCGATCTGCCTGAAGTTCTTAAGAAACTCGGAAATAATGATGACCCACGCATACTTATTCACAAGTACGTCTTTAATTCCGATCAGCGGATTTTTCTTTTCACTGCTGTATGCTACGCGCTCTTTTATTGCTTTTGTGCCTACAAGCATAAGAATCGTGCCGATCGCGCCGCACAATGCCGCGCCTACAATATACTGCGTGCCCTCATCTTTCCAAATCAGACCGATAACAAGTATAATAACAAGGGGCGCCGAGTTGCCGACGGCGGAACAGATACTTCTGAAAGAAATAACAGTATCTCTCTCCTTAAGATTGGGTGTAAGAACAAACGCAACTTTATTGATAGAATCGCCGAAATTGGTTGCAACCGCCCAGAGAACGGCTATTGTTGTTACATACACAAGAAGCAGATTTCCCGAAAGCGCGGGCGGCGCCCAGAAACTTAGCACGAGCAGAACGCCGCACGGAATAGCGACTGCCAGCGCGAGCGGGCGGAATTTACCCATTTTGCCGGGTCTTCTTCCGTCTATATACATAGTTATAAAGAAATTAAGAACAAACGGGATGATATTCACAAGCGTGTTAAAGAGCGAGACCTGGTTTTGATCCAGCCTAAGCACGTTAACAAGATAAGCGCTTCTGTAAGAGCCGATCATGCCCGTCATATTGGTATAAAAGAATACGGCAAACAGATACAGCACGAATTCTTTTGCTTTAACATATTTTTTGTCCTGCGCCAAAGGCGGCGCAACAGCATTTCCCATAAAAAATTACCCCTTAAACATTATTTTTTCAAAACCGCCTCATAATCCATCTGCTTTTCATCGCCGATCATGGACAGAACAAAACCTTTGATATCCGCGAGCAGCGGCTGATTTTTGCCGAGTTTGTTTTGAACGATCCGCAGCACCGGTGAAAGCCTGTCAAACAGTTTTGAAACCGCGCTGTACATAGGCGTGCCTTTTACATAAGGCTCATTGCCCACAAAAATATTTCTTACGAATTCTACGATCGTATCCTTAAGCAATCTGTGGCGGATAGAATCATCCACTTTAAAGCAGAAAATCCTGCCGACCCCGCCGAGCGTCAGTTTTTTCAGGATTCTGCCCGCTACGGTAACAGGCACTTTTAATTTTTTATTCTTCTCCGGGCCTCCGAAAAGCCGTGTGAAAAACGCAAAATCATCCGCCATAGCGTCCACGATATCGAGGATCATTCTGTCAAACCGCCACTGAAAATATTCTGCAGCAGTTCTGCCGCCCTTATCCCAGTTAAAATCATCAATGGTGAATGATTTTACCGTTACGTTTTCATCGTCAATGACAACGCGCCTGTAAGCGCACGGGCAGCCGACAAAACAGCCCGTTTGAATATCGGTTATCGTGTTGCCTTTTGCGGTCTTATATTGAGTAAGCGCCTGCGCGTGCATATGCCCGGTAAAGATCAGATTCATACCGGCATCGGCAAATTCGTTTGCGCGTTTTTCCCAATCTGTCAGTTTTGCATCGCCTATAAAATTCATAACCGGTGAAAACGGCAGCAGCGGATAATGGGTCATTGCAAATATGTAATCCCCGGCATCATGCGCCTTTTTGATTTCTTCAAGCGCCCACTGCATCTGATCATCCCAAAGGCCTTTAAAGTCTTTACAGTCGCCGTCACAATTCAGCGCCAGCAACCTGTAACCCGGCTGTAACTGAACCACATAAGACATGGAATTTTTATGTTCTGAAATTGCCTCGTCAAAGCCGAAATCCTTATAAAAATCACGCAGATCTTTGCGATCCATGCCCCTGACCGGGATCTCTTTTTCTCCGTCAAACTCAACGGGATTTTCCGCATAGTCATGGCGGGCAGTGATCAGGTAGATTCTTTTCCCCTGCTCTTTTAATTTATAAAGTTTTTCTCTGAAGCCAACATGACTCTGATATTCGCCTCTATAAACAAGATCGCCCGGAATAAGAATGATATCCGTATCCTTATCCGCGGCGATCTGGGCAAAGCCGGAATCAATGATTGCGCCTGTTTCGGCAACACATTTCTGATCCGTTCTGCTTCGTCTTTCATATGCAGGCCCGCTGGCCTTAAAAGAAGTATCATAATAATGAGTATCTGTAACAAGATAAAACGCAAGTTTTTCCATATAATCACCTTCTTTCCATATAATATTCTAAACACTTGCGCATTTTAAGAAACCTTATATAATAAAGTATCACAAAATCACACATAAATCTTGGTTAAATATCACAAAAAGAGTATAATTTATCACATTTTTGCATTCAGCCTGAAATCTCTTGGCGAATATCCCGTGAATTTTTTGAAACAAATCGAAAAATATTGCGGATTAGAATAAGACAACGCATATGCGATTTCCGTTACCCTCATATTGGTATTCAGCAGATAATATTTAGCCAGATTAATCTTGCATTCCAGATAATACTGATAAGGCGTTTTGCCGAATTTCTCCGAAAAGACATTAATAATATGATTCTTTGAATAATTCATATAACTGCACAGGGCGTCCAGATTAAATTCGTCATCCAGATGATTATCTATATTTCGTTTGATCCTTTCGGCAAAATCAAGCTGACCGACCGCCTTTTTTTCATAAATGGCGGAAAAGATCTTAAACAGTTCTACCCGGAGCAATTGTTCCGCCTCCGCCAGATCTTCCGTATTAAAAGCAATATCAAATATATGGCGGAAGTTTTTTTCCAGAAAACAGCCTTCAAATATATACGTATCCGCGGGCAGATAGTTCTCTATCAGCGCATCTGCCAATTTTCCGTAAAAAGAAATAAAATATTTATGCCAGCCGTTTTCCTTTTGAGAATAGTAATGATGCTTACTGCCCATAGGTAAAAAGAAGATATCGCCTTTTTTAGGATGAAACACCTTGCCGTTGATCTCCAGCGTGCCATACCCATCCACAATATATTCAAAGGAAGTAAGATCGCTGCAATCCCTGCTGATATCAAATTTCTCATCGCAAAGCGTTTCGCCCACAAAATTAATGGAAAGCGGATTAAGATTGATCTTATCCGGCGTGGGAATGGATATCCTTTTAATATTTTCAAACACAGCAATCACTTCCCAGCAAATGTATCCTTTACATTTTTTATATATAAAAACATTATAACAAAAACGGGACTTCTTGTGAAGTCCCGTTTCGTTGATTTTAACATATTGTTTCAACAAATTACATTAAAACTTGTTGATCTTTATGAATTATGCCAAATCAGTCTTTTTTAGGAGCGTAATACTCAACCGTGCGAAGAAGATCATTGTACTTAGCAACTGCATTTTCAGCAGCGATATTGAACAATTTATCCGCCTTTTCGGGGAAACTTCTTCTAAGGGAGGAGTAACGTGTTTCTCCGTTGATGAATTCGATATAATCCGCTGTAGGCGCTTTGGAATCCAGCGTGAACGGATTCTTGCCTTCCTCAACAAGCGCCGGATTGAATCTGAACAGATTCCAGTAGCCTGCTGCAACCGCTTTCTTCTGCTCCGCCTGGTTAAACGGCATCTTGATACCGTGGTTGATACAAGGCGCATAGCAGATGATCAGGGACGGGCCGTTATAAGCCTCCGCCTCTTTAAACGCTTTCAGGCACTGGTTGTAATCCGCGCCCATGGCCACCTGCGCAACATAGATATAACCGTAAGACATAGCGATCTTTGCAAGATCTTTCTTCTTGGTTACCTTACCGGATGCGGCAAACTGAGCAACAGCGCCTGTTGGCGTTGCTTTAGAAGCCTGACCGCCGGTATTGGAATAAACCTCTGTATCAAATACAAGAACATTGACATCCTGATTCTGCGCAAGAACGTGATCCAGTCCGCCGAAGCCGATATCATAAGCCCAGCCGTCGCCGCCGAAGATCCACTGGCTCTTCTTGGCAGCATAGCTCTTATCCTTAAGGAAGTCCTCAGCAGCGGCTTTCTGCTCGCCCTCAAACGTTGTGGTTTCAAGAGCCTTGATCAGATCCTTTGCAGGCGCGTCATTGCCGCGTGTGGAATGGAATGTATCCAGATAAGCCTGCACTTTATCGCCGATGCCGGTATCTTTAAGCGCAAGCGCGTCTTTCGCGAGTCTTGCACGGATCTGCGTCTGCGCAAGGAACATGCCGAGGCCGAATTCAGCGTTGTCTTCAAACAGGGAGTTTGACCAAGCCGGGCCGTTTCCGTTCTTATCTACCGTGTAAGGCGTTGAAGGCGCGGAGCCGCCCCAGATGGAAGAACATCCGGTAGCGTTTGCGATATACATCTTATCGCCGTAAAGCTGGGTAGCAAGTTTTGCATAAGGCGTTTCACCGCAGCCTGCGCAAGCGCCGGAGAACTCAAGATAAGGCTTGAGATACTGGGTGGAAACGATCGTTTTATCCGACGCAACTTCCGGTTTCGGATCAATATCGCAAAGTGCGTCAAATACAGGCTGATTCTCCATCTGAGAAGCGATCGGCTTCATGGTAAGTGATTTTGTAGGACAAACATTTGCGCAGGATGCACAGCCGGTGCAGTCCAGCGTTGAAATGATGATTGCGTATTTCAGGCCGGAATCCTTGGGAACTTTCAGATCTACTGCCTTGGTATTTGCCGGAGCAGCAGCAAGTTCCTCAGCCGTAAGGGCAACCGGGCGGATAACAGCGTGCGGACATACCATTGCGCATCTGTTACACTGCGCGCAGGAAGCAGGCTCCCACTCGGGAACATCTACAGCGATGCCGCGCTTTTCAAACGCAGAGGAGCCCTGCGGATAAACGCCGTCTGCCATATCCACAAATTTAGAAACCGGGATCTTATCCCCTTTCTGGTGATCAACGGGATCCAGAATATCCTTAACGAATTTCTTCATTTCAGGACGGTCTGTATTCACAACGAGTTCTTTTTCCTCATCCACGGCAGTTTTCCAGCTTTCCGGAACGTCTACCTTGATAACTTCCTTGGAACCTCTGTCTATACCCTGATGGTTTGCAGCAACAACCGCATCGCCCTTCTTGGAGAACTTGGCAGTTGCCTTTGCTTTCATGAGTTCGATTGCCTTGTCTACCGGAAGAATACCGGAAATGGTGAAGAACGCAGACTGAAGGATCGTTGACGCTCTGCCGGCAAGGCCGACTTCTTCCGCGATCTTGATGCCGTTGATGATATAGAAATTAATATCGTTATTGGCGATATATCTCTTCATAGCGGCGGGGAGCTGCTTGTCAAGCTCTTCCGAAGTCCAGATGCAGTTCAAAAGGAATGTACCGCCGGGCACAAGATCCTGAACCATATCATATTTTGTTACATAAGACGGGCAGTGGCAGGCAACAAAGTTTGCCTTGTTAATCAGATAGGTAGAAGTGATTGGGCTGTCTCCGAAACGAAGGTGGGAAACCGTGATACCGCCGGACTTCTTGGAATCATAGAAGAAATAGCCCTGCGCGTATTTATCCGTATTATCGCCGATGATCTTGATGGAGTCTTTGTTGGCGCCAACCGTACCGTCTGAGCCGAGACCCCAGAATTTACAACTGGTTGTGCCGGCAGGCGTTGTATCCACATTTTCGCCGATCTCAAGGGAAAGATTGGTAACATCATCCGTAATACCAACGGTAAATACTTCCTTAGGCTCGTCCGCAGTCATATTGTTATAGATTGCAATGATATGCGCGGGAACAGTATCCTTGGAACCAAGACCGTAACGGCCGTGATAGATCGGGGTTGTCTCAAACTGAGAACCTTTGAATGCCGCAACAACATCCAGATAAAGCGGTTCGCCGATGGAGCCGGGCTCTTTGGTTCTGTCAATAACAGAGATCTTCTTTACGGTTGACGGAATAACGTCAAGCAGATATTTTGCGGAGAACGGTCTGTAAAGATGTACTTTTACAAGGCCTGTTTTAGCGCCTTTTGCATTGAGGTAATCTACGGTTTCAGCAATCGTGTCGCAAACAGAACCCATAGCGATAATGATATGTTCCGCATCCTCTGCACCATAATAATTGAAAGGCTTGTAATCCGTGCCGATCTTTTCATTAACCATGTTCATATACATAACCGTGGTCTCTACGGCATCGTTATAATACTTGTTGCAAGCCTCTCTGTGCTGGAAGAAGATATCCGAGTTCTCGGCAGAGCCGCGAAGCGTAGGATGCTCAGGATTCAAAGCGTGCGCTCTGAAACGCTTAACATCTTCCATATCCACCATATCTTTCAGATCATCATAATCCCAAACTTCGATCTTCTGGATCTCGTGAGAAGTACGGAAACCATCAAAGAAATGAAGGAACGGAACGGAACTCTTAAGTGTGGAGAGGTGTGCAACTGCACCGAGATCCATAACTTCCTGCGGGTTATTGGAGCAAAGCATTGCATAACCGGTCTGGCGGCAGGCATAAATATCCGAATGATCACCGAAAATATTCAGCGCATGGGAAGATACGCAGCGTGCCGATACATGAATTACAGAAGAAAGAAGCTCACCGGCGATCTTATACATATTCGGGATCATGAGAAGAAGACCCTGAGACGCCGTGTAAGTGGTTGTGAGCGCACCGGCGGAAAGAGAGCCGTGAACTGCGCCGGCAGCGCCGCCCTCTGATTCCATCTCCTGAACTCTTACATTCTGGCCGAAGATATTTTTGGCGTTCTGAGATGAAAGAACGTCTGTTACTTCCGCCATAACGGAAGACGGTGTGATGGGGTAAATTGCTGCTACTTCTGTAAACGCATAAGAAACGTGCGCAGCGGCATTATTACCGTCCATCGTTTTCTTTTTTCTTTTTAACATTGTAAACAATTACCTCCTAGAACTTCAATGTTCATAAATTACTGTTTCAGACAAACGGGAGACGCACCGCACCGCGGCGCACAGACTTTTTAACAACTCTCCCCATAGCAAAGGGCGCACTACGCCCTTTCTCAGTCCGCACCTATTTTAACACAACAATACTGATAATTCAATAAACATTTTTAATATTTAAAAATATTTTATTTTGCGTTTGATTGTATAATTCGCATAAAATAAACGGAAAAATAAGGAAAGACCAAAAACAAAAAATCCCGCCGCGAAATACCGCAGCGGGAATGGAAAAACAGGATCAAATCGCAGGCGCAAAATTCTCCTCAGAGCCATCCAGCGGAAGAACAACAACAACTTGTGAGCCGGTCTGTGTGGAGATCTGTGTAGCGCTTGTGCCGTAATTTTCAAGCCTTGCCTCAACAGTAACCACGCCCTCATAACTTTCAGAGGTGATACAGTAATAGTTTTTTCCGTTGAGCTGAACAGGTATGCCGTTTTGCGTTTGCTGTTCGCCGTTTACAGAAACAAACAGCTTATCGGCAACATTGCCGTCATTCGGAAGGGTGATATAGATCTCTATCTGCCTTGCCACGGGATCCTGACTGCCGGATCCGCCGGTATTTCCCGAATTGCCGGAATTCCCGGAGTTACTTCCGCTGCCGGAATTGCCCGAACTGCCCGAACTGCCCGAACTGCCGCTCTGACTGCCGGATGACGAACCGCCGCTTGAGCCGGAGCCTGACGAGCCGGACTGCTGATCACTGCTGCCGGAAGAACTTCCGGGCTGCGTTGTGGGCGCGCCGTTCACGAACACACCGTTTTCAATGCCCGGCGTAAGTTCGGAAGCCGGCTCCGTGCTGACCGGAGCATCCGTATATTCCTCTTTATCGTTGCCGCCCAAAGTGAGAGCGCAGACAACGGCAACCGCCGCGCAGATCACCACAGCAACAGCAACGCCGATGATGATCTTTTTCTTTTTGGAACCGCCGTTATCGCCTGTTTCGGCGATCTCTTTATATTCATCAGCCATAATAATACCCCTTTCTGACCTGTGGAATTATTCTATAAACGCACAAAAAGACGCGTCGCTCGGCATACGCCAATCCCCTCTTGGGGAAAGCGATACGGAGCCGACTTTGGGTGAATCCGGCACGCAGCTGCGCTTGAACTGGCTTATGAAAAAGCGTTTCATAAACACCAGCGCCCAACCGGAGATCACCTCTTTCGTATATTTTCCCTCAAACGCTTTCTGCGCAAGACGGATCAGTTTTTCCGAAGAAAAGCCGAACCGGACAAAATGATACAGAAAGAAATCATGCAGTTCGTAAGGGCCGATATTTTCTTCCGTTTTCTGCGCGATATTTCCGTTTTCATCCGGCGGCAGAAGTTCCGGCGAAACCGGCGTATCTAAAATATCATAAAGCACAGCCGCCGTCTCTTTTTCACTGACACAAGCAACATACTCCACCAAATAGCGCACAAGCGTTTTCGGCACGGATGCATTCACGCCGTACATGCTCATATGATCGCCGTTATACGTGCACCAGCCCATGGCAAGTTCGCTGAGATCCCCCGTGCCCACAAGCAGTTTACCGTGTTTGTTGGCAAGATCAAACAGCACCTGCGTGCGTTCCCTTGCCTGCGTATTCTCATACGTGATGTCATGGGTCTCGGGATCGTGCCCGATATCTTTCATATGCAGGATACAAGCATCCTTAATATCGATCTCTTTTATGGTTACGCCGAGATACTGCATCAGTTTCAGCGCGTTGTTATACGTTCTGCCCGTTGTGCCGAAGCCCGGCATTGTAACGCCCAATATATCCGCATTGCTCTTGCCGAGCAGTTCCATTGCCTTTGCGCACACAAGCAACGCAAGCGTGGAATCCAGACCGCCGGAAATGCCGACCACCGCGCCGCTGGAACCAACATGTTCCAGCCGTTTCGCAAGCGCGCCTGCCTGGATCGAAAAGATCTCGCGGCAGCGTTCACGGCGTTTATCGTCATTTTCCGGAACGAACGGATGCGGATCCACATACCTGAACCGAAGATCGTTATGATCATTTTCCAGCTGCGCGTTTACGAGTTCCGCCGCGCAGGCGCTGTTTTCAAAACTCATATTCTTAACGCGCAGAGCATTGAGTTTTTCTATATCCAAATCCGAATAAATAAGATTTGTTTGCCTTAAAAAGCGTTCGCCCTCTGCAAGCATGCCTCCGTTTTCGGCAATAAAGAGCGCGCCGCCGAACAGAAGATCGGTTGTGCTCTCAAACACGGATGCGCCGGCATAAACATAGCCGCAGACACAGCGCGCGGACTGACCCGAAACAAGCTGCTTTCTGTACTGCGCCTTGGAAACATATTCATCGCTTGCCGAAAGATTGGCAATCAAATTGGCGCCGCTAACGCAAAGCGATCCGCTCGGCGGATCGGGCACCCAAAGATCCTCGCACAGTTCCACACTCAAAACAGCGCCGCTGCCGAGATCAAACAGCATCCTGCCGATCTTCGTTTTCTGCCCGCAGATCTCTATATCCCGCGGGCTGCCGAGATCCGCGCCGGATGCAAACCAGCGTTTTTCATAAAACTCATTATAATTGGCGATATGCGTCTTGGGAACAAGCCCTGCGATCACGCCGTTTACAAGAACGGCGGCGCAGTTATAAAGGCTGTTGCCGTACCGCACCGGAACACCAACAAGAACGGCGATGTTTTTGCCTTTCGTATACGCGGCGATCTCGCCGAGCGCAACTTGTGCGCGGTTCAGAAGTGAGGCGGTAAAGAAAAGATCGGCGCAGGTGTAGCCGGTTACGGAAAGTTCCGGCGTAACAAGCAGGCGTGCTTTATGCTGAACCGCCTCATCTATGGCTTTTTTTATTTCTTCTTTATTAAAATCCGGATCCGCGACTCTGAGTTTCAGCGATGCCGCGGCGGCTCTGAAAAATCCGTAATTCATAGTTCACCTATATCAAAGTAATCTTAAACGAGAACGACGCCTCACAGCCCGGGTCCAGAATTGTCATTCCGCGCTTATACTCAAAGATCTCGCCTTCATCGGAGCAGGTGGAAATCCCCGTCCACGGCTCAAGGGCAACGAAACTGCCTCCGTTTGCGGAAGACCAGATCAGCAGATTATCAAAATCCTGATAATCAATCCTGACTCCCCTGCCGCCGGCGCTGAGCGTTGCGGATTTCGGCTTTATATGATCAAATACCATGGCATCCAGATCAAACAGAGAATGACCAAGATCTATTTTATTCGGCGTATCCAGCACATCATAGCGCTTAGAGATATCGATCAGCCCCGTTTCCACATCCGGGCGCAGGCATTTCCGATCCACAGCGCCGCAAAATTCCACGCTGTAATCCTCAAACGCTTTGCCGGCCTCAAGCGGGCAGTTGAAAGCGGGATGGCCGCCGATCACGAAAGGCAGTTTATCTTTGCCTGTATTCCGAACGGTATATCTGGTGGTTACCGAATTTTTCAAGACGGTATAACGGATCTCCAGGGCATAATCAAACGGGAAGGCTTTTTTCGTTTCCGTATCGGAACACTGAAGAAAAGAAACGTAATTTGCACCTGTTTCGGCAATCTTAAACGGATGGATCCTTGCCACGCCATGGCGTTTCATAACACAGGGCTTTCCGAACGCCACGGCTTTTTCGTTTCTTAAAACACCCGTTATGGGAAAGCACACAGGCGCCTGGCCCGCCCAATACTGCGGATCACCCTGCCAGAGGTATTCCACACCGTCTTTAACCAGAGAATGGAGCATGGCGCCCTCCTGCAAACACTGCACCTTTACGCTTTCGCTTTGGATTTCTACAACCATTACGCACCGCCCTTATACACTTATTAAATCATAAATCATTATATATCATTATAATTTCCATTGCAATATTGAAAATGTAAACACAATGTTATAAAATAATAAACAGGATGATCAGAAAGGAGAACGCAGCATGGATATTGATTCCTATGTTTACGACGCAATTTTCAGCGAAACGCCCAAACACACTGTCTTTTACAGCCTTTTGTGGGAGCAGTTTAAGGAGGACGGTTTTGTGATCACGGACGAGCCCGGCCATGAGATAGACTGCATCTTTAAGGCGGTTTCCATGCAGAACCTGATGGGCGAATTTATGTACAGGCTGTATGACGAAGTGAACGAGACCGGGTTTGAGGACGCAGTTGACTATATTGAGAAAGCAGGATTCACGGAGGATGATATCCTGACATACTGCAAAAAAGACGAAGAGATTGAGATTGATGCAAGCGACATGGATATCACCGCCAAAAATGCGCTGGACCGCGTTACGGAACTGACTGCGGAAAAAATGCTGGAGGAATATTCGCCGGACGATATTTTTGATATGATGTTTACGGCGGCGTACGACTTTGAGCAGGATTTTACGTTTGATTTTGAGGATTCGGACGAATTTTTGGCATTTGTGGACGCCAACACGGAAAAACTGGATCAGTACAAAGAGGAATACCCGGGCGTTATAAACTGGATTGAAAACGGCATGATCTGCTGATTGAGTATCCAGAGGCCGGGATATACATAAATTTCCCGCTAAGTTCTTTATAGTTTCTGCAATAAAATTCATTTCATGCTTTCAGCACCATCATTTTCAAAAGCAAAAAAATCCCGCGCCGGCAATGACCGCCAGCACGGGATTTTTTTAAGGTAAAATTTGCTTATTCGGTCTGTTTTGACGAAAACCATCCGCGGCGGAGGAAAGGTTTGCCGGATTCAGTTCATCCAGTTTTACGATTGCGGACGTTGTATCGCCAAAGCCGATTATGTCAAGATCCATACCGGCAAGTTCGGGCAGGACCACATCATTTACGATATATTCGACCGCACCGTTCCACTCTATAGAACCGTCATCATTCAAAGGTACTTTCCCGATATAGCCGCTGATCTTGGAAACCGTTTCCTGCACAGCGGTGAGATCAATTTGTACACCAAGGGCACCGAGATTCGTACCCAAATTGCCTATCATCTCATTTAGTTTTGTAAGTATATTTTTAATTGCTGAATATAACTTAGCGTTATTTTCCGGTATCATCAGTGATTGTAGGATTCCGACTGCTTTGTCTACTGTATCTGGAATCAGTGTATCAATTATATTATAAAAATAATTTTTCATATTCACCAAATTTGTACCGGTCTGTTCCCCAGAATACATGCCTTCCATATCAAAAGCATCATAAAAAGACATTTTCTGTTTTACGCCCAGCAGACTACAAATATCATCTACCGAGCCAAAGAAAGATTCAAAATAACGAAAACTTTCTTCAACAGACCATTCAACTTCAGAACCCATACTAATTATAAGAAACAATAGAGTTCCTATTTCCGGAGTCAATAAAGAATCCACAAAAGATTTTACTGCGTTCTTAAAATCCTCACTTGACTCAATATTTGCAGGATATTCCGCAAAATAAGCGAAAAGGACATCCGCGTTCACGGTTTCTACGGAATTTTCTTCAACATAAGCCGGAAGATCTGCAAACAGATTCTCATTTGCGGCAGTATAAAATTCCGCTTTGCCTGATCCTAAATCCACGCCAAGGCCAGAAAGCAGTTCGTTTATTTGCGGCATCAGTCTCCAGATTTCCTGCACGGTGTTTCCGTTAAAAGCCACGTCTGAAAGAAGTTTATCAGCATCTGCCAAAATCGTTGAATAAACTTCTTTAGTGGCTTTCCAGTCATACTTAGCGGTATACGTAGGCTCCGCGGCGAACACGCTTACCGTGCCTGAGAGCAGCATGCAGAAAGCAAGCACCGCGCTGATCATTCTTACCCTAAATATTTTCATAATTCCCTCCTTAATAAAAATGCTCCCTTTGTGTTATATAATGTTTAAACACCTCCTGCCAAAACAGACAATATGGGCAATTATAATAGTATTGCTCTTAGTTTATCTAATAGTACACATTGTTAATAAAAAATCAACACTTTCTTATAATAAATGTAAGAGGTGAAGTTTATGCCCCAAAAAAAGGAAATCAACATGCAAATTGGCGAAAGAATAAAAGAGGCACGCTTATCTGCCGGCGCAACGCAAGAAAGACTGGCGGAAAAGATCAATGTTTCCGTGCAATATGTATCGGATCTGGAGAGGGGCAAAGTGAGAACTTCGATTCCTACGCTGATAAAGATCTGCCGCACGCTGCATACTTCCAGTGATTTTTTGCTGTTCGGAAAAAAAGACGAATCCGAAGAGCTGCAAGCGGCAGAGTCATTGCTTTGCAGCCTAAATGAAGAACAACTCAAAATCGTTGAACAAGCCATTCAAATCACCCGAAAGGCTCTGGAATACGAGTCGGATGAATAAAAAAGCGCCCTGCATCAACAGGGCCTTTTTGGGTCAGTCAAAAAGCCGCCTGCAAAAGCAGACGGCTTGGAACGCGGATTTATTTTTTGATATTAAACAACAGCCTTTTTACGACCGGTATTTTCGAAAGCAGGAAAGAAAGAACAAAGGAAACGGTAAAAACAACTGCAATATAGATCAGCGTCTTTAACGGATTATTGATATCCATCGCCTCAAAATATTTAAGAATATCCCTTAAAAGTGGCACGTGCATAAAATACATGCCGAAACTTACGCTTGAGATTGCCGCGGTAACGGGGATTCCTTTTTTTACAAGAGCTCGTTTTGTATTGATTCTGCTGAAAAGTTCAAACAGGCAAAAAGCACACAAAAACAAAAACGGGAAATCGTACCAAAGGTGATAATCGTAACCGGCGCGCATCATAAAGAATATGAAAAGCGCCATTACGGCAAACGCGGCAACGGAGATCAGCAAAACAACAGCGGTTGGAATTTTTTTGAGCACACCCCTTTTGCACAGCGCGCCGGCAATCAAATAAATGCCGTAGGTTCCGCCCAAAAACGAAACATCCACCTGCCGTGTAACGGTAAACGGAAGATCAAATGCGTTTTGAAAAATTCCGTAAAACTGGAAAAGAAAAACGGTTACAAACACCAGCAAAACCGGAACGGCAAGCACTTTAGACGAAACATTGCGAATGGCGTTTGCAATAAACGGGACCGCGATATAAAAGCCGATGATCAGCGGAACATACCACATATGCCCCATATTGTGCGGACGGATAAACAGCATATCGCCAATCATATCCGCAACCGTATAGCCGCCTTCGCCGGTAATAAAATACCTTGCGGCATAGATCAGGATCCACATTTCCGCAGTAACGATGAGCGGCAGCAAATTGTGCTTGTAAAAAGAAAAGATCTTTTTGGAGGAGGAAAAATCCCGGTCCAGAAGAAGATAGCCGGTGATCATCAAAAACAGCGGCACACCGATTCTGCCAACCGTGAAAAGCACATTTCGGAACATGGGGGAAAACACACCCATCGTTTGCAGTTTATCAAAATCCATACTGTATATACGTTCCGTGCAGTGAACCACGATTACGCTGAAAATTGCAAAAGATCTTGCAATATCCAGCCACGCGATCCTTGTTTTTTGCAAAGCCCTCACCCCTTTACGATCTGATAGAAATATGCTTAGTATAAAAGCACGAAAGCGGTGCATCAAAACGGCGCACCGCTTTATCTTTTGCATTTTTTATTCCGCGTCAAAATTAAAGATGGTTGCCAAAACGGTTTTATAACCTGTTTCGATCGCCTGCGGATTCAGGCGGTCATAACTGTCTCTGCGGTTATGGTAATAATCGGCAGGGGCAGGATCCATAGCGGCAAGGCAGGTTGCCTTGATGCCTGCCTGTGAAAATGCCGCGGCGTCGGATGCGCCGAAGAACAGATTTGCAAGTTGTGCGGAATCATAGCCCGCGTCTGCGGCAGACTTCTGAACGAGCTCGGAAAACGCAAGATCGTTCTTGACTGTTCCCGTCATATCCTTATGGTAAACATTCAGGTATTCCAGATCCGTAAGCGTATCTACACAAAGCACGGCAGTTTCCACGCCGTCATTTAAATATTCGTCTTTATGCGCTTTGGCAAAAGCCTTTGCGCCTCTTAAGCCTGCCTCTTCGCCGTCCGTAATCATGGCAACAACCTCAGTATGCTCAAGATCAACGCCTGCCATATCCATCATACGCAGCGCGCATACCGCGGCATAGGTGCCGGTAAGGTTATCATTTGCGCCGGGCGAGATCCTGCCGAAGTTTACAAAGGTAAAGAGCAGAACCATGGAAACAGCGGTTAGAACATTAAAATAGAAAGAGTAATTCAGCATGAAATCGCCGAACGCGCCCATATCCACAAAATTTGCGATTACACTTAATACGGAAATGATCAGCGAGATCACGGCAGTGCCGATAGAAAGCCCCATCCAAAGACCCATGCCTTTATCCTTAAGCAGATAGATCGGGCGCCACTCGTAAGCAGCGTCTATATGGCCGCTGATTACGATCCTCTTTTTGACTTCGCCGCGCGGTTTTCTGGTTGCCACAAGGTTATGGGCGGTCACTTTTTTATACATACCGTCCATAAACTGCTTATACATCAAAAATTCCATTGCCGTAATGAACAGCCCGATGGCAACGCAGACGCCCACGATGCAATGCGCAATAAAGAAATTTTCAAAATTCAGCGCAAAAACAAGCCCAAAACCGATTACAACAGCGGCAATCACAAGCGCCGAAACCAGTTTTGTGAAATGCAGGAACGCACGGGGCGCCATTTTATATTCCTCAAAATGGGTCTCGTCGCAAAACTGATCCAGTTCTTTTTTTAGATGTTTTTGAGCGTCAAAGCACGCCTCATTGCCGGATTCACGCGGGCCGTACTTTTTGATTACATTGGTGATTTCTTTCACGGTATAATCCACATTTTCTTTTATGACCGCGTTCGGGAAGTCACTGATTTTCATGTTTCGTTCTCCTTTAATCTGTTATTTTCGTTAAATTCGTAATCCGGATCACCGGAGCGGAATTTACGGCACACCGAACCGCGCTTGAGCGGATTCTTCGGCATCGCAATTTTATCCACCGCAAAATTGATGCCGAGCGGCTTAAATACGCTTTGGTATGCTTTATATCTTTTAAGAAACTGCGCATAATCCCTTTTTTTTGCAGGGGTCCACGCAACTTCTGCAAGAGCCTCCATTCTGGGATGCTGGTGAAGCTGGACTTTGCTGAAGGAATCGATCCATTCCGTCCAAGTCTCACCCTCCACACCAAGTACGGAATCATAATCTGTTATGCCGTATTTTTCCGGCGCAAATTTATAAGTGTTGGCAAGCGGATACTGCGCGTAGGACATATCAAAATAAAATGATTTATGATTGCTCATAATGATCTTTCCGCCGGACGCGGCAAAATGCTTTGTATTTTTATCCTGCCCCGGCAGCCACTGCTGTATCACCATGCTGCCGTCCAGGCGGTCTATGCCCTGATTAAGCACATCGTTCCAGGCAATCATATGCTTGCCTTTTTTCTTTAAATATTCACAGAGTTCGTTTGTCAGTTTCTTCTGCAGTTCTTTTTCGTTTTTGAATCCGTATTCCTTCATTGCTTTCTGGCAGTCCGGGCAGGTCTTCCACTCGGAAACATCGCATTCATCGCCGCCAACATGGAAATAGGAAAACGGGAAAAGCTCGCAGATTTCATCATACACGTCAAAGATAAACTGCACGCTTTCTTTTTTGCCAAGGCAAAGCGGGCGGTTCCAGTCCTTTATGCCCTCTTTTTTAAAGAGGATATCGCCCATACAGCCGAACACTTCCCTTTTCAGATTGCGGCAGGCAAGGTGCGGATAAGCGGCAAGCGCGGCGGCAAAATGCGCCGGAACATCAATCTCCGGCACGATATGAATACAGCGCTCTGCGGCATAATCCACAATTTCTTTGATCTGATCCTGCGTATAGAAATACGGGCCGTAAGGGGTATTGTCTGTTTTGGCGCATCCCCAGCCGCCGATATGCGTAAAACGGCGCTTGGAACCAATCTCTGTCAACAGCGGATATTTTTTAATCTCCACGCGCCAGCCCTGATCGTCCGTTAAATGCCAGTGAAAAACATTCAGTTTTAAACGGAACATATCATCCAGCAAAGACTTAACGTGTTCCATACCGAAGAAATGGCGGCTTTCATCCAAGTGGATACCGCGCCACTGAAACTGCGGCGCATCCTGAATCGTAACATAGGGGATCTCGTTTTTGCCCTCGTCGAATCTGCCGAGCATGCGCACGGACTGGAGCGCGTAATACGCGCCGGCACGGTCAGACGCTTTGATTTCCACGCCGTTTGCATCCACTTTTAAACGATATGCCTCTTTGCCCAGCGATTCCTCCCTGAAAATTTTAACGGGAGAATCCTTATCGCCCTTGTTTTTCACAAGCGGCAATTCAATCTCGGAATAAACGGCGCTGTCCTTTTTCAGCCTGAACACGCCCTTTGAAGCCCGAACTTCACGAGCCATCGGTATAAGATTGATCATTTTTTTAGTTCCCTCTCTAATTTTTTTTGATTATAACACAAATCTTCATTGACAACAATACTTTTAACGTAGTAAAATAAAAAACAGCCAAAATAATATTCCTGCCCGTAGCACAATGGCTAATGCATTTGATTCCGATTCAAAAGACTGGAGGTTCGACCCCTCTCGGGCAGACCAAAACCGCCGGAAGCACAATCTGCTTCCGGCGGTTATTTTGTAAGCCGTTATTTCCTTTTTGGTTTTTTGATCTTATTTAAAGTTTTGTTTAAATCCAAGATCTGCTCTTTTGTAAATTTGCCGCCGAGCATCGCGAACACGCGCTTTACGGTAAAGCCCTTTGCCATGTCGAACATCGTGCGGTTGAGCGTAAAGCCCGAAACGGAGCGGACTTTGGAATTTACGCCTTTTTTCTTATCTTTGGGTTTTTGCTCAGAATCACCTTTCAGCCCGGACAGCAGTACCTTCGCAAATTTCAGCATAAACAGCTTGCCGCGCGCCGTAGAAAGGATGCTTCCGATGGTGTCGTTGACGGAAAAATACCCCTCGGGCATCGTGATCTCAAACCAGTTGATGACGCCGCCGGCCTCTTTCATGCGGTAGCTTTCATCAAATTTCTCAACCTTTTGGAGCTTTGCTTCATCCGTGCTTTCGCCCGCCTTTGCGACGAGCACCGTTTCACCTTCGTTTTGCACATTGAAATAGAAGAACGGGTATTTGCCCTTTTGCTGTACGCCGACGCTCTTGCCGTTGGCAAACAGCTCTACTTCGTCGCGGTTGGAATACACCGTGACCTTGGTCACATCTTCCGTGCGCCGCACATACCGCTTGCCGCAGATGTGCACGAACGGTTCGCCGGAGAGCCATGCCTTGTAGGCGTAAAAGCTGTCTTTTTTGTATTTGCGGTCAAAGGTCACAAGTCCCTTGTGGTTCATGCCGTTTTCACCGCCCTCGGCTCTGGCGTCGGCGGCAAAGTCAAACATATTCCAAACATGCGTTGCCCAAAGGTAGGGGCGGTCTATGATCTGCTTGATGAGTTCTTCGTGGTAATACGCCTGATACTCCTCGGTGTAATCGCCCTGCTGGGGCTCCGAGGTATGCCAGTCGAGGGCTTCACAGCCGTATTCGCTGATGCCGATGGCGCGGTTCGGGTATTTTTTGTGGAAGCGGTCGAACCACGGCCCGTACATATCGACCGTCCCGCCGTACCAGCCGAAGTAGTGGTTGTAGGAGACGATATCCGTCATGTGCACATAGGCTTCGTCCATGCCGCACATCGTCAGCACCGCGAGCGTGGTGGGACGGGTTTTATCTAAGCTGTGTGCCAAGTCGTTGAGCATTTTGTGATTGTCTAAAAGCCCTTTATCCGCCGCGCCGTGCATCGTGATCTCGTTGGAAAGGCCCCACGTCACGATGCAGGGATGGTTGTAGTTCTGGCAGATGAGCTCCGTCAGCTGCGTTTTGGTGTTTTCCACGCCGTTCGGCAGGTGCTGCGAGATATACGGGATCTCCGCCCAAACGACCAGCCCGCGTTCGTCGCACAGGTCGTAAAACGCCTGCGCGTGCTGGTAGTGGGCGAGCCGAATCGTGTTCGCGCCCATTTCGCAGATGAGGTCTATATCCTCTTTATGATGTTCCGACTTCAGCGCATTGCCGATGCCGGGCCGGTCCTGATGGCGCGAAACGCCGCGCAGGGGATAGGGCTTGCCGTTTAAGAAAAAGCCCTCTTGCGCATCCATGCGGAAGCTGCGGCAGCCGAAGCGCGCGGAGACCTCATCCTGTGCTTCCCCGCCGAGCAAAAGCGTCGCACGAAGTGTGTAGAGATATGGGTCATGTATGCCGTCCCAAAGGTGCGCGTTTGTAAGGCACATCGTCGTTTCCGTGTTATCTGATGTGACCTCCGCCGTCAACACCGTTTCATTGTCCGCAAGGATCTCATAACGAATGCCGCACGGCGTTTTGCACTGCACAAAGGTCTTGACCGTAACGGTGCAGTCCTTCCCCTCCATAACGGGGGTGACCATCAGGCCCGGCGCACCGTTCCACAGCAGGTCAAAATGGTTTTCAGGCACGCCGATGAGCGTTACGTCGCGGTAAATGCCGCCGTAAAACGTGAAGTCTGCCATTTGCGGATATACGTGGTCGTTCGGCGCGTTGTCCGCGACCACCGCGAGCAGGTTTTCTTCGAGCACTTCGGGAAGCCGCGCACGGAAAGTCGAATATCCGCCGTCGTGCGCCGCGATCTTTTCGCCGTTCCAATAGATCTCGGCGGACGAGTTCACGCCGTCGAATTGAATATAACGCTCTGCGCCTTCGGGCAAGTCCGAAGCGGCAAGGGACTTGACAAAACAGCCCTTCCCGCGGAAATAGTCGTTGCCGCCGTCCTGCCCGTCAGAACCGTTCCAGGTGTACGGCAGATCGAGTGCCTCGAAGTCCGTAAGCATCATGTCGGGCGAGAAATCCGCATCCTTTTTGAACAGCCAGCCCTGATCGATAAGCTTTGTGTTACGCATAAGTCATTCTCCTTGCATGGTTTCCGCAACGTCTCCGTTTGCCGGGGCAAACGCCTGCTCCTGCTTGAGGTCGATGTTATAGATGAATTTCATGGAGACCGTCATGACCGCAAGCCCTGCAACAAGCAGCAGGATATACAGCGTCTTGAACTTTGCAGAGGCTTCGTCGGTCTGCACGGGGGCGGATTCCACATAGCCGGCCGCGCTCAAAGACAGCGCCACGACGGCGGAACCGACACCCTGCGCGAGATTGCGGAAGAAGGAATAGATCGCGTAAAGCGACCCCTCCTCGCGCACGCCCTTTTTGCGGTAGCTCATTTCAATGCAGTCGGCGACGATCGCCCACACGATGATCTGGAACACGCAGCTGCCGATGTTGACAAGCATCAGCCCGGCGATATACAGCACCATGCCTTTTGTGTCGGGCGTGATGGGCAGGAACAGCATCAGAATACCCGCAAGCATACTGCCCAAGCCCCCGAGAACGATGAACCGCTTTTTGCCGACCTTGCCGACGATCGTAGAGGCGAACGGCATGAGCGCCAGCAGCGGTACATAGGAGGCGATCATGGCGAAAGACGCTTTTCCCGCATCATGGAAATAAAATTGGAATACCAGGTTGTTGACCGAAGCGGAGGAATTGTGAAACGCCACAACAGCGAAGGTCGCGATAGTGATGGCGAGCAGCGCGCGGTTCGTGAAAAAGGACTTGATCGTGGAAAGGTAGCTGACCTTTTCTACGCGTTCCTCGCGAACGACACGTTCCGTCACCATTTTGCGAAGCAGGATAAACACAAAAAAGGCCACCACGGAAAATACGACAGCCACGAGGAACATCCGGCTTTCCGAAAGCACGTTATCCACATACACGACCTGCGGAAGCAGCATGACGAGAACAGCAGCAACACCCGCACCAATGCTGCGGAAGGTGGAAAGCGAGGTGCGCTGCTTCGGGTCTTCGGTGATGACGGAGTGCAGGGAACCGTATGGAACATTGACCATGGTGTAAGCGGTCGTATAAAGCCCGTAGATCAAAAGGCACCAGATCGCCTTGCCGGCCTGCGAGAGCTGCTGCACAGGCAAAAACAAAAGGATCGAAAAAGCCAGAAGCCCCACCGAACCGATGGCGATCCACGGCATGAACTTACTTTTTTTACTGAGCCTGTGCCGATCTACCATGCCGCCGATGATAATGTCGTTGACCGCATCCCAGATTTTCGATACCACAATGATCCATGCCCAATTTGTCGTCGTCAGCCCGATGCACTGCGTGTAAAACAGGAACATGTACGACGAAATCAGCTGGAACGAGAGGTTGCAGCCAAGATCCCCCATGGCGTACCCGATCTTATCGCGCGCCCCGAACGGGCGCAGCTTCTCTGCCGTTTGCATCCGCATTCTCCTTTCCGGTTTCGGCAAAATATCTTATTTTAAAGAAAGATATGGAAATTTTTGTATACATGTATCATACGAAAAGATCATGAAAAAGTCAAGTGCGCGCCGTGAATGTGCACATCTTTTCCTGTAGGTGTTACAATGATGTGTAACAAATAAGAAAAAAAGATAGCGAATAGAAAGGACCTGTGTTAAGGTAGAGTTGCCAGACAAAACCGAAAGGCAGGTATCCATCTATTCGCCATGAATAAGATAACACAAACCATGCGGTTTAGGCAAGCCCTGATTCAATATGCAGAAAAATACGGTGTAACAAAAGCAGCGATTCGTTATCGCGTGGACCGGCAGTATGTCTATCGCTGAAAAAAGCGATATGACGGAACGCTGGAATCCTTGGCAGATCGTTCCCACCGACCGCATCACCATCCTAATCAGCACACAGAGGAAGAATTAAAACTGATCCGCAATATGCGTCGACGAAATCCAAATACCGGCTTGGTCGTGCTCTGGGTCAAGCTGCGCCAACGCGGATATTCACGCTCTGTCTCCGGCTTGTATCGTGTGTTGACGCGCAGTGGGCAAATGGCAGTTAAACTGCCAAATCCTAAATATATCCCGAAACCATATGAACCCATGCAATATCCCGGGCAACGCGGGCAAATTGATGTGAAATTTGTTCCTGCTGCCTGCCTTGTCGGCGAGGCGGCAGGGAAGAAGTTTTACCAATACACGTTTATTGACGAATACAGCCGGTTCCGCTATTTAGAAGCCTTTGAAGAGCATAGCACGTACACCTCTGCCCTATTCATTCAGCATGTCGCGGAAAAGTTCCCCTATGTGATTGAATGCATACAGACGGACAACGGTACTGAGTTTACAAACCGATTAAATTCCAAAAACACAGCCAAGAAAGCCCTCTTTGAACAAACCCTTGCGCAGTTGGGAATCCGCCATAAGCTCATCCACCCTTTTACGCCGCGCCACAACGGAAAAGTGGAACGCTCGCACCGTAAAGACAATGAAGAATTCTATGCCTCACACAAGTTCTTTTCCTTTCACGATTTCCAAAAGCAACTCGCTGTTCGCCAACGTCAATACAACAATTTCCCTATGCGTCCTCTCAATTGGCGCTCCCCGAAACAGGTTCTTTTTTCTTTCCCAAATCTGTAACACATCATTGACAAACCTACATCTCACGATTTCGTTAGAATTTCTTTTTTACTAACACGAACTGTAATTTGCTCGATTGTTAACATTAATCATAAAAAAATCGGGTGCAGCCATTTAGCTACACCCGAAACCTTTACGCATAAATTATTTCTGTATTCACAACCTCCCTCGCTCTACTGCGGATATTATTCATCCTCTGCAACCACAGCATTTGATTTTCAGCTTTGAGCTTTTCCGTTACATTTTCTTTTTCCGCCAGTTGTTTTACCAGCCGAAAATACATTTCCTCTGCCTGTTTGTCGATACCAGCAAGATAACTGTTCAGTTTTCTGCTTGTCAGTAGATTTAATACAAGATTTTGTGATACTCTTTTAGGTGTCGAGCGTGCCGCTGTCCCCAAATACCGATAGGGTTCTGTTCTTCGGCAAGTATTAAGTTTGGCAGCAGATAATCTCCCACCTGTGTGTATGTACCGCCCATCTGTTCAAATAATGATTTTTCCATTGTGTTTATCCTCCTGTTTTTTTATTGTACTTTCATTTTACAGGAGGACAAAGAGTAACACGAATATGCCGATTGCAGGCATAGCAAAACGCCGTCTTGGAACAAATCCAAGACGGCGTTTTCTGATTTGGCATCAGAGCGGACATTTCACGGCGAAGCCGCCTGCAAAAAAGCAAGTGTTCGTCCAATACCCGATTGGTGGACGCGAAGGTTTCGGCTGATGCAATTTAAAATCCGCATCAGCATGGTTCGCCGACCGAAATGCTTTGCATTTCAGTACCCGTCTCACCGCTCACGGCTAAAAACGGTTCACCGAACCGTTTTCTTTCGCCGTGACCCTCCCGGGTTCGACTCCCTTCGGCATCATATATAAAAAATAACGCGCACCGAAATGGTGTGCGTTATTTTTGGTGGACGCGAAGGGAGTCGAACCCTCGACCTCTGCAATGCGAATGCAGCACTCTCCCAACTGAGCTACGCGCCCGTGCGCTATATATAATACAACATTTTTTCTCACAAAACAAGTGTAAATTTAAATTTTTTTACAGTTTGCGATTCACAGCGCATTTTGTCGGTATTTATCGAAGGAAATCAAGTAAGCACAGGTCTGTTGGCTGCTATAAAGGTCATTCTGTCCCGCTCATCCTGGGTGCCGTGCCTTCTGCCGTGCCCGCCGTGATCTGAAGTAACAATATAAAGCCAGTCCTCCTGCGCAAATTCGGGGCGGGATTCTATATACGCAATCAGTTCATAAGCATATCGGTCTGCGTTTGTAACGCCGGCAACATATCTATAGTCCTCCGGCCCGAAGCCGAAAGAATGACCGTTATGATCCGGAAATTCATTGATAGAGAACAAAATATCCACACCGTTATCTATTGCGGTAAAAACCGTATTCTGGAGTTCAGCTTCATCGTTTACCTGCTTAAACACGAGCGGCAGATTTTTTTCTTTGGCGGTTTTGATCTCGTTTTTATACGTAACGGTAAAATGATCCGGCCATATGGAGGCAAACAAAGCGCTGAATCCGTTTTGGGCAGCCTGCATCAGTATGGTGGAAACGGAATCTTTTTTGGTAACATGCCTGACCACGCCGTTTTCCACACCCCACTTGCCGGTCAAAATGGACGCCCAGCCCTGCGCGGTGCTTGTTTCCTGTATCGTTTCCGGCAGGTTTTTGTCTCCGCCGGCATAGCTTAAAAACAGACCGCCTTTTTCTTTCAGATACGTTACGGCGCTGTAAGGACTTTTGCAGTTATAACCGGTTATCTTTTCCCGATTGCCCTGCACAAGATAAAACATGGAATCCGCGCGGGCACCGTCCAGCCCGTAAATCAGCACCTTTTTACGCTTGCCTGACTTTTCTTCCAGATGTGTTTTTATCATTTGATATACTGCGGTCTGCGGGTATGCAGTGGAAACGGTGTTATCAAAAACGCCGCTCTGATCAAGCAGACCGAGATACTTTTGAGATACAGATTGAAAAAGCATATTTATTCCCTCTCTAAAAATAATTTTTCTTTAAATTGCTTTCTATTTGTATTATAATGAAGTTGAAAACACATTACAAGGGCAAACAATATATGAAAAAACGCTTTGGATACAAAAACGCATATAACGGCAGACTTTTTCTGCTTTGCTGGATCGCGTATTTTTCCACATACATATGCAGGCTGAATTTTTCCGCCGTTATGCCTGAACTGCTGGGCAGCGGCGCTTTTACGCAGAGTGAGACGGCGGCAGTATCTTCCGCTTTCTTTATCTGTTACGGCGCGGGACAGTTGTTCAGCGGCGTTCTTTGCGACAAAATTTCCGCACGACTGCTGATCTTTGCCGGCGTACTGTTTTCCGGCCTGAGCAATCTGTTTATATTCCTGTTCAGCGAGTCCTATACTGCGCTGCTCGTGCTGTGGGCGCTGAACGGAATTGCGCAGTCGCTTGTGTGGGCGCCGATTCTGAAACTTGCCGGGGATTATTACAACGAGGGCGAAAAAGTGAAATTCGGCGTAGATATCTCAACAACCGTACCGCTCGGAACGCTTGCCAGCTATGGCGTAAGCCTGGTTACCCTGCTTTTTGCAGAGTGGAGATATGTTTTCGCCGTGTGCGGCGCGCTGGTCATTATCGCCGCGGTATACTGGTTTATCGGAACATCCGGGCTGAAGAAGATACCTAAGGTAGAAAACCGAATGGATGAGGCAATTCAAACTGCGCCAACCGCCGTTTCCGGGAAAAAGCTTGTGAAAATCCTTTTGATCAGCGGCACGGCGGCACTGATGATCCCCATTGCGATCCAAGGCACGCTGAAAGACAGCGTTACGCAGTGGATCCCCACGTTTCTGGAAGGCAACTATAATATGGGAACGAGTCTTTCGCTGCTGCTGACAATGGTTTTGCCGGTCATCAACGTAACGGGCGCTTATCTTGCGAAAGCGCTGAACAAAAAGTTAAAGAACGAACTTGCCACCTCCGCTGCATTTTTCGGCATAGCGGCAGCATTTCTGATCCTTTTGATGACAGCAGGAACGAAGAGCGCCGTTCTTGCGCTGATCTGCATGGCAGGAATCACAAATTCCATGTTTGCGATCAATGTTATGCTGATCACGATGGTGCCGCTGCATTTTTCAAAATACGGCAGAACGGGAACGGTTGGCGGCCTGCTGAACGCCGTTGCATATATCGGCTGCGGGCTGCTAAATATGGGCGCCGGCGCAATACTGGAAACCGACGACGGCTGGCGCGCGCTGTTTATCCTGTGGCTTGCACTGGCTGCTGCGGCAGCAATCATTACAATTCTGTGCGTAAAGCCGTGGAAAAAATTCACGCAAGCACAAGACTGATTCAGCAGGCAACATATACCCAACCCATACTTTACGGAAAATTTAAGTATTCATAATCTATATTTAAGAAACGGAGAAGAAATATGAAACTGAGTTTTAAAGGCGAGCGATTCAAGATCATGCAGATCGCGGACACGCAGGAGGGCGCCAAGGTCAGCCCGGACACGTTAAATCTGATCAACACGGCAATCGATAAGGAAAAGCCGGATCTGATCGTATATTCCGGCGATCAGATCTGGGGCAAAATGAGTTTTAAGGGCAATGCGGAAAAGGTGGAGCGCGTTTTGCGCGAACTCACCTACCCTGCCGTTTCCAGAAAGATCCCGTTTGCCGTATGTTTCGGCAATCATGACAGGCAGGTGGGCCTTTCCAACAAAGAACAGTTTGAGATCTACAAAAAAATAGACTGCTTTATCGGGGAGGACACGCCGGGGATAGACGGCTGCGCCAATCAGGTGATAGAAATTGAGGATAACGGAGAGCCGAAATTTCTGCTCTATCTGATAGACAGCCATTCCAGCCTGCAGGTGGGTTATGATCACGTTCATAAAAACCAGATCGAATGGTACAAAAGCGTAAGAGACGCATATGAGAAAAAACTGGGGCATGTTGTGCCGTCCATTGTAATTCAGCACATACCCGTGCCGGAAGTTATGGAGCTTTTGCTTGAGGTAAAGAAAAACGTAAAAGGCGCCCAGCAGGGATTCCGAAACCACGCGGGCAAATGGTATATCCTGAACAGGGAAAAAGTGAATCCGGAAGGATTTATGAAAGAATCCCCGGCAGATCCTATGGAAAACAGCGGAGAATTTGACGCCATGGCGCAAAAAGGCGATGTAAAAGGCATCTATTTCGGGCACGACCACAACAATTCCTTTCACGGAACCGTGCGCGGGATTGACCTTGGCTATACCCAGGGCGCCGGGTTCCACGTTTACGGGCCGGGACTGGACCGCGGCGTGCGCATGATCAGCTTAAAAAAAGACGGAACTTACGATACATATGATCTGAGATACCGGGATATCATAGGCAAAAAAGTGAAAGAAAAACTGCATTTCGGCGTTTTGCAGATTATGCCCACCAATATGTTTGACGCGGTAAGCAGAGGAATCAAGATCGTTGCCGTATTGGCGGCGATTGCCGTTCTCATCGCTCTGCTGGCGCATTTTTTAGGCTGAGCGGAAAGCATATCCTTTTTCCGTGCTGATAACGGAAAGCCGCTGTTAATCAAAGCGGAAATTTGACATTTTCAGCGCGACGGCGGTATGCTTAGATCAGGAGTGATGCAAAATGAAATATGATGAACTTCTGAGCATAAATTTTGTTTCCGACCAGTTATGCGGTTCGGCGGGCAAAACGGAAAACCGCAGTGCGCATACGCCCTACCGGGATGAGATCCGCCTGTTTTCCTGCATTGAGCAGGGCAATGTAAACCGGCTGATTGAAGAGATCAAGCGCCATTCCGACGGCGGTATTTTTGTTGGCACAATGAGTGAAAACAGCCTGATGCAGCGAAAATACATGGCGGTAAGCAGCATCACACTGGCAACCCGATATGCCATTCAGGGCGGTCTGCGCGAAGAAGAGGCGTATCTGTTTTCAGACCGGTTTATCAAAACCATGGATAAGCTGAACAGCGACGCCGAAGTGATGGGCTGCCTGTTAAAAAACATTTATGAACTGACGCAAAAGGTTGCAGAATCCAAGAAAGAAAATCGGTTTTCGCCGCATGTAAGAAGATGCGTTGCCTATATCGGCAAAAATTTAGGCAGAAAACTGACCGTTTGTGAAATTGCAAAAGAACTTGGTCTGTCCGCAGATTACCTGTCCCACCTGTTTAAAAAGGAGACGGGCACAGCGCTGGGCGCATATATTTTAAAGCAGCGGCTGGAGGCGGCAAGGACGCTGCTGTGGGAAGGCGCAAGCATTCCCTCTGTATGCAAAGCAGTATGTTTTAGTTCAAAATCTCACTTTATTGCCGCTTTTAAAAAAGAATACGGCGTAACGCCCGGCGCGTTTTCTGCCGCCGTTAAGCCGAAAAAATAAATAGGTTTGAAAAAAATGATTTATAAGGAGTGTGGCCATGCCGGCGCTGTCCATTATGATCAAGCCAGCATCCGCGCTGTGCAACCTGAGGTGTGCATATTGCTTTTACAGGGATGTGGCAGAAAACAGAACGCAAAATGAATATGGGATCATGACGCGTGAAACAGAACAGGCGCTGATCGAAAAAGCGCTGGATTTTGCAGACGGCGCGCCCGTTTCCTTTGTTTTTCAGGGCGGCGAACCGACACTGGCGGGTCTGGATTATTTTAAAAACTTTGTTGACGATCTGAAAAAACGAAACCAAAAAAACAGCCCTGTTTTTCTGAGTATACAGACAAACGGAACGCTGATCAATGACGAATGGGCGGCGTTTCTTGCGAACAATAACTTCCTGACCGGACTAAGCCTGGACGGCGATTTTGACGCAAACCGATTCAGAAAAGATGAAAGCGGAAAAAATGCCTTTTACAAAATTTTGAAAGCCGCCGAAATCTTAAAAAAGCACAAAGCGCAGTTCAACATTCTATCTGTTTTAACAGGTTATTCGGCAAAGCGCGGAAAAGAGATCTATCGTTTTTTTAAAAGCGAAGGGTTTCAAAACATACAGTTTATCCCCTGCCTGAAACCGTTCGGTTATAAGGGAGAAAACGATCTGTTTATGACGGAAAGCGAATACGGAAATTTCCTTTGCGATGTGTTTAAACTGTATGCAGCGGATTACAAAAAGGGCAGATATATCAGCGTTCGCCAGTTTGACAACTGGGTGCGCCTGTACCTTGGCGGCGCCGCGGAGCAGTGCGGCATGAACGGCTTTTGCGCACGCCAGTTCGTCTGCGAGGGCAACGGCAATATTTACCCCTGCGATTTCTACTGCACGGATGATTACCTGCTTGGAAACATCCATAAAAACACTTTTTCGGATATTGCGTTTTGCGAAACAGCTAAGCGGTTTATTGAAGAAAGCGGCAACGCTCCTGAAACCTGCAAAGCATGCGAATATTTCCGGCTATGCCGTGCAGGCGGCTGCAAACGGGAAAGGCAGAGCGCCGATTACTGCGGCGCCTACAAACGATTTTTTAAAGAGTGCCTGCCGCTGTTTCGGTATTTTGACAATCTGAAACAGCGATAAACATAAAAACATACAGATAAAAATCCCGCAGACGGTCAAACCGTTTGCGGGATCGTTATATACAGCCTATTCTTCAATGCCCAAAATATCGTTTGCGGCATTTGTTTCCAGCGTTTCCACACTTTTCAGATTTTTCTGAATAATGGAATTGCGGTGATCCGCTTCATCCAGCGCTTTTCCTGCCGCCTCGATCTTATCCTTTGCCTTTTGGAGCAGCGTGCCGAATTTTTCATACTGCGTTTTTGCCGCGCCAAGCACTTTCCACACTTCGTTCGCTTTTTTATTGATGGCGATCGTGCGAAAGCCCATGGCAAGCGAATTGAGCAGCGCGGTAATGGTGCTTGGGCCGGCGATCATCACACCCTGCGCCTGCAGCGTTTCCGCAATGCCGCTTTTGCCGGATGCGATCTCAGCATAAAGCCCTTCCGTTGCCAGATACAAAATTGCAAACGGCGTTGTGTTGGGCGGCGCAATATATTTTTTAACGAGTTTTGCCTCGTCCTTAACCCTTGTTTCAAGCGCTTTTCTTGCCTTTTCCAGTTCGTCATAATTGCCGTTTTCGGCAGCGGCGGAAAGCCTGATATAATCCTCCATGGGGAATTTGGAATCGATCGGCAGATATGTGATCTCGTCGTTCTCCTTAGCCGGAATGCGAACGGCAAACTCCACACGCCCGTCATAAGCGGGATTCGTTTTCACATTGGTATCATACATATTGGGGATCGTTTCATCCAGAATATTTCCAAGCTGCACTTCCGCCCAGGTGCCCCTTGCCTTTACATTGGTGAGCACTTTATTCAGACTTTTTACATTATCCGTAACGCCGGAGGAGAGTTCTTTCATCTCCCCAAGGCTTTTGTAAACGTTGGAAAGCTGCTCGGAAACCGTTTTGAAAGAGGCGTTGAGCCGCTGATTGAGCGTTTCGGCAAGTTTTTCATCCACCGTTTTGCGCATTTCATCCAGTTTTTTCTCATTGCTCTCCTGCATTCTGGTGATCGACGCGGAGATTTTTTCCGCCTGCTTATCGGAATTCTCCGTCAGCGTTTCGTTTACTTTGATCATCTGCTGATAATTCTTTTCCGTAAGATCCTGCATGCTTTTTGAAACTTCGCGCAGGGATTTATCCGTTTGGCTGGAAAGATAATCCAGCCTGCCGGAAAGATTATCCAGTTTTTCAGTTACAGGTCTGATCTTTTCGCCGGTATCCTCCCGCACCGGTTTATTCTTTAAAGCAACTACAAGTACCGCCGCGCATAAAACCACAAGCACGGCAAGCAAGATAAGAATTAAAATTTCCATAAAAACACCTCCGCTAAAACACCATATATTTTAGCATAAAAGCCGTGCATGAACAACAGATTTTTAAGAAAGCGCCGAAACAGAGTAAAAAACCGTACGCTCATCCGGCAGACGCCCTTGAAAACGCACCGGGATGCTGATATAATATCTTAGAGGTAAAACTATGAAACATGTATGGACAGATAATCTAAGAAACGTTGAGCCTTACGTGCCCGGCGAGCAAAGCAAAGAAAAAAATATTATAAAACTGAACGCAAATGAAAATCCGTATCCGCCGTCGCCCAAAGTGTTTGAGGCAATCCGCCGGTTTGACTGCGCCTGCCTGAAACTTTATCCGGATGCCAATGCAGCCGAATTCAAAGCGGCAATCGCAGCCTATTACGGCGTAAAAAAGGAAAACGTGTTTATCGGCAACGGCTCGGACGATGTGCTGGCGCTTTCATTTCAAACTTTTTTTAACAGCAATATACCGATCGCCTACCCCGATATCACATACAGTTTTTACCCCGTTTGGTGCGAACTGTTTGGAATTCCTTACAAAACCCATCCTCTTGGTGAAGATTTTCGGATCCGTATTGAAGATTACCGGGCGGAAAACGGCGGCGTGGTAATTCCAAACCCAAACGCCCCCACCTCGCTTGGCGAAGGCAGGGCGTTTATTGAAAAAATAATGGAATACAACAAAGACTGCGTTGTTATAATTGACGAGGCGTATGTTGATTTCGGCGGTTATTCAAGCACCGAGCTCACAAAAAAATATGAAAATCTGCTTGTTACCGCCACGTTTTCAAAAAGCCGCAGCCTTGCCGGAATGCGGATCGGCTGCGCAATAGGCAGTGAAAAACTGATCAGCGCGCTTGAAGCGGTAAAAAATTCCTACAACAGCTACACAGTAAACAGCCTTGCCATGGCGGCGGGAACGGCGGCAATCAACGATGTTGCCTATTTTAAGGAAACCGTTTCCAAAGTGATAAAAACACGCGAAAGAGTTAAAAGCGAGTTAAAGGATCTTGGCTTTGAAGTGCTGGATTCCCAAACAAACTTTTTAATGGCAGCCCACCCAAACAAGGATATGAAAGAATATTTTGAATATCTAAAGGCTCAAAAAGTTTTTATAAGATATTTCAATAAGCCGAGGATAAATAAATACGTGCGCATCACGATCGGCACGGATGAGGAAATGGATATCTTTCTTGATAAAACAAAAGCGTTTCTTGAAAAATAAGCGCAAAAAGCCCGGGATCTTAACCGATCTCGGGCTTTTGTTATACACCGGAAAACAAGATGAAAAACAGCCAAACAAAGAAAAGAATCACACCTGCTGAAATTATAAAGCCTAATCTGGACTTTATTACGCCGAGTTTATCGTTTATTTCAATAAGCAGGCGTTTTTCATCGTCAAAATCCAGATCTTTAAGCATCTTTTCTTTTTTTCGGTTTTCGTCTGCTTTTTTCATTTCTTCTTCAAATGCTTTATCGTCCACAAGCATCCCCCTTTTCGGTTTAAAAGAAAGCACATTGCGATTTTAAAATAACACAAAGCATTTCAAAAGTCAATTCAAAACACAGTGAAAAAGGAAAAACCGCTGCAAAGGTATAAGCCTTTACAGCGGTTTTCTATTATTTATTCGGCAGTATCAGCCGTTTCTTTTTCCGCTGACACTTTACTGTCCTCAGCGTTTTCAAAAGTGAACTTACCGTCTTTAAAATCGGCAACGTATCTGCCGCCGGAAACAATTTTCTTTTCCAGCATGCGTTCCGAAAGCGGATCCTCTATCTTTTGCTGGATGGCGCGGCGAAGGGGTCTTGCGCCGTAAACATCATCGAATCCCGCATCGGCAATTGCGCTGATCGCGTTATCCGTAAACGAAAGTTCAATGTCCATCTCCGCAAGGCGTTTATCCAGAGATTTGAGCATACGCTTTGCGATCTCCTTAATATCCTCTTTCTGCAAGCGGTTGAAAACAATGATTTCATCGATCCTGTTCAGGAATTCCGGCTTAAATGTGCGTTTCAGATCTTCCATAACCAGTTCTTCAATGTTCTTATTTTCATCACTGTTTTCACCGAATCCAAGAGAAGTATTATTACCGGTGATCTTGGACGCGCCAACATTGGACGTCATAATGATAATGGCGTTTTTGAAAGATACTTTTCTGCCCTTGGAATCTGTAAGCACGCCATCCTCAAGAATTTGAAGAAGCATATTGAACACATCCGGATGCGCCTTTTCAATCTCATCGAAAAGAACAACGGAATACGGTTTTCTTCTGATTTTTTCAGTAAGCTGGCCACCCTCTTCAAATCCCACATATCCCGGCGGCGAACCGATCAGTTTGGACACGGTATGTTTTTCCATATACTCGCTCATATCCAGTTTTATGATCGCATCCTCCGAACCGAACATCGCCTCGGCAAGGGATTTACATAGCTCGGTTTTACCTACGCCGGTGGGGCCAAGAAAGATAAACGAACCAAGCGGCCGGTTTGGATTCTTGATGCCTACCCTGCCGCGGCGGATCGCTTTGGCAACAGCGGAAACGGCTTTATCCTGCCCAACGATCCTTTCGTGGAGGATATTTTCCATATTGAGCAGCCGTTCCGACTCCTCTTTTGTTAGCTGTGTAACGGGAATGCCGGACCAGGAGGAAACCACATTCGCGATATCTTCGGTTGTTACAACCTTGATATCTTTGCCGGAACGGTTCTTCCACTTATCCTTTTCCTCATCCAGCAGGGTCTGCAAACTCTTTTCCTTATCCCTGATTTTGGCGGCGTTCTCAAAATCCTGACTCTTTACGGCAGAAGCTTTTTCCTGCTCTAAGCGTTTGATCTCCTGCTCCATGCTCTTTAGATTCGGCGGCGCCGTAAAGGCTTTAAGCCTTACGCGTGAAGCCGCTTCATCGATCAGATCAATCGCTTTATCCGGCAAAAATCTATCCGCAATATAGCGGGAACTCATTTTCACAGCGGATTCGATCGCCTCATCCGGGATCTTTACTTTGTGATGCGCTTCATATTTATCACGCAGGCCTTTTAAGATCTCTACGGTTTCTTCCTCGGTCGGCTCGCCAACCATAACACTCTGGAAACGGCGTTCAAGGGCAGCGTCCTTTTCAATATTCTTTCTGTATTCATCAATGGTGGTGGCGCCGATCACCTGGATCTCGCCTCTGGCAAGCGCCGGTTTCAGAATATTGGCGGCATCAACTGCGCCTTCGGCAGCGCCGGCGCCGATCAGAGTGTGCACCTCATCAATGAACAAAATCACATTTTTGGCGTTTTTAACTTCATCCATTGCTTTTTTGATACGCTCTTCAAAATCGCCCCTGTATTTTGTGCCGGCGACCATAGAAGTCAGATCAAGCGCAACGATCTTTTTGCCCGCAAGAAGTTCGGGCACTTCATCCTTAACGATCTTGAGGGCAAGCCCCTCTGCGATTGCCGTTTTGCCGACGCCGGGTTCACCGATCAGGCAAGGATTATTTTTGGTTCTTCTGGAAAGGATCTGAATGACTCTTTCAATTTCCTTTTCCCTGCCGATAACGGGGTCTATGCCGCCGTTGCGCGCTTTTTCGGTAAGATCTGTGCCGAACTCATCCAATGTGGGCGTATTGCTCTTACCTTTTTTGCCGTTTTTAGAACCTCTGAATTCCGCATTTGGCCTTGCAAGATCATTCACAAGTTCTTCTGTGAACGCCTCCGCATCCACATCACAGGCGCTGAGCAATTTAACTGCGCCGGAATCGCCCTCCCTGAGCAGGGCAAGAAGCAGATGTTCCGTGCCGACGAATGAATTTCTCATGCCCCGTGCAAGCTGGAAACTGACTTCCAGCACGCGTTTTGCCGTAGGTGTAAAATCATTCGGAGACAGCGCTGTGGGATTGCCCACGCCGGTGCTTTCCTTGATCAGTTCTTCAATCTTATCAAGCGTTACGCCCTTTTCCGTAAGAAGTTCCGCACCGTAACTTGTGTTTTCCTTAAGCACTCCGATCAGGATATGCTCTGTGCCAATATAAGTGTGGCCGAAATTTTCAGCCGCTTTGATTGCAAGATTTAAAACATCATTTGCTTTCTGTGTAAAACTATTAAACCTGTACATAATTTATTCCTCCTTAAATTGCCGGAATAAAGATATCCGCTGCCGGTTTGATCCAAATACAAAGAAGCCGCAACCGTTTTTGCAAATATTCAGACCGACAGATTTCTGACATCCTGTGCCCTGAGTTTCTGAACAGACTCCGGGGTTTCCTCGCTGCCGTGCGCGGTTAAAACATTGCCGTCCGCCATAGTATGGATCATGGCGGTTATCTTATTTATATCGCAATCGAAATAGCCGAGCGCAGCGCCGAGTCTGATATCTGAAGCAAGGGCAATGAACTCGGCATAGCTTAAACGCCTTGCCATTTTCAGTGTGCCCATACTTCTGTAAAGTTTATCCTCCCAAAACTCACTGTTTTTCATGGTTGCCCTTAAATTTCTTTCCTGCATGGCGATCTGGAGCGCAACGGACGCAATATTATCCATCGCCTCTTTTTCCGTTATGCCAAGGGTAACATGATTGGTGAGTTGGTAGAAAGGACTGCCCTCGCCGTAGAGCGGCCGAAGGGTGAGCCCGAGTTTGCCCACAAGGGAGGAAAGCCTGCCGATGGAGCCGTTTTCCTTAATTGCGGGCAGGTGCAGCCCGACGGAGATCTTCAAACCCGTTCCGAGATTGATGGGGCTTGCAGTTAAAAATCCGAATTTTTCATCAAAGGCGATAGAAAGATTTTTCAAAAAAACATCATCAATCTTATCCGCCTTTCGGTAAGCCTTTTCAACCTCCAGCCCGCTTGCAAAGGCGCTGATGCGGATATGATCTTCCTCGCAAAGCATGATGGTAACGCTTTCATCCTCCGTTGTGAGGAACGCGCCCTTTTCCCGCGCAAATTCCGGGCTGATCATCTGCCGCTCGGCATATGCCGCCGCCTGCGCGTTACTTTGATTTGCAAGATCTATCAGTTCAAATTCGCCGGCAAGTTCGGAGTTTTTAACGCAGGCATACAGTTTTTTTACCGTGCTGCGCTTGATCTCCGGGCTCAGTTTGTTTTTAAAAGGTGTATCGCTCAGATTCCTTGCGAGCCTGACTTTGGAATACAGGATCACATCATTATCTGCTCCGCCAAGGCTGTACCATTTGCTCATTTATTTATCCTCCCCGGTCATTTCCTTTATTTTATCCCTGAGAACAGCCGCGTCCTCAAACCTTTGATCTTTAATCGCCTGCTGAAGATCTGCCTGCAGTTTTTCCAGTTCGCTCTTCGGCTGCGGTTGAGTTTTTTCGGCTTTCGCCTCTTCTTTATCGGGAACTTCCGTGTAGGTAATATTCTTGCCCACATGGCTTGCGTTGCCGTGCAGTTTGAAGATGGACGGCTCGAGGCGATCGGCGAACTTGGAATAGCAGTCCGCGCAGCCGACAAGCCCGTTGTTTACGATATCGTTAAACGTGGAGCCGCAGGTTTCGCATCTGTCCACACCGGAAAGAATATTCATTGCCGGGATACCGGCGCCGAGCAGATTGCCAAGGAACGTATCGGCAAAGAAATTTTCCGGGTTAAACTCATTCATAACGCCGAGTTCCCTTGCGCAATCCTCGCAAAGATGCATTTCGGTAACATGACCGTTTATATTCTGTTTAAAATAAGTGGTTGCTTCATTCTGATTACAATGTTGACATTTCATAATAAATTCAATCCTTTCCAAAGAAAAAATTTACATTTCATCGATTTACCGTCAGCCGATATACGCAAGAAGCATTTTTTTAAACTGCCTTGCGCGCACGGCATCTCTGGTATTCTGCGGAAATTCTTTAAAATTGGAATCCGCCACAGCCGCACTCAGGATCTTGGCGCTTTTATCATCAATCAGATTCTGATAGTTGAGATTATAAATATTGGCTTTTGCAGAGCGCTCATCTATTGAATCCCCAACGCTGTTGATCAGCGCCATGATAGCGGAATTTTTTGAATTCGCGCGTGTAATGTAGATACATCCTCCGCCGCCCCGGCGGCTTTCGATTCGATAGCCCTGTTCCGGAGTAAAGCGCGATGTGATCACATAATTTATCTGGCTCGGCACGCACCCGAGTTGTGACGCGAGGTCATTTCTTCTGATCCGGATGGTGGGATTATCATCGTCAAACATATCCAGGATCATGCCGGCAATGGCATCGGACATATTCACACCTGATCACTTCCTTCTTTATTGATAAGCCTTTTGTTTTGTCAAAGCGGATTTATTGCTTTTGACTTTGACTTTCCTTGACTTTCTGAATTCATATTACCACAAAGGTCAAAGAAAGTCAAGAGGTTTTACAAAAAAATTTTAAAAAAATAATTTGCCCGTTTTTTGGCTTAACTGCGCCGTTTTTTCCTGATGGCGCAGTTTTTTTCTAAGATTTTTTCATCAAATTTAAAAAAATTTACGCTTTAACATTTCAAGAGAAAGGTCAAACATATTTGCTTCAATGGTCAAAAAAACTGGCTCAAAGTCAAAAAGCGGCAAACAAAAATGCGCCCGGAAAACCGGGCGCACCGTTTGGTACTCATTTACTCAGCAACCGCAACCGCAGTCGTTGTTGTTGGAATAACCGCAATTGCCGAAGCCGCCGCAGAGGAGCAGGATTATGATAAGGATGATAACCCAAGAAGTTCCGCCGCAGCCGTTGTTACAACCGCAACCCATGATCGTACCTCCCTTCGCTTTTCTAAGTCATACTATGAAAAGCGAAGAAAAGTGTTACAATCAAATTACGATGCCGCCGCTGACGGAAATATCCTGCCCGGTGATATACGAACTGCCGGCAAGGAAAAAGACGGTTTCAGCAACATCATATGTGGAACCGAGTTTGCCGAGCGGCACTTCCTGCACCAGTTCCCGCTCACTGAACCGGGCGTTCATTCTTGTATCAATAATGCCGGGCGAAACACTGTTTACCGTAATTCCGCTTGGCGCCAGTTCTTTTGCCAGCGCCTTGGTAAGCCCGATGACCGCCGCCTTGCTCATGGAATAAAGCGTTTCGCACGACGCGCCAGTTTCGCCCCACATGGAAGCGATATTGATGATAGCGCCGCTGTGCACTTTCAGCATAAGATTTGCCGCCTCTTTACAGCAGAAATACACAGCCCGCGCATTAACGGACATCAGTTCTTCATAATCTTCAAAATTCGTGTCATTAATCATTTTGATCAGGCTGACGCCGGCATTGTTTATCAGCACATCCAGCGTTTTGAATTCGGAAAACAGCGCTTGGATATCTTCTTCTTTTCTAAGATCACACGGAATCGGAGTTACGCAATCCAGATCTGGCTCTGATTCATGGCAAGTGATAAAAACATCATAGCCCTTTTCGGCAAAAAGACGGGCGCACGCACTGCCGATTCCGGTTGCGCCGCCGGTTATTAAAACTTTTTTCATCGTATCACCTGTTTTCAGCAATGAATTTTCCTTTGCACATATCTTAGCACAAAATATTGTTTTTTTCAACGAAGTATGCTATGATGAACAATAAGATTTAAAAAGAATGGTGATCTTATGGATTTTGATTTTTCAACGATCTCTCTTTATGTGGATCAGGAGGAAAACCTGATTGGCATTCCCTGCGGCGAAAGCGAAAAATACGGCATTGCGGATATTGATACGGTTTTGCTGCTTAAAGCGCCGTATGACGCAAAACAAGTTGAAGATTTTATTGAAAAGGTGTTTGACGCCTGCTTTACCAAAAAGCACAATGATGAGAGCAATATTTCCACAATAGAAAAATACACACAAAAGAAAGGCTTTGTAAATGCAACCGCTGATCTGACGCTGATCTCCCTTGTGAAAACAAAAGAATCCTATTCTATTATGCCCACATTTAACGATTATGAAAAAGGGCCGCTGTGTATTGACGATGATGAAAGGATCCTTTCCCTGCAGTATAAAGAAGGCGAACTGTTTGAGCATATACACGATATTATCATGGTATATATGAAAGCAAATGTTTTCTATAAGGAACAGCAGATCGCGCAGCAAAACAGAAAAAAGAAAGGAGAAACCCTCCAGTAATGCAAAAGCAGAGCGTTTTGAAGGCTCTGCTTTTCTTTTACATACTTATTTTCATGCGGCACACGGCAACATAGGCGTGCCGTCCGCAGCCGACTTTATCGTCTGCCTTAGATTCCGGCAGATGATCTGCCGGATCTTATTTTTTTAAATGGATTTGAGAAGTGCCGGCAGGCGGGTAAGCGCACCGCCAAGGCGCCAGAAGATCTTGTTGAAACCGGCGAAAGAGGATCTGTCATCGTTAAGGATCATAAGCAGTCCGTCCGCCATTTCGGGGCTGAATACGCCCATGCTCATGGCAATGAAGTTCCGGATCGGAATCTGCGTTGCCATCGCGGCAAGCATCTTGCCGTCTCCATTGGCGTCTGAACCCATCTTGCTCATGATGCCTTCGATCAGTTTGCAGATCCTGCCGCCCCACTTGGTGTGCCTTGCGTCATTCAGGCAGCAGTAGATATTGATCTTCTTGCTCTTGTCAAACGCAGGGCTTGGCAGTTTCTGACCGTATACCGCCTCAAACTGCTCGCCTTTCATACCGTTCAGGTCTGCTGTGTAATAAGCGGGCGCCGTCTTTCTGTAATCCGGAATCTGAGCCTCTACCGTTGAGGTTACGTTGACCGTTTCCGTCAGCCGGATATCTCTGCTGGACGCGCCTACCAGAATCTCAAACGCGCCCGTTTCCACATGCCAGTCTCCGATATTTACGTTGTAATACGCAAACGCTCTCTTGCCAAGCTCAACGGTTACTTCTTTTTCTTCTCCCGCTTTCAGGAACACTTTTGTGAACGCACGCAGTTCCTTTTTGGGTCTGAATATGGTTGATTCCTTATCGGCAACATATATTTCGGCGATCTCCGCGCCGTCAACGCTGCCGGTATTCTTGATCTTGAATGATACCTCAAGCGTGTCCGTATCTTTAATATCTTTGGAAGATACCTTGATATCGCTGTATGCAAAGGTTGTGTATGAAAGTCCGTAACCAAACGGGAAAAGCACTTCTTTTTCCGCCGTATCGTAATATCTGTAGCCGATATATACGGATTCTCTGTGCTCGCTGGTAACCGGGCCGCCGGGGTAGTTGCCGTATGTAGGATTATCCTCGAACCGAAGCGGATACGTTTCCGCCGTTTTACCGCTTGGGTTAACTTTACCCGTCAGGATATTGGCAACGGCAGCGCCGGTTGCCTGACCGCCCAAGCCGGAATTGAGGAGCCCTTTTACCTCGTTTACCCACGGCATGTATACCACGGAACCGCCGGCAAGCACAACTACCGTGTTCGGATTTGCTTTTACCACTTCGGAGATCAGGTTGTTATGGCAGGACGGCATATTGATATCCGCTCTGTCATACCCTTCGCCCTCAAACTCTTCTGTCAGTCCGGCAAACACCACTGCCACATCCGCTGCCTTTGCGGCCGCTGCCGCTTCGGATACAAGCTGCGAATTGATCACATCCTTGCCCTTTTCGTAGCCCTGCGCATAGGTAACATCCACACCGAGAGAAACAAGGCAGTCATATGCATTATCCAGTTTTGTTGCGTTGATGACGGAGGAACCTGCGCCTTGGAATCTGGGTGATTTGGCAAGTTCGCCGATCACGGCAACCTTCTGGCCGGATTTGAGCGGCAGGATGCTCTCTTCGTTTTTAAGGAGCGTCATAGAGCCTTCTGCAACTCTCTGCGCAAGTTTATGGTGCGCCTCCACATCATATTTATAATTCTTTTCAAGATTCGGTTTGGATTTTACAATCAAATCCACAACGTTATCCACACGCTCATCCAGCACTTTGATATCCAGATCGCCGTTCTTAACCGCATCTATAATCTTTTGGGTATTGAGCGTGCCGGAGGACGGCATTTCCAGATCCGTGCCGTTTTCAAGGCCGGGGATTCTGTCTACCGAAGCGCCCCAGTCCGTAACCACAAGGCCTTCAAAGCCCCATTCGTCTCTTAAAACATCCTGCTGGAGCCATTTGTTTTGGGACGCGTAAACGCCGTTGATCCGGTTATAGGAATTCATCACCGTCCACGGCTGGGATTCTTTCACGGCAATTTCAAACGCCGGGAAATAGATCTCACGTAGAGTGCGTTCATCGATGATCTCGTCTATTACCATTCTAAACGCCTCCTGCGAGTTGCAGGCAAAGTGCTTAAGCGATGCGCCGATGCCTTTGCTTTGTATCCCTTTGATTATCCAAGCGGCGCTTTTCCCTGCAAGCAGCGGATCTTCTGAGAAATACTCAAAGTTTCTGCCGCACACGGGCGAACGCTTAATGTTTGTGCCCGGGCCGAGGATTACGGAAACCTTTTCCGCAAGGCATTCCTGCGCCATGGCCTGCCCCTCTTCGTACCACAACTTTTCATCCCAGGAACAGGCGGATGTTGCCGCCGGCGGGAAACAGGTGGTGGAGACTGTGTTGCCAAGACCGATTTTTGTTTTGTTTCTGTTTTTAGCGTCCTGTTTTCTGAGCCCGTTTGGGCCGTCCGTGATCATGATCTTCGGCAAGCCGAGTTCTTTTGCCTCTTCAAGATGCCAGTAATCGTAGCCCGAAACAAATCTTGCCTTTTGCTCAAGGCTCATTTTGTTTACGATGTCTGCATGCTTCATAAATTTTACCCTCCGAAAGAATTAAGAGATGATGCCGGGCATAATCTCTCAGTTTATGATTTGTTTATATTATATATTAAAACACGGAGGAATACAAGCAGAAAATGGCATGAAAGCAAAATTCCGCCGTCTTTAAATAAGGCGGCAGATCGGCTCTGCTTGCAGCGCGCTCAGCGGCAAACGCTTTAATGCAGCAGGGCGCGAACTTCCCGCCGATGCACCCGTGGTGCCGCTGCCACCAAAACCCGGTTGTGGATGACTGGGATAAATGGCTTGATGATTATGAAAAACGGCACGGAAGTGCAGGAAATCGCTTGCAGGATATATTCAAAGATGATACAATAAAGACAACAAAAATATCGCAGCTGGTTCTTGACAATCTTCGGTCGCCGGATTTGGATTTCTTAACAAAAGTCCAGAATGAAACTTTGCGGCAGGGCATGAAAAATCTGCTAAAAAGAGTGGACGGAACGCCAGAGGGAACAGAATGTGCCTACTATTACGATATGCGTGCAAAGTTCCTTAAATGGGAAATGGGTGAACCCGGAGCGCAAAGTATTGGTGTATACAATCCGTTGATCGATTACATAGCAATGCACAATCACCCCAGCGGCGGAACTTTTTCGCCAGGGGATATAGGGTCATTCGTAAAGAATGATAATATGCAGGCCATCTTGATTGTGGGCAATAATGGTGAGCAGTATATTTTACAAAAAGACCAATCTTTTGACCGCGACAATTTTAGCAAGGATTATGCTGATTACTATATAAACTAAGAGATCAAGATATAGATTTGGTTGAGGTTTTAAATTTGGCAAATGATTTCTTAGAAAAAGGAGCGTCAAGGTATGGATACAAATATAGAAAAATCATATCCTAAATTAAAAAATGTGAAACCGTATGGCAAAAATGAAGTGATACCTGATGAAATTAAGAACTGGGAAGAATTTGACAGAGCTTTGGTAACATTTATAGTTGATTGTGTAGATCATAGCGAGGACAACAATAACAATGGCAAAAAATGATATGGAATTCATCGAATACAAGATATTAGCCTATCTGTATGAAAGCCGGTCATACCACAGCGCTTGAAAAGGAGTAAAAAAAGTATGGATTCAAAACAATCATTAAATGATGAGTTTGGTGAGCTTAATGATATATTTGATCTCGACAGAGATATTAAATTAGCAGAAAAATTATCTAAACAAAAAAATCTAAAAGAAAGAACGAACAGAAACATAAAAGAATTTATGGAAAATCAAATCAAAAGAAAAAAGGAACAAGAATAATTGCAAATTTTTATGCTTTGAATTTTAAAGGTTAAGCACCATACAAAGGAATTGGTGATATATTTATAACAAGTTATAAAGAAGCAGAAAAAAGCATGTGAGTATTTCAAAGATTACGCTGATTAATTATATATTTAGAGGTCAGAATCTTGAATTAGATAAGGACTTAAATTTAGCAAATGATTTTTCTTAGAAAAAGGAGCATCAAAGTATGGATACAAATATAGAAAAATTATCTAAGGAAAACATGGAAAAGTTAAAGCCTTATGAAGATGATGAACCCCAGCCTGATGAAATAAGAACAGCAGAAGAATTTATGCGTATGGCGTTGACGCTTAAAAGGGAAGCTGACAAAATAAAACAAAAAAATCCAACAAGAGGCGACAATAATGGCAAAGAATGATATGGAAGTCATCGAATACAAGATATTGGCATATCTGTACGAAAGCCTGAAAGCCGGTCATACCACAGCGCTTGAAGAGGTCGCGTGGAAATGCCGGCTTTTTGATCAAGCAATGTTGTAAAGGAAAGGAATGATATTTGTATGATAAGTTATAAAGAGGCAGAAAAGAAAGCATGTGAATTTAATAAAGGCTTTGATGTTATCTCCACGCATGAGGATGAAGAGTATTATATATTCGCGTTTGGAATAAAAGGAGAAAGACCGTTTCCGGGGATGGAACTGGTCAGAATTAATAAAAACACTGGTGAGCTGAACACATATAACCCTACTTATGAAATACAAATGAAAGCCCCGAAAATTACAGAGGATTTTTTTGACAAATAAGTTTAAGCACCATGCAAAAGCACGGTGCTTTTCTTGTGCCTTTTTTGAGGTTCAGCGATGATAAATGTAACAATGGAACAGGGCAAAATAACGGCAAGCGGGCACGCAGGTTATGCGCCGAATTTTTCGCATAAAAAAGCCGCCTTTTCAGGCGGCTCGATTTTGCAGAAATCAGCATTATTTCAGGAATTTGATCAGTTCCAGTGCGGCGCCGATATCGCCGTCCACCTTCAGCTTGCCAAGGGTAAACGCCTTTACCGGATCCAGTTTGCCGTTGATCAGTTTGATCAGATTATCCGCGCTTGCAATCAGGATGGCATTACGGTCATAATACTCATAAGGCTCAATATGGATCTCTCCGTTTTTGATTTCCACATAAAAGATGCCCTCCGGCTTGCCCACGATATTGATCTGAAACGCAAGCGTGCCGCTGACGGAACTGACATCCGTATCTTTAAATCTTTCCCTAAAGGCTTCTACAACCTGTTCATAAGTTAAAGCTGCCATACATGACCTCCGTAAAAATAGTATACTTTATTTTAGCACACCGGCAGGTTGAATTCAACAGCCTGAGATCAGATATTTTGCACGGCAGAAATCAGCTTTTATCCTTGCTGCGTGAAATCAGCGCAACGATCAACCCAGACATCATGGCAACGGTGACGCCGCCTGCCATGGCGGAAAAGCCGCCTGTAATCACGCCTGTAAATCCCTTTTCCCTTACAGCCTCTTTCACGCCGTTTGCGAGCGAATTGCCGAAACCCGTCAGCGGTATCGTGGCGCCGGCACCGGCGAAATCCACCAACTTATCATAAACGCCAAACGCGCCCAGCAAAACGCCGAGGCAGACAAAAAGCACAAGTATCCTTGCCGGGGTCAGTTTTGTATTATCAATCAGGATCTGGCCGATCACGCAGATCAGCCCGCCAACTATGAATGCCTTTAAAAAGATCATAAAAAATCACCTGCTGATAGTGTTTGCCCCAGCAGGTGTAATATTCCTTAAAAAATCAAATTTTTATTTTTGTTCTTTTCGTTGTTTCGCGATCGGATCCGTTCATGCCATTCGTAAACAAACCATATTTGAAAGCCGAAATTTTTTGCGCAAAAGCGATAAAACCGCCGGCCAAATATCAGCCAAGATCGATCGGGTTTTTATTATCCATTTTTGCTTTTCTGCCGTATTTTTCCTCAAAGCCGGGATTAATGTAATCCTCAACAACCTTGCCGTCTCTGATTCTGATCACGCGTTCTGCCTGTTCGGCGATCTCATTATCGTGGGTGATCACAATTACGGTTCTGCCGTCATCCTTCAGGTTATGCAGGATCTGCATAACATCTTTTGTGGACCGGGTATCCAGATTGCCGGTAGGCTCATCGGCAAGGATCACGGGCGGCGCGGCTGCGATCGCTCTGGCTACCGCAACTCTCTGCTGCTGGCCGCCGGACAGCGCCGCGGGCAAATGGTGCATACGCTCTTTCAGACCTACTTTTTCCAGCGCGGCAATGGAAAGCTCGCGCCTTTCCGCTTTGGGCACACCGCGGTAAACAAGCGGAAGTTCCACATTTTCAAGCGCATTGAGCGAGGCGATCAAATTAAAGCCCTGAAAGATAAAGCCGATCTGCTTGTTGCGGATCTCGCTCATCTCATCATCCGTAAGATCCTCTACAAGCCTGCCGTTGATATAGTATTCACCGGAGGTGGGAACATCCAAAAGACCCAGCATATTCATCAGCGTGGATTTGCCCGAACCGGACTGACCGATGATTGCCACAAATTCGCCCTCATCAATCGTGAGAGAAACGCCGTCCAAAGCGTTTACCTGGTTTTCACCGGGATTATATATCTTATACACATTGCGGACATCAATAAGGTGCATCATACTCTTCCTTTACAAATAGTATATTTAAATATTACAGATAATTATATAATTTGTCAAGTGATTTGAATAATAAAATAAAATTGTTTAACAATAGTTAATAGTAATTTAAAAAAGGTGAGAAAAATGGGAATAAGCAAAAACGAATACAGCAAAATGACGGATAAGGCAAGCGGCGATTCCCCCAAGGTCTTAAACAGTATAAAGGCTTTTCTTTTCGGCGGAGCCATTTGCTGTTTCGGGCAGGCGCTGAATGAACTTTTCCGCATGGCGGGGCTGAACGGAGACGAAATCAAGATTGCAACGCCGTGCATTCTGATCATCCTTACGGCGATACTGACGGGGCTTGGTGTGTTTGACAAGATCGCAAGGCACGCAGGCGCGGGAACGATCGTTCCCATAACGGGCTTTGCCAATTCCGTAGTCTCCCCTGCGCTGGAATTCAAGCAGGAGGGTCTGATCCTCGGCACTGCCGCGCAGATGTTTACCATTGCCGGCCCCGTTATCGTATACGGCACGGCAAGTTCCGTTATTTACGGGCTGATCATTTATATCTTTAAATTATACTAAATAAGCAAAAGCTCCGGCTGCCGCGTGCTGATTTCACACGGCAACCGGAGCCCCTTCCAGTTTCAAACAGCTGCAAAGGCTGCTTTTTTTGTATCATTCCGAAACATCAAACGATTCAAGCCGTTTCAGCCTGAAAACATCCCGCGCCGCCCATACTGCCGCGCCGGACAGCAGGGAAACACCTGCTGCAAGGCAGATTTTTGCATCCCCGCCGGCAACATCATTTACATATCCCATGCCTATAACCGGGATCAGGCAGAGAAAAATTCCCGTTATGCTCATCACGAGCTGCCCCACGCCTTTATATATTCGGTTCATATAAAGGTTGTGGGCGCCGAAGATACCGAGCGTGCAGGCAAGTTTTCGGGCAGTTTTGATATTCTTTTTCTTTTGCGCTTTTGCCGTTTCGCAAGGGTAAACCGGATAAAAAGAAGTAAAATTGGAAATGAAAAGCAGCACCAAGGCAAGCCACAGCGGCACCAGTTCCAAAAGCCCGCTTTTTCCAAGTGTAAACTGAACGGTGATCATGCCGGCAAGGATTAGAATAACAAGAAATGTAGTGATCCTGTACTGAACTGCCCCAAATTGTGCAGACAGTACAAAAAAGCACCAAAATGGTAGAATAT
>ENA-UOJP01000441-UOJP01000441.1-human-gut-metagenome-genome-assembly--contig:-C102-NODE-441-length-80703-cov-65.289617_pt1 | contig 80703 bp, 72 predicted proteins | sample MGYA00242353_ERZ723900 | MGnify/ENA metagenome assembly ERZ723900 | reverse complement strand
CTGCGGTTGCTAAGCCAGAGATGCTTTTTTATGCGCCGGGAGATTTGACGGTTACTTTCTTTTTTGCCCAAAAGGCTTTTTAATCCATAATATCATAGCCCAATCCGACGCATGAAGCCATCATAGGTTTCTACGCTGGCTTTGTCCGTTTTTGTGACCTGCTTCATCTGGCGAATCCGGCTCGGAATCAGGCGCAGATTGGCAAACAGCCGCACGAGCCACGCCAGCGGCAGAAGCCAATGGCGGTTTTTCAGAAAGGTATAGCGCGATTCAATCTCCGTCGCCGGAGGAAAAAGCATCTTCCGCAGGACACGGCTCCGCGACGGCGATTCGTCCTTTTCATTGCGTAGTTCGATGACGGCATGGTCGCGGGAATGGCCAAACAGATCGGAATCCAGTGTGTAAGATAGCAGCCTGTCAAGCGCTTCCGTGTCCGGTTCCGGCAAGGGACAAATCGTTTCCGCTCCGAACCACACGCGGCAGGCGTTCATTACGGTGTGGAAGAAACCCTCCAGATGCAGCGCGGCGAACTCTCCCGCAATGGCTTTCCAATGCAGACTGTCGTCCTTGTGCTTTACATACAGTGCGGCATCCAGATACATCCGCAGTCCTGCACCACCGCCATACAGATGTTTGGCCAGGTGGCAGACCGTGTAGATAAAGTGAAAATCATCCTCCGGGCGGAATCGAAGCCCGTCGTCCGGCACGGCATGTGCCCATGCGGCATCAAAATATGCCTGTAAATCAGTCCTGCCGTCCAGATTGCCGTCCATGAGGTTGGTGTGAATTTCGTAGTATTCTGCATCTTTTATGTAGGAATACGTCGGCTCCCAGTCCTGCTTCACGGTATAGCCCAACGACAGCATCAGGTCATGCACCTTCTGCCGATCCTCCGGATGAATTAGCAAGTCGATATCGCCAAAGGTGCGTAGCTCCGGCGTAGGATACAGCTTGCGGAGATAATAGCCTTTTACCGGCATATGGGCGATGCCATGCTCCGTAAAGCATGCCGACAAGGCCTCGAAGTCCACGCAGCGATTGAGATTCGCGGCAACCGTGCCGTACAGCAGTCCATCGAGCTGGCGGCAGACATTTGGGTCGTCAAAGAGCTTCCAGCGCTTGTTTTCATACGCGAGAACCGGCAGGAGATTCTGCTCTGCTGCCGTCCACCACAGATGCGGGATATTCCAAAGGCCTTCCGGCTCCGGTGGGGTATCCTGTATAAAGCTACGGAGGAGGAGCGGGAATTGTGTATCTGACATAGACGTTACCTTTCTGGGGTGGTTTCCGGTACAAGGTCGATCACGACGATCTCCGGCGGGTTATTGATACGCGGAATCACGCCGTGGCCCGATAAGCCTGCGGAAATGACCATTTGCATATGTTCTCCAAGGAGGAAATATCCTCGGTCGTATTCCGGAAACCAGCCCTGCATGGGCGCATACATGCCACCGATGAAGGGCAGCCGGATAAGACCACCGTGGGTGTGACCACTAAGAACGAGATCGACATTCCACAAGTTGTATGCGCCGTTGAAAATAAATGTGTCCGGCATATGAGCAAGACAGATTTTCGGCACATCGGTGTCCTCAAATGCCTTGAGAAACTGATACTCCGGCGAGGAAGAGAACTCCTCCTCGCTGCGACCGAAATAAAAGGCGTGTCCCATGGTGCCGCCAATGCGCAGCGGCTGACCGGCTATCGTCACGTCCACATAGCTGTTATTGACGATGACAGCACCCGCTTCTGTTACCTGCGTAAGGAGTGAGGTGTCGGTTTGCATATATTCCAGTTCATGGTTGCCAGGGGCAAAATACACCGGTGCGATTTCATGAAGTCTCTCTATCAGCCGCAGCAGCTCCTGTACATCCGCCGGATCTGCACTGCGGTCGATCATGTCACCGTCAAGGAAGATCACGTCCGGGGTTTGCTCTTGTATCTTTGCAATCAGGCGGGAGTTCTCCCTGCCAAAAGATTTCCCGTGAAGGTCGGAGAGGAGAACAATGCGGAGAAGTGTATTCTGCGCGTCAATCATAACGGTATATTCAGCACAGTAGATAATGCTCATTATTAGCGATTCTAGTAAACAGACTATTATACATATAAGCGTTAGAATTAGGATGACGTACTTCTTCGCACATCTCCGGGGATTCGCTTTTCTTTTCTTATGCATTTTCTATTGTTATGTCCTGAATACGCATATTGTTGAAATGAACGCCTCCCCATGACTTCTGATTCCAGCTAGTTCCATTTTTCGCTTGTTCAACCATTAATATCATTGCAGGATTTGCCCTGCTGACGGTCTGTAACGTACCAAACTCATTATATTCTGAAGCCACTGCTCTGAAACGGTATTTTCCAGGGGTCAGATTAAATGTATCCATAGAAAAGTGAATATCCAGATGTTGTCCTCGTTTTGCAGAAATCGACCGATTTGAAAACATCGCACCCAGCAACATATCTTCCCCCGAAAAAACCTCAAAGCGGAACTTTACGGCTGCAGTATCTCGATTACATATACAATGCAATGTAAAGAACAATGGCTCACCGGATACAATTGAATTTTCGGTTTTATTTTCTACTGACAGCCCTAACATTTGAATGCAGAGACTTTCTCCCATGGAATGCTTCATTTGGGAATAATCATACTTTGTACAGGGACGCTCTGAATTGTTGGCATAAATTTCGATTGCTTTCTCAGGAGCTCCATCGTATATTAGCTTTCCGTGATCAAGAACCAAGCACCGCGTGCAGAGTTGTCGAATAGTACTCATATTGTGACTTACATATAGAACTGTCCGACCTTCCGTGTTTGCTGCATTACCCATACGACCAAGACACTTCTGTTGAAACTTCATATCACCGACTGCAAGCACTTCATCCATAACTAGTATTTCACTATCTAGATGTGCCGCCACAGCAAAAGCAAGCTTTACATACATTCCACTTGAATACCGCTTAACCGGTGTATCAATAAACCTTTCCATCTCTGAAAAAGCAACTATTTGGTCAAATTTTCGATCAATTTCTGCCTTTGTCATTCCTAGAATCGCACCATTCATGTAGATATTTTCCCTTCCTGTTAACTCCTGGTGAAAGCCTGTTCCCACTTCGAGCATAGATGCAATTCTTCCATTATAAGATATCGTTCCCATCGACGGCGCGGTTACACGCGACAAAAGCTTTAAAAGCGTAGATTTACCTGCTCCATTATGCCCTATAATGCCCAGAGCCTCTCCCTCGGTTACCGAGAAAGATACATCATCAAGCGCTAGAAATCTTTCATTATATGGTTGATTATCAGAGACTCCCAAAATTGTCGTGGGATCATCTCTGTGTAGCAGTTTCGCGCGAAGCCTTTGTAAATCGTCCCGCAATGTCGTCCCCCCAATTGCCCCCAGACGATATTCTTTTGAAACATGTTCCACCTTTATCGCTAGTTTACTCATAGGTCTATTTCCTCACACGGTATCCATAAAGATTTTCTCTACGCGATTAAATATTATTATGCCAAAAAGCAAAATGGCAATTGTGCTACCCCATCCTATCAGATAATACTTAATAGGAAAATATCCGACACCCAGGAAGGCATTTCTCATTGCGATAATTACTGGGGTAACTGGATTCAGTAAATAATAAGGGAGAAAACGCTCTGAAATAAACTCGATATCATACGCCACGGGTGTAGCATACATCCAAAGTTGAACACCAAAACTTACAAGCATTGCAAGATCCCTGTATTTTGTTGTACACGAAGCAATAATAATCCCAAAGCCCAATCCAAGCATTGCCAACTGAAGGACAAACACGGGAAGAAGTAGTACACAAAAATTGGGCCGCACATAGGACGAAGTAATCACATAGTATCCTAAAAATAGCACAAAAAATATGAACTGAATTGCAAAAGCAATCAACTGTGATAACACGGTTGAAATCGGCATAACCAGTCGGGGAAAATATACTTTGCCAAGAATCGCTGCATTTGCAGTAAATGTCGATGCGGTTCCAGTAATGCAGTTAGAGAAATACTGCCAGATAATATTACCAGACAGATAGAATAAAAATGGTGGTACGCCTACCGGCGTTAAGCCCGCTATATTTCCAAAGACGACTGTAAAGATAATTGTTGTTAGCAGCGGCTGAATAATTGCCCAAGCCGGTCCTAATATTGTTTGTTTATAATGTGCAGTAAAATTCCTTTTAACAAAAAGAAAAATCAAGTCACGATACCGTACAAGTTCTGATAGATGAAAGTCAAACCAGCCATTTTTGGGTTTTATCACTGTTTCAAATCTTTGCTCTTCCATATCATTATCCTTAAAACTGTTACTCAATATTTGCACGTTTTCCACAGCACTTTGATGGCGCTTCTAAGCGGATCATATATCCGGATACCATTCAATGCTCCTTCCGGAAGCTTAGAAAACAATACCGGAAATTCTGTACATCCCAAAATCAGTGCATCTCCGGAAAAGGATCGAATCATCTGGACAAAGGCATCCAGCGTTTCCCCCGTGATCCGATTCTGCTTGACCGCTTCAATCAGTTCCCTCTGTTTCAGATACTGTTCAGCAACAGGAACAGAAACCTCGATGCCATATGGCTGAAGAGCCTGATGAAATACTCTTGACTGAATCGTCCCTTCCGAGGCGATCAGCGAAACGTGTCTCTCACTTGCAGCAGCGATTTCCATGCAGCAGGCATCAATAATACTGATAATCTTTCCCTCTGCCTCCGGGACATTTCGATAGATATCTGGTAAAAAGCAATGCGATGTATTGCAAGCTAATATAATTTTTGTCGCACCAGCGTGAAGCAGCGACGCTACAGAATTGCACAGTTCTGCCACAAGCTGGTCATACTGTATTCCTTTCAGAACAGCTAAAACCCGACTTGGCATTGTACAGCGATTGTCAATTATAATCCTCGGACGATCCCACTCCTTTTCCGCCGGGAAAGCATCCAGCAATTCCTGGAAAAAGTGCAGTGTTGCATAGGAACCCATACCGCCCAGAACGCCAATCACATCTTTATACATCTCTCATCCCTCATACCCATTTCTGATCCATTGAACTGCACGTTCATAGTCGTCAATCGTATCAATTTCCTTCGTCCGCAGATAAATCATGGGGAGCGGAAGCATTGGTTCAATCAGGTGAAATACATGACGTTTTCCAGGTTTCAATTGATCCAACCGCATCTTGGCGAAACCGGTCCATTCGTATTGGCCGACTTCCTGCGAAAAACCTGTTACCATCTTGACCCCATTGACCATCTCAATTGGCATTACCCAGGGATTATCGGTAGAAGGTGTTGTTCCGCCAACGCAACTTCCATCATACTCGATCCCAGCAATCAAATCATCTGGATGTACAAGCAAATCGCCATCCAAAGCTACGACATATTCTCGACCATATTTTGCACCCAATGTGAAGCTGGCACCTGTCCCTGTATTGCGGTAGTCATGATTGAATACGAACAAAGCATCCTTTCGGATTGCATTTACCGCATCAATTACCTGCTCGGCCTGGTATCCCACCACTACACGGATATCATCATAGTCTTTCAAAATTTCCAACTGACGCTCGATTAAGGTCTTTCCTTCAATCTCCACCAAGGCTTTGGTACATCCTAATCCCAGACGAGTTCCCATTCCAGCGCAGCTAATGACAATGGATACATTGTTTTTCATATGTTTTCTCCTTCATCAGCGCACAGCGTGTGCAGGAAACTGCAAAGCCTGTGCTCATCACAAATCACATGGGTAGCATTGCACATTAGGGAATAGGCCACCGGGCGAACGCCGCCGTATCCGATGCCGACATCCGCCAAACGTACCATCTCCGCGTCATTGCTGCCATCTCCCACTGCTACAACAGGTACGACAAATTGCTTCACAATTTTTTCTTTATCGACCACACTGTTCACTGAAACAATATAATCATCAGATACGCTAGCCGAAGAACAATAACAATGCGACATGGGCAGTCCGATCCTTTTTATCAGCTCTTCAATCCAGACATCAATGTTGCCTGTGACAATATAGCACCGGCTTGCATGCGCATGGATGAACTGCACCAATTCCTCGTTCAGCGGTGTTTTCTCAACGATTTCTGCAACGCGGCTTACCCGAATTGCCTTCAGCATCTCGACCCGCGCCAGAAAGCTGCTTTGAAACGGAATTTCTCCGCGCATGGTTTTTTCAGTCATTTCCTGCATTTCTTCCAGCAGGCCGACCTGCTCCGCCAGTGCGGGTAGGATTTCTTCCTTTGTGACTGTTGCATCCAAATCAAACAGGAACACTCTGTTATTCATACTTCTTCGTCCTCCGCAGGGAGTATCCCCGCACGCTTCAGGAAGGCGATTCCTTCCTCAAAGCCCTCATCAAATTCCGTGGTATGCGGCTCGCTTGTAGAAAATGGAAGCGCCCAAATATCACCATAGGCAAGTTCTAATGCATGCTTATAGTTCTTCCAAACCTCATATTTAGCGCCTTCGAACTCCAGTGCATCTGCAAGCAGAGGAAAGAATTCACTGACCTTCATGATGCCGCGCGGATCGCGACTCCAATATGGACAATCAATGGGTTCGCAAAAGTACTCACCCTGTCCAAATTGGGGAAGCCCTGCTAAGAGCATCGGCTCAAACTCCTTTAAAGCCGCATCCAACGAATGATTTTCCACGGGACGGCAATAGCTCTTGTCCAGATATTCCTTTGCAAGCTCCTTTATCTTTTTCCCGTATTCCCGGTTGGCCTGTTGAGTTCTCGGCCAGACCTCAGCGGTTTCTTCCTGCTTCACGTCGATATAGTCAAAGACCAGTATATCGATCCAGAATACATCTGTACCACGATATTTGATCTTGGACATCCGTAGCCCCGAAGCGTAATTATAGCAATACTCTGCCCGTAGCTCTGTATCGTTCTCCAAAAGCGTTCTCAGCTTCAGATAGTCTGCTTTCATCATTCCCACGTCAATGTCATTATCCCATGGGATGAAGCCATGATGACGCACAGCTCCCAGCAGCGTTCCTCCCACTAAAAACACATGCATACCATTTTCGTCACACAGCTTTTTGACACGCTGTAAAATATGGTTTTCTGCTAATTGAATGTTCCGAAGGCGACCAGTGGCTTTGGGCATATTCAGATATACCCGTTCCTTCGTCTGCTGCATGGTCTCACCAGGCAGCATCTGTGCGTTCCAGAACAACATCTCATTCTTTTTGCTCATCTCGCGTAGGTCAGCGCGAAGCTTTTCCATTTCCTCCATCATTCGGCGCTCTGCCCGATAAGATGGGAGGTACTTTTTCAAAAAATTACGAATACTCATGTAATCCTTTCTCGGACGTGAAGTTACCGTTCAAACTGGCATTTGTTGGGAAGAATTTCCTGGAACGTATTCTGTAGTCTCATCATCAGTCTCAAAAAATCAATTTTCTCGGAAGGATCATTTAAACAAATCATATCATGACACTGTCTCGCAATAATGGAACAGAGGCCTTCAATCGTTGAATCATCGACCCCCATGACCACATTATCGACCAATCCGGGCGTAAAAGCACCTGAAGCCACCTGCCACCAGAGAGCAAGCCACTGATTTACGTCATCGGATGTTCTAAAATGATGTTTCGATGTTTCATGTAAAAGCTCGGGTTCTTTTCTCCAAATCTCTTCAAATGTGCTTTTTAGAAACGCTGCCGGTGCATGAAGATTTTGAAAGCCCAGAAAGTTTTCAGGAAATAATTTTTCTGCTGCAAGCGTTCGAATGTTCGTTTTAATTCCGTAAACACTGCTGCGATATTTACAGGCATTTTTGTGAACCTGCTCCCGCTTATTAAAGTGAGTATTTACGGTGCGCAGGTCATTCACTATCAGATGCTGCCAAATTCCGGCTTGTCCTGTTACAGAAAACGGAACCTCTGCGCCAAAAGTACACGGAAGTTCGTTGGCAAAAAAACTGCTTTCCGCCATTGGTCGAAGTATGAATATATCATCATTGAAATACACGAAGTGCTCTGACAGTCCATCAATTCGGTGGATATTCATCTCTATCGTATTGGCATTAAAAGTAGGGCGATACTCTACAGGAAGATAATCCTCATGTCGAACGATATGCAACTTTGGGTTTTCTGTATTGAGAAACTCCGGAATGTGTCCCCATGTAATGAAGTGAATTTTATGGACCCAAGGCGTGAATTTTTCTACTGCCCGGAACCAATAAGGCAGAAGCTCCCAGTCGCGGAACCGGTTGGCTGAATTACTGTCGTCCAGCGTTTTCCCCTGGTATTTAGCTTTTTCTGCCTGCCAATTAGGATCGCTTCCGTCTACCCACGGCATTACAAAATCAATATCCATACGCTTAAAATCACCTTACAATTTCACTCTTTAATACCCAACTACTTTTTAGCAGAACAGCCAACCTATGGCGTAAATATATCGTTCTATATCGTATCCATATTTTCCATCTCCGTTTTTCTGTGAAAGCATTTGCGTATCTACCCAATTGATGAACCATTAGCCTCTTTTGAATTTGTTTTACGGGTGCATATGCCATACTCTGGCAAAGCACATTCACATAGATTTTCTCAGCCATCAATTCTGCATCTGGTATTTGAAGTTGCTGAATTTCCTCTGCAATTGGTTGCATATACTTCGCTAAATTGGCTATTTTCTGCAACCGATAATAGGCACTTTTTTCATCTTCTGCTTGGCGATAACGGTAGATTGCCTCCGGCAGAGAATAGATGTTTTGACAATACGGCAACAACTCCAGCACAAAGAGAAAATCCTCCATCAAGATCATGTCCTCGCGGAAGCGCACGCCAGACTGCATAAGGATGTCTCGGCGCATGAACTTATTGCAAGCAGTTGTTAAGGCGTTGCATTCATAAAACTCCTGAAATTGCCTCTTTAGTTGTTCCAGCGTCAAGTTTCCAGCACACGGTGGAACCAGTTTGTCTCTGCGATATAATTTTCCATGATTGTAATAGTCAAAGCTTATACCAAACAGCAACATATCAGGCTGCTGCCGGTCAATAGTATCCGCTGCATCAGATAGCGCTCCAACATCCACCGTATCATCCGCATCTACAAACCAGAGATACTCCCCCCGCGCTTCATCGATGCCACGATTGCGTGCAGCGGAAACACCTGCATTTTTCTGATGGACACACCGAAGTTCCGGATATCGGGCACACAGCGTGTCGCATAGTTTTGCTGTGCCATCCGAAGCACCGTCATCGACGAGCAGAATTTCGTAGTCTGTCAGGCCGCAAGCTCGAATGCTGTTCACCGTGGCCTCCAGCGTTTTCACGCAGTTATAGCAGGGAATAACAACACTGAATATCATTTCACTGGCACCTCCCAACTGAAACGATAGTTCAGGTAATCGTCAATCGCATTGGTAATTGTGATATTCAAGTTTGTCGTATAGTAGTACATCCCAGCAAGCAGAACTACGCAGAATATTGCTGCACTGCGCTGCTGATGTGTCAATGCTAAGTGTCGGATTTGATAGCCGTTATTCAGTCTTTCATCGCGTTCTGGGTAAAACATCATAGGCAAGTAAAGAACCAGAAACTGAAAATAGTAGTCTGTCAGGCGCGTGAACACATTGTCGAATCCAGAGAACATCTGCAATATTGCGGCAATAACTATTAGGTTAAACAACTTTGAGAAGTTCTCACCTGAGAAGCCTCGAAGCGCAACTCCTGCAATTAGAAGCGCAACAATCATCATAAATCGACCGCCAAGTCGGTCATTCACCATGTATGAGACGTCTTCATAATAAAACTTGCTGATAAAAGTAACGATTTGTGTGCGGAACAAGAAAATAAGTCCGGCGCTCGCTATATAGATTAGCAGTTTGTGTAGACTTAACTTACTCTTAGCAAACCAGTAAGCTGGCAGGAAAACAAATGCAGGCGTATGAATACACCCTGCCAGCACCGTCCAAAGGAAAAATTTTCTCGGACGTTCTTCCATGATGCCGGTAAACGCAAACATCAACAAACCCATGGCTAATGCCTGCTTAATTGCACTGAATCCAAAGATATAAAAGCCGAAACAATCCCATAGCAAATAACTTAACCACGGTGTCGGGGAGTAGCGATAGATGATAACCGCAACGGCAATCTCGGTGACGACCGCAATCACGATTAAAAGTATCTGAAAGTTGCCATTTGAAATCAGGGATATCAGTTTTGACAGCCATGCGAAGCCAAAGTTTCGTCCTCCATCAAACACCTGCTCGCTGAACCATCCATTGACAGGATATATTCGTGTGTACTGCCCGGAATATTTCAAGAGATCACCAGTCAAGTACATATATCTCCAGCCGCAGACAAAAGCGTGCAGAATAGCCATGAGCGCGATATATGTTTTCTTTTGTCTGCCATGCTGCGGGAGCAAGACGCCAAAGCCCAGCACCGCTGCGACCATATAGTAATAGACCCTTACGCCCATTTACTTTCCTCGTTTCTTCTGTAGTTCTCTCTCAAAAAATGCTTCCGTATCCTTCGCCAGTTTCTCGCGCTTGAAATCCCTGCCACGAATCTTAGCTTGCTCCGCATAGTACTCCAGTAGTCCCGGATTGGTAAGCATCCGCTTAATGCCTGTGTAAAGGGCTTCGTCGTCATTTGCAGTGATAAGTCCGTATTCGCTGTCGCCCAGCAGTTCATGCATGCCAGAAACGTCAGTGGTGACGATGGGTTTTCCCAAAATCAAACCTTCCGTAACAAAGGTGCTGAAGCCTTCGAATATAGACGAGCATACCAAAATGTCTGCTGCATGCATCAGGTTATACGGATTCTCACGGAACCCCAGCAGTTTTGCCGATGCTTCCAAATGGTTCTCCTGAATATACGCTTCCAGTAGAGAGCGTTCCTCTCCCTCGCCTATGATCCACAGATCATGGTCAAGTCCATCCTCCAGCAAACGCTTGTGTGCAGTTAGCGCACGGATGAAATGCTTCGGCACAGACAATCTTCCTACAGCTACAATGGTCAGCTTTCTCTTGGATACGTCCGGCGGCAGCGCCTCAGCGGATTTTCTCAGTATTTCGCCATCATCTATCGTGTTGTACACTGTAACTGCCGGAACCGTATCGCCATATAGCTTTTCAAAGTTTTTGAGGACATTTTCAGAAACGCACACGGCAAAATCATAGCGTGCATAATACTTTTTTGTAGCAGCTACAAAATCATCTGGTTTTGCCCAGTTTTGCAGGTCAGAATGCACCCATGCCAGCTTCAGCGCCTTTTGATTGGTAGAACTCGCCATGATTTTGGTGGAACCGCATTCCAAATAGGCGACCTCAATGTCATAATCATCCTTGATATGCAGCGGATAGGTCAGTCCAGCCGCCGCTTCGGCGCGCATCCGAAGCTCGTTGATGCGATTCTTCGCCGGATAGCAATACCTGTAACGAATCCCCGGCGCGAGATATTTTCCCGCATCATCCGGATACAGCGTCTGTACAGTGATGCAGAACTTCGTCTGATCCATCGCATTCACCAGATTGCGCAGGACCTTTTCCGCTCCGCCGCCAGAGAGGGATTCTATGAAGAAGAGAATGTTAATCACTTTACTGCCCTTTCTCATAAATCGCATAGACTTTTTGCATTGCTGTATCTGTATCAAATCCGGACTGCCGCATTTGCGCGGCATATTTCTCGGGCGCTTCTCGTTTCGCACCGCAGATCGCGTCCACCCACGCCGATTGATCGTTCAGCGGCAGCGGTCGGAGTAGGTCTGTCAGAAATACATCCTTTGGCACATGATCGGATATCACACACGGCAGTCCGTTGGACTGCACCTCAATGATGGACAGAGGCATCCCTTCATAAAGCGACGGGAAAGCGAAAACATCCATTGCGTTCAGATAATCCGGAACATTGCGCACGTTTCCAGTCATGCGGACATGGCCTTCCAAGTGCAGTTCGTGGATTTTCTGCTCCAGAATAGGGCGATCCTCGCCCTCGCCCAACAGCAGGAGATATGCTTGCGGCTGCCTTTTCAGGGTTTCTGGCATTAAGCCCAGCAAGAACGCCTGGTTTTTGACCCCAGCAAGATGTCCGATATGCCCAATGATAAACTTGTCATCCAAACCAAGCTCTTTTCGGAACGCATTGCGCTGCTGCTGATCAAACCCAAATCCTTGCGTATCGATCCCGTTCAGGATCAGGGTTCCTTCTTTCTCAAATGCCTTCCTGCCGTATAGTCGCTGTCCTGCTTTCACGCCGCATGCGACATAATCGGTGGCACACGTAAGGATCAGAAACCGCATGACCGCTTCATACAGGAACACTTTCAAGCTCCGGTGTTCTTCCAATGCTGAATGTGCATGAGAAAGACGCACTGGCACACCATGCAGTTTTCCGGCAAGCATGGCCCAGCCGATATTGAACATGGTGTGAGCGTGGATCACATCATAGTGGTATGTGCGAATCAGCCTTTTCAAGCCGCTCAGGTAAGAACAGTAGCTATTGGACGGCGGAGGAAGGTGGAATATTTTGCAGCCGTGTGCTTCCAGTTCCGGCTCATATGCACCGATTTCGTCGCCGAACACAACGTAATGAACGATGTACCTTTGTGGGTCAGCGTGAAGGCCTATATCCGCCGCAACCTTTTCCGCCCCGCCAATGCGAAGCGACGCGGCAATTGAAAGTACTTTAATTCTTTTCATTGCTGTTTTTTGCCTCGCATCTTGCTTTATGGTGGGCGTCCATCGTACCGACGTTAATAAGAACTTTAATCAAATCTGTACTCACTTTCTCTCTTCCTTGTAAACACAAGATGCGCTTTACGTTAATTCAAAATCTTGTTAAAGATGCACTCTTCTGTTGCATGCTCCTTCGGGATAATCCTACCTGGGTTTCCGACCACAATGCTGTGTGACGGTACATCAAAATTCACATATGCATTCGGTGCGATTAAAACATCATCGCCTATTGTAACCGCCCCTATTATAGATGCATTGATACCCACAAAAACGTTGCTGCCAAGGCGCGGTGCGCCAATCCGCGGCCCGCGATAGTCCACACCAAGCGTACAGCCCTTATATAGGCAGCAGTTTTTCCCGAGGACTGCTCCATTTCCTACTGTAATGTTATACGGATGACACAAATACAAGCCACCGTCTATTGCAGCATTCGTACTGAATTCAAGCCCATATTTTCTGGACATCCTGTACAGTGCAAATCTGAAAAGCAACCTGCCAAACGGCGTCCTTGCTTCTGTGTACTTCCTGAACCAGAGCAAAAAGCGAATATTATGCCTGAACAATATATCCAGCAGGAGCGGGAAGTTTTTGCCCCCCCGCAGGCGGTAGTAGTCTTCGCAGAATTTACTTCTTTTCATTGCTCTTTATCACCGTTCTCTGTTTTTTATCAGCCAATTTATAGCCCCGCTCCATCCAAGCTGCACTGGTAGGGCAATGATCCGGCATTTCCAACCGACAGGTCTCACGTGCTCAGCACGGTACAGCTTGCAGATCTTCCTGATCTCCTGCCGCCGCTGCTTTGCGGAAAGATCAAATTTCAGCAGCTCTTTGCAACTGGAATAGACGCTGCGGTATGTCGTCCAGGAGAGCGCCGCTTCGTAATGCTTCGCCGCTTCCGGCGCATGCGGGACAGCCTGATACGCCGCATACATCCGGCGATTGACTTCCATCAGTTGCTCTGTCAGGTAGGGGCGTGCCTTGCGGGATAGGGAGTTTCCGTCGCTGACATCTACGTTGTATAGATGGTCTTCGATAGAGCCAATCGAGCGAATGTGCATAGCATAGGTAAAGATGAACGCCTGATCCTCTCCGATTGCTAAATCGTTTTCAAAACGCATATTGTACTGCTCGATAATTTGTTTTTTGAACACTTTGCTCCAAAGTGAGCTGAAGAGATACTGCTGCATGGCAGAAGAAACCCGTATTGCAATACCAACCTCTGTGTTTTCATTAAACTCGCCTGTATCCCATTCGGCGGATATACTGCCAAAGTTACAATATCCAAACATCAGCAGATCGACCACGTTGTTATCCAGAGCGTCGGAAATGACGGAAAAGTAGTTCTCTGACACATAGTCGTCGCTGTCCACAAACAGAATATATTCACCCTCCGCCTGCTCAAGTCCCAGGTTTCGAGCGGAAGATACACCGCCGTTTTCTTTTACAAAATACCGAACACAAGAATATGTATTGGCGTATTCACGACAGATAGCATCGCTGCCATCGGTGGAACCGTCGTTGATAAGCAGCAACTCATAATCCGAAAACTGTTGCCTTACAAGGCTATCCAGACAACGCCGCAGTGTCTCCTTGGCATTATAAACAGGAATAATAACAGAATACCGCATCAACTTACTCCAAACCCGTAGATGTGTGCCAGTTCTTGCTGCACGCTAACATCCGTATAAAGCTGTACTTTCTTATACCCAGCCTGCCCCAGTTCCTTTTGATTGGTGTCATTATGGAGTTGAACAAGCCTTTCTGCCAAGGCACGGCTATCGCCGATAGGCACTAGATATCCAGTCCTACCATTATCAATCAATTCACGATGACCTCGGTTTTCTACGGCAATTACAGGCTTTCCGCACAGCATGCCTTCTATCAGATTCAGGCCAAGCCCCTCGCGATGGCTGCATGATACAATCACGTCAGCCGCCGGGACAACCCGTTCCAAATCGGTTCGGTAACCCAGCAGGCGAATATAGCCCTCCGCATGGTTCTCTGCGATCTGCTCCCTCAATGCGGGTTCCAGCGGACCGTTTCCAGCTAGCAGGACTTTCAGCTCAGGAATACTATCATGACAAAGTACTGCTGCGTCGATCAGTGTCCGCTGATCTTTATTTGCGTTCAGCTCGCCCGTGCAAAGCACGACGAAATCCTGCGCTGACAGTGATTCTTCTTTCCGAAGCGCTTCTTCCTCTTTCGCAGAACACGGATGGTAGCGCGACATCGATACACCTACGCCGTGAATATGGCAGTTTTCAACCCGGAATCTGCTCCGCGCAAGCTGATAGTCCTCTTCATTGATGGTGATGAGTTTGTCCGTATAGCGGCACATAAACTTTTCCACCGGATACCAGATGAGCCAGTTTTTCTTTGGCGCACCCTTGTAGAAGTGGAAACCGTGAGCGGTATAGAATACCTTCGTGCCGTGCCTGCGCACTTTTCGCGCAGCCAGCCGTCCCACAACGCCGCCGACCGGCGTGTTGCAGTGGACAACATCGTAGCTGCCCTCGTCAATGATCTTTTTGAGCTGTTTGTAGGCTCCAAGATTTTTCGGTGAAAACGGTGACCGCTGGAACGGCACATCAAAGACCTGCTCCACAAAGTCCAGCTTCAAGCCGTTCTTTTCGGCAAGGTTGTTCCGTGCCGCCACATAGACCTCGCAGCCATGCTCATGCAGCATGGCCGCAAGCGGCCTGTGAAACTGACAGATATGCGATTGTACGGTGGCAACTAGAAGGACTTTCATTATGAACTTCTTCCTATCAGAACGGTCTGATGGACGTTATAAAATAGTAAATCTTATCCATCCACATCCGCTTATTATTGTGCGCTACATCTCTTACACTGATATTCGTCGCATCAATTGCAGGACATAGCTCATGTGTAAAATCAATATGTGTTCGGTCTGCAATACGATCCGCAAGAGGTACCATCAGCATGAGATCAGAAAGATGTCGGTTATTATATGGAACAGTCACATCGTGGGAAAACATATGCTCGCAGCTTAGAACATCCGCGCCCCAACGGCTGTCTCGCATTTCCAGATCGATGATGTCGCTCCAGTCGTAATTGAACATATGCTCATTGTAGGCAGTGCTGCGGAGATACTCTCTGTATCTGGCATCCGTCGCGTACATCAATGCCGGATTCATCAGAAAGATGTTATTCATTGCATTGACGCGCCGCGCCGTACATTTCTTCTGCATTTGCTGCACGCCGTAACGCTTGTAGTAAAATGCACGTCCAATCTCCGAGGTCCATGATTTTACTTCAACATCGAACGGATTCGCCTTCCGAAGGTAAATCCGCTTCATAATGTCGTTGTGGTTAAAATACCTGCGGTTGCTGTTTACGCATAGGATCGCGCGAACTAGGTCGTATTCCGGATAAACGGCCTTATCCAAGGGGATTTCATAGGTAATGTGTGGGACGCCGACCGCTTTACAGATCGCCTCTGCCGCGTCACAATCGACTTTTTCAGCAGGCTGCGAGTTATAAGAAAAATACTGGTACTTTTCTTTTACATGAATCGACGCTGCCAGCGAGCCTTTGCTGTCCCGACCGCCGGTCACGGACACTGCCGGTCGTTCCCATTTCTGCGCGATCAGTCCGAGATTGCTTTTCATGATCTCCGCAATCTGGTGTACCGTTTTGCGATACTCCCCCTCGTCTGCACACATATGGATAGGCTCACGCGGCCAAATACGAACGGTTTTGAATTTACCGTCTGAATAAATTACATAGTTGTTGCAAATCAGCTTTTTCAGCTCGTGATAGTGGCTGATATCTCCCGGCAGTCCTTCCCCGTACAGATGATACCAGCGGTAATGTTCAAGCTTGGTCACATAGTCATCACGGTGAAGCTGCTCAAACAGTGAAACCAATTCTTCGTGAGAGCAAAGATAAAAATGTCCGTCAATGTTTCCATAGTAAGCGGTACGCATACTCTCAAAGTCTCCGCAGAACGTCATGCGCTCCCCGGCAATCATTCCAAAAACAAATAGTCCCGTCAAATTGTTAATGGTCTGAAGACCGAGTTCAAAGCTGCCCTGAGACTGCTCCGCAAGGGTACGCAGAATGTCTATTTCATCTGCCTGATTTGAAAAGGGATTGTATGCGTGGCCAATCAGAAAGTACGTAATCCCATTCTTTTCTGTGGTGTATAGCTTTTGCCGACAGTGAAGCCAGATATGAAAACTGTCCGAAAGAATTTCCTGCCGCCAGTTTCCGAAGAAGGGAAACGCGTCTCTGATTGTGAGATTTTGATTCGTAATCAGGAAACCCTGCTCAAAGATGGAGGACTTATATTCCGGAAAACGCTCGATATTTTCTTTTATATACGCCCAGTTTTCATTCATCCCAAGTTCTCCTTTATCGTCTCCCACAGCCTCTCCCGATTCCCCTCTCCCACAAAGCTGTTGTGCGGGGTCAGGACTACATTTTCCATTTCCCACAGTGGGCTGCTTTCGGGCAGGGGTTCTTCTTCAAACACGTCCAGCACCGCGCAGCCGCCGTTTTGCAGCCACCTGGTCAGCGCAGCCTCGTCTGCCAGCGCGCCGCGGGCGACGTTGACGAACATCGCGCCATTATACAGGCAGCCAAAAATCTCCTCGCTTACGATGCCGCGCGTCTCCGGCGTCAGGGCGATGCAGCACACCAGAATATCGCAGGCCGACGCAGCCTCTGCCAGTTTATCCAGCGGTAAAACCTCGTCAAAATCCGACAGCTCCCGCACCGTGCGATTCACGCCGGTGATATGGCAGCCAAAGGCGTGCAGCCGCTTCGCGATCTCACACCCCACATCTCCGCAGCCGAGGATGCACACCCGCTTGCCGGAAAGCTCCAGCAGGCCGCGATGCTTCTCCCATTTGTGCTGAGTCTGATTCGCCGCAAAAAAGCGGCTCTGCTTATATAGCTGCAAAATGCCGCAGACGGCAAACTCCGCCATCGGAACGCTGTACACGCCCGCAGCGTTGTGCAGCGCAATGTTGCGCACCCGGATATCGTCCAGCGGCACGCGGTCAAGCCCCGCTCTGGTAAGCTGGATGACCCGCAGGCTCGTGAAGCGCTCGATGGGATTGTAGAGGAACAAGCTGTTGCACACGACGGCCTCATATCGCTCCGGACAGTCTACTAGGGTGCGTTCGTCGCCATGGATGAAGACCTTGTGTCCGGCAGATTCCAGCTGCTCGCGCTCGCCGCTATTGAGTTGAAACGCGCCGGTCACCAGAATGTTCATGCGTTCATACCTCTCACAATGTTCTCAACGCAGGCGCAAACCCTGCGGTGATTCTCGTCAAACTGCTCCTGCGTCCAAGCGGCGCAGTCCCGCTCAACGCGCCGGATATCCGCCACGCCCTCTGTGAAGACGCGCCGTATTTCATCCAAGTCCGTTGTTTTCTCCGTGTTGCAGAAGCTGCGGGACAGAATGACATACTGCGAGCCGAGACGGTAATGCTCGGCGATGATGCACTCTGCCAGTAACATTCCCGAGCCGGGGCGACCCACGCCGCCAAAACCATAGGGAATACTTGCTTCACGGAGTTGAGTGCAAAGACTGTCCACCGTGCCGTCCGTCAGAAGCTGAAACATAAATTTCTGGTGATAGCACAGGTGCAGGTCGTTGAGGCCGATGTGCATCTGGTCGATGCCCAGTATGGCCAGCGCCTGTGGCAGATGTTCTGCCGCCGTGTCGGTTTCCAGCAGCGGCATGACCTTTGCGCGCCCATTCACCATGCGCACAAGCTGCCGCAGATCGTCCGCCGTGCGCCACATGGGGAGCATAATAACGTCCGCACCGTTTGCGATGGCGTCGTTGATCTCCGTCTGCGAGTTGGGATTCAGTGGATTGACGCGCGCCATGATCTCGGCCTGATCGCCGATGGCGGCACGGACTTTTGCAATATCCTCCGGTGTATGGTGGGACTGCACCGTATCCATCCCGCCCTGACGCTCTGCCTTCCCCAGCACCTCCATGTCGATGAAGATGCGGTCAACGCCTGCATCCGCCGCGATTTTCGCAACCGCAGGATCATTTGTGATATACATGAGTTTCAGCATTTGATGTACCTCAAACCGTCGCGCCGGTATTGACATTGTCCTCATTGCGCAAAACCTTGAACACGGTCATGAAAAGGATCTTGATATCCAGCGCAAGTGAAATATGCTGCGTGTACCAGACGTTCATTTTGATGCGTTCGTGCCACTCCACGCCCTTGCGGCCATGTACCTGCGCCCAGCCGGTGATGCCGGGGCGAACGTCAAACATATGGAACTGTTCTTCTGTATACTGCTCCACCGGCCAAGGGTGATAGGTCAGCGGCGGGCGCGGCCCGACAATGGCCATATCGCCGACAATAATATTGATGAGCTGCGGAAGCTCATCAATGCTGGTTGCCCGAATCAACTTTCCCACCTTTGTCACGCGCGGGTCACCCTTCCCGCTGTAAACTCCGCTGCCGGTATGCTCTGCTCCGTCCGACATGGAACGGAATTTATAAATCGTGAAGACCTTTCCGTGCAGCCCCAGTCTTTGCTGCTTGAACAGCACCGGCCCCGGAGAAGAAAGCTTGACTGCGAGTGCGGTTATCAGAAGCAGAGGAGACAGAATAATTAAAGCAATCAGCGAGAGAAGTGTATCAATAAAGCGTTTTCCAAATCTTTTATACATGCAATTCCGTTCCTATCAACCCCGCCGCAGCAACGTGCCAAGCAGGGGAATTTCAAAGCATCCAGCAAATCACAGTCTCCCACCCGAAAAACGTTGGGATTACACCATTTTTATTTTTTAATTGTACTACATGTGGACAAAAAACGCAATGCCTGACACGCGCGAAAAAGTGGAGTGGTTTTTCTATGAAGCATTTTGCTTTTCCTCGTCCGGCAAATCATTTTCCGGTTGCACACGCTCAATTCGTATGATACAATGTTATTCAATAAGTAAAACATAAAGACTATCACAAGTGGTAACATGGTAAAAAAGTATGACTTGCGCAGAACGGGGGGATCAGATGAAAGCACCGGGCAATAACGCGATCCAGCTTTTCGAGGATCAGAAGATTCGCGTGGCGTGGGACGCAGAACGGGAGGAATGGTACTTCTCCGTCGTGGATGTGGTCGGCGTTTTGACAGACAGCCCCGACTACAATACCGGGCGAAAATACTGGAACAAGCTGAAACAGCGTCTGAAAGAAGAAGGCAGTGAACTGGTGACAAACTGTCACCAGTTGAAAATGCAGCGCGGTTGCCGGAATGGACAGAGCACACCGAGAAGACCACAAATGGGAAATGAATCCAAGCTCAGCTACCGAGAAATTCTCGGAAACTGCCGTCCACGGGCAGCATACATTTCCGACTTTGACCGGCAGACGGAAAAATACTTAAAGGGCGGTGAGCCGACATGATCGAACACTTTGATATCGCGGGCTATGCCCGCATTTCCGTGGATGATGAGCAGGATCAAAAGAACATTTCGATCGAAAACCAGAAGGCCATCATCGAGGACTATGTAAAGATACACTTCCCCGGCAGCACGCTGACGTTTTTTGAAGACCGCGACCGCTCCGGCTACACGTTTGAGCAGCGCGAGGGCTATCAGGAGATGCGCCGGGGACTCATGTCCCACAAGTACGATATTCTCATCATCAAGGACTTTTCCCGCTTTTCCCGCCGCAACAGCCGCGGGCTTGTGGAGCTGGAAGACCTGCGCGACGCGGGCGTGCGCATCATCTCCATCGGCGACGGCGTGGACTTCCCCAATGACGACGACTGGCTGAAAATCCAGTTTCAGTTCCTTGTGAACGAAATGCCCGTCACGGACACCTCCCGCAAGGTACGCAGCGTTGTGAAGCGGCGGCAGAACGACGGCGAGTGGATCTGCGCCGCGCCCTACGGCTATCTCGTCACCGAGGACAAGCAGTTTGAGATCATCCCCACGGAGGCCGAGACCATCCGCAGGATTTTCGATCTCTACAGCAACGCCGGTTGGGGCTACAAGAAAATCGCCAACTACCTCACCGATCAGGGCGTTCCCACGCCGCGGATGTCCGAGCGGATGCGCAAGGAGGCGGCGGGCAAGAAGACCAAGCGGGAGGCCAAGAACGCGTGGGCCATCGCCACGGTGCAGGGTATTCTGGACAACGATTTCTATATCGGTACGCTGCGGCAGGGCAAGTACACCCGCGCCAAGATCAACGGCAAGGACATCAAGCGCAACGATGATGAGCACATCGTCATTGAAAACCACCATCAGGCCATCATCGACTACCGCACCTTTGCCATCACCCGCGCGCTGCGGGAAAAGCGCAGCCGCAGCAACTACCGCGGCGTGAAGATCAACGACAATGTGTACTCCGGCTTTTTGCAGTGCGGCGACTGCGGCAGTCCGCTGTTCGCCATGAGCCGCTCTGACCTCGCCCCCGCCTACACCTGCGGGACCTATCACCGGCGCGGCCTCAAGGGCTGCACCAGCCACCATATCCGCGTCGACCGGCTGGACGAGCTGCTGAAAGGCTATGTGCGCAAGCTGGCGGACAGCTCCGCCGCCATGCTCGAGCAGCTCAACGAGGAACTGAAGCGGGAGACCGAGCAGGTGGCGGAAACGGAGCAGTCTGCGGACAATCTCGCCGAGGTGCTGGCCGATCTCACCGAGGAACTGAAGGTCACGAAGCGCCAGCGCATCCGGGAGATCATGAAAAAGCCCGAGCAGGAAGCCTCCATCGAGGCGCTGTATGACGAGATGGAAGCAGACCTCCAGAAGAAGATCGACGGCATCCACCACCAGATCGACCTGCTGAGCGACAAGCGCAACACCATCATTCAGGTGAACCGCGTGGCCAAGACCGCCATCGACGTGTTCCGCGACATTCTGGAAAAGGACAAGCTGGAACGGAACGATCTGGAGCTGCTGATCGACAAGATCCTCGTCTTTGAGGATCATCTGGAGATCAGGCTCAAAGCCGACATCGACACGCTGCTGCGCTGCGACACGCTCCCCGCGGAAACGGAGGAAGCCGCAAATTTTCGTGAAGGCACGGAAAATATCGAAAACACGCTGATCCAGTCCTCAAAAGGCCGCGAGGACAAGGTTTTCCGTGTCCATGTTATCAGTAACGGCGACCCGTTGGAGATCTACACGAGCAAGGACGGGGAGGTCATTTTTAAGAAGTATTCGCTCATGGGCGGCGTAGATGAGTTTGCCGCGCAGCTGTGCGACACGCTGAGCAAGTCGACCGGCACGAGCGTGGCCGTGACCGACCGCGACAGCGTCATCGCCGCGGCAGGCAGCGCGCGCCGCGATCTCATCGGCAAGCGCATCAGCCCGCAGCTCGAGCAGATCATGGAGGACCGCGGTATCTACCGCGCCGTGCCGAGCGAGCGCAGCGTGTTCGTCACCGAGTCGCTCGACCGCTACTGCGCGACCATCGCCGCGCCCATCATCTCCGAGGGCGACGCACTCGGGCTCGTGGTCTTCATCGGCACCGAGGGCGAGTCGGCCGCAGGCGAGACGGAGTACAAGCTCGCGCAGGCCATCGCAGGCTTTCTCGGCAAGCACATGGAGAGCTGAAAAAAGAGGACGGCTTTAGCCGTCCTCTTTTCCTATATAGCACCGCCTTCGTGTTGTGCATTGCAATTACTGATCGTACCACCTCTCATCGTGAATACGCAGTCCTTTCCAATATCCACAGCACCGCCATCACCATCGTCATCTCTGCAATTCGCAATGATACTGCTCTCCAAGATCAGTGTGCCGCTAGACACAGAAAAACCGCAGTTCTTATTTTGACCATCAATGGTGCCGTCAGTGCCGCTGTCCTTTATCGTTAGTGTTTTACCATCGTACACACAAAACATATCCTCGTCTGTAGCATTACAGGTCAAGGTATACCCATTCAAATCAAATGTGACGGCTCCGCTGATTGTAATTTCGCCGCTAATAGTAACATTGCCACCTAAATAGTAACTACCGTCCGACAGGTTCAAATTGGTGCCATCAAATATCGTCCAACTCTCCCAATTGTTCTCCGCCCGCGCCGCCGCCGGCAACAGCGTCAGGCACAGGCACAGAGCCGTCAAAAAGCTGGAAATACGTTTTTTCATATCATTCCTCCATCAAAGCGATTGGTGCATCCATCGGATGCACCAAGGGGATATCCCCTTGCCGAAATTTACCGTTCTGTCAGGGCCTCAAAGCCCTTTTCCGCCTGCTGGACGGTCGCTCGGATGATACCCGCTGCCATGGTGTGCAGGTCGAGCTGCAAAACGGCCGCGCTGACCCCCGCCGCCGCTCTGGCGGCACATTGTAGAGCTTAAGCGCGCACTCCAAAAAGCGCGCGATCTTGCGCTCCACGGTAAAGTACATGTCGCACGGCACGGCCACGAACGAGCGCATCATGCCCGTCGAGGCGATCTCCATCTCGTAAAAGTCCTTGGCCTCCGCGTCCGGAAGATCGTCCCCGAAGATGCCCTCCAGCCGCTTCGCCGTGCTGCGATACAGGTATGCCGAGGTTGACGACAGCGTGTAGGCCGTCACGTACAGCTCGCGCAGCGGCTCGGTCAGCTCGGCGATGTGGAGCTGGATAGCCGTCCCCACCGCGTAGAGCACGTGCCGCGCTGTGCTGCTCGGCCAGCGTGAACTGCCCGCTGAACATCCGCTTGTCAAGCTCGAGCAGCAGCGCCTCCTTACTGGGAAAGGCCCGGAAAAACGAGCTTGGCGGCATGCCCGCGGCGCGGGCGATCTCCGCGGTCGTCGTGCCCTCATATCTCTTTTCCAAAAACAGCTTTACGGCGGCGCGCAGCATCTTCTGCTGCGTCAAAAGTCCGCTCGCCTGCTTGCCGCGCAGCAGCATATCGATCACGCTCCTCAAAGTTTACTTGTGAGTGCAGTCACATAACAGCATGGTCCGCCGCTTTCCGCAAGAACGAACTGTGTAAATTTTTGCCCCTGCCTATATAAAAGAAGTGCGGCGGTCCTTCGACCGCCGCACTCTCTCATTTTATTTTTCTTTACAGCATCGCAAAGCGCTGTGCGCCCTTCGTTTTGAGCCAGCGAAGAAGCAGCGCTGTCACCGCGAGCGTCACCGCCGCCGCGATGGCAAGATACGCAGCCGTGCCGAGCTTCCACCCCTGCCAGAGGTAGAGCCCCGCGAACACGATGGCGTAGAGCCAGCCGCCGAACAGCGCGATCGTCACGGCCAGACTTTGCTTGATGGGCATGAGCTCGCTCGTCCACGTCAGGTTTGCCCGCGCGACGCCGAGCGTCAGCCCCAGGCACGCGGAAAACGCGATGTACGCGAGTGCCTCGGCAAAAACGAGCGGCAGCGCCGCCGTCACAGGCAGGATAAACGCCATGCAGGCAAGCGGCACGAGTGCTGGAAGGGCCGTGAGCGCAAGCTGTACCTTGAGCTTTGCGCGAAGCACCTGCCAGGGCTTGACGGGCAGCGATTGCGCGAGCCAGAGGGACTTTCCCTCGAGCGAGACCGACGGCGTCGCCATGTCGTTCATCGACGCAATGGCGCACACGCCGGTGCAGAGCAGCACCTCCGCGCAGCCGCTCTGCGAGGTGAAGGCCTCGTTCAGCAGCGACACGACCGTTCCGCCCTTCCACAAAAGCAGGATGCCCGAGATCGGCAGCAGCAGGATGCCGAGCCCGCAGTTGAGCATGTAGTTCGGGCTCGCGGTGAAGCGCGCGAGCTCCTTGCCGAAAAGTGCCCCATCGATGCTCCGGCGCTTGACGGCCTTTTCGCGGTACACAGCCTTGCCCGATGCGCCCGACGCAGTCGTGATCTGCAAAAAGCTGCGCGAGAGCAGCGTCCACGTCAGCGCAAACAGCGCGAGGATGACCGCCGCGCTCAGCAGCATCGCTGTCACATCGCCCGTACCGGTCAGGCCAAAGATGTAGAGCGGGTGCGCCGCACCCTTGATCTTCTCACCGTAGACCGCGGCGTTGGCGACGAGCTGCTCGATGGCCGTCTGTGCCTTGAAGACGAAGAAATAGTAGATGGCAAGCCCCGCGAGCGAGACGATGACCGTGATGAAGCTCTTGTGCTTGAGCTTACGGCTCACCTTCGCCACGACCCAGCCCAGCGCGCACGAGAGCGTGAGCACGAAGATTGAGATGAGCGCCGTCAGCAGCACGCCGCCGAGGAGCGCCATCGGCGCCGTCGAGACCGTGACCCAGTAGACGATGACCGCGGGCAGGATGACGACCGCGGAGTACATGAGACCCATGAGATAGACCGTCAGCAGCCGCGAGGCCATCAGCGTCCGCACCGGGATGGGTAGAGACAGCAGCAGGTCGTTGTCCTTAGCGAAGTACAGGCCCGAATACGTGTTGAACACGCTGCCGAACGCGCCGAGAAAGATGGCGAGCAGCGACATGAGTGCAAAATAGAGCCAGCCCATCCCCGCCTGCGCAAGCGGCGCACAGAGCGAAACGGAAAGCCCCGTGAACATCCCGCCGAGGCCGATCATCAACGCGGCAAAGAGCAGGATATAAGCGATAATCCCCGCCGTCGAACGTTTTTTATTGGTTTTGGCATTATAAAAGTAGCTGCGGAAAATTTCCATCAGCTGCTTCTTGACGAGCGTTTTCAGCATGATTCGCCCTCCAGCTCAAGGAAGACCTCCTCGAGCGAGTCGTCGCCCTTGACCTCCTCCATCGTGCCGGAGCGGATGAGCTTGCCGCCCTTGATGATGGCGACCTTGTCGCAGAGTTTTTCGGCCACCTCGAGCACGTGAGTCGAGAAGAAGATCGCGCCGCCCGCGTCGCACACCTCGCGCATCATGCCCTTTAAGATATGTGAAGCCTTCGGGTCGAGGCCGACGAACGGCTCATCCATCAAAATGAGCTTTGGCTCGTGCAGCCACGCCGAAATGAGGGCAAGCTTCTGCTTCATGCCGTGGGAATAGGCCGCGACGGGCTGCGCCAGGTCGGTCGTCAGCTCGAAGAGGTCCGCGTACTTGCGGATGCGCTCCTGCCGCGCGCTTTCCTCCACACCGAAGATGTCGGCGATGAAATTGAGGTACTGGATGCCCGTCATAAACTCGTAGAGGTCGGGGTTATCCGGGATGTAGGCGAGCATCTTCTTGCAGGCGATGGGATCGTCCTGAATGGAGTGCCCGCCGATCGTGATCCTGCCAGAATCGAACTGCTGGATGCCGACGACCGACTTGAGCGTCGTGGTCTTGCCCGCGCCGTTGTGGCCGATGAAGCCGTAGATCTCTCCTGGCGCGATGTGGAGCGACAGATCATCCACAGCTTTCTTTTCGCCGAAGGTCTTGGTCAGGTGTTCAATATAGAGCATAAGGTTCTCCCTCTTTTCTTCTTGCAGCCGTTTCGAATATCTTTGTGATATCGAAATAATATCATGTGATTTCCAACTGTCAAGAGCCATTTTGTAAATGTCAAGCTTGCTTTACTTGTAGGATATCACTGTCGTTCCCATTTGTCAAGTCTGCTTTACATTTTATCTTTGTGATACAGCACGAGCGACACAATACCCATCACCGCCGCATACAGTACGCCGCCAACGGCCCAGATAAACCAGCTATACTGCGGCTGGCCGTTCCCCTTGGGTCCGAAAGTGTAGAACAGGAAGATCGCCGTCACGCTCAGCCAGTAGATGAGCGACACCGTGCTCATTACGCCGCTGCGCGCCTTCTTTTTGCGCGTGTAGTCGCCCTCCTCGAGCAGCTGGTCCATCGCGCCGGTGTACGTTCCGCTCCAGACGAGCACGCCCACGCCGCAGGCGACCAGAAGCAGCAGCGCATCCACCGCCGCCGCGGCGTAAACATCCGCCGGAGCGACGCGCACGAGCAGCGCGGCGACATCGGACGACGCGAGACCGACCCCGAGCATCAGCGGCACGACAGCAAGGATGCACAGCACCACGCCGAGGATCGTACAGCGCGAGGCGGTCGGCTCATAGGCCTTGCGCCGCTCGCGCACCATGCCGCTCACGCCGTACTCGGTCTCAAACGGCTCTTTTTCAAGAAAGTCGAATTCCTTCGTCTTCGCCCCGCACGAGAGGAACATCCCCACCGCAATGGCGACCAGCACCAAAATGACGCTCACGCCGAGACCTGCGGCCAGATCCTCCGAAATACCGCCCAGGCCCGCGTCCGCCATGGCGGAGAGAAAAATGATCACGACCGGCGAGACGATGCACATCGCCACCGCCAGTGCGATCTTCGGCGCGCAGGCCTTGCGCAGCGCAAGGTATCGCGCCGCCTGCTCCATCGTCACTCTCCGCAGCGGCGTTTCGTCCGCCTCGGATTCGACGAACTCCTCTTCTTCGAGTTCGTCCTTCAATAAATAGTCGGTGCTCACGCCAAACAGCCGGCTCATCTGCACCACCTTGTCAAGGTCGGGCACGGACTGCGTGCCCTCCCACTTGGATACCGACTGGCGCGTCACCCCGAGCTGACTTGCCAGCTCCTCCTGCGACCAGCCCGCCTTTTTGCGCAGCGTGATGATTTTATCCGCTAAGATCATATCGTCTTCCTCCTGAATTCTAAGGCGCGGTCCCGCGCCGTCTGGATGGCGTTATCATAGCCTATTTCGCGGTTGCGGGAAAGAAAGCGCACTGTCAAATTTGTCAACCGGCAGTTGCAATCCTTGCTTTTTCAAGGTTTTCCCGCCGTGCGTTCCTATTACCCTATGTATCTTCGTCATAATATCATACCGCGGCGCAGAAAAAAAGAGCGTCCCGTTCGGGACGCTCTTTTTAAAGTTTTTTCACACACTTACACGACGGCGAAGAACTTGACAAGGAACAGAGCGGAGATCACGTAGGTCAGAACGCTGACGTCCTTAGCCTTGCCGGAGAACACCTTGACAAAGGTGTAGGAGATGAGGCCCAGGCCGATGGCGTGGCCGATGGAGCCGGAGATCGGCATACCGATGAGCATGATGGACACCGGCAGCATTTGGTCCATGTCGCTGAAGTCCACATTCTTGAGGCCCTGGAGCATCAGAACGCCGACATAGATCAGCGCGGCGGAGGTCGCAGCGCCGGGGATGACGGCGGCGATGGGGGCGAGGAACATGCAGGCGAGGAACAGGATGCCCGCGGTGAGCGCGGTCAGGCCCGTGCGGCCGCCCGCTTCCACGCCGGAGGCGGACTCGATGAACGTGGTGACGGTGGAGGTACCGGTGCAGGCGCCCGCGACCGTACCGATGGCATCGGACAGCAGGGCTTCCTTCATCTGGGGCATGTTGCCGTCCTGATCGACCATGCCGGCGCGGGAGGCCGTACCGACGAGCGTGCCGATGGTATCGAACATATCGATCATACAGAAGGTGATGACGAGCGTGATGGCGGTGAACCAGCCGATGTTCACAAAGCCCGCAAAGTCAAACTTGAAAAGCGTGGTGGAGACCATGTCGGCGAAAGGCGGGACAAAGCTCGCAGTCGCGAGGCTCGCAAACGGATTGACATGCAGGAAGATGGCGCTGCCCGCCCAGTAGATGACGGACGAGAACAGCATGCCAAGCAGCACTGCCGCCTTCACGCCCTTCTTGGCGAGGACGACCATGACGAAAACGCCGAGGAACGCGGTCACGACGGTCAGGACCATCGCATCGTAGCCCGAGCCCATGTTGCCCTTGATGATGCTGGGCGTCAGCGCGCCGAAGAAGTCACGCATCATGTAGAACGGGCCGCCGTTTTCAGAGTAGATACCGACGTTGGAGCCAAGGCCCACGTTCATCAGCATCAGGCCGATGGCGGGAGCGATGCCGTAGCGCACGCCGAGAGGAATGGCCTCCACGATCTTCTCACGCACCTTTAAGAGCGTGAGGATGAGGAACACGATACCCTCGACAAGGATGATGACGAGCGCCGCCTGGAACGCGGACTCGTACTCGCACTCGTTGATGACCGCGATGTTGGCGACGACCACCGCGAAGAAGCTGTTGAGTCCCATGCCGGGTGCCATGACGAACGGCTTGTTGGCGAAAAACGCCATGCAAATCGTGCCGATCGCCGAGGCGATGCAGGTGGCAAGGAACACACCGTTCCACAGCGGCGTACCCACTGCAAAGTTGGTCAGCAGGTTCGGGTTGAGCGCGATGATGTAGGCCATGGTCATAAACGTGGTAAGACCGGCAAGGATCTCGGTGCGTACCGTAGTACCGTTGGCCTTCAGCTTAAATAGCTTTTCCATGATTTTCTCCCTTTCTTTTTTGTTTTTCCGCCCGCTTCCTAACAAAAAATTAGGAAGCAAAACAGATTTTCAGTCAATATTATAAACATCCCGACAAGAAATTGCAAGTGTTCTGTTTATTTTTACCACACTTTCTCACTCCGCGCCGAGAGTTCCGCCGGTTTCTGTTGTGTTTTTGTTTGCTTTGCGCTATACTATATTTAGTAAAAATTTGCATTTTGGGAGGTGCATGCCGTGAAGCTGATGGTTTTAGACGGCAACTCCATCATCAACCGCGCCTATTACGGTGTCCGTCCGCTCACCACGCGCGACGGGTTTTTCACCCACGCGATCTTCGGCTTTCTGACGATGCTCGGCCGCTTACTCGACGAGGAAAAGCCCGAGGCGCTGTGCGTCGCCTTCGACCGCCGCGAGCCGACGTTCCGCCACCTCGAGTACGAGGGCTACAAGGCCACGCGCCACGCCATGCCCGAAGAGCTCGCCATGCAGATGCCGGTGCTCAAGGACGTGCTCGACGCGATGAACATCCCCCGCTACGAGCTCGCGGGCTTTGAAGCCGACGATCTGATCGGCACGATCTCGCGCAAGTGCGAAAGCGCAGGCTGGGACTGTGTCGTCGCCACGGGAGACAAGGATTCTTTGCAGCTCGTGACCGAGCACACGACCGTCAAGCTCATTTCCACGCGCATGGGCCAGACCACGACGAAGGACATGACGCCCGAGAGCTTTCGTGAGGTCTACGGCTTTGCGCCCATCCACATTGTCGACCTCAAAGCCCTGATGGGCGACGCGAGCGACAATATCCCCGGCGTGCCGGGCGTTGGCGAAAAGACGGCGATGGCGCTCATCCAGAAATACCAGAGCATCGACGAAATTTACCGGCTGCTCCCCGATATCGAGGCCAAGCCGAACGTCATCAAAAAGCTCACCGAGGGCGAGGAGAGCGCACGCCAGAGCTTCCATCTCGCGACCATCGTGACGGACGCACCACTCGAATTTTCTCCGCAGGACAATCTGCGCAAGGCGCCGTCAGACGCGCTCTATCCGCTCTTTATGAAGCTGGAATTTACCAAGCTCATCGAAAAATACGGCCTCAAGCCGTCCGACGGCCTTCCCGAAGTCGAAGCGCCGAAGGACTGCACCGTGACGGCCGAGGTCGTGAGCACGGAGGCGCGCTCGGACGAGCTGCTCGCGCTCTTCCGCAAGGCGGCGCACGTCACGCTCCTCGCGCTGCCCGATCTCTCGGGCGTGATCGTCGAGTGCGGCACGGGGAATGACAGCGTTCTCTCCGCCGAGTTCTATTTCAGCCGCTATGAGGGCGACTGGAACGCGCTGCTGCGCGCCCTGTTCTCGGATGATATCAAGAAAGTCAGCCACAACGTCAAGGACCTCCAGCGCGCGCTGCTCGAAAACGGCCTTCCCATCGAAGGGTTCATTTTTGACACCGCGCTCGCAGGGTACCTGCTCGACGCGACGGCGGGCAAGTACGATATCGCGTCGCTCTTCGCCGCCTACTTCCACCAGACGCTTGCCGAGCCGAAGCACTTAGATCCAGACGCTTTCTCGATGCTCGGCGACACGGCCGAGGCCGAGACGGCGTTCCACGTCTATACCAGCGCCGTCGATGCACTGTATGAGACCTTTGCCCCCGAACTTGAGAAGCGCGAGCTGCACGAGCTCTATTATGAGGTCGAGCTGCCCCTCTGCGCCGTACTCGCGCGCATGGAGCACGCGGGCATGCGCGTGGACGCGAACGCTCTCGCGGCCTTCGGCAGCGAGATGGAAGTGCAGCTCAAGACGCTCGAGCAGCACATCTATGAAGAGGCGGGCGGGCCGTTCAACATCAATTCCCCCAAGCAGCTCGGCGAGGTGCTCTTTGAACGCTTGCAGCTCCCGCACGGCAAAAAGACGAAGACCGGCTGGTCGACGAACGCGGACGTGCTCGAAAAACTGCGGTGGGAGAATCCCATCGTCGAAGAGGTTTTGCAGTACCGCCAGTACGCGAAATTCCGCTCGACCTACTGCGACGGTCTTTTGAAGGTCATCGCGCCTGACGGGCGCATCCACACGAGCTTCCAGATGACCGCCACGGCGACGGGCCGTTTGAGCTCGACCGAGCCGAATTTGCAGAATATCCCCACGCGCACGCAGCTCGGCAGCGAATTCCGCCGCATGTTCGTCCCAGCAAGCGGCTGCGTGCTCGTCGACGCAGACTACAGCCAAATCGAGCTGCGGCTGCTCGCGCACATCGCGGACGACGAGGCGATGAAGCAGGCGTTTCTGACCGGCGAGGACATCCACACCGTCACGGCCGCGCAGGTCTTCGGCGTGCCGACTGATCAGGTCACCAAGCAGATGCGCTCGCACGCGAAGGCCGTGAATTTTGGCATCGTATACGGCATTTCCGCCTTCTCGCTCGCGCAGGACATCGGCGTGCCGGTGTACGAGGCGAAGGAATATATCGAGACGTACTTTGAGCGCTTCCCCGGCATCCGCCGCTATATGGATGAGGTCGTCGCGCAGGCGAAGGAGCGCGGCTATGTCGAAACACTGATGCACCGCCGCCGCGCGCTGCCCGAGCTGGCGGCGAGCAACTTCAATACCCGTTCGTTCGGCGAGCGTGTCGCGCGCAACATGCCCATCCAGGGCACAGCCGCGGACGTCATCAAGCTCGCAATGGTGCGCGTCGACGAGCGGCTGCACAAGGAAAACTTAAAGGCAAAGCTCATTTTGCAGGTGCACGACGAACTCATCGTCGAGTGCCCGGAGGAGGAAAAGGAGACGGTCGCACGGCTCCTCACCGAGGAGATGGAGGGCGCAGTGCACCTCTCCGTTCCCCTGACCGCCGAGGCCCACTGGGGCATAAACTGGCTGGAAGCCAAATGACCGGAGGAAACCAATGGAACAGTTAAAGAAAAAAGTCCGCATCGTGCCGATGACGAACGAATATTTGAATGACGTTGCCGAGCTTGAGCGCACATGCTTCTCGAACCCCTGGTCGCGCAACATGCTCGCAGAGGAGCTTGAAAACGCGTGCTCGGCCTTCTTAGTCGCGCTGGATGCAGAAAACGGCAGCGTCGTCGGCTACGCGGGGCTGCTCGCCGTCGCGGACGAGGGCTGCATCACCAAGATGGCCGTCCGCCCCGACTGCCGCCGCGGCGGTGTGGCGGGGCAGCTTCTCGACGTGTTTATCCGCTTCGCCGAGGGCAGCGGCCTTGCGTTCTTGACGCTTGAGGTACGTGAGAGCAACTATGCCGCCATCGCGCTGTACGGCAGCCGCGGCTTCCGCGGCGAGGGCCGCCGCAAAAACTACTACGACCACCCGAAAGAGGACGCCATCATCATGACGAAGGAATTCGGCGCGGCAGAAGCGGAGGCGCAGCAATGAAAATTCTCGCTTTTGAGTCCTCCTGCGACGAAACCGCCGTCGCGGTCGTCGAGGACGGACGAAAAATTCTCTCCGACGCCATCGCGTCGCAGGCCGACCTGCACGCGCTCTACGGCGGCGTCGTGCCGGAGATCGCGTCGCGCAAGCACATCGAGGCCATCGCCGCGCTGACCGATCAGGCGCTCAAGGAGGCGGGCGTCGAGAAAAAAGACATCGACGCCGTGGCCGCGACCTACGCGCCGGGTCTCATCGGCGCAGTGCTCGTGGGGCTGAACTTTGCCAAGAGCGCGGCCTACGCGCTGAATGTGCCGCTCATCCCTGTGCACCACATCCGCGGCCACATCGCCGCGAATTACTTAGCGTTCCCAGAGCTTGAGCCGCCGTTTCTGGCGCTGTGCATGTCCGGCGGCAACACGCTCATCGTCGACGTGCGCGACTACACGGACTTTGCGCTCCTCGGCGCGACGCGTGACGATGCGGCGGGCGAGTGCTTTGACAAGGCCGCGCGCGTGCTCGGCCTTCCCTACCCCGGCGGCGCGGCGATGGACAAGCTCGCCCACGAGAGCGAGGGCGGCGTCTACGAGCTGCCGCGCGCGAAGATTGACGGGTGCCCTCTCGATATGAGCTTTTCGGGCCTCAAGACCGCCGTCGTAAACCTTGCCCACAACGCCGAGCAGACGGGAAAGCAGCTCGACCGTGCGGCGCTTGCGCGCGACTTCACACAGGCCGTTGTCGACGAGCTCGTCCCGCGCGCGATGCTCGCCATGCAGCAAAGCGGGCGCAAGGTACTCGTCGCCGCAGGCGGTGTCGCCGCGAACTCGTTCATCCGCGCAGAGCTCGAAAAGGAGTGCCGAAAGCACGGCTGCCGGCTCTACATGCCGCCGCTCAAGCTCTGTGGTGACAACGGCGCGATGATCGGCGCGCAAGGGTATTATGAGTATCTCGCCGGCGCGCGAGCGGATTGGGCGCTGAACGCGTATGCGACGAGAGATATTGACGATCCTATCGTCTGAGGGTTTACAGCGCGGCAGCGCTGGTTCTTATTCCCCTGCACCGTGCAGGGGTGCGATCAAGGGGGATATTCTCTTTCCTCGGAAAGAGAATATCCCCCTTTGACCCCCAAGAGAAAGGGATTCGCATTGTAAGCGAGCAGCTCGAAGAGCTGCAATGCTTGCCGATTGCACTGCCCATAGCGCGGCGAAGCCGCGTTGGCCTCTGCTATACGACTTGGCTTGCTCCTACTATCCGCTGCCGCTCTGCCCATCTTATAGAAGTGCGCAGTAATCACCGTCTACCGGAGTGCTAATCAATGCGGCGAGCGTAGCAATGCCGCATTCAGCTGGCAGTCTGCCGCCAAGCAAACGTCACACGCGCCTCACGATAGTAAGGCGCGGTTGCAACATGCAACGAAACGCAGGGGTTCATGGCGAAGCCATGTACACCGCACCCGATTGCGCAGCGCGTGCAGTTCTTCAAGCTGCAAGCCCGCAATGTCGGGGGTCAAGGGGCATGGCCCCTTGCGTTCTCTTGGGGGTCAAAGGGGGCCATTCTCTCACGTGAGAGAATGGCCCCCTTATTCCGTGCAGCGCCCGCGGCGCTGCTCCCCCTTGCAGACTGCAAGGAGTCTATTCCATCTTGCATAATTCCACGATTATGGTAACAAATCGAATTTCTGTTCTGCCACAAATTTTCCAATTCCAGAATTATGTAAATTTCGACACACGCCTATCTGCACAGTATGTTTTCCACTCCGCGGAAATCAAATCAATTTTCTCCTGTCAAATCAGGGGATTTTGAGAAATCCGCTTGTGTGGAAAACTCTGTGGAAACTGTGGATAACTCACCGTAGAATCTCTTTATTGAATTTATTATGTTAATCTGTCAGTTTCGATCAAACATTGCCGCATCGCGGCAGATTCTGTCGGGAACGCGGCTACTTTGACGGCTTTTCGCAACTTCCGTCATGTCTGCTGATTTTTATTTTTGCCGTTCTGCCGAATCACAAGAGCCTTTCTGCACACGCATTTTGCAGAAGCTCTGCAAAATATACTATTTGTATAGAAACTGTAAAGGCCCTGCCAATTTCTCGGCAGGGCCTTTTTTAACACGGTGTTTCCAGTCCGTAACACCCGCTCACGGGGTCTAAAAAGAGCGGCAGGTGCAGCGGGCGGTACGTGAACCAGACGAACGCGAACAGCAGCGTCCACAGAAGTACAAAGCCGATGAGCTGCATCGCGCCCCCGCGCAGCGCGCCATCGGTCAGCAGGCGGTAACTCACAAAGTACAGCAGCGCGTCGGCGAGGAAGAAGATCGTGATGTTCATCCAGTCAGGGAGCTTGCCGAACATTCCCGTCAGCGTGTAGAAAAGCGCCGGAATCGAGACAAGGCCCAGCAAGATGCTCGCCGCCTTGACGGCGAAGAAGTTCCGGAACGCCTCGGAAAACACAATAAACTCCACCACCGTGAACACGAGAAACGGGATAAACAACAGCTTCATGTGCTCCCAGGTCGACTCGTTGACCGCCGAAAACACCGCGATCACGCGATTCCCGCCCGTCCATTCGTACACAAAGTGCAGCAGCGTCCCGAAAAGGCCAGTTGCGATAAAGCCGATAATCTCCCATCGGCGCAGCTCCCGTTTCATGCTCCGTCCTCCCTTTCCGCCCCGGTCAAGCCGGGCAAGCACTATAGTCTACGCGGGAAAGAAGGGCTTTATACAGCAAAAGCCGCCCTAAACGGGCGGCTCTTGCATTTCTTCTCTTATTCGGCAAATCGCGGCACGATGACGCCCGCAGGTGCGTTCTTCGTCAGCTCAAAAGAGTTCCCATCAAGTTTGTGGATCTTCTTTGCCTCATACAGCGCCAGAAATTCATCGAGTGTGCCGATCTCAGGGTAGCCGTGCGCGCCGAAGCGGTAGTGCATCGGCACGAGCACGCGCGGCGCGATCGCGTCCGCGACCTTTTTTGCCGTCTTCGCGTCGATCGTATAGTACCCGCCAACGGGAATCAGCAGCGCATCGCAGCCCTTGACCGCCGCGAGCTGCTTCTCGCTCAGCTCATGGCCAAGGTCGCCGCAGTGCACGAGCGTCATTCCCTCTGCGCGCAGGATATGGATGGCGTTCTCGCCGCGAAGTGAACCTTTCTTGTCATCGTGGAACGTTGAAACCGTCTCGACCGTAAACGGGCTCTCCGATTTGTCGTGCCCCGAGAGCGTCACCGCCTCCAAAAAGGCGTGGTCGCGGTGGCCGTGCGAGCACAGCGCCTCGTCCGCCTCGATGTGCAGCGCAGGATACGTCTCTACATAGTAGGGGTCGAGCACGACGCGCCAGCCCGCGCTCTCGACCGCAAAACAGGAATGGCCCAGCCAGATGATGTTCATGGTGTTTTCCTCCTTAATTCCGCGTCATTCAAGCTCATCGAGCGTCATGGAGAAGCTCTCCATGCAGTTGACCATGAAATAGTCGAGCTCGGGCATGTGCATCTCGCTCAGCGCGCGGCGCGTCTGCTCCGCAGCCTTTTTGAATTCCATGTTGCCCGCCTTGAGCTCTTCGACGCACTTGATGTAGGCCGAGAGCTTGTCCGCCGCTTTGACGAGCTTTTTCGTCGTCTCGTCCTCGATCTTGATGATGGGCTCATAGTCCGCGCGCAGTTCGTCCGGCAGCATGGAGAGCAGCTTGTCGCTTGCCACGGCCTCGACCTTGCGGTAGGCGTCGCGGATCTCGGGGTTATAGTACTTGATGGGCGTCGGCATATCGCCGGTCAGGATCTCTGTTGCGTCGTGGTAGAGCGCGGCGACCGCCACGGCGTTCGCGTCCGTGGGCAGACCGAAGACACGCGTGCGGATGAGCGCGAGCGCGTGCGCCAGCACCGCGACCATGTGGCTGTGCTCCTGAATGTTCTCCTCTTCGGTGTTGCGCATGAGCGCCCAGCGCTTGACACAGCGCATGCGGGAGATATAGGCATAAAAATGGTTGGCCATGCGTTATTCCTCCAACTCGCCGCGAAGACTGCCGCCGTCGACCGCCGTGATCTTCACGTTTTTCACCTGATTGTGCAGGCCTTCCTGCGCGACGGATACCTCCATATAGTTCGGCGCGTGGCCCGCGCTGCCGCCCTTGCGGTCGCGTTCGAAGAGCACGGGAAATATCTTGCCCACGCAGCACGCAAGATACGCTTCGTGCATCGTCTTGGCGACAGCCGAGGCGCGCGCAGCGCGCTCTTCGCGCACGGGCATGTCGATCTGGCGCATCTCCGCAGCCTTCGTGCCTGGGCGGATGGAATAAGGGAAGACGTGCATGTCGGCAAAGCCGACGCGCGCGATGAAGTCAAGCGTCTGCGCGAATTCCTCCTCCGTCTCCTCGGGAAAGCCCGTGATGAGGTCCGTCGTGATGGCAGGGTCGTCAAAATACTGACGCAGCAGGTCGCAGGATTCCATATAGCGCGCCGTATCATATTTGCGGTTCATACGCTTTAAGGTCGCGTCGCAGCCCGACTGCATCGAGAGGTGGAAATGTGGGCAGAGGTAAGGAAGCTTCGACGCCCGCTTGCAGAATTCCTCCGTGATGGTCCGCGGTTCGAGCGAGCCGAGGCGGATGCGCATGTCGCCGCCCTCGCGCGCGATGAGCTCCAAAAGGTCGATGAGTGAGGCCCCGTCCTTGAAGTCCGAGCCGTAGGACGAAATTTCGATGCCCGTGACCACGATCTCACGGTAGCCCTCCTCACGCAGCGCTTTCACCTGCTTTGCAGCTTCGTCCATCGGCAGCGAGCGCACGCGCCCGCGCGCGTAAGGAATGAGGCAGTAGGTGCAGAAGTTCACGCACCCGTCCTCGACCTTGAGCATCGCGCGTGTGCGATTCACCATACCGCCCGCGGGCAGCACCTCAAAATCGCGCCGCTCCCAGACGTCGTCGACATCGACAATAGGCGTTTTGTCCTGTGCCGCGCGCTCCAAAAGGTCGATGAACTTCGCACGGTCATTCGTGCCGGCGATGACGTCGAGTCCGAGCTTTTTGACGTCCTCGGGATGCGTCTGGGCGTAGCAGCCGCAGGCGGCGATGACCGCGCTCGGGTTGCGGCGCTGCGCCTGACGGAGCATCTGGCGCGACTTTTTGTCGCTCACCGCCGTGACCGAGCAGGTGTTGACAACGTAGGCGTCCGCCGTCTCCTCAAAATCCACCAGTGTATGTCCGCGGTGCAAAAGCTCCTGCTCGAGTGCCTGCGTTTCATATTGGTTCACCTTGCACCCGAGGGTGCAGATCGCAACTTTCATGTATGTTTGTATCCTTTTCCGCGATTTGGGCGGTAAAGTCCCGCTTTTTTCTGCCGTTTCCGACGCAAAGTGTCCGCCGCCCTTGCTTTTTTATTTTTATATTGTATAATCATTTGAGCATTCTGACAAGACCAAAGAAAGGATTTTCCCGATATGATCTATCTCGATCACGCGGCCACCACCCCCGTTTCCGAAGAGGTGGCGCACGCCGTTTACGATACGCTGGTTTCTGGCTGGGGCAACCCCAGCTCGCAATACCCCATCGGAAAGCAGGCGCGCGACGCTGTCGCCGCGGCGCGCGAGACGATTGCCGCCGCGCTCGGCTGCAAGAGTGAACAGTTCGTCTTCACCTCCTGCGGGTCGGAGAGCGACAACTGGGCCGTCCGCCTTGCCCTGCACCAGAACCGCCACGCCGGCAAGCACATCATCACGACCGCCGTGGAACACAGCGCGATTCTCGAGACCTGCAAGGCCCTCGAGCAGGAGGGCTGCTCCGTCACGTACTTAAAGCCCGACAAGAACGGCGACATCACCGCCTCTCAGGTCGAAAGTGCACTGCGCGGCGACACCGCGCTCGTCACGATGATGCTCGTCAACAACGAGACGGGCTGCATCTTCCCCGTGGCCGAGGTCGCGCAGCTTCTGAAAGCGAAAAAGTCCCGTGCCCTGCTGCACACCGACGCGGTGCAGGCCTTTTTGAAAATTCCGTTCCGCGCCGACACGCTGGGCGCGGACCTCATCTCCGTCAGCGCGCACAAGCTCGGCGCGCCCAAGGGTATCGGCGGCCTGTATTTGGGCGAGCGCATCCGCGCGCCCAAACCGCTGATCTTTGGCGGCGGGCAGGAGAGCGGCCTGCGCTCCGGCACAGAGGCCACGGGCCAGATCGCAGGCTTTGCCAAGGCGGTCGAGCTGCGCGCCGACCATCTCGATGAAAAGCTCGCCCACATCGCCGCCATCAAGGCCTACGCCGAGGAAAAGCTCCTCGCGCTCGACAGCGTCGTCCGCATCGGCGACGGGACCGCGCCGCACATCCTGTCGATCTCGCTCGTCGGCTACCCGTCGGCGAATGTCGTTACGGAACTTGGCGCACAGGGCATCTGCATCTCGGCAGGCTCCGCCTGCCATCGCGGGCAGCTGAGCCACGTCTACCGCGCGATGGGCCTTGACAAAAAGACAGCCGCGGGCGTGCTGCGTGTCAGCTTCGGCCCCGAGACGACGAAAGAAGAGATCGACGCACTCGTCTCCGCGCTCAAGGCGCACCGCGACACGCGCTTCCCCATGCTGTAATTCCACGATTCGAGGTTTTTATGTTCTCCTATCTTCACCAGCCCAAGGGCTTTTACAAGCATCTTTTTCTGCTGGCGCTGCCGGTCATCGTGCAGAATTTGATCACCACGTCGCTCGGCTTTCTCGATACGTTCATGGTGGGACTTCTCGGCAGCGATCAGATGTCCGCCGTCACGGTGGCGAACGTGCCAGTCTTCATCATCCAGCTCGTCGTCTTCGGCCTGCAAAGCGGCTCAAGCGTGCTCATCAGCCAATACTGGGGCCGCGGCGACCGCGAGAGCATCAACCGCGTCATGGGCATCGGCTTTATGATCGCGGGCGGCGTGAGCGTGCTGTTTGCCGCCATTCTGTGCGCGTTTCCCGCGCAGGTGCTCTACCTCATCACCGACAATCTGACACTCGTGGAGCTGGCCGAGCCGTACCTGCGCATCGTCGGCTTCTCCTACATTTTCAACTCGCTTTCCTCCATCTACATCGGCATGCAGCGCAGCATCGAAAATCCGCGCTTCGGCATGATCGTCTTCGCGATCTCGATGCTCTGCAACACGCTCGGCAACTATGTGCTGATCTTCGGCAAGCTCGGTCTGCCCGTGCTCGGCATCACGGGTGCGGCGGTAGCGACGCTTCTGTCCCGCGTGGTGGAGTTCGTCGTCGCGTTCTCCTACGCGTTCCGCTGCCGCACGATGCCGCTCATGAAGCACGCCATCCTCCGCCCCGGCATGGACATGCTGCGTAAATTCCTGCGCTACAGCGCGCCGGTGCTCATCAACGAGACGCTCTGGGGCACGGGCTTTTCGATGATCACGGTCATCATGGGCCACATGGCAAATAGCAGCGATCTCATCGCCGCCTACACGCTTGCGGGCAATATCGACAAACTGATGACCTCCGGCGTGTTCGGCATCGCGGCGGCGGTATCCGTCATCGTCGGCAAGGAGATCGGCACGGGCAACTTAAAGGGCGTTTACAACATTGGCCGCGCGCTGTGCTTCACGGCGTTCGCGTTCGGCATTGTGCTCGGCCTCGCCGAATACACGATGTTCGTGACGCTGATGCGCCCGTTCGTCATGCCGCTCTTCTCGCTCTCGGCGGTCGCCGAGCGGCTTTGCAGTGTGATGCTCATGTGCTATGCCTGCGCCATCCCGCTGCACAGCTTTTCAACCACGATGGTCGTAGGCGTGCTGCGCGGCGGCGGCGATGTGAATGCCTCGCTCTTTATCGACAATGTTCCCCTCTGGTGCGGCACGCTGCCGATGATGTGTCTGCTCGGCCTTGTGCTCAAGGTGCCGAACGAGGTCTTCTGCCTCTGCCTGATGATCGAATATATCATCAAATCCCCCATCGGCCTTTACCGCCTGCACTCCGGCAAGTGGATCCACGACATCACCCGCATCGATGAATAACAAAAAAGCGGAAGGGCGCTGCCCTTCCGCTTTTCCATTCTCATTGTCAAGTTTTTACCGCGCGCTCCCGCCGCATTTCTCTCAGCACTGGCACGCTGACACACAGCGACGCCGCCACAAAGAACGCGATGCCGACCATGCGGTTCACGCTGATATGCTCGTGGTACACGACGACCGCCAGCGCCGTTGCCAGAATGGGCTTGACGAGATAAACGAACGACGCCTCCGTCGCAGAGGTGTACTCCGTGATCTTCGCCGTGAGCAGAAAGCCGATGGCCGCGCAGCCGATGCCGACATGGCACAAAAGCAGCGTCGTTTTGAGCGTAAAGCCCGTGAAAAACGGAATGCCCGCGAATATCTCCAACCCCAGGCCGCTGTAAAGCGCACCGACCGCCGGAATCTCACCGAGCAGCAGCAGGAAAAGGAGCTCCAGACCGCCGATGAGCATGTTAAACGTCGTGATCACGAGCGCGCCGAGCCGCGGCAGACGCAGCTTGCAGAGCGTACCGTAAGTGGCAAACAGCAGCGTGGCGGTGATGATCTCCAAAAAGCCGCGCAGGCTGATCTCAAGGTGCGCGGGATTGAGGATGAAGAGAATGCCGACAAGTTCCACGCCGATGGCCAGCAGATGGTTCTTTTTCAGCGGCTCATGCAGGATGAAGTGCGCCAGCGCCACCGCGAACACAGGATTGCCCGAGTAGATAATCGATGTAGCTGAGGCGTCCATGTGCAGCACCGCCATCTGCAAAAGCGACATGTGCAGCGTCACCGTCAGAAAACCGAGCAGTGTGAAATAGCCCCAATCCGCCTTTGTAAGCTGGATATCCCGCTTTTTGAGGTCGTTCAGTGCAAAGGGCATCAGCGCAGCCGCGCCGAGCAGCACACGCTCGACTGTCACCTGCATGGGTGCAAACGCGCCGCCGAGCGCCTTGAGCGCGACCTCCGTCGTGGAATAGAGCATCGCGGCAAGCAGGATATAGAGATATCCCCGTTTCCGATCAGTCGTCATCTTCTTCCTCCTGTGCCTCGCCTTTGGCGAAGCAGCATCATTGTATGCCCCGCTGTGTTAAAATGCAATCCCAATCCGCTTTATTCGAACGAAAAATGCCGCCCCGAATCGGGGCGGCATTTTGATTGCGGAACAGAAAATTACTTGGCAGTCTGCGCGGCCTTCTTGCTCTCCCACTTGGTCACGCAGCAGGCGCAGGAGATATCGCCCGTGATGTTCAGGCAGGTACGCCCCATGTCGAAAAGACGGTCGATGCCGTAGATGATCATGATCATATCGACGGGGATGTTCATCGCCTCGAGCACCATAGCGAGCATGATCATGCCCGCGCCCGGCGTACCGGCAGTGCCGATGGAGGCGAGCGTCGCGGTGACGACGATCGTGACCATCTGGCCAAGGGTCAGCGTCATGCCGCAGCAGGTGGCAAGAAAGATGGTGGCGACGCACTGATAGATGGCGGTGCCGTCCATGTTGATCGTCGCGCCGAGGGGGATAACAAAGGAGGAAACGTCGCCCTCCGCGCCCAGCTCATCCGCGCACTCCTTGCTCAGGGGGATCGTGGCGGCAGAGGAGGTGGAGGTAAAGGCGAAAATCATCGCGGGGGATGCCTTCTCGAAGAAGGTGAAGGGGCTGATGCCCGCAAACGCCTTGGCAGAGAAAGAGTAGCAGAGGACTGCATGGACGATGTAGCCGAGGTACGCGCAGCCGAGCACCACGGCAAGAGAGCCGAGGATCTCAGGGCCCTGCGTGGCGACGACCCACGCCATCATCGTAAACACACCGATGGGGCTGAGGGCAATGATGAACGCCATCACACGCTCGATGACCGCATAGAGCGTGGAGACCAGGTCCTTGGCAAGCTTGCCCTTTTCGCCCGCGGCAAGGATGCCGCCGCCGAACATCAGGGCGATCACGATGACCTGCAGCATGTTTGCGTCGGTGAAGGACTTCCACATGTTGCTCGGGAAGATGGCGACCAGGGTATCCATGAAGTTGGCGCTGGTGGCCTTATCCCAGACCGCGCCGTCCTCCAGCGCGAGCGTGGGGAACCAGCCTGCATTGTTGAAGAGGTTGGCAAACACCAGGCCGATGACGCAGGCGCAGGCCGTGGTGACAAGGAAGTAGGCGACCGTCTTCCAGCCGACGGAGCCGACCTTCTTCATATCGCCCATGGAGATGATGCCGTCGATCATCGACAGCAGCACGACGGGGACGACGATGAACTTGAGGAGGTTAACGAAGATGGTGCCGAAGGGCTTTAAGTAGTTGGTCGTGAACTCGGGTATTCCCAGCTTATAAAAGGCATAGCCGGCCAGAATACCGAGCAGCAGCGCAATTCCGATCTGCTTCGGCAAGCTTAGTTTTTTCTTTTCCATGCTCCACACACACTTTCTAAATGAAAATCCCCTATTTATAGGCATTATCAATAGGGGTCGTGCTTATTGTACTGCACTTTATTTCATTTGACAAGGGCTTTTGCAGGAAAAATTTCGTTTTGCTGCCCGCATTTTTGCACAAAAATGATGGATATCTTTCATGTAAATTGGTCAAAATTCCGGCTTGCAATCTTGCCTGCTTTCGGGTATTCTTGGTCAGACGACAACAAACGAACAGGAGGAACGACCCATGATGCTCTGCACCGCGCCGAAAAAGAAAAATTCTTCCGTTGGTATTGCTGTTTCTGTTTTTATTGATATTGTTTCTTTTGACCGGTAAGTTTTCTTACCGGTCTTATTTTTTGCCCACACGGGGCCCAACCATGTTTATTCAAATGAGAATAAAAATAAGAAGAAAGTAAAGAGGGAAAATCACATGAAGAAAGATCTCGGACACGAAGCCATCTACGACGCCCGCCAGCTGGGTACCCCAAGGATGCTGGTGCTGGGCCTGCAGCACATGTTCGCCATGTTCGGCGCGACGGTGCTCGTCCCCATTCTGGTCCAGGGCTACGGCCTGCCGCTCTCCATCCAGACGACGCTGCTGTTCGCGGGCTTAGGCACGCTGCTGTTCCACGTGTGCACCAAGTTCAAGGTCCCCGCGTTCCTCGGCTCCTCGTTCGCCTACCTCGGCGGCTTCTCCACGGTCGCGACGATGCCCGCCTATGAGGGCATGGACCCCGAGCTCAAGCTCGCCTACGCGCTCGGCGGCATCGTGATCGCGGGTCTTCTCTACCTCGTGCTGGCGCTGCTCTTCAAGCTCCTCGGCGCGAAGAAGGTCATGCGTTACTTCCCGCCCATTGTCACCGGCCCGATGATCATCATGATCGGCCTGAACCTCTCCGGCTCCGCCATCAATAACGCCTCCACCTGCTGGTGGCTCGCCCTCGTCGCTATGGCCATCATCGTGGTCGCCAACATCTGGGGCAAGGGCATGGTCAAGATCATCCCCATCCTGCTCGGCGTCGTCGGCTCCTACATCGTCGCGGTCATCGCCGGTCAGGTCGACTTCTCCGGTGTGAGTGAAGCAAGCTTCCTTGGTTTCCAGCAGTTCGTCATCGCCAAATTCGACGTCTCCGCCATCCTGGTCATGGCCCCTATCGCCATCGCGGCTATGATGGAGCACATCGGTGATATCTCCGCCATCTCCTCCACCACCGGCAAGAACTTCATCGAAGACCCGGGCCTGCACCGCACGCTCGTCGGCGACGGTCTCGCCACCGCGTTCGCCGGCTTCTTCGGCGGCCCTGCCAACACCACCTACGGTGAGAACACCGGCGTGCTCGCCCTCTCCAAGGTCTACGACCCCCGCGTTGTCCGCCTCGCGGCCATCTACGCCATCATCCTGAGCTTCTCCCCCAAGTTTGACGCGCTCGTCAACTCCATCCCCGCGGCCATCGTCGGCGGCGTCAGCTTCATCCTCTACGGTATGATCTCCGCGGTCGGTGTGCGCAACATCGTGGAAAACCAGGTCGACCTCACCAAGTCCCGCAACCTGATCATCGCAGCGGTCATGTTCGTCAGCGGCCTCGGCTTCAGCTCGGTCGGCGGCATCACCTTCACTGTCGGCGGCGCGGCCGTCACCCTCTCCGGCCTCGCCATCGCGGCCCTGTGCGGTGTCATCCTGAACGCCATCCTCCCCGGCAACGACTACGAGTTCGGCGTCAGCGTCACGGGCGACAAGTCTGCCGACCTCGGCAGCTACTAAGAAGCAAATTTCAAAATCAAATCAAAAAGGAAGCGGCACGCGCCGCTTCCTTTTTTCGCTTCTTCGTGCTATACTCTATCCAAATCCTTTGCAGGAGGCATCATTCATGGAAAGCATCAAGCCCGGGCGCTACCGCCACTTCAAGGGCAAAGAATATGAGGTCCTCGGTGTCGCACGTCATTCAGAGACGGAGGAGGAGCTCGTCGTCTATCGCGCGCTGTACGGCGACTTTGGCCTCTGGGTGCGGCCCGTGAGCATGTGGAACGAGACTGTCGAGCGCGACGGCAAGACGTTCCGCCGCTTCACCTATATCGGCGAATGACGGGCTATACGCTGATTCGCGCCAAGCGCCGTACGATGTCCCTGCAATTGGACCGCGACGGAAATGCCGTCGTCCGCGCCCCCTACGGCGTCAAAAAAGAGTTCATCGACCGCTTTGTCGCCGAGCACGAGGACTGGCTTACCCGCGCCCGCGAAAAGCAGCAGGCGCGCCGCCTTGCCCATCCCGAGCCGACGGGCGAGGAGCGCAAAGCGCTCATCGCGCGTGCGAAGGAATACCTCCCGATGCGCGTCGATTACTGGAGCGGCATCATGGGCCTCACGCCGACGGGCCTCAAGATCACGTCCGCGCGCACGCGCTTTGGCTCGTGCAGTGGGAAAAACAGCCTTTGCTTTTCCTGGCGGCTGATGCAGTATCCGCGCGAAGCCATCGACTATGTCGTCGTCCACGAGCTCGCGCACATCCGCCACCACGACCACTCCCCCGCGTTCTACGCGCTCATCGAGCGCTACATGCCCGACTGGCGCGAGCGGATGAAGCTGCTGAAAGAATAAAAAGAGACGCTCTGCAGGCGTCTCTTTTCATCATAATATGGTAGTCCGACCTTCTCTTACTTGTTGAGCTTCAGCCGGAAGTCCTCGCCTTCGGCGGCATACTCCACTTTATAACCCTGCTTTTCGGCAAAGCGGGCGAAGAGCCGGCACGCGCCTTGAACTCCTTGCTCGCAACGCTCATGATGAACGCGCCGAGCACGAGGCCAATGATCTCAGGGCGGACATACTGCACCTTTGCCGCGCTGTGCAGGCCCACCGCGCCGGAAATATCGCGCAGAAAGCACGCGATGCAGAAGCCCATGTTCGTAGGGTTGCCGAGCGCCGTTAAGATGAGCGCCGCAAGGCCCACTGCGGCGCCCGCAATAATGACGCCCAGATGTACTTTTTTCATTTTCGCCAATTCTCTTTTTTGATCGTTGACAAAATCAACACTTTTTGTCGAAAACCAGTATATCGGTTTATTTTTTGAAAAACAAACGGCATTCATAGATGAAAGAGGGGGAACCATCGTTTTTTCGATGGTTCCCCCTCTTTTCTTCAAATCACCAGCTCGTAAAAGCCGTCGACCTCCAATCCCTCCGCCTCGGTCAGCGCGGCGAGCGCGGCGCGGTCCTGGACCTCCGCGCGCCACGACATACCGCAGTCCGCCGTCAGCTCACGCGGGACGGGGATGAGCCGCCCGGGCAGGCCCTTCGCCCGGCAGAGCTTTTCCATCGCGATGGCCGCGGCCGTCGTGTGGAAGGTGATGAGGAGCCATAGCTTTTTCTCTCTCATGTTGCGATCTCGCGGAGCGCGGTGACCGCGGCGTCCACTTCCTCTTCCGTATTGTACCAGCCGAAGCTGAAGCGCACCGCGCCCTGCTCCTCAGTTCCGAGCGCCTCGTGCAGGCGCGGCGCGCAGTGCGCGCCCGGGCGGGTCGCGATGCCGTAATCCTCGGACAGGATATCCGATACCTCGCCCGAGTCCATGTCGCCGATGTTGAGTGCAGCGACCGCCGTGCGCTCATGGTCAAAATCGCCGTAGAGCGCCACACCCGGAATTTTCTTAACGCCCGCGACAAATCGGCGCAGCAGCGCCATTTCATGCGCGTGGATGGCCTCAACGCCGGTCTCCTGCAAAAAGTCGAGCGCGGCGTTCAGCCCCGCGATACCGTGGCCGTTGAGCGTGCCCGCCTCTAGCCGCGTCGGCATCTGCTCGGGCTGCTCGTGGAGATAGGTCTGCACGCCCGTGCCGCCGACCTTCCAGGGGTTGATGTCCACACCCTCGCGCACGCACAGTCCGCCCGTGCCCTGCGGGCCCATCAGCGATTTGTGCCCCGTGAAGCACAGCACGTCGATGTGCATCTGCTCCATGTCGATGGGCAGCACGCCCGCGCTCTGCGAAGCGTCCACAATAAACAAAAGGTCGTGTTCGTGCGCAAATGCGCCGATGCACGCCAGATCCAGCGTGTTGCCCGTCAGGTTCGAGGCATGCGTGCAGACGACGGCGCGGGTATCGGGACGCAGCAGCCGTTCAAAATCGGCGTAGTCGATGTTCCCCTGCCGGTCTGCGGGAACAAAGCTCAACTTGACATTGTTTTCCCGTTCCAGCCGGTAAAGCGGTCGCAGGACAGAGTTGTGCTCAAGGTCGGTCGAGATCACATGCTCGCCCGCGTGGATGCAGCCATGGATGGCGATGTTCAGCGCCTCGGTCGAGTTACAGGTGAACGCCACGTGGTCAGGCCGCTTGCAGCCAAAGAGCGCGGCGAGCTTGCAGCGCGTGTCGTAGATCACGCGCGAGGCGGCAAGCGCCTCCTCGTGCGTGCCGCGCGCGCTGTTGCCAAAGCTCCCCATCGCCGCGACCACCGCGTCGATGACCTGCGGCGGCTTTCGCAGCGTGGTCGCCGCGTTGTCAAGATAGATCATCTTACGGACGGACGACGCGGTCCGCGCCGCTCATCTTTTCGACGATGACGTACATGTTCGTCACCTCGCCGACGGCGAGCTTTTCCTTGAGGTCGTAGAAGTTGAGGCACGTGCCGCAGCTCATGATCTCCACGCCGCGCGCGGCCATGCCCTTGAGGTCTTCGAGAGACTCCGAGCCCTCGCACGTCAGCTTCACGCCGCCGTTGTAGCAGAGGATGGTGTCGGGCAGGGTCTCCTGCTGGCTCAGGGCGAAGACGAACGCCTTCATCAGCGCGCCGCCGAGCTCGTCATTGCCGCTGCCCATCTTGTCAGACGACAGCACCACGACCGTCTTCGGCTTGCCGCAGGTGTAGCACTCGCCGCTCTGCTCCTCCACCTTGGCGTTTTCCCCCACGGTGATGGTCACGCGGTACTCGTTTTCGCCAAGCTTTTCGGTTTTGGACGTGCAGCCCTTGCTTGCGGCCAGCTTGCCGAGGTTCTGCACCGCAGTCTCGTTGTCGACCAGCGTTTCGACCGTTCCGGCGCCGCCGAGCTCCTGCATCGCCTTCTGCGTCTTCACAACAGGGATGGGGCAGGCGTCGCCCATGGCATTGACTTTGATCGTCATTTCTATCGCTCCTTATCACAGGGTTTGCACCCGTTATTTCTTTCTAACTATAACAGATTCCGCGCGAAGTGACACAACTTTTTTCTCCCGCCGCGAATTTTTTCATGGTTTTTCCCGTTTTACCGTGCTGTTATCATTGATTTTTTCAATGGCAGTCTCCGCCTTGCGCCGTTTGCAGCAAATTGATAAAATGGAAAAAGTTTGTATCTTTCTGCGCATTCCGCGCTCTAACAGGCAGAAAGAAGCGGAAAGGAGGCCCTGCATGGACGAATTTGACGAGATCTGCCGGCGCTGCACACCCGTTGTCTACCGCTTCCTGCTCTCGCTCTGCAAGGACGCTTCCCTCGCCGACGAGCTAACGGCGGAGACGTTCTATCAGGCGTATCTGCACATCGACACATTTCGCGGCAACTGCCGCGTCGAATCGTGGCTCTGCCAGATCGCCAAAAATGCCCTCACAAAAGAGCTCCGCCGCCAAAGGCGCGCCGTCCCCTTCGAGGAAACGCACGAGCTCGCCGCGCCGGACGACATTTTTGAGCTGCTGGCCGACAAAGAACAGGCCATGCGCATCCACGCCTCCCTGCACCGGCTCAAAGAGCCGTACCGCGAGGTCTTCACGCTGCGCGTGCTCGGCGAGCTGCACTTTCGCGACATTGCCGCCCTGTTCGGCAAATCCGAGTCCTGGGCAAAGGTCACATTTTACCGCGCCAAGGACAAGCTGATCGAAGATATGGAGGAACACCATGAACATTGACTGCCGTGTCATCGGCGACCTGCTACCGCTCTACGCCGACGAAAGCTGCTCGGACGCGAGCCGCGCTCTCGTGGACGATCATCTCAAAACCTGCCCCCGCTGCCGCGAAACGCTCGCGCGGATGAAAAGCGAGCAGTTTCTCCCCGCCGCGCAGGCCATCGACCCGCCCGCCGTCGCCGACTACGCGCAAAAGGTCAAGCACCGTCGCCAGAAACGCGGCACACTCCTGACTGTCGGCGTCATCGTCCTGATCGTATTGCTCTCGCTCGCCGCCGCTGCGTGGATGAATCTTGTCCGCGCACAGCACCCCTACATCCCCGTGGTTGAGGAGAGCGTCTGCAACCTTGCCGCCGGAGAGGTACAAACCTTTGCCGACAGCTGCGACGGCCGCCGTCTTTTTACGAACAGCACGCGCATCGCCGTCACCTTCCGCGCGGATACGCCGCAGAACGGCACGATCACGCTCTGGAACATCACCGATGTCACAGATCCCTACCCGGCCATGTTCTACGAGGTCGACGGACGCACCGCGCGCTGCGAATTCACGAATCTTTCCTCCGCCGAGCGCTACTTTGTCCTCTGCGACGGTCTTTCCGGCGACGTGACTCTCTCCGACGGACGCCCGACGGACCTTTGGGAGAGCTTTCTCGATCTGCTCCACACCCTCTTCCCGCGCTGACGGCGAAAACACGGCGGAGTTGACAAAGGCGTTTCGCATCTCTACAATAAAAGCAGTTTTTCAAGGAGGAGGTGCGCGCCATGAACGACAAGCTGCGTCTCACGCAGATGACAAAGGCGGCGGGTTGAGCCGCCAAGCTGGGGCCGGGTGCCCTGACAGAAATTCTTGCTGACTTGCCGAATGTGTCGAATCCCGCACTTTTAGTCGGCTACGACAGCAGCGACGACGCCGCCGTGTACCGCGTCTCCGATGAGGTCGCCGTCATCGAGACGGTCGACTTCTTCACCCCCATTGTGGACGACCCGTACCTCTTCGGTCAGATCGCCGCGGCGAACGCGCTGAGCGACGTGTACGCCATGGGCGGCGAGCCGAAAGTTGCGATGAACCTCCTGTGTGTGCCGAACTGTCTGCCGAAAGAGGATATCCGCGCCATTCTGGAGGGCGGGCATGCCAAAGCCGTCGAGGCCGGATGCGTCATCGCGGGCGGCCACACCATTCAGGATAACGAACCAAAGTACGGCCTGTGCGTCACGGGATTCGTCCATCCCGACCGCATCCTCAAAAATGTCGGCGCGCAGCCGGGCGATGTGCTGGTGCTCACCAAGCCGCTCGGCAGCGGCGTGCTCACGACCGCCATCAAAGCAGACCTCATCTCCCCCGCCGCCCGCGACGCGGTTTATGCCCACATGGCGACGCTCAACAAAAAGGCGGGCAATGCCGTGCGAAGCGCCAAAAATGTCCACGCCTGCACCGACGTGACAGGCTTCGGCCTGCTCGGTCACAGCTATGAGATGGCGAGCGGCAGCGGCATTACCATCCGCCTGCACGGCGCAACGCTCCCCCTGATGGACGAGGCGCGCGATATGGCTGAGATGGGCATCATCCCCGCGGGCGCTTACCGCAACACGGACTATGTGAAGCCGCATCTCACGGTGCTGCCCACGGCGCAGCAGGTCTTCCTCGACCTCGCCGCCGACCCGCAGACCTCGGGCGGCCTTCTCGTCGCGCTCCCGCGCGAGGACGCAGAGCCGCTTCTTCGCGAGCTCCAGACCTTCGCCCCCTGGAGCGCCATCGTCGGCGAAGTGAGCGAGCTGCGCGCCACCGCGCTGGAATTCGACTGATCCAAACGGAACGCAAGCAAAAAAGGAGCTGAATGCCAAGGCATTCAGCTCCTTTTTTATATTCGCACCTCATTTCGCGTCCGCAGACGCAAAACATTTTCTAATCCGTATTTACTGACGACATGTGCGTCAGTAAATACACTTTGCACGGAGTGAGTGTCGAGCCAAGGGCGAGGCACAGAACGCAGTGAATCTTTTACACAAACAAGTGACTTATGTCACTTGTTTGTGTAAGTCACATGTAGTAGCTCATGGCACCGCTCTTCCCCGTATTCCGCCATCATCTGGACGACCACGGGGTTTCGCTCCGCGCGCTTGAACATTGCCGCGTTGTCGGAAAGGTGCAGGCCGTCGCCGCGCTTTTCCTTGCTCTTCTTGAGGCCGTAGGGCTGGCCCGCACCGCCGACGCAGCCGCCCTGGCAGGTCATCACCTCGATAAGGTGATAGAACTTCTTGCCCTCGTCGATTTCCTTTAAGAGCTTTTTTGCGTTGGCAAGGCCGTTGACGACCGCGAGCTTGAGCTCGGTGTCGCCGATCGTCACGCTCGCCTCCTTGATCGGCGCGTCACCGCGCAGGCCGAGGATGCTGATCTCGCGCAGGGTGTTTTTGCTCTTATCCGGCAGGCAGTGGCGCACGACCGCTTCAGCCACACCGCCGCTCGTGCCGTAGATGACCGCCGCACCGGAGCCGAGGCCGAACGGCAGGTCGGGGGACTCAAGCTCCAGCTCGCCGAGCTGGATGCCCGTCTCCTGCATCATGTCGATCACCTCGCGCGTGGTGAGCACAAGGTCGACGTCGGGTCGACCGTCGTGGATGAACTCGGGGCGCGCGGCCTCCATCTTCTTCGCCGTGCAGGGCATGATGGCGATGTGATAGGTCGTGCGGCCGTCGGCGGCGTCCTTCGCGGCATACTTGTCGCGGAAGATCGCGCCGACCATCTCCATCGGCGACTTGCAGGTCGAAATGTTCTTCAAATACTTGGGGTTCTCGTTTTCGAGATACTTCACCCACGCCGGGCAGCAGGAGGTGAACATCGGGAACGGACCGCCGTTTTTCAGGCGCTCGAGGAATTCTTCGGATTCGGCGATCGTCGTAAAATCCGCGCCGAACGTCGTGTCGTACACCTCGTCCACACCCATGAGCTTGAGCGCCGTGACGAGCTTGTCGAGCACGTTTTCGCCCGCGGGAAAGCCGAACGCCTCGCCCACGGCCACGCGCACGGCGGGCGCGATCTGGATGACAACGCGCTTGCTGGGGTCGTGGATGGCGCGCCACGCCTCGCCGATCTGGTTTTTCACCGTGATGGCGCCGGTAGTGCACACCGCCGCGCACTGGCCGCAGCTCACGCACTTCGTCTCGGCGAGCTTGCGGTCAAAGGCGGGCATGACCTGCAAATTGCTGCCGCGATAGGCAAAGTTCAAAATGCCCATACCCTGCATCTCCTCGCACACGCGCACACAGTCGCCGCAGAGGATGCACTTGTTCGGGTCGCGCAGCACCGCGGGCGACGAGCTGTCGATCTCGTAGTGCTCGCGCGTATCGGGGAAGCGAATTCTGCGCACACCGAACTGCTGGGCTAGCTCCTGTAAGCGGCAGTGGCCGCTCTTTTCGCAGGTGGTGCAGTTGCAGTTGTGCGAGGCAAGCAGCAGCTCCAGAATGACGCGCCGGTGCTTGAGAAGCCGCGCGCTGTTCGTGCTGATGCGCATGCCGTCGCGCGGCTCCATCGAGCAGCTCGCGTCGATCTTGCCGGTCTTTTCATCCTCCACCACGCACATGCGGCACGCGCCGTAAACGGAGAGGTCGGAGTAATAGCAGAACGTCGGCATTTCAATACCGGCCTTACGGATGACGGAGAGCACGTTCTTTTCCCCATCGAAGTTGACGCGCTGACCGTCAACGATCATCATACCTTTTGCCATGTCTCAGTCCTCCTCTTCAATGGCGTCGATCGCGCCGAACGGACACGCGCCCCAGCATGCGCCGCAGTGGATGCACTTATCGTTGTCGATCGTATGCGGCATGCGGATCTCACCGGAGATGGCCTCCATCGGGCAGTTGCGCTTGCACTTGCCGCAGCCCTTGCACAGCTCGGGCTTGATGACAAGGCGGCGCTTGCGGCCGTTGCAGATCGGGCAGTGGTGGTCGACCACATGGCGCAGATAGTCCTGGCGGAAGTGGCGCAGCGTGCTCTGTACGGGCTTGCACGCGCTCTGGCCGAGGCCGCACAGCGCCGTTTCCGAAATGGTCTTGGAGAGCTCCTGCAAAAGGTCAAGGTCCTCAAGGCTTCCTTCGTTTGCGATGATGCGGTCCAAAATCTCCAGCATGCGCTTCGTACCCTCACGGCAGGGAACGCATTTGCCGCAGCTTTCGTTCTGCGTAAAGCGCATGAAAAAGCGCGCGGTCTCGACCATGCAGGTGTCCTCATCCATGACGACGAGGCCGCCCGAGCCGATCATGGCGCCGATGCTCTTGAGCGAGTCGAAGTCGAGCGGCAGGTCAAGATGCTCGTCGCTCGCCGTGGTCGCACCGCCGGAGGGGCCGCCGATCTGCACGGCCTTGAACTTTTTGCCGTTCGGGATGCCGCCGCCGATGTCGAAAACGACCTCGCGGATGGTCGTGCCCATCGGCACCTCGATAAGGCCCGTGTTGACCACGTTGCCTGTCAGGGCGAAGGCCTTCGTGCCGGGGCTCTTCTCCGTGCCGATGCTATGGTACCACTCCACGCCGTTTTTGATGATGAGCGGGACGTTGGCAAACGTCTCCACGTTGTTGAGCACCGTGGGCTCTGCCCACAGGCCATGCTCGATGGTGCGCGGAGGTTTGACGCGCGGCATGCCGCGGTTACCCTCGATCGACGCGGTCAGGGCGCTGCCCTCACCGCAGACGAACGCGCCCGCACCCTTGTTGACGTGGATGCGGAAATTGAAATCGCTGCCAAGGATGTTCGTTCCGAGAAGGCCCATCTCCTCGGCGCGAGCGATGGCCGTTTTCAGGCGGTTCACTGCCAGTGGATACTCCGCGCGCACGTAGATATAGCCCTCGTCGCTGCCGACGGCGAGACCCGCGATCATCATGCCCTCGAGCACGCTGTGGGGGTTGCCCTCCATCACGCTGCGGTCCATGAACGCGCCGGGGTCGCCCTCGTCGCCGTTGCAGACGATGTATTTTTTCGCGCTCTTCTGTTTGCGCGCGCCATCCCACTTGCGTCCGGCGGGGAATCCGCCGCCGCCGCGGCCGCGCAGGCCGGAATCGAGAATATTGCGGCAGATCTGCTCGTCCGTCATCTCGAACAGCGCCTTTTCAAACGCGCTGTAGCCGCCCTTGGCGATATACTCCTCGATGTCCTCGGCGTCCGACGTGCCGCAGTTTTCCAGCACCACACGGTGCTGCTTTTTATAGAACGGGATATCCTCCTGCTTCGGGTACGCCGTGCCGTCGAGATGGTAGACCAGACGGTCGATGACCTCGCCGCCGAGTACGGTCTTCTCTAAGATCTCGTGGCAGTCCTCGGGCTTGACGTGAATGTACATCACACCCATCGGCTCGATGTGCACGAGCGGGCCCATCTCGCAAAAGCCGTGGCAACCGCTCATTTTGACGTGCAGGCTCTTTTCCTCGTCCGAGTCGTGCTTCAAGCCGACGTAGACCTTCAGCCCGCGCGCCTCGCACTCGGATCTGAAATTGTCGTAAATTTTCATTGCGCCGCCGGCGATGCAGCCCGTGCCCGCGCAGATGAGGATGGACGGCACCTCGCGGCTCTGCGCGAGGTCGTGCTCCGCTCTTGTGCGCAGGACGCGGAATTCTTCTCTTGTCAGCTTGCTCACGCTCGCACCTCCTCTTTGCGGATGGACTCAAGCAGCTCGATGGCGCGCTCGGGGTCCATCTTGGCATGCACCTCACCGTCCACGGTCATGACCGGCGCCAAACCGCAGGCACCGAGACACGCGACCGTTTCGAGCGTGAAGAGGCCGTCGTCCGAGGTCTTTTTCTTTCCGTGCAGACCCAGATACTCATAGATCGCATCGTAAATCGGCCCGGACTTCCGCACGTGGCACGCCGTGCCCGCGCAGACCTTGACAATGTGCTTCCCCTTGGCTTCGAGCGAGAAGTTCTCGTAGAACGTCGCCACACTGTACACCTTCGACACGCTTAATCCGAGCGTGTCAGCGATAAGCGTCAGGTTTGCTTCGCTTAAATAGTTGTACTCCGCCTGAACATCCTGCAAAATCGCGATGAGATTCGATGGGTCATTCTCATGCGAGGCAAGAATGCTCAGGATCTTTTCTGTGTCAGGTTTCATGGTTGCCCTCCTATCTAATCCTGACGGCGATTATACCGTATCTTTTAAGGCATTTTCAACAAATTGCTTCAAAATCATCGATTGATTATCTATATAAGCTTCATAAATTTATGCCCATCAATAAATCTGGAATGACCCATATCTCTATGTAGTTTATAAAAAATGACTTCTGTTCAGGTTTTCCCTGAACGGAAGTCATTTTTCTCACTTAATTGAACGATACTTATTGCGCGCCGTGCGGCATGCGTTCTTTGACCGCCTTACCGGTCGGCGTTGCGGCCAGACCGCCGAGCGCCGTCTCGCGGAACTCGACCGGCATGCGCCGTCCGACCTCGCCCATCGCGTCGATGACCTCGTCGACGGGGATGCGGCTCTCGATGCCCGCGAGCGCCATATCCGCCGCGGAGATCGCGTTCACCGCGCCGATGACGTTGCGCTTGACGCACGGGACCTCGACAAGGCCCGCGACGGGGTCGCACACAAGGCCCATCAGATTTTTGAGCGCCATCGCCACGGCGTGGCCGAGCTGCTCGTTCGTGCCGCCGCGCAGCGACACGAGCGCGCCCGCCGCCATGGCCGACGCCGTACCGATCTCGGCCTGGCAGCCGCCCGCCGCGCCGGAGATGCTCGCGCGGTACGCGATCACCGCGCCGATGCCCGAGGCGACATACAGCGCCTCAAGCAGCTCGTGCTGCGTGTAATGCTCGCGCTCGCACAGCGGCAGCAGCACCGCCGGCACCACGCCGCACGAGCCCGCCGTCGGCGATGCCACAATGCGGCGCATGCAGGCGTTCGACTCCGCCATGGAGATAGCCTGCACGATGACCTCGTCCATGAATTCACCGCCGATGCTCTCTCCGCGGCGCGCGTACAGGCGCATCTTGAGCCCGTCGCCGCCGACCAGACCACTCACGCTGCGCTGCGTGCCGGTATAGGAGTCCGCCGCATCCTGAATGGCCTGCCAGGTCGACAGCATCTTCGCCATCGAGGCCTGACGGCTCACCTGGCGCTCCTCCATATCATACTGCAAAACGATCTCCCAGAACGGGATATTCTCCCGCGCCGAGCGTTCAAAGATTTCCTTCATCGAATCCAGCGCCATCTTCATCGTCCTCCTTATCGTAATAGGTCACGCTCAGGATGCCCGGCAGCTCCGAGAGAAATTCCACCTGCCGGGGCTTGATGTGCTGATCCGTTTCAATGACCATCAGCGCGTCACCGCCGCGGCGGTGACGGTTCACGCTCATGTTCGCCACGTTGATGTGCACCTGACTTAAAATCGACGTGATTGCCGCGACCGAGCCGGACTCGTCCTGATTGCGGACGATCAGCGTGTTGAAGTCGCCCGTAAAGTTTACGTCGATGCCGTCGATCTTGTTGACGACGATCGCGCCGCCGCCGATGGACGCCGCCTGAAGCGTCAGCTTTTTACCGCTTTTGCCCGTCAACTCCAAAAGCGCGGTGTTGGGGTGCGCGTCGCGCAGCTCCACCGTGCGGAACGAATACGCCATACCCGCGCGGTTCGCCTCTTCATAGGCGTTCGGGATGCGCAGGTCGTCCGGCTTCATGCCGAGAAGTCCCGCCAAAAGCGCGCGGTCCGTGCCGTGGCCGAAGCCCGTTTCAGCAAACGAGCCGTACAGGCCGATGTCCGCGCGCGCCACCTCTTCGCCGAGCAGCGTTCTTCCCATATTGCCGATGCGCGCCGCGCCCGCCGTGTGAGACGAGGACGGACCGACCATCACCGGCCCCATCATATCGAAAATATTGATCATGGAAACCTTGTCCTTTCTGACCATCATTTGGGAAAAGCATATCATATCCGCCGCCAAAAAGCGAGTAAAATTCCGCTCTGCGCATTGCGACTATTGAATAATATCCTTTACCTTGATTCATTTTCGATATTCATTGAAACAGCGCTCACATTCATTTTTTCTTCATAGCCTGATGCAAAAGGAGCCGTCCACAGGCGGCCCTTTTCTTTCGATGCAGAGCGTCGGGCCAGCATCAGCCCGATGAAAAAGCAGATCTGCGCAAGGCTGTTGACGGTCTGCTCCATCCAGTTCACCCTCGGGTCGCTCGAATCCATCCGGAACGCGAAAACGAGCATCAAAATCATCCCAAGCGCGCCCGCAAGGAAGAAAAGGCATGCCGGAAAACCGCTCAGCTTTGCAAGCATCGCTTCCCCGTTCAGCCCTGCGCGGTCTACGATCAGTGCCGCGAACATCGTCAAAAAGCCGACCGGCATCAGGACGCGCATCTGCACAAACATTGGCCAGATGTTCCTTTGGGAGACGGCCGCGATGAGCTTCCATCCCACCTTCACAACACCCGAGAGCAGGCAGACTACCGCACCCGCTACAAACAGTCCGCTGTGGAACAGGTTCCCCGCCTTCACCGCGGAGAGGCCGAAAAATACGACAGGGAGCAAATCGACGAACGCCATCGGGGCGCTGAAGCCCTCGGGGATGGTCTCTCTTGTCATGCGGTTTCTCGCTTTTCTGCTCATGGCGTCCTCCGTGATGATTTTTCTCTGCTTCTTATTCTGCCCCAAAGCGGCGGACAGGCGCGGCGGATGGTCCGCCGCGCCTGCGTTTTCTAAAAAATTCTTTTACACGCGCTTCCACTTTGCGCCGCCGGGCATATCGGTCACTTCGACGCCCTGCGCCTTGAGCTCATCGCGGATGCGGTCAGCCTCGGCAAAATTCTTCGCCTTCTTGGCCTCCGCGCGCTGGCGGATCAGATTCTCGATGCCCTCGTCCGCCGTGCCGTCCTCAGAGACGACCGTGAAGCCGCCCGCACTCTGCTGGGACGCGGCCTTTTCCTTTTTCTCGCGTTCGGCCTCGGCCTTTTTGAGAAGGTCGAGGCTCAGCACCGTGTCATAGTCGCCGATGATGGCGAGCTTCGTCGCGCCCGTGGTCTTGGCCTTAAGCACATCGTAGAGCGCGGTCACGCCCATGGCGGTGTTGAGGTCGTTGTCCATTTCCTTCATGAACTTCGCGCGGTACTCGGCGCGAACGGCCTCGTCCACGCCGCCCTCGTCCTTGATGTTCGCGATCTTCGCGATGAGCTTGTTGTACGCGGCGACCGCATTGTCAAGGTTTTCCCACGTGAAGACAAGACTCTTGCGGTAGTGGCTCTGCAGGCAGAAGAAACGGTACGCCAGCGGGTCATAGCCCTTTTCCTCAAGCAGCGAGACCGTCAAAAATTCGCCCTTGGATTTAGACATCTTGCCGTGCGAGGTGTTGAGATGCGCCACGTGGCACCACTGGAGGCACCAGGGATGACCGAGGTAGCTCTCGCTCTGCGCGATCTCGTTCGTGTGGTGCGGGAAGGCGTTGTCCACGCCGCCGCAGTGCAGGTCGAGGTATTCGCCGTTGTACTTCATCGAAATGCCGGAGCACTCGATGTGCCAGCCCGGATATCCGACGCCCCAGGGGGAATCCCACTTGAGCGCCTGATCCTCGAACTTGGACTTCGTGAACCAGAGGACGAAGTCGTTCTTGTTCTTCTTGTTCTCGTCCTCCTCCACGCCTTCGCGCACGCCGACGGCGAGGTCTTCCTCGTTGTGGTCGTTGAAGATATAGTAGCGAGAGAGCTTGCTCGTGTCGAAGTACACATTGCCGCCGGCGATATAGGCATAGCCGGTGTCGAGCAGCTTCGTGATGATCTTGATATAATCGTCGATCAGGCCCGTTGCGGGCTGGACGACGTCAGGGCGCTTGATGTTGAGCTTCTTGCAGTCGGCGAAGAACGCGTCGGTATAGAACTTGGCGATCTCCATGACGGTCTTGTGCTCACGCTTGGCTCCCTTGACCATCTTGTCCTCGCCCTCGTCGGCGTCGCTCGTCAGGTGGCCGACGTCGGTGATGTTCATGACGCGGTTCACGCTGTAGCCCGAAAAGCGCAGGTACTTTTCCAGCACATCCTCCATGATGTAGGAGCGCAGGTTGCCGATGTGGGCAAAGTGGTACACGGTCGGGCCGCAGGTGTACATCTCCACATGGTTCGGCGTATGGGTCTTGAATTCTTCCTTTTTATGGGTCGCGGAATTGTATAAATACATGATAGATCTCCTTTGAGAAGATGAAATAACGGATTTAGTCCGCCTCTTTGAAGACGTCGAGGTTCTTTGCGAAATACTCAATGCCGGAGTACACGGTCGTCGCCACGATGACCGCGATGCACACGACATTCAAAAGGTTGCTCTCAAACACCAGCATCAGGCACAGGCATACCATGGTCGAGGCGGTCTTCACCTTGCCCGACCACGCCGCCGCGATGACGCGCCCCTGCTCCACGGCGACAAGGCGCATACCGGAAACGGCAAACTCGCGCAGCAGCACGATGGCGAGGCACCAGCCGGGCATCTGCCCGCATTCGACAAAGTAGCACATTGCCGCCATGACGAGCATCTTGTCCGCCAGCGGGTCCATGAACTTGCCGAAATTTGTGATCTGATTATAGTGGCGGGCAATGTAGCCGTCGGCAAAGTCCGTCAGGCACGCGACGATGAAAATACCGAGCGCCCACCATCTCGCACCCGCGAAGTCCAGGTACAGCACCACTAAGAATACAGGGATCAGCGCAATGCGCATGATCGTTAATTTGTTTGCAGTTGTCATATCTCTCTTTCCTCCTGCCCTGCGGGGCATTTACTTATTCGACCGCTTCGCCGGTCAGCTCGCCGTCCATCGTGCCGGTCAGGCGGACATTGACGAACTCGCCTGCCATGATATTACGTTCTGCGGAAAAGTAGATCTTTCCGTCGATATCCACGGATTCGGCGTAGCTGCGGCCGACAAAGGACTGCGCTTCCTCACTCCAGCCCTCGCACAGCACTTCGCGCACATCGCCGAGGACGGATTCATTGTATTCGTCGATGATATCGCTCTGCACGTCGACTAAAAGCTCTGTGCGGCGTTGGGCCTCCTCCATCGGAACGTGCTCCATCGTTGCGGCCTTCGTCCCCTCCTCGGGCGAGAACGGGAACACGCCCGCGCGCTCGATCTTCTCCTCGCGCAGGAAGTCACAGAGCTCTTCGAACTCCTTCTCCCCCTCGCCGGGAAGACCGGCGATGATCGACGTCCGCAGCACAAGGCCCGGGATGCGCGCGCGCAGGTCGCGGAAGGTCCTGCGGATGCTCTCCTTCGTGTCGCGGCGGTTCATCGCCTTCAAGATGCCGTCGTTGCAGTGCTGAATGGGGATATCGAGATACGGCACGATCTTCTTTTCCTGCGCGATCGTGTCGATGAGCTCGTCGGTGATGTCATCGGGATAGAGGTAGTGTAAGCGGATCCAGTGGAAATCGAGCTTGCACAGCTCACGCAGGAGTGCGGCAAGTTGGTGCTCGCCGTTCAAGTCCATGCCGTAGCGCGTGATGTCCTGCGCGATGACGATGAGTTCCTTCACGCCCGCGGACGCAAGCTCGCTCGCCTCGTCCAGAAGTTCGTTCATCGGGCGGCTGCGGTAACGGCCGCGCAGGCGCGGAATGACGCAGTAGGCACAGCAGTTGTCGCAGCCCTCGGCGATGCGCAGGTACGCATACCACGACGGCGTGGACAAAATGCGCGCGCCGCCCTGCTCGCAGTGGTGGATATCGCCCATGTGACAGGGGCGCAGCGTCTGCGCGCCCATCACCTCGTCGATGGCAAGGGCAATATCGCCGTAGCTGCCCGTGCCGAGCACCGCGTCCACCTCGGGCATCTCAGAGAGCACATCGCCCTTGTAGCGCTGCGCCATGCAGCCAGTCACGATGATCTTTTTGAGCTTGCCCTCTTTTTTGAGCTCCGCCATCTCTAAGATATTATCGATGGCCTCCTCGCAGGCTGAGGCCAGAAAGCCGCAGGTGTTGACCACGGCCACGTCCGCCCCCTCGGGCGAGGAGACGATGTCGTGTCCCGCGTGCTGCACCGTTGCCATCATCTGCTCGCAGTTGACCTGATTTTTGGCGCAGCCCAGGGAAATGAAAGAAACGTTATAGGGCATAGAACCCCTCCTGATCGTAAACTAATTGTAAAAAAACAGCCAAACAACTACTCTTCGTAATCGAATTCCGTCGCATTCTCGCTGATTTGGGCGATTGCCGCGCGCACATCGCGCCACGCAAAGCCCCGCCGCAGCAGCATGTCGGACAGGCGCTTGCGCCCCTTTTCATCGAGCACGCGGCCCTTTGTCTTCTGCGCGATCACGCGCGCGATGGCCTCCTGCGCGTCGGGCGATTTTGACAGCGCGTCCTCCCACAGTTCGCGCGGCACGCCGCGCCGGTAGAGCTCATCGCGAATCTTCGCCTCGCCATAGCCCATGCCGCCGTAATGGTGCACGAGCATTGCGGCATACTCCGCGTCGTTGAGTGCGCCGATCTCCTCGAGCCAGTCGCACGCCGATTCGGCGTCGGCCTCGACCTCCCCCTTTTCCCTGAGCTTTTTCGAAAGCTCTTTCCTTGACAGCGGGCGGGACGAGATCATGTTCGCCGCGCGCACGCGCGTTTCGCTCCGCGCGCCGGACTGCTGCAATTCTACCACAGTCCTATCGTCAATGTCCAGTCCTATACATAAACCGAAACGCAGAAGCTCGCTCTCGGTGATCCGGAGGAGGTCTCCCCCCTCCAGATACACGAGAACGCGCTCCTGCTTATGCTTCGATCGTTCGATCTTCTCAATCTTCATCCTTGAAATCGTCGGCGCTGACGTCCACGGCGCGGCCCGCAGCCTTTGCCGCCACGCGGGACTGGCCCGTCATCAGCTTGTCGAAGTTGCGGCGGATCTCCGCTTCGAGGTTATCGGCGATCTCGGGATTGTTTTTCAGATACTGCTTGGCCGCGTCGCGTCCCTGACCGATGCGCGTTTCGCCCATCGAGTACCACGAGCCGCTCTTCTGCACCAATCCGAGCTTGACGCCGAGGTCGATCAGTTCGCCGATGAGCGAGATGCCCTCGCCGTACATGATGTCGAACTCCGCCTCGCGGAACGGAGGTGCCATCTTGTTCTTCACGACCTTGGCGCGCGTACGGTTGCCGATGATCTCGCTGCCGTTTTTCAGCGCCTCGATGCGGCGCACATCGATGCGCACGCTCGAATAGAACTTAAGCGCGCGGCCGCCGGTCGTGACCTCGGGGTTGCCGTACATGACACCGACCTTTTCGCGCAGCTGGTTGATGAAAATGACGATGGTGTTCGTTTTGCCGACCGCGCCGGTCAGCTTGCGCAGCGCTTGCGACATGAGGCGCGCGTGCAGACCGACAAAGCTGTCGCCCATCTCGCCCTCGATCTCCGCGCGCGGCACGAGCGCCGCGACGGAGTCGACCACGATGACGTCGATCGCGCCGGAGCGCACGAGCGCCTCGGTGATCTCAAGCGCCTGCTCGCCGGTGTCCGGCTGGGAGACGAGCATATCCTCGACCTTGACGCCAAGCGCGCGGGCATAGGTGATGTCGAGCGCGTGCTCGGCGTCGATGAACGCGACCTCGCCGCCCGCCTTCTGCGCCTGGGCGAGCACATGCAGCGCCAGCGTCGTCTTACCGGAGGATTCAGGCCCGTAAATTTCGATGATACGGCCCTTGGGCAGGCCCCCGATACCGAGCGCCAGGTCGAGCGCCAGCGAGCCCGTGGAGATGGCCTCCACATTGCTCACGGTGTTGTCGCCAAAGCGCATGATCGAGCCCTTGCCGTAGGTGCGCTCGATCTGCTGCATCGCGGTCTCGATCGCCCGCTTCTTGTCGTCGGCCATCGCCGCAGCTGCCTTCGTCTGAGACTTTTCTGCCATGTTCGCGTTCCTCCCGATTCTTTATGTAAACTAAATTTGCTTCAAATGGTCTCCACGCGCGTGCCGTACACCACGCGGGGGATGTTGTTGAGGTCCTTGACGATCTGAATGTCGCCAAAGCCGTGCGAGCGCATGATGCGCAGCACCTGATCCGCCTGCCCGATGCCGACCTCGAAAAAGAGCATGCCGTTTTCACACAGGGCATCGCGCCACTTTTCGCAGATCACACGGTAGAAGTCGAGCCCGTCCGCGCCGCCGTCAAGCGCAAGGCGCGGCTCGTGCTCGCGCACGGAAGCGTCGAGCGTGTCGATGTCCGCGCTCGGGATGTACGGCGGGTTGCTGACCAGAAACTGGAACTCGCCCAGCGTGCACGCGGGCTTTTCCCGCGCGTCGATCTTCAGGCTTGCCACCCGCGCCGTCAAGCGGTTGCGGCGGATGTTCTGCCGGCAGATCTTGAGCGCCTCTTCGTCATATTCGCCGAGCAGCACGCGCGCGTTCGGCAGGTTTGCCGCCGCGGCAAGGCCGATGCATCCGCTGCCCGCGCAGAGATCCAGAATGCGGCAGGCCCCCGCGCCGCGCGCCGCGTCGATGAGCTTTGTCGCCAGCACCTCGGTATCCGGGCGCGGGATGAGCACCGCGGGCGAAATGTCGAGCGGCAGACCATAGAACTCCCACTCGCCGATGAGATACGCCACCGGCTCGCCCGCCAAGTGGCGCTTGACGAGCTCGCGCGCACTCTTCTCCACCTCGGGCGAGACGTAGAGTGAGCCGTCGCGCACCAGCTCCTCGCGCGTTTTTGCCGCCGCGGCGCAGACGAGCTCGCGCGCCGACTGCGTCGCCTCCTCGTCGCCCGCGCGCCTCAGCTCCGTGCGCAGATCCAGATAGAGATTATTATACGTCGTTGCCATGCTTACCACGCATCCTTGCCTTTTTCTTCGGGAATGACCAGCTCGAGCGCGCGGATGGCGACCTCGAGCATGCTGTCGTCCGGCTCGTTGGTCGTAAAGTTTTGCAGCCACAGGCCCGGACGCGCCAGAAAGCGCGTCACCTTGTTGTCGTGCCCGCCGACATAGCGGTTGAACTCATACGTCACGCCCACGATTGGAATGAGCAGCAGCAGGTGCAGCGCCATGCGCACCCACATGTTGCGCCAGTTGATAAAGCTGAAGACAAGGCTCGAGACTAAAATCGACACGACCACGACCACAAAGAGAAAGCTCGTGCCGCAGCGCGGATGGTGGCGCGGCTGGATGCGGCAGTTTTCGACCGTCAGCGGCAGCCCCGCCTCGTAGCAGAAGATCGTCTTATGCTCCGCGCCGTGGTACTGGAACACGCGGTAGATGTCCTTCTGCTTGGAGCACAGGATCATGTAAGCGAAGAAGATCACGAGCTTGATGACGGATTCGACCAGATTGTGCACCGCCGCGCTCTTGATATACGGGTCGATAAAGCCGGCCAGAAACGTCGGCAGCAGGAAAAAGAGCAGAATCGTCAGCCCCAGCGACAGAAAGACCGCCAGCGCCGTGATGAATTTCTGCATTTTTTCGTTGCCGAGCTTTTTTTCAAGCCACTGGTCGAATTTGCTCGGCTCGGCGACGTCCTCGTCGGGGAAATAGTCCGCCGAAAACATCAGCGCCTTGACGCCCTTGACCATCGAATCGACGAACGTCACCGCGCCGCGGATGATGGGTAAGCCCAAAACGGGGTACTTGTCGCGCACGAGCGTCAGCTCTTCGACCTTTTCGACCAGCCCGTCCGGCGAGCGGACGACAATAGCCTGCTTGCCCGGACCGCGCATCAAAACTCCCTCGATCAACGCCTGTCCGCCGATGCTCGTGCGGAACTTAGACGCGGAAGCCTTGTTTTTTGCTTCTTCTGCCATGAATGGTTCTCCTTTTTCTATGCGATATCATACCACGGGTTTTGCAAGAATGCAACACCCGTTCTATTTTTTACGACATGGGCAGCGAGATCGTCACGACCGCGCCGCCGCCCTCGGCGTTGGCGATGTCGAACGTGCCGCCGTGCAGGCGCACGATCTCGTCACACACGGCAAGGCCGATGCCGCTGCCGCGTGCCTTCGACGAGCCCTTGTAGAATTTCTGCTTGACGAACGGCAGCTCCTCCTCCGGGATGCCGGGGCCGTAATCGCGCACGCGGATGACAAATTTTCCATCCTCGCACGCGGCGCTCACGTCGATGCGCTTTCCCGCGCCGCCGTGCTTGGCCGCGTTGTCGAGCACATTGCAGAAGACCTGCTTCATGCGCTCGCTGTCTGCCACGATCGGCGGCACATCCTCGTCAGGGCCCTTGTAGCTGACCTCGATGCCCTCCTGCCGGAAGAGCTCGAAATAGGTGTAGATTGCGTCCTCGAGCTCGCTGGCAAGATCGACGCTCTCCACGCGCAGCGTGAAGCGCCCGTCCTGCATCTTCGTGAATTCGAGCAGCTCCTCGACCATCGTCGTCAGGCGGCGGGACTCTTTCAAAATGATGCCGAGGCCGCGCTTCGTCTGGTCGATGTTCGCGCCCGGGTCAGCGGAAAGCGTCTCTGCCCAGCCGCTGATGGCGGTCAGCGGCGTTCGCAGCTCGTGCGAGACCGACGAGATAAATTCCTGCTGGATCTTCTCGGCCTGGCTGATCTTGAGTGACATGTCGTTGATGTTGTCGACCAGCTCGCCGAGCTCGTCGCGGTAGTGGTTCTCGATCATGATGCCGTAGCTGCCGCCCGAAATGCGGCGTGCCGCGTCGCTCACGACTGCGACGGGCTGGACGACGTTGTTGATAAAAATAGCATTCGACGCCGCAATCAGCGCCATGCACACGAGTGCCGCCGCCGAAGCGAGCAGCGACTCGACCAACACGCGATGCTGCGCCTCGCGCAGCGATGTCACGTACCGCAGCACGCCGACGACGCGGGAGTTAAAAAACAGCGGATACGACACCGCGAGGATATTCTCCCCCGTCTGCGGATCGCGGCCCTGAAACGACGCCATTTTACCGCCGATCGCGCTGTCAACGTCGCTCGTGCCGGGCAGCGTGCCCGCCGTCAGCCCGTAGGACGAGACCTGCACGCGTCCGTTCGTATTGATGAACTGGAGCTCGATCGTGTCCTTTTCTTCAAACGTTTCGGCGGAGTACGACGCGAGGCGGTAATATTCGCTGTAGCTCTTCACGCCGTAGCCCGTGAAGGTCTCCGCCGCGATACGCGCGCGGCTTTCAAGGCCCGAGCGCATCGCATTGTAATAGTATTCCTGCACGCCCACGCTGAAAAGCGCCACCGCCAGCACCAGCAGCAGCAAGATCGGCAGCACCGCCGAAAACATCCACCGCTGACGAAGGCCACGGATGTGCAGCGCCGAAGCAAAGCCTTTTCGATTGTCCGGCATCGCTGTCCCTCCTTCGTTCGGTGCGCTCACACCGTCCATTTATAACCAAAGCCCCACACGGTGGAGATGTACTTCGGCTCCTGCGCGTCATCTTCGATCTTGAGGCGCAGGCGGCGGACATTCACGTCCACGATCTTGAGCTCGCCAAAGTAGCCCTTGCCCCACACGGCGTCGAGAATTTCCTCGCGCGCGAGCGCCTTGCCGCTGTTTTCCATAAAGAGCTTGACGATCGCGTACTCGATCTGCGTCAGCTTGACGCGCTCGCCGTTTTTTTCAAGCGTCCGGTTCGTCAGGTTCAGCAGAAACGGCGGCTGATACAACTCTCCGGTATGCGTGGCCGGCGTGTTTTCGCCCATGCGGCGCAGCAGCGCGTCCACGCGCGCGGTGAGCTCGGCGGGCGAAAACGGCTTTGTCACATAGTCGTCCGCGCCGGTCATCAGGCCCGTCACCTTGTCCATCTCCTGCGTGCGCGCCGTCAGCATGATGATGCCGACCTGCGCGTTCGACATGCGGATGCGGCGGCAGACTTCGAACCCGTCGATGTCCGGCAGCATGATGTCGAGCAGGCACAGCTTCGTGTCGGGGTTTTCCTGCAATTTTTGAAGCGCCTCCTCGCCGCACTCAGCCTCCACGACCTCGTAGCCCGCACGCTGCAAATTGATGACAATAAAACTACGGATACTGGCTTCATCCTCCAGCACCAGCACTTTTTTCATATCGTTTCTCCTCTCAGTTGTCTCCCATCGTCCATTCCGCCGTGATGAGCGAGAAGCGCTCGCGCAGCGATTGCTCATCAAGCGTGATATTCCATGCATCGCCGATCCGTGCGGCGTATACCGCCTCCACCTGCTGCGTGAGCACAAAGCGGCTGCCGATGTTGGCAAGTCCCTCGCGCGCCTCGCCCGTCAGAGTGTAGACGGTGAGCAGTTTCTCTCTCAGTCCGCCCTCGCCCGCGCGGTAGAAGGACACAGCGGTCTCGCCGCTGCCCGCGCTGCGCTCGACGGTCAGATGGTCCTTGTCCCACTCGTCCGGCAGCACAAGGCTCCAGCCGTCCGCCACATTGTGGAAGCAGCTCTGCACGTCCGTCACCGTGCCGTCGATGCTGTACTGCTCCCAGACAACGTAATACTGCAGCTCGCTCTCGCGGTCAAAGCGCTGCAAGGGACGCGTCTTCGGCGCTTCGGTCACGCCGTCGCTGTTTTCATCGCGCGGGAAAAGGCCGAGGAAAATTTCCTCCGCGGGTACCTGATTTGCGTCCGCGCCGAGGGCGATGTTCTGCAGCCGCCCGCCCTTGAGCGCCAGCACGTCCGTCACGGTCAGGTTGTCGCCCGTCACGCCCGTCACGAACAGCGCGTTCTCCCCGCCCGTCAGCGTGCCGGCCGTCAGGCGGCTCAGCTCCGCCACCGAGGCGGACAGGCGCAGCGAGGACTTCGCGTGCAGCGCGCCGTCATCCCAGTCGTAGTAATCGACGCGCGCCGTACTCTCTTCGTCGCTGCAAATAATTAAAAGTTCCTGCTTCCCGTCGCCGTTCATGTCGAGGTTCGCGTAACGGGAATAGCCCGTCGTCAAAAGCGACTCCGACGTGCCGGGAGAGAGCGGATAGATGGCAAGCCCCTGCACATCCGAGCTGCTCTTGTAGCCGACCAGGATCTCCTTGAGCCCGTCGCCGTCCAGATCCGCGTAGTTCACGCTGTAGATCTGGCTCGATGTGCCCTCGATCACGGCGTAGCGCTCGTAGCTGTCGCCGTCGGCTTTGAAGATGTAGATCTTCATCGGCTTTTTGTCGCTCGCGCGGCGGAAGAAGGCCACCGCCTCTTCGCTGCCGTCACCATCGAGGTCGATCATCTGCACGCTCTGCAAATTGCTGCCCGACGTGGGCGCGGCATACTCCGCACCGTTTGTGAGCAGCGCGTCGATCTGCGATTCGAGCGACTCATACTCGCCCGCGAGCTTCGGCAGGCGGTAGAGCGACGTCTCCGGCGTCGTGAACATGCAGCCCGAAAGCAGCAGTGAAAATAATCCGATCACCAGCATTTTCCCCGCGCGCTTCATTCTCTCCGCCTCCTTTTTCATACAGATACAAATTCAAAATTATCATAGCACGCCGCCGCGCAAAAAGGTAGCCCCTTTTTGCGCATTTTCCGCAAAAAAGCAGCGTTCAATGTCCTATCTAAGCCTCATCAAAGCGAAAGATGCGCCTTTTGCGCCCACCGGGCGCAAAACAGCATTCTAAAAAGCACGCATTTTGTGCTCCCCGAGCACAAAACAGTGTCTCCGCACCACCCCAGGCGCGCATTTTGCGCTTTTCGAGCGCAAAACAGCGCCCCGCACGCACTCCCCCAGCGCATTTCGCGCCCTGCGGGCGCGAAACAGCCCACCGCACCCAAGCGTCGCAGACTTTCGCGTCCGCAGACGCGAAATAATTTTGACCGTAAATCGCCGCGACATGCGCGTGGCGATTTACACTTCTCGCTCTGCGCGTGTCGCAGCCGCCCTGCGGGCGGCAAGGCACGAAGCAGAGTGCAATCCCCCTCCAAAATGAAAGGGAACGGCTTTGCCGTTCCCTTTCGTTTTAGAATTTATATAAGACTGTCGCCACCTGTGCCCTCGTCATCGCGCCGCCCGGGCGGAAGCTGCCGTCGCTAAAGCCCGTGAGGATGCCCATCTCGCTGAGCGTGCTCACGTACTCAGCCGCCCACGACTGGATCGCGCTGCTGTCGGTGAACTTGAGCGCGCCCTGGGCGTAGCCCTTTTCGGTCAGGCGACCGAGCATCGTCACCGCCTCCTGGCGGCTCACGTTGGCCGTGGGGTTGAAGTAGAGCTTGCCCGAGCCGTCGGAACTGCCCTTGATGATGCCGAGCGAGTACATCGCCTTCGCGCCGTTCAGCGCCCAGGATGCGATCTCATTCGTATCGGCAAACGGGAGCTGCACGGAGGAATGATCCTGCGAAGAACCTAAGTAACGCGCGAGCAGCACGGCAAATTCCTGACGGCTGATCTTCGTATCCGGCAGGAAGTTACCGTTCGAGCCGTTCGAAATGCCGCTGCGCTTGAGGTACGCCACCGCATCGTTCGCCCAGTGGTCCTGCATATCGGCAAAGGCCGGCGTCGCGCTCGACGTACCGGCGTTCACGCCCGCGCGGCTCAGGTTGCCGCTCGCGTCGCCCGCGACCACGCTCACGCGGTGCTGTGCGCCGTCCGCCGCGGGAAGCGTAATGCTCAGCGCGCCGCTGGACTGGTCATAGGTGTAGGACGTGTAGCTCTTGCCGTCGTAGGTCACGCGAATGGTCGGGATGGCCGCGCCGTCGATGTCATCTTTCACCGTGCCGGTCACAGTGTTGCTCGCCGCATTGTACTGGAGCGAGAGCTTCGGTGCGGTCGTATCGGTCAGGCCGCCGTAGGAGAGCACGAGCTGGTCAAGGTACACGGCGCTGATAAGCTCCGTGTCCGAAGAGACGATCATGCCCGTGATCGCGGTCGCCGCGCCGAGGTTCGCCGTCAGGAGCTTCCAGCCGGAGAAGTTGAGCGCTCCCAGGTTCACGCTGCCAGTATCCGTCACCAGCGCGAGCTGCGCTCCGCTATTGTCGCCGTAGACCCAGAAGTTGAGCTGGTCGTAATTTGAAGGAATGGCATAGTTGAGGCCGATGTAGGCGTTGCCCTCGCTGCCGATCGCATAGTCAAGCCGTGCGGAGGCGTAGCCGTTGTGCACGCGGGTCATCTCACTGTTGTAGGAGAGCATCGCACGCGTGCCGGTCGCGGTCGCAAACGAGGTCTCAAAGCCGTCGAGCGTGCGCAGGGCGCGCGCCGTCACCGTCACAGGGACCGTCACGGAAATGCGGCCGAGGCTCGCCGTCACGCTGCCGCTGCCGATGCTGCCGGACGCCGTGAACACGCCGTTTTCGATCGTGCCGACATTGCCCTGCACGGTCCAGGTAAAGCCCTTGTTGTCGCCGAGCACCGGCAAATGGCGGTACATCGCCGAGGCGGTCAGCGTCGCCGTCTCGCCCGCGCTGAGCGTGATAGCACTCACGGCCTTGCCGTTCTGCCGGACGCTGATGCTGTCGGGCTGCGTGATGACATCGATCTTCGTCTGCGCGCTCGCGCCGCCCGCGTTCGCCGTCACCGTCACGGTGCCGGAGGCGGGCGCGGTCAGGACATTGCCGTCAATGGTGCCCTTATCCGCGCGCAGGGAGACATTGGAATTTGCCATGGGGATATAATTCGTGTCAAGCGCCGTCGCGGTCAGCTTGACCTGCGCGTTCGGGAGCACGCGGGTGCTCTCGCTTTCAAGATACACATGGCCCACGGAGTTCGTCGGGCGGCTGTCGGCCACTAAGAAGAGGTGGTTCGTCACCGCGCGCTCGCTGCCGCCGGAGGGCTTGTTCACAAGCGAAGCCGTCGTGCTGTCGGGCTGCGTCGCGACGAGCGCGGTCGAGCCGCCGCCGTCCAGACTCAGCGCCGTCACGCAGCCGAGCTCGATCATGCGCTCGGCGACCTGCGTCAGCGTCGCGCCGATGGAATAGCCGCTCTGGCGGCCGTCGATGGTGTACATCACAAGAGAGCCGTCGCGCTTGAGGCCCACAGCCGTGCGCGGCGCGCTGCCGTTGACAAGGCCCGCGCAGACCTGACCGTTTTCGACCAGCTGATAGAGCGCGCCGATCATGTTCGTCACGCCGCTCCACTCGCTGCCGCTCGCGCTGACGGAGACCGTGATGCGGTCGCCGACCTGAAGCGCACGCATGGAGGCCAAATAGCTCTCGCTGGACTTGAGGTTGACCGACAGCACATACTGCCCCTTGCCGACCGCGGTGTCCACGCCGCTTTCGACAATGTTTTCGACCCGAAGCGTCAGCTCCTCGCCGATGCCCAGCTCACCGCGATCCACCGAACAGATGACATCAAGGCCCGGCTCGCTCGTGCCGATCGTGCCGCGGGCGTTGAAGCTGTCGTCATACAGGAAGATACCGAACGACGTCTGGCGGACATAGTTCATGGCCGTGATCCCGAACGTGCTGCCGCGGTCGGTCTCGGCGTTGATGCGCAGGTTGGGCTTGCCCATCACCGCCGTGCCGTCGTCGTAGAAACCGAGGGCATAATAGCTGCCGGAGATGTTGCGGAAAACGCCCTCGCTCATCACGCTGCCGAGCGCGATGCCGTTGGCGGTGTCGTAATAATCGCCGTTGATGCCCGCGACCACGCGGTAGCCGTCGGCCTCCAGCGTGCGCGCTGCTGCCGAGACGGTCGAGAGCTGCGTGCTGTAGCTGCCGCTACTCACAATGGGCTTCACGCGTGCGTTGGGCGAGTAGACCACATAATTCTCCTGACGAAGGTCGGAGTAGGTATTGCTCCAGAACGTACCGGCGTTGAGCTCGGTGCGCTCATTGACCTCAACATTTGAGCTCGTCAGATCGTCGCCGAGCGCGTCAGACGCGAAGGCGTTGAGCGGAGCCGCCGCCAGCACGACTGCCAGCGACAGCGACAAAAACTTACGGATAATGGATTTCACGATTTGCCTCCTTGCTGAAAATGCCTTGAATTGGTAAACATAACACAGTATAGCAGATACCCTGCCATAAGTAAAGACGCGAAAACGCGGAAAAAGTTTCCACTTTTTTCGCAAAATTTAGAGGGAAAGCGCCTCGAGCACCCGCACGATGACGGCGTTTGACACTAGAAAGCCCTGCGGCGTCAGCCGCCAGCGGCCGTTTTCCTTTTGGGAAAGGCCGTGGCGCGCGCACTCTTCGAGCACTGCCTCGGCATCCCGCGTGTCCTCCTTGAGCGCCGACAGGTCGAGCCCCCGCGCGGTGCGCAGGGCAAGCATGACGCGTTCTTCTTCGCGCTCGCGTTCCGCGGGGCATGCGCTTTCGGAAAGGTGCTCCTCACCCTTGATGTAAGCATTCAAGTCGCGCGCGTAGGCGAAGCGCCGCCCGCCGAAGTCCGAATGCGCGCCAGGACCGAAGCCCAGATACTCCTGCATCGTCCAGTATTTGAGGTTGTGGCGCGACTCGCGCCCGGGACGCGCGAAGTTCGAAATTTCATACTGCGCGTAGCCCGCCTTTTCGAGCAGCTCGACCGTTGCAAGGTACTCCTCCGCCTGTTCATCGTCGTCGGGGATGCGCAGGGCGTCTTTTTTGCGGTCGAGCGGCGTGCCCTCCTCGATCTTGAGCCCATAGCAGGAAAGGTGCTCAGGCCGTAAAGCGATGGCCGCTTGCAGGTTTTCCCGCCAGTGCGCCATTGTCTGCTCGGGTAGGCCGTAGATGAGATCGAGGCTCACATTGTCGAAGCCCGCCGCGCGGGCGGCGCGCACGGCCTCGACCGTCTCTTTATGCGTGTGGACGCGCCCGATCAGGCGCAGCTCGTCGTCGCTCGCCGACTGCATCCCGAGTGAAATGCGGTTGAAGCCCGCTTCTCTGAGCTGCCGCAGTGCTGATACCTCCCGTGCGCTATCGGGATTCGCCTCGGTCGTGATCTCAGCGTTTTTGTCCACGCGGTAATGGGCAAAGACCGTCTCTAAAATGCGGCAGAGCCGGTCTGCGCCGAGATAGCTCGGCGTGCCGCCGCCAAAGTAGATCGTGTCAACGGTATGGCCTTTCGCCTGATCCGCCCAGCGCATCAGATCGCGCTGCAAGGCCGCGGTGTAGGCGTCCATCTTCTCCTCCGAATGAGGAAGCGAGTAGAAGTCGCAGTAAATGCACTTTGCCTTGCAGAACGGAATGTGGAGATACAGTCCCAGCGGTCGCATCGCGTCAACTCCTTTGCAAAAATGTCCTCGCCCATTGTAACACAAACCTCGCCGCGCGCAAGACGGTATCGCGCGGATATTTCGTCCATTTCCCGCAAACACTACGACAAAAGGAGTGATTCTTCATGGATATGACGCCTCAGGAATATCAGGAGTATGTCAAGCGCCTTGCGCCCAAATCGCCCATTTTCAAGGATACCGCCTTTGCCTTTTTCATCGGCGGCGCGATCTGCGCGCTCGGCCAGCTCATCCAGAACGGCTTTCTCTCGCTCGGCCTTGCAAAGGCGGACGCAGGCACGGCGACCTCGATCTGCCTCATCTTCCTCTCCGCACTTTTAACAGGCTTAAACCTTTACAATTCCATCGCGCGCTTTGCCGGGGCCGGCACGCTCGTGCCGATCACGGGCTTTGCCAACTCCGTTGTCTCCCCCGCCATCGACTTTAAGAGCGAGGGCTTCATCACCGGCATGGCGTCAAAGATGTTCGTCGTCGCGGGGCCGGTCATCGTGTTCGGCACGCTCGCAAGCGTCGTGTACGGCGTTATCCTGATGCTGCTGTAAAAAAGGAGAGATACCGCGGCATTCCCTTTTTTCGCGTCCGCTTTTGTAAATCCGGTCAAGGGGGCAAATTGACGAAATTTACTTTCCCCATCGTTTGCGGCGCGAAGACTCGGGAAGTGTGTCCATTCATGGTTTATGCGCGGTTATTCTGTTGACATAACGATGTGGAAAACTCTGTGGAAACTGTGAATAACTTTGTTGTTCCAGTGCGTTTCCGCCGGTTGACAATTGGTTATGCTCGACGTCTTTCGGCATAATTGGCGCAGAAATTCCCGCGAATTTCTGCATTTTCCCGCCAAAGGCAAAAATCTGCCGCGGCCACTTGCCATTGTGGTCAAAAAATCGTATAATGTACTAAGTTTTGTGTTTGAAGATCAGAATCGTAAATTTCGGCGAAATGGAGAACCCCCAATGGCAGAAGCAAAAAAAACGAATTACGGCAACGAGAGCATCTCGTCCCTCAAGGGCGCGGACCGTGTGCGCAAGCGCCCGGGCGTCATCTTCGGCTCGGACGGGCTGGACGGCTGCGAGCACGCCGTGTTCGAGATCCTTTCGAACTCCATCGACGAAGCGCGCGAGGGCCACGGCAAGCTCATCACCGTCACCCGCTACTTAGACCACAGCATCGAGGTCGAGGACATGGGCCGCGGCTGCCCTGTGGACTATAACCCCAAGGAAAAGCGCTTCAACTGGGAGCTCGTGTACTGCGAGCTCTACGCCGGCGGCAAGTACAACAACTTGGACGGCGACAACTACGAATACTCCCTCGGCCTCAACGGCCTCGGCGCGTGCGCGACGCAGTATTCCTCGCGCTATATGGACGTGACCGTCTGGCGCGACGGGAACAAATACTCCCTGCACTTTGAACGCGGCGAGCCCGTGGGCAAAAAGGGCGATGAGCTCAGGATCGAGCCGACCGACCGCGGCCGCAAAACCGGCACGCGCACGCGCTGGCTGCCCGACCTCGACGTGTTTACCGATATTGACATTCCCGCCGACTACTATGTCGAAACGCTGCGCCGTCAGGCCGTCGTCAACGCGGGCATCACGTTCCGCTTCAAAAACGAAGTTCTCCCCGGCCACTTTGAGACGCAGGACTTCGTCTACGAAAACGGCATCATCGACTATGTCGCCGAGATCGCGGGTGAAGACGCCCTGACCACCCCCGTCTTCTGGGAGACGGAGCGCCGCGGCCGCGACCGCGAGGACAAGCCCGAATACAAGGTCAAGCTCTCCTGCGCGTGCTGCTTCTCGAATAAAGTGCAGCGCATCGAGCACTATCACAACTCCTCGTGGCTCGAGCACGGCGGCAGCCCCGAAAAGGCGTCGAAGACCGCCTTTGTCTACGCCATCGACAAGTATTTGAAGGACAACAACAAATACCAAAAGGGCGAAGCCCGTATCGCCTGGCAAGACATCGAAGACTGCATCATTCTTGTCTCGAACAACTTCTCCACGCAGACGAGCTACGAGAACCAGACGAAAAAGGCCATCACGAACAAGTTCGTGCAGGAGGCGATGACGGACTTTCTGAAGTCCCGCCTCGAAACCTATTTCATCGAAAACCGCGTCGACGCGCTCAAGATCGCCGAGCAGGTGCTCATCAACAAAAGAAGCCGCGAGAGCGCGGAAAAGCAGCGCCTGAACATCAAGAAAAAGCTCTCCGGCAGCATCGACATCTCAAACCGCGTCGAAAAGTTTGTCGACTGCCGCACGCGCGACGTCTCGCGCCGCGAGATCTACATCGTCGAGGGCGACAGCGCCCTCGGCAGCGTCAAGCTCTCGCGCGACGGCGAGTTTCAGGGCATCATGCCCGTGCGCGGCAAGATCTTAAACTGTCTCAAGGCCGACTATCCGCGTATTTTCAAGAGTGAGATCATCACCGACCTTTTGAAGGTCCTCGGCTGCGGCGTCGAGGTGCCGGGCAAGTTTGTCAAGGACCTGAACGCCTTTGATATCAACAATCTTCGCTGGAACAAGGTCATCCTCTGCACCGATGCCGATGTCGACGGCTTCCAAATCCGGACGCTCATCCTGACGATGATCTACCGCCTCTGCCCGACGCTGATTCGCGAGGGCTATGTCTACATCGCCGAGACCCCGCTTTTTGAGATCACCTGCGGCGAAAAGACGTGGTTCGCCTACACGGACAAGGAGAAAAACGACATCGTCAAGACCCTTGAGGGCAAGCGCTACAAGGTCGACCGCTCGAAAGGTCTCGGCGAGAACGACCCCGAAATGATGTGGCTCACGACCATGAACCCCGAGACACGCCGTCTCATCAAGGTCATGCCCGAGGACGCGGAGGCGACGGCACACTCGTTTGATCTGCTGCTCGGCGACAATTTGCAGGGCCGCAAGGACCACATTGCCGAAAACGGCTACAAATACCTCGAAATGATCGACGTATCGTAATACGAACAAACAGGAAAGGAGCGTTACTTTATGGAAGGCATTTTACTTCACGTTCTCTATCGCGGCGAAAAGGCTAATGACTTTGCATCGGAGATGGAGCGAAGTGGCCTGCGCGCCGCCGTCCTCGCGGAAGAGGGCTGCATGCAGTACGACTACTACCGGCCTCTTGCCGAGGAAAACTGCGTGCTGCTCGTGGAGCACTGGCGCGACCGCGCCGCGCTCGACAAGCACTCCGCGGGCGAGCCGATGGCAAAGCTCAAGGCGCTCAAGGCAAGCTACGACCTCGCAACGACCGTTGAGCGCTTTGAATGAGGAGGAGCGCATCCGAGGCAAAAAATTGGGAATCTGCTAAGGAGTTTTGATAGCCATGAAAAAGATCGTTCTTAAAACTGTGATAGGGATTCTTCTCGTTTGCAGCGTATTTGTCGGTTTTCTTTATGTAAGCAGCGACATTGGCATAGCGTCGGGCAATCTGGAAACAGACATTCGTTCGTCGCAGAAGATCAAGGAGGATTGGGCGGTCGATGGAAGTGTTTCTGACACGATGGCTGCATATATTTCTTATCCGCAGGACATGAGCGACCACACTTTTTCCGTCTATGTCAATCGCCCGGGACTTTCCTTCGGATATTTCTTCCGCGCGGGTGGAAAACTCTCGGAGATCCAGGAAGGAATTGCAGAGTTCACCACAGAGGGTGCTAATGAGCGCGCATTGATTTCCATGAATCAGCAGCAGGTGCAGCAGCTTCAAATTGATGATGGCCACGCCAAACAAGCGATCGATATCGACAGCGATCAGCCCTTTGCGATCGTCCTGCCGATCAATGCGGGCAGCATTACTTTTTATGACGTGAACGGAAATGCTGTAGAATATTGGAATCATCCTCTTTAACAGCTTCCGGTTTGCCAAGCCGGCTTCATCCCTTCAAGAACGAAGTTCCCCTGCATCATTCGACCGCAAAAAATCCGTACACAAGCAGGAAGACCCGACCGATGAGCATCCATCGGTCGGGTCTTCTGTCTGATGCGTCCCTTTTTTCACGCCTTCTGCGCGCCGACGTCGCCGAGGGCGGCGGCCGCCGCTTTCTCCCGCCGGCGCACGCAGAGCGTGCCGTTTTCCGCCGCCAAAACCGCCGTGTCGCCGCTTGCGAGCGTGCCGTCCAAAAGGCAGGTCGCGAGCGCGTCCTCCACCTCGCCGCGGATGAGCCGCCGCAGGGGACGCGCGCCGTAGGAAACATCGTAGCCCCGCTCGGCGAGGGAGACCGCGCAGTCCTCGTCCGCCTCAAGCGTGATGCCGAGCGCCGCGGCGCGGGAAACGGTCTGCGCAAGCAGCCGCCGCGCGATCTCGGCGCAGTCCTCGCGCGATAAGCGGCGGAAGACGATCGTCTCGTCCACGCGGTTCAAAAATTCCGGCCGGAACGTCCGCCGCAGCTCCGCGATCACCGCCGCTTTCACGGCAGCGAACTGCGCGTCGGCGCTTTTCTGCTCCTCCGGCGCAAAGCCGAGCGGCGTGCCCGCCGCCGTGATGCTCTTTGCCCCGATGTTCGACGTCATAATGACCGCCGTGTTGCGAAAGTCCACCTTGTGGCCCTGCGCATCCGTCACGACGCCGTCCTCCAAAATTTGCAGCAGGATGTTCCACACGTCCTCATGCGCTTTTTCGATCTCATCGAAAAGCACGACGGAGTACGGCTTGCGCCGCACCTTTTCCGTCAGCTGCCCGCCCTCGTCGTAGCCAACGTAGCCCGGCGGCGAGCCGATCAGGCGCGAGACGGCGTGTTTTTCCATATACTCGCTCATGTCGATGCGGATCATCGCGTCCTCGCTGCCAAACACCGCCTCGGCGAGCGCTTTACTGAGCTCCGTCTTGCCCACGCCCGTGGGACCGAGGAAGAGGAACGACCCGACAGGCCGTTTCGGATCCTTGACGCCGACGCGCCCGCGGCGGATGGCGCGCGCCACGGCGCGCACCGCGTCCTCCTGCCCGACGACGCGCGCGTGCAGCGTTTCTTCAAGCGTCAAAAGCCGCGCGCTTTCGCTCTCGCTCAGGCGCGTCACAGGGATGCCCGTCCAGTTCGACACCACGGCGGCGATGTCCTCCGCCGTCACGCGCACAGCGGTCTTTTCCGCCTCGCGCGCCTGTTTTTTCCGCTCAGCTGCCGCCTGCGTGCGGAAGCTCTCCTCCGCGTCGCGCAGCCGCGCCGCTTTTTCATAGTCCTGCGCGCGGATGGCAGTCTCCTTGTCCCGCGCGGCGGCGCTCGCCTTCTCTTCGAGCGCTTTCAGTTCGGGCGAGGCGCTGCGCGCGGACAGTTTCACGCTTGCCGCCGCCTCGTCAATAAGGTCGATAGCCTTATCCGGCAAAAAACGGTCGGGCAGATACCGCTTTGAGAGCGTCACCGCCGTGCGCAGGGCCTCGTCCTCGATGGAAAGGCCGTGATACGCCTCGTACTTTGGCCGCAGGCCTTGTAAGATCTGCAGCGCCTGCTTCTCGTCCGGCTCGCCGACCTGCACGCTCTGGAAGCGCCGCTCGAGCGCGGCGTCCTTTTCGATGAATTTTCGGTACTCCTCGAGCGTCGTCGCGCCGATGACGCGGATCTCCCCGCGCCCGAGCGCGGGCTTTAGGATGTTCGCCGCGTCCACCGCCCCCTCGGCGCTGCCCGCGCCGACAATGGTGTGCAGCTCGTCGATGAACAAAATGACATTGCCGTCGCGCCGCACCTCGTCGAGCACGGCGCGGATGCGTTCTTCAAACTCGCCGCGGTACTTTGTCCCTGCCACCATGCCCGAAAGGTCGAGCAGCAGGATGCGCTTGTCCAAAAGCTCCTCCGGCACGTCCCCCGCCGCGATCTTTTCGGCAAGCCCCTCGGCGATAGCCGTCTTGCCGACGCCCGGCTCGCCGATGAGCACGGGGTTATTTTTCGTCCGCCGCGTCAGGATGCGCAGCGCGCGGGCGATCTCCTTTTCCCGCCCGATGACGGGGTCGAGCCGCCCCTCGCGTGCCATCGCGGTCAGATCGCGCGAGAATTCCAAGAGCGTCTTGCCATTTTTCGCCTCCGCGCGGCTTGCACGCACCTCGGGCAGCGGGAGCTTGCGCGGCGACAGGCTCATCGCGCGCAGCGTGTCGCTGTACAGCTTTTTGGTATCCACACCCAGCGATCGCAGCAGCCGCACAGCCATATTGCCGCTGTCGCGCAGGATACCGAGCAGCAGATGCCCCGCCTCGATCTCTCCGCCGCCCGTGCGCATCGCCTCGCCGACGGCCAGCTCGACCGCGCAGCGCGCGTGCGGGGTGAGCCCCTGCACGGTCGATCTTTCCGCCGTGCCGCGCCCCAGCTTTTCGATCATCCTCTCGCGCACTGCCGGCTCGTAGATGCCCGAGGCATTCAGCGCACGGCAGGCCGCGTCGTCCTCCTCGCGCAGCATCGCGAGCAGCAGGTGCTCGCAGCCCACATAGCCGTGCCCCAGCTCGCCCGCCGCCGCCTGCGCACAGCGCAGCACATGCTCAGCCTTCAGGCTGAATTTCCGGTCATTCATCGCTCTACCCTCCGCTTCCTTTTCGTCCTTTCATTTTTGACCGGTTTATTCAAAAATAAACGCCGCAAATGACACAGAAAATTCAATATTTTCCTGCATTCTGACTCTTGCATTTTCGCTTTGACATGCTATAATAGCGTCATCAACTTATGGAGGTACTAATTATGGCTTATCAGATTAGCTCTGCCTGCGTCAGCTGCGGTGCTTGCGCAGACGCCTGCCCCGTCGGTGCTATTTCCCAGGGCGATTCCCAGTATCAGATCGACGCAAATGCCTGCCTGGATTGCGGCTCCTGCGCTGATACCTGCCCCAACGGCGCCATTTCCCAGGCCTAAGGTCTAAGGGTACTTAAAAAATAAGGACGCGCTTTCGCGCGTCCTTATTTTTATCATCAGAAAGGGTCATCACATGGAAAAACGCGACGAGCTCTGGCCGCGCGGCCCCTGCTTTTATTACGACACCGCCCTCTTCCCGCCGGGGACGGACAGCTTTTGCCTCGCCTACTTTGCCCGCCCGTCCCGCGGCGACACGGTCTGCGACCTCGGCAGCGGGATTGGTCTTCTCGGAACGCTCCTGCTCGCGCGCCAGGAATCGCTTTTTATCGAAAATGTTGAGCTTTCCGCGCCCGCGGCAGCGCTTGCGCGAAAGACGTTCGCCGAAAACGGCTGGGCGGACAGGGCTGCTTTCCACGAAGGCGACCTTCGCGACGTCTCCGTCCTGCCGAAAGCCGGCAGCGTCGACTATGTGATCTCGAACCCGCCGTACTTTCCCGCCGGCAGCGGCGAGAGCGCCAAAGGCGAAGCGCGCCAAATCGCGCGCGAGGAAACCTCCTGCACGCTGGACGACGTCTGCGCCGCGGCGCAGCGTGTGCTGCGCTATGGCGGGCGCTTCACCCTCGTTCACCGCGCCGAGCGCCTCGCCGACGTGCTCTGCGCCATGCGGAGTCACGGCATCGAGCCCAAGCGCCTGCGCTTTCTCGCAAAATCGCCGGACGCCGCGCCCTCGCTCCTCTTCGTCGAGGGAAAGCGCGGCGGCAAAAGCGGCCTTGTCATCGAGCCGCCGCTCGTCCCCAACGGCGAGGAATGGGACGCCGTGTATTTCCGAAAATAAGAAAACGGGCCGCTCTTTCGGGCGGCCTAACAGCTTTATTATACTAAAGTGCCGGATGAACTGCAAGCATTTTCTGCCAGTTTTCGAATAATCAGCCCTGCGCACAAAATATTGCTCGCATCTTTATCCATTCCGCCGCTTGATTTTTGAGCTCATTCTTGCTATTCTTTAAGCACAGAAAGGGTGAGACCAATGTACAAGTGATCTTCACAAAGGCGATCCCAAATGGTTCCGATCATATCCATCGCGCAGCACTCTCTGATGTGTACCGTCATTCAGGTAAAACCGCCGCAACCGCGGTGTTTGAGATAGCAGGAGTGGAAACCGGAGTAAGTGATATTCGGCACCAGATCATTGAAGAAAGGAAGGAAAGAAAACAGAATATGAGAGATCCAAATATTCATCATGGCTGACCCTTGATCGTAGTTCAGTAATCGCGATCAAGGGTCAGTCATTTTTTGTTTTCTTTCACTTTTTTAAAAAAAATTGAGGAAAAATATCCAGACTTCTGCGCGGGAGGGGTGGCAGCGCCGATGGCGCTGCACGGGGCAAAGGGGGAGGTTCTCTTTCAAAAGAGAACCTCCCCCTTTGAATCCCCCAAG
>ENA-UOJP01000440-UOJP01000440.1-human-gut-metagenome-genome-assembly--contig:-C102-NODE-440-length-80703-cov-70.273286_pt1 | contig 80703 bp, 57 predicted proteins | sample MGYA00242353_ERZ723900 | MGnify/ENA metagenome assembly ERZ723900 | reverse complement strand
GTTAATTTATTGTTAAACAGAATTAGATATTAGGATATTAGCATAGAATACGTGGGAAACTACCACTGTATGCGAACATAAGGTATCCAGCTAAGACCCTCCAACAACATAAGTGATAGCCCCACGCCCATTTGAGTATATAAACAAATTATATATACGGAAGTGTGCGCGAGACCTGACATCACTTATTGCCATTCGTTGGAAAGTTTAGCTGAATTTCTATGTTCGAATGCAATAAATAATCGTTCTCAATAAAAAAATAAAGTCTTCCTCTCTACGTATGAAAGGAAACCGCTACAAAAGTAGCAATAAATATTGATAAAGCAAGTGATCTTATTCTATAATTTCATAGATAACTTTGAATCAATAAAAGTTAGTTTGAATATGATTCATTGTTATGGATAAATGACTATTTTTGCATTATATTTATAGATGTCTATGACAAATACAGAAACCACCATACAATCACTCATCGATAGCGGAGAAGGCTATAATGTAGAGTTCAAAGTTCGTGTTCCTTCAAAGGTTCGTGAACTAACAGAGGAAATTTGCGCTTTTGCTAATGCCGACGGAGGATATTTACTCATTGGTGTAGATGATAACGGGCAGATTATTGGCACAGATTTAGAGAATGACAAACGTTCAGCCATTCAAGGCTCTATCAGTGAAATATCTCCGGCTCTTCATTGTGATATGTATGCGGTGAATATCGAAGATAAGACAGTTTGGGTAATTGATGTTCCGTCAGGGAAAGATAAACCTTATATATTTTCCGGTTCTATCTTTGTGCGTGAGGGAGCAAACTCACAGAAACTTCGTACTGTTGAAGAAATGCGCAGCTTCTTTCAGGAATGCAATAAGATATTCTTTGATGCTATTCCTTGCTTATGGTTCAATATCTACACAGCTGCAGACGAACAAGCAATAAAAGACTTCCGCACAGAAGCAAGGTTAAGCCCATCAACTGCTGACAAGCAGATATTTGAGAATTTGGAACTGTTTACAGATAAAGGAATAGCCAAGAACGGGGCAGCCATGTTCTTTGGAAAACAACCTGAACGGAAGTTTCCACACGCAGTAACAAGATGTGTCCTTTTCAAAGGAACAACCAAAGTATATATCATAGATGATAAGACCTTTGGCGGTCCACTATACCAGCAATATTTGCAGGCTATGGTATGGCTGGAAAGCAAACTACAAGTCGCTTATAAAATAGAGGGAGCAGGACCGAGAGAAGAAATTTGGGAAATTCCTCTTACGGTATTTAAAGAAGCTATTATTAACGCCCTCTCTCATCGGGACTATTACGAACAGGGAGCAACCATTACTATAGAAATGTTTGATGACCGAGTAGAGGTTTCTAATCCCGGAGGACTTTTGCCTATCGTAGCTAAAGATTTCGGACACAAGAGCATGACACGCAACCCATTAATCTTTGGATTGTTTACCCGTATGCATTTGGTTGAAAGGGTGGCATCCGGCATTCCCCGTATGCAAGAAGCTATGAAAGAAGCCAATCTTCCTGAACCTGAATTTCATACGGACGGAATGTTTACGGTAGTGTTTAAAAGGGCTGTCAATATCAAGCATAAGACAGAAAATGTCCTAAGCCTGTCCCAAGCTTGTCCTAAGCTTGAAGCGCGGTACATACCTATAGCAGAGCAAATTATTTCGTATTGTTCAGAGCCTCGTTCTATTCAAGAAATAATGGAAGTTGTAGGACAAACAAACCGAAGTAGATTCAAAAAGAATATTATGAATCCTTTATTAGAGGCTAATATTCTTACAATGACTATTCCCAATATTCCCAATAGTCCACTACAACAATATGTAAAAACAACTTAAGTAGATGACAAAAAATAATCATATCTCCATAGAAGAGATATTCTTAAATAAATGATTAAAGATTCATCATCTTGGGTGGTTGCCAGATAGAAGATGAGAACTGTCTCATTCTTCCATTATTTACTTTTCTGTCTTTTTTGCATATACTACCTGTTGGCCTGCTCCATAACGAATCAGCACACCGCGTTCGATAAAAGCATTCAGTTCTTTCAAAGCCCGTTGTTTGTCATGCCCTGTCAATCGGCAATAATCTGCACGGGTCAGACAGGGAAATCGTTGGAGGTGTTCGTTGATGATAGCCAGACACTCTTTTTCACTGTGCCCTTTCCCGTTAGGACGGGTGAACGATTTGCCGCGCTCCGGTCTCATTTGCTGGCCTACTTCTTTTTTGAACTGTTTGCCTGCCCGGAAATTGATGTTTTTCAGGCTGATGGATTGTGCGTGTACATCTTTCTTTTTCATCACTGGAGGTCCTTGCAGAGAGACGGAAAAATATCCGATATCTCCTAGCTCCACAATCCATCCGTTTGCAAGCAGATCTCTTAATTCATTTTGAAAAGACTGCATGGCACCTACCAATAAGCTACGGCTTATTCCGGTGAATTTGTGAACACGATCCAGAAATTCTTCCTGATCGATTGTTCCGTTGAAAACAACACGGGGATGAAGTGGCTGTTCTTCGCCTTTCTTCTGAATGTCGGGCGTGTCGTAAAGGTCGTAATGTATACTCATAATCAGAATTGTTTTATACCGGTACTTTTATTTATCCGATTGCCTGTGAGGATTTGTTTTATTAGCTATTCTTACTTCGTATGACTATAGTCTTTCTTTCGTATAACTATAGTCATACGCAAGGGAGACTATAGTTATCTTTTCGAATAACTATAGTTATACGAAAAGATATCAGGCAACAAAGGTAATCTTTTTAGGTAATAAAACTAATTATATTAGTAAGAAAGAAATAAAAACGTCGCAAATATTGTTTATTACCTTATGCCACCCTTTCCTTTTTTAATAAATTAGCTAGAAAGTGTGGTGTTTATTGAATAAGAACCCTTATTTTTGCAGCATGTTACAATTTGAGAATCAAAAGATAAAGCAAATAGTTCGCAAGGTGCTTCCGGTAGTAACGCTGGGAGCTATGTTATATTCCTGCGCCAGTATTGGACGGCCGGACGGAGGCCCTTATGATGAGACGCCACCCCGTTTCATCGGTAGTACTCCTGCTGCGGGTGCTCTGAATAATGAAAGGACTAAAATTTCTTTGGTATTTGATGAGTTTATTAAGTTGGAGAAAGCAACCGAGAAAGTCGTTGTTTCTCCTCCCCAGATACAGCAACCGGAGATAAAGGCTTCCGGCAAGAGAATACAAGTGAACCTGCTCGACTCTTTGAAGCCCAATACTACCTACACGATTGACTTCTCGGATGCGATTGTCGATAATAATGAAGGTAATCCGCTAGGGAATTTTGCATTTACGTTCTCTACCGGTACGGAGATCGATACGATGGAGGTGTCGGGAACAATGCTCGATGCTTCTAATCTGGAACCGATTAAAGGTATGCTCGTCGGACTGCATTCCAACCTGAACGATTCGGCTTTCAATAAATTGCCTTTCGACCGTGTGGCACGTACAGACAGCCGTGGCCGTTTCTCTATCCGGGGTATAGCTCCCGGTAAGTATCGTATCTACGGTTTGATGGATGCCGACCAGAACTTTACTTTTAATCAGAAGAGCGAGATGATTGCTTTCCACGATTCGTTGATTATCCCTCGTATGGAAGAACGTGTCCGCATGGATACGGCTTGGGTCGATTCATTGACTTACGACACGATTGTTGAGAAGAAATATATGCATTATTTGCCGGATGATGTCATCCTCCGTGCCTTTAAAGAACTCAACTATTCGCAATATCTTATCAAGTCGGAAAGATTGGTTCCGCAGAAATTCACGTTCTACTTTGCCGGTAAAGCCGATACTTTGCCTGTATTGAAAGGCTTGAACTTCGATGAAAAGGATGCTTTTGTTATCGAAAAGAATCAGCGGAATGACACCATCCATTATTGGGTAAAAGACTCCCTGCTCTTTAAACAAGATACGCTGGCTATGAGCCTGACTTATCTTTATACGGATACATTGAATCAGTTAGTGCCCCGTACAGATACGCTCAACCTCGTTTCGAAGCAAAAATATAAGAAAGAGGAGCCGGATAAGGACAAAAAGAAAAAGAAGAAAAAGAAAGGTGAAGAGGATGAACCCGAACCGACAAAATTCTTGCCGGTAAATGTCGGGGCTCCTTCGTCAATGGATGTATATGGTTCTATCTCTTTGAGTTTTGAAGAACCGATAGCCAGTTTTGATACTGCGGCCATCCATCTGCGGCAAAAGGTAGATACGCTTTGGAAAGATATACCATTCGACTTTGAACAGGACTCTGTGAATCTAAAGAGGTTTAATCTGTATTATGATTGGGAGCCGACGCTGGAATATGAATTTTCGGTAGATTCGACTGCGTTCCATGGTATATACGGACTGTTTACAGACAAAATAAAACAAGGGTTCAAGGTGCGTAGTTTGGAAGAATATGCCAAAATCACGTTTGTGGTGACGGGAGCGGAACCTAATGCTTTCGTTGAACTGTTGGATGCGCAGGATAAAGTGGTGCGCCGAAGAAGAGTAGAGGAGGGAGGTTATGTCGACTTTTATTACTTAAATCCCGGTAAGTACTCCGCCCGGTTGATTAACGACCGGAATGGAAACGGTGAATGGGATACCGGCAATTTTGAAAAAGGGGTGCAGCCCGAAGAGGTGTATTATTATAATCAGATTTTAGAGCCGAAAGCCAACTGGGATCTAGAACAAAGTTGGGATATTCATGCAGTTCCGCTAGATAAGCAAAAGCTGGATGAACTTAAAAAACAAAAACCAGATGAAGACAAGAAGAAAAAGGATCGGGAACGAAATAGTCAGAACCGCCGTCGTTAGCGTTCGACGCAATTTTATTATCGGATTAGTGGCCTTACTGATGGGAGCTTTCGCCCTTCCTGCCAGTGCTCAATGTGAAGCGAAGAATGATGCGTTTCAATCCGGCGAACACGTAATGTATGATTTATACTTTAACTGGAAGTTTGTCTGGGTGAAAGCCGGACTTGCCAGTTTGACGACGAATGCGACTACTTATCATTCACAACCAGCCTACCGGATTAACCTGCTTGCTTTGGGCAGTAAACGGGCGGACTTCTTTTTCAAGATGCGCGATACGCTGACTTGTGTGATTGGAGAAAAACTGGAGCCGCGCTATTTCCGTAAAGGTGCCGAAGAGGGAAAACGTTACACGGTCGATGAGGCTTGGTTTTCTTATAAGAACGGTCTTTGCCTGGTAAATCAGAAGCGTACTTACCGGGATGGAGCGTTTGATGAATCTGAAGCTAGCGATAGCCGTTGTATATACGATATGTTAAGCATTTTAGGACAGGCACGTTCTTATGACCCTGCTGATTATAAGGTGGGAGACAAGATTAAATTTCCGATGGCTACGGGACGTAAAGTGGAAGAACAGACGCTTATTTATCGCGGTAAAGAAAATGTAAAAGCAGAAAATGGAGTGACTTACCGTTGCCTGATTTTCTCATTAGTTGAATATGATAAGAAAGGGAAAGAGAAGGAAGTGATTACTTTCTTCGTAACGGACGATTTGAACCATCTTCCTGTCCGTCTGGACTTATTCCTGAATTTCGGTTCGGCAAAAGCATTCTTGAATAATGTGACCGGCAACCGGCATCCGCTGACTTCTATCGTTAAATAGATAAAGAGATTTTTTATTCCTGAACTTCGAAAGGCACTTTCTGGTCTTTCCGGAATACGCTGGATTCAAAAGTGGCAATCAAGTCTCCGTTCTGGTTCGTTACATCTACCTGATAGCAGCCTGTACTTCGACCGATGTAGCGTTCGCGTGCTTCGGCAAAAAGGGTGTCGCCAGGTCCGCTTGCGCGTAGAAAAGTGATGCTGGACGAGAGAGAGAAAGCTAGTGTACCGTGCGAGTTGGCTGCTGCGGCCAGTGTCAGGTCTGCTAATGTGAAAATGGCTCCTCCTTGTGTACGGGCGCCTGCATTCAGATGTTCGGGTTTTATTTCTAACTTGGCTTTACTGTATCCTTTGCGTACTTCCAGCAGTACTACTCCTGCGTTTTCGGCAAATAAATCATTCTTAAAGAATTCTTGTGGGGTCATGATAGTTGCTTTTGAGGTTTATTCTGCAAATGTATCAATTTATTTTGTGTATTTGCAAGGAAGATTTGTATATATTTGTAATTAGGAGATAGCAATCAGGCTTTCTTTTTCTTTCAAATTTAGATCGCTGGAATATAAGACATACATAAATTTATATTATTTTTGTGCTCAACCAATCGTCTTGTAGAAAATGGAAAGCATACCTCCTTCTGGTAAAATAGATGATCTGTCTTTGTGGAGCCTTTTAATTAAAGGTGATCAAAAGGCCTTGGAACTACTTTATCAAAAGTACTATTCTCTTTTGTTGAACTATGGATTGAAGTGTAATCCCAATAAAGAATTGGTAAAGGACTGCATTCAAGACCTTTTTGTGAATATATACCAAAATACTAACATAAACACTGCCAATATCACTGTCCGCTCTTATTTATTGAGAGCTTTAAGAAATAATCTTATTTATAAACTATCCTCTCAAAAGGAAGAGGAATCATTGGATGATGTAGCTTTTCATATTCCTGAGAATGAAGATTTATTTGAGCAATTGTTTCCTAAGAATGACGATGATATGTTATTAGCTCGCAGGTTGCTGGATGCAATGTCCCAATTGTCTACCAATCAGAAGTCGGTTCTTTATCTACGTTATGTGAAAGATTTGTCTTATAAAGAAATAGCAGATGTTATGGATATAAATGTGCAATCATCTATGAATCTGGCGAATCGTGCGTTAACAAAACTGCGTTCTCTAATCGGGCAAGATGAACATCTTCTAAGTATATGGCAACTTTTTATTATTAAGATGGTATTATCTTTCTGAATCTGGCAAATATTTATTTCTGCTATATTGTATTGATTTTTACGTACTTATCTGCTTATTTATTCTTTCTTTGTTTTTTTTCAAAAAAAAACTTGAAATAGTGAGTATGTTTTCTATCTTATCCCATTCTAATATAAACAGGAAGAAATGAAATATAGTAAGATAGAAATAAGAAATGCCCTACGAAGGATTATAGAATATTTCAAAATGCAGGAGGAAGTTTCGTCGCAAGAGGAAATGGCCGATTTGTGGAATAAGATAGCAGTTGGTATAAATAAGAAAAAGCAAAAGAGGCAGCGTCGATATTTTATTATTACCACTGCATCTGCAGCCGCATTGATTGGATTCATGTGGCTGGGTGCTGAAAAGTTCCTTGTGAATAATAGTTTGGATTTTTCAGTAGTAGCTACAAAAATGACAAATGAATCAGCCGTAGGTGACGATATCCAATTAATTGTTTCACAGGAAGAAGTCATTTCCATAAAGAAAGGTTCTACGGTTACTTATTCTCAGAGCGGTACCGTTAGTGTCGGTGAAGAAGAAATATCCCATACTGCTACGGAGGATTTATATGATCAGATTATCGTTCCTAAAGGAAAATTCACCCGCTTAATTCTTGCCGACGGTTCCAGTTTGCATATTAATGCAGGCACAAAGGTGGTCTATCCCAAACATTTTGCCAAGAACAAACGTGAGATATTTGTAGACGGAGAGATTTTTATAGATGTGAAGCGTGATGAATCGGCTCCTTTCTTTGTAAAAACGGCACAGTTTGAAGTGGAAGTATTAGGGACAGCTTTCAACGTAAGCGCTTACAAAGGGGACGATTATGCAGAGGTGGTATTGCTGCGTGGGGCTGTGAATTTGAAAGATAATAAAAAGAATACCCTTAAACTGTCTCCCAATCAATTGGCGTCTATCAGCGATGGGGTAATCTCCGGTAAAAAGACTGTGAATGCAGCAGATTATGTTGCCTGGACAGAAGGATTGTTTGTGATGAATACCGAATCGTTGGAAAGAGTCTTTCTTAAGTTAGAACGCTATTATGGTAAAACTATCAGGTACGATGCTGCGGTAAAGGATATGATGGTATGCGGAATCTTGGATTTAAATTATTCACTGGAGGAAGTTCTATCAAGAATTGCAATAACAGCGCCAATAAAGTATGAGAATACTGTAAATGGATTCTTAATTACGAAAAAAAGTGAGTGATAACGATTGTTTAATCTTTAAATTGAAAGCCTATGATATAAAAATCGAATTATAAAAAGATATCCGAATAATACGGGAATATTATCCGGATAAAAAAACTTTTATCTAACCACTCATAGTGGTCAAACTTTAATCTTACAAAAATATGAAAAACTTAGAAAATAACGTAAGTACGAATGCTAAATTTATAAAATTCGTGCTTGCTTTTAGCTTCTTTTTTATTTCGGCAACTATTTATGCGTCAGAGTTGTCCGAATATAACCAAACTAAGAAATTTACATTTGAATTTAAAAATGTTCCTATAAAAGATTTGATTAAGCATATTGAGAAAGAAAGCGAATATGTTTTCTTCTATTATGCAGATGTTTTTGATGATTCTAAAAAAACTAGTATTAGGGTTATAGACTTACCTGTCGATGAGATCCTGAATAAATTGTTTGATGGCACCTCGGTGAGTTATGAAATAAAAGACCGGCAGATTCTATTGAAAAAGAAAGAAACAGCTCCAGCTTCAAAAGCACAACAAACCAAAGGCAAGAGATTAATCCAAGGATTGGTAAAAGATGAAACTGGAGAAACGATTATTGGTGCAGCTATTAAAGTAAAAGGGACAACAATAGGTACTACTACAGATATGGACGGACTTTATAATTTATCAGTGCCGTCAGAAAATTCAGTCTTGATAGTTTCGTATATCGGTTATGTCACGCAGGAAGTAAAAGTAGGAGGACGCCAGAATATAATCATTACATTAAAGGAGGATACAAAGAATTTGGAGGAAGTTGTGGTGACAGCATACGGAACCGGTCAGAAGAAAGCCAGTATGGTAGGCTCGGTGCAAACCATTCGTCCTGCCGACTTGAAGGTACCCGCAACTAATCTTTCTACCTCTTTTGCCGGACGCCTGGCAGGTGTCATTGCTGTACAACGCAGTGGAGAACCGGGTGCCGACGGGGCCAACTTCTGGATTCGTGGAGTTTCGACATTGGGTAGTGCCAGTACTTCTCCGTTGATTATAATCGACGGTGTAGAGGCTTCTACGACCGACTTGAATGCGCTCGATCCTGAGGTAATCGACGGTTTCTCTATCTTGAAAGACGCTACGGCAACAGCCATGTATGGTATGCGTGGTGCTAATGGTGTCATGATTGTGACTACCAAGTCGGGAGCTGCTTTAGATAAACCGATTATCAACTTCCGTTTTGAAGGAAGCATGCACCAACCGACCAAAATTCCCGAGTTTGTGGATGGGGTCAGCTTCATGGAGCTGTACAACGAAGCCATCCGCAATCAATCTATGGGAAAAGTGCCTTATACACAAGACCAAATCGACGGAACTCGCCGTGGACTGAATCCCTACGTGTTCCCCAACGTGCAATGGTACGACGAAATGTTCAAAGAACGCTCTTTTAGTGAAACATTCAACTTCAACATCCGTGGTGGTGGTAAGAAGGTAGACTACTTCTCTAGCGTTTCTGTCAGTCACGAAGACGGTATGTTGCGGAGCCGTTCCAAAGATTTCTTTTCTTACAACAACAATATCAACCGCATGCGCTACTCGTTTCAAAACAACATTAACGCAAAATTGGGCGCTACTTCACGCCTGTCGTTGAAATTGAACGTGATGTTGGTGGACAAGCGTAGCCCGTCAAAAAGCACCGGTGAACTGTTTGCCAGCGTAATGGGCTCCAATCCAGTAGATGCGCCGATTATGTATCCCGAGGATGGTGAGACCACCTATATTAAATGGGGGGTGCCGCAGAAGGGTAAAGCGGATTACAACCCGTTAGCTTCGATGGTGAACGGGTATTCAGATACGTTCCAAAGCACCGTGATTGCCTCGTTGAATTTCGACCAAGATCTCCGTATGATTACACCGGGATTGAAATTCAAAGCCATGGCCTCACTGAAGAACTTCACCAGCTCGGTACAAACCCGTTCGGCTACTTGGAACATCTTTTCCATGAACAACTGGAGACTCAACGATGACGGAATCTACGATTACGACTTGACCATGGAGGGTACGGAACAGACAACTGAGCTGAAAACAACAAGCGAAAACACTGGTAACCGCCGCATCTACATACAAGCCATGCTTGAATACAACCGCACGTTTGGCAAACACGATGTGGGTGGTTTGTTCATCTACAACCAAGACGAATATGCCAACAACAATCCGGGTACTGATTTGTTGAAAGCCCTGCCTACCCGTCGGCAAGGTATTGCTGCCAGAGTTTCTTACGCTTACGACAACCGCTACCTAGCCGAAGTGAACTTGGGATACAACGGTTCTGAAAACTTTGCTAAAGGCAATCGTTGGGGTTTCTTTCCCTCTGTGGCTTTGGGATACAACATCAGCGAAGAGAAATTCTTCGAACCGCTGAAGGATGTCGTTACCCGTATGAAGGTTAGAGCTTCTTACGGTTTGGTAGGTAATGGTGAAATTGGTGGTGCTCGTTTTGCTTATCTGTCCGACGTCAATCTGACCGGAAGTAGTGAATTTACCACTGGTATCAATATGAACGTCTCTATGAAGGGTCCGAAATACAACCGTTTTGCCAATAAAGATTTGACTTGGGAAATCGGACGTAAATTCAACGTCGGTATCGATTTGACCATCAAGAACAAATTCAACCTGACGTTTGACGTCTTCCGTGAAGACCGTTCGGACATCTTTCAGGAGAAAGCGACCATCCCTTCATATACCGGTGTATATGGTACCAAAGCGTATGTCAACAGCGCCAAAGTGCGCAACCAGGGTGTGGATGCGTCTATCGACTTCGGTCATCAGTTCAACAAAGAATTCAGTATGACCTTCAAGGGTACTTTCACCTATGCACACAATGAAATCCGCAAATACGAAGAAGCCATCCGTGACTATCCCAACTTGTCGAGAGTGGGTTACAGCGTTTCTCAACAATGGGGATACCTTGCCGATTACCTGTTTGCCGACGACGTAGAAGTGGCCAACAACCCAGCCCAAATGATTGGCGGTACGGTGGGAGCTGGTGATATTAAGTATATCAACATTCCTAATAGATATGGAGAGTATGACCAAGTCATCGATCAAAACGACCGTATGCCTATCGGTGACCCGACCACTCCGGAGATTGTGTACGGTTTCGGTCCTTCTTTCCATTGGAGAGGCTTCGATTTCTCTTTCTTTTTCCAAGGAGTAGCCAAGACGTCTTTGTTCTTGAGCGACCTGGCTCCGTTTGGAAACGACCGCAAGAGAAACATACAAACGTTTATTGCCAACGACCATTGGAGTCCCGATAATCAGAATATTCGCGCCTCTTATCCGCGTCTGACTGCCATTCCCCTCGCCAACAACTCCGAATGCTCTACGTTTTGGATGCGTGACGGCTCCTTCTTGAAGTTGAAAAATGCGGAAATTGGTTATACCTATAAGAATATGCGCTTTTACCTGCGTGGCTCCAACCTGCTGACATTCTCCAAATTCGATTTGTGGGATCCTGAGCAAGGTGGTGGTAACGGATTGAAATATCCCACGCAACGTGTATTCAACTTAGGTTTCCAAATGACTATTAAATGAAATTCTTAAAGCAGGATATTATGAAATTGATAAATTATCTATTATTGGCAGTATGCCTGATGACGGTCGCTTCTTGTAATTATCTGGACATCGTGCCGGATGAAAAGGCTACAGAAGAAGATGCGTTTAAAAATCCGAAAGCAGTATTACGTTATCTATATTCGTGCTATTCGGAAATTCCCCAAAGACACCCCAGTGGTTCGCTTGATCTTTTGACCGGAGACGAGGTGGTAACTCCTTGGGAGCATGAAAATTTTGGTAAATTTGTGCAAGGAACCTATACTCCGAGCAACCCGATTATCAACTATTGGCACGACTTGTATCGAGGACTTCGCCAATGCTACCTGCTGAAAGAGAATGTAGGATCCGTACCAGGATTATCCGATGATTTAAAAGCGCAATATACGGCAGAAGCCGATTTCTTGATTGCCTACTACCACTACATCTTGATTCGTACCTACGGCCCGAGCATTCTGATTAAGGAATTGTTTGATATCAATACATTAGGTGATCCATCCACCTTCTTGTCGCGTTCGCCATATGACGAATGTGTGGAATGGGTAGCTGGACAATTCAAGGATGTAGCCTATCGTCTACCGGCTGTCCGCACAGGTGACGAATACGGACGTGCCACCAGCACAGCTGCTATGGCTCTCCGTGGTCGTTTGTTGCTGTATGCTGCTTCACCGCAGTTCAACGGAGGTGAAAAGTTCCGTACCCTGTATAACAACTTCACCAATGCAGACGGTACTCAACTTATCAGCACCACCTATAGCGAACAGAAGTGGCGTGATGCCGCCCAAGCTTGTTTGGAAGCCATCAATTTGGCAAAAGACAATGGTTACAATCTGTACTACGCTACAGAAGGAGCCTTAAACAACACTCCCGAGCCTAAAGATCTTACCCAACGCACGCTGCGTTTCACCTTCATCGACAAGGAAAACACACCGGAAGTTATTTTTGCCGATTGTCGCAAAGAAACCGGTAACGGTATACAAGGTAAGAGTATTCCCAGATGGGGTTCATACTGCTGGGGTGGTCTGGCCATCACCTTGCGCCAAATCGAACGCTTCTATACCGAAAACGGTCTGCCTATCGACGAAGATCCCAAATACCCGTATGCCACCCGTTTCAACATTACTGATGTTCCGGCTGGCAATCCGAATGCTGAAGAAGAAACTTTGGTGATGAATATGCAACGCGAGCCCCGTTTTTATGCGTGGGTGGCATTCCACAATGGTTATTTCGAAGCAATGGGAAAAGATGCTGATCCCAAATCGAACAATGCTTTTGCCATCAAATACCTGAGAGGTGAAACTGGAAGAGAAGAGACCAAACACTTGGTGCAGTTCACCAAATTGTCCAACCAAGGACTCACTTCGGACAATCAGCAAGGAACGAAGAGCGGTTATCTGAATAAGAAGGGTGCAAGCCCCGCCTCTTCCGTAAGTTCATCCGGCTTTACCATTGCACAATATCCTTGGCCGGTTATCCGTTTGGCAGAACTTTACTTGAACTATGCAGAAGCCTGTGTAGAATGTAACAATCTGGACGATGCGAAGATATATTTGAATCTCGTACGTGAGCGTGCCGGCATTCCTACGGTAGAGAAATCTTGGGAAGGGATCGCCACGCTCGATCAAAATAAAATGCGCCAAATTGTTCGTCAAGAACGTCAAATCGAGCTTTATTTGGAAAACCACAACTTCTATGACATTCGTCGTTGGGGTGAAGCAGAAATTTTGGGAGAAAAGCCGATGGGACTTTCGGTTGAAGAGACCGATTTGAAGCTTTTTGCACAGCCCAAAGAAGTGGATGTAAATCGTAATTTCATCCCGGCACACTACCTGATGCCGTTGCCCATTAGCGAAATCAACAAGAATCCCAACTTAGTACAAAACCCGGGATACAGTGAATAATTTTAAAGCAATACGATGATGAAAAAATATATAGTATACGCAATGGTCCTATTGACCTTCACTCATACATCTTGCAATGACAACGATGAAGGAGTGGCTCCTGCTGATATTGTTAACCTGACTTCAGAAGCCCTCCCTGGTGCCATCCAATTGAATTGGGCATATTCGAATACGGAGAATCACAATATTCGCTATGTAGAAGTGCGCTATTTTGATCCTGCCAAACAGCAAGAGGTGAAAAAGACTGCGAGCAGCTTTAGCGACGGTATCTTGATTGACGACTTGCGGTTGAAATATGGAGAATACAAATTCGAGATACAGCCTTTCAGTACGAGTTTCACCCCTGGCGCAGTGCATGAAATTGCCGCTACACCGCAACGTGCCGGAGTGGCCGAAAGTTTTACCAGTCGAGAGCTGACCATCACCGCCGATGACATCGACATTCCAGGCATCTACAGCGGCTCCAAAGCAGCCTCTTTGTTCGATAGCAACAATAGTACGTTTGTGAACTTCGACTATTCTGTAGCCACAGCCACCGGAGTGACTCGTTATTATGACATCCATTATCCGAAGACACAGGAGTTCATCAAGTTTTCCTATATCAACCGCGACCACAAGGATGCCAAATTCCCAGCCGTTATTGAATGTTACGTGAAAGCCATGGAGTCCGATCCGTGGACCTTGGTGACCACCTTGAAGCAAGATGAAGACGAGCTCCCCACTAAGCCACTCGGTAGCTTTGTTTCCAAAGAATACAGAACGCCTTTCCCCTTCAACTATTTTCGTTTCCAGGTGCCCACTGTGCACACAGGCAGTGATGTGAAGAACTTTTCGTTTGCCGAATTCCGCATTTACGAGGTAGAATACTATTTTTTCGACCCCGAGGCATAACCTACATCTATCAACAAAAATGAAAATCATGAAAAAATATCTACATTGGAATTTTATCGTTATGTTGTTTGCAGCGTGTTTCTGCACGGCCTGCAGCGACGAAGACGAAACCGCCGGCATACCGAAACTGGAAGTTGGCGTAGAAACCATCGACTTCGAGCAAGAAGGCGGCAAGAAAACAATTGAGATTATCGCCAATCGTATTAACTGGGTGGCAGCTGTGAACACGGACGCCAGAAGTTGGTGCTCGGCAACCGCCGACGTGCAAGGCAAAAAACATTTCTTAGAGATTTCGCTCAACAAGAACAATGCCATCGAATCGCGCGAAGCTTTCATTGTCGTGAGACTGGAAGACGTGGTGCATAAAATCACTGTCCGTCAGTTGGGATCAGGCAAGGGAATCTTTATTTCTCCCGAAAATTTTGAAGTGGGAAACATGGGGGAAACCATCGAGTTCACCGTGACTACGAATGTGGACTATGACCTCATTCCGTCCGATTGGATTAAAGAAGTTCCCAAAAGCAGAGCCATCGAGTGGGAAACTAACACACACCGCTACATCATCGACCGCAATGTGGGGAATAGACGTACCGGAACTATTCTCGTGAAAGAAAATAGCGATGATGAAAAGAAAATATCCGCGGAAGTGCTTGTGACACAAAGCGCTGGCGAATATGAGAGCGGTGAATCTAATTTCGGAGAGGATATAATAGTGCCCATCGCAGGAGGTGAGGCTTATAATAACTTGGGAGTTATTACTGCACAACCATCTACTCCTTATGAGAAAATTTGGGATGGTAAAAAGTCTGGCTCCGGCAGTGGTTGGCTGTGTAATAATAGTGATGAGTTTAAAACTTCGGAAGCAGAAACCGATCCGGCTAAGAAAACATGGCCATTAAGTCTTTATTTCAGATTTGAAGATCAATCCCGTATCGATTATCTGATTTGGTATGATGATAAAAACAAGGATGCATTAGTCGAAGGAGATATTTATGTCAAAACCAAGAATGATGCAGACTTCAAATTGGTAATGGAAAATGTGGCATTCGATGCCGGCGTTACTCCTACTCGTATTGATTTCCCGACAGCATTGATCGATCCGGTGGAAATCAAAGTGGTAGCCAAAAAGTCGTACACTACCAATCAGTCTGTAAAAAGATACTTATTGGTAAGAGAAGTAGAGTTCTATCGTCATAACCCCAACAACTTCGACCCGCTGACCCTCTTTGAAGATGAAACCTGTACGAAACTAAAACCGGGCATCACCGAAGAAGAGATTAATGCGTGTGAAGACCCGTTGTTCCGCAACGTGGCTTTCTATATGATGAACAACAACTACCCGTCTAAGTTCCGTATCAACACCTACAAGGCTCATCCGCATCCAGATCTCTACAAGAAAGAAAACAAACTGAGCAAGGCACATGACTTGTTGTCCAATCCTACAGGTATCTTCGTTGAGAAAGGTAAAGAGGTAATGGTTTTGGTGGGTGAAACCAACGGGCTTCCACTCACAGCCCGCATCTTGAACCTGAATGTGCCGGGTGAAGATGGATTCAGCCACAATTATTCTTATAACTTGAAGAAGGGTACGAATCGCTTCATCGCCGATTCGGATGGCTTGATCTACATCTGCTATCATACACCGGACTACCAAACAGCTCCCGAAATCACTATTCATATTCCTTCCGGAAAGGTGAATGGATATTTTGATTCCAAGATTCATGACGCTACAGAATGGAAAGAACTATTGGATGGCGCTGTGGCTCCTCACTTCGATGTATTGGGAAAATACACGCACTTGATATTCCCGGTAAGCAGTTTCAAGTTGTACACTCCCGACGGAAAAGCACTGATAGACGTCTATGATGATTTGGTATTGGCAGAGCAAGAGTTTATGGGATTGAAGAAATACAATCGCATGAATCCTAACTACGTCTGTTTCTCTGTGATGTACAAAGCTGCAGGCTATATGTATGCCGCTGAATATCACACCGGATACATCGCCAGCGAAATGAATGATTTGTGTAGTGTAGAAAAGATGAAATCCAGTGTTTGGGGACCTGCCCACGAGGTGGGACACACCTTCCAAACCAAACCCGGCTTATGTTGGCTTGGTATGGCGGAAGTAACTAACAACATTTTAGCATTGGACGTACAGACTTCCTTTGGTCTCCAATCCCGATTGATGGGTACACCTAGTAGCAACTATACTAGTTTGTACGAAAAGGGCATGTCGCTCTTGCTGCCCATCGAGTGGCCGCACGTCAGAAAAACTCCGGATGGTACTGGGATAGACGAATGGTGTCAGGTAGTACCTTTTTGGCAGTTGCATCTCTACAGCCAGATAGAAGGAAACAAAGATTTCTACAAAGATCTGTTTGAAAAGATTCGCACTACCCCCGACAAGGATTCGAAAAAACCGGGCGAAATCCAATTGGAATTTACGGTAATGGCCAGTGAAGCACTCGGACTGGATTTGACAGAGTTCTTCGAGAAATGGGGATTCTTTGCAGAGGTGGATTACAAACTGACTGTTTATGGGGAAACTGCCCAATTTACAGTGACTAAAGAGAAGGCCGACGAAACCAAAGACCGCATCAAGGCTCTGGGACTGCGCAAACCGTCTAAGCGAATAGAGTATATTTGTGATGACAACAAGAGTCTTTATGAGTCTGACAGCAGCGTGATCGCCGGAAGTGCTTCCAGAACCGGACAGAATTTCAGAATGATCAACTGGAAGAACGTGGCAGCCTACGAAGTATGGTCGGACGACACTTTGTTGTTTATCTCTCCCGCCGGCACCTTTACTATGCCCGCCCAATTTGTAGTGGGCACCAAAGTGCAAGTATTTGCCATATCCGTCTCTGGACAAAAAACAGAAGTTACATTTTAATTAAAAGGAAATAGATTTTAAATCATGAAACATTTATTTACAGGGGCATTGATTATCGGAGTAATGGGTTGCACTACTCCGCAACAAACGCAAAAAGATAATATATCGGGTATCTATCCTAAGCTCGCCTTCTACAACAACGAAGGCGAATGTGGAACAGGTGCCGTAGTGCCTTGGGCAGGAAACCTGTGGGCCATCACTTATGGTCCACACATGCCGTTTGGCTCGTCGGACAAATTGTATCAGATTACGCCGGACAAGAAACTTGTCGTCCGTTCGGAAAGCATCGGTGGAACTCCCGCCAACCGTCTGATTCATAAAGAGACGAACACGTTGAACATCGGTTCTTACTTCATTGATCAAAGCGAAAACGTGCGCGTATTGCCTTGGCAAGAGGCTCCGGGACGTTATACGGGTGCTGCCCGCCATTTGACCGACCCTGCCAACAAGATTTACATCGGTACGATGGAAGAAGGTTTCTACGAAGTGGACGTAAACACACTCAAAGTCAAAGAACTGTATCAAGACGGCAACGAGGGACGTCGTCTGCACAAAAAAGACCCGAAGAATAACCCGCCATACGTAGACTTGCTGCCGGGAGCGCACGGTAAAGGATTGTATTCAGGACAAGGTGTGATGGTTTTCTCCAACAATGGAGAAAACAGTGCGGCTGCGATGAAACATTTCGATGCGTTGTCCGGTTCGCTATGCGAATGGGACGGAAAAGACTGGAAGGTGGTTCGCCGCAATCAATTTGTTGAATTGACCGGTCCCGGCGGCATTTACGGAAACCCTAACCCCGAAACCGACCCGATTTGGGCTACCGGTTGGGACCACAAATCTGTACTGCTGGGCGTGAGAGGCGCACAGAAAGGATGGACTTTCTACCGTCTGCCCAAAGCAAGCCACTCTTACGACGGTGCACACGGATGGAACACCGAATGGCCGCGCATCCGCAACGTCGGTGCCGAAGGAGAAAATGACTACCTGATGACCATGCACGGATTGTTTTGGAGGTTCCCCCACACCTTTACTGCCGACAACTCGGCCGGTATCCGTCCGCGCACCACTTACTTGAAAGTGATTGGCGACTTCGCCCGCTGGAACGACGAATTGGTGTTCGGTTGCGACGATTCTGCGCAGAAAGAATTCTTGAACAAGCGTAAAGCCAAAGGTAACATCGAAGGGCCGGGACAATCTAACTCCAACCTGTGGTTTACCTCACTGACCAAACCCGATGAATTGGGTCCTGCCACTGCTGACGGTGCTATTTGGGAAAAAGAAGAGGTGAAAGCCAACACCAACTCTGATCCCTATCTGTTTGCCGGATGGAAAGAACGCTGTTGCTGGATTAAGAACGATGGCGCAAAAGCTGTGAAATACCTCTTTGAAGTAGATGAAAAGGGTAACAACCAATGGACCAGCCTGCAAGAGGTGCTTGTTCCTGCCGGTGAATCGGCTTACGTCGCTTTCAACCCGGTCACCAAGGGTGAATGGATTCGCGTGAGAACAGACAAAGACACACAGACTTCTGTCAGTTTCATCTACACTTCTGCTGACAACCGTACGGCTGCTATAGCACCGATGTTCAAAGGTTTGTCTGAAGTGTCTGAAAAGAATTCATTGGGTGGTCTGCTTTACGGCTTGGGTAAGAACAGAAGAGCCTTGGGCGTATTGGCCACTACCATCGAAAACGGACAAGTGAAAGAGAACGGGTACTATGAAATGAGTGACACATTGGCTTTGGTTCGCAAGGACGACGCACAGACTGCCGATTTCATCCGTGAGAAGTTTGCCATTCCTCACCAAGTGGTGACTGTCGACGAATCTTCTATCCTGATTGTGGACGACTGCAACAGACGTTGGCGCTTGCCGTTGGGAGATGCTGAATATTCTTCACTGATAGGACAAGACGTGTTGCGTATCTGTCGCGAAGTGGCTACCGAACGCGACCTGTTCAATTGCCACGGCACCTTCTACGAACTGCCCGCTGAAAATGCCGACGGTTATGCCAAGATGCGCCCCATCGCTTCTCACAATTTTCGCATCCACGACTATGCTTCCTACCGTGGTATGCTGGTGATGACCGGTATCAACCCGAAAGAGATGAAGAACAAAGAGCATATCATCGTGTCCGAAGACGGTAAAGCTGCCGTATGGGCAGGAGCTATTGACGACTTGTGGGAAATGGGCAAACCCGTAGGAAAGGGGGGGCCGTGGAAGAACACAGCAGTGAAAGCCGGCGAAGCATCCGATCCTTACTTGATTGGATTCTACGACAAGAAGAACTTGACACTTTCTCATTCTTCTCAATCGGACGTAACCTTCACTGTAGAGGTTGACCCTACCGGTAACGGCAAATGGGTGAAATATGCCACCCTGACAGTGAAACCGGGCGAACAGATGAAACATGAGTTCAAGGCTCCGTTCCAAGCTAGATGGATTCGCTTCTCTATAGATGCGGATACCAATGCAACTGCTTGGTTGGAATATAAATAATTAGTTGATAAGTTAAACTAATTTCAGTTCTCCTCCTTCTGGGAAGGAGGGGAACCTGATGCTCTATTGAATGACTTTTTGACATTAAAAGAACAAAGGCAAGTATCCTTATGTATCTGCCTTTGTTTTAAAGAAAACGCCGTGAAATTAATTTATAGCATAATTGGGTCCGTACTATTTGCCTACGCTCCGCTGGTCGCCCAAACAACTGAACAGAACCCTTATCTGCGCTCGGACACTTTGGGAAGATTGGCTAACAAGGTGTATTCCGCAGTGGTGATTCCCGAATGGATGGGCGATTCTCACTACTTTTGGTACAAGAACCACGAGAAAGGCGGTACTTTTTACTACTGGGTAAACGCTGAAACGGGCGAGAAGAAACGGGCAACTACAATGGACGAACTGAAAGCTTTCGCTCCTGAATTGTGGAAACCTGTTCCCAAAAAGAAAAAAGAACACACCGACGAACGGAATCGAGTCCTCTCGCCAAATAAGCAATGGGTGGCCTACGTTCGAGACTACAACGTGTACATCTCTCCCGCGGGCAAAAAGCAAGTGGAAGAGATTGCATTGAGCATGGACGGAACCTTTGGATGCTACTACGACACGCACCTGTTGTGGTCGCCCGACTCAAAGAAACTCGCTACGGTAAAGACACGCTCCGCCAACTGCCGTCGCATTCCCCTGTTGGAGTCGCGTCCCAAAGAGCAACTGCAACCAAAACTGCAATGGCGGGACTATGCCAAACCGGGAGATGTACTGTCCATCTCGGTGCCCGCGCTGTTCGACGTGGAGCAGAGAAAGCCCATCGTCCTAGATACACGCCCGTATGAAGAGCAGTTCAGCCTGCAACTGACGGGATGGAGAAAGGACAGCCGTGCCTTTACTTTTGAGTTCAACCGTCGCGGACATCAGCAATACGTGGTGGGCGAGGTGAATGCCAACGATGGAAGCATCCGTTCCTTAGTGGACGAACGCTCAGAAACCTTCATCTCTTACATTGACAACTACCGCTATGACTTGAACGACGGCAGAGAGATACTCTGGCTCTCCGAGCGCGACGGTTGGCGTCATCTCTACCGCATAGACGGAGCTACGGGAACGGTGAAGGGCCAAGTGACCCGCGGAGAATGGGTGGTGCGCAAAGTGCTTTTCGTTGACGAGGAGAAGCAGCAAATCTACTTTATGGCCTCTGGACTTCACAAGAAAGAGGATCCGTACAATCAGCATCTCTGCACTGTTCGTTTTGACGGTACGGAGATGCGCGAACTCACTCCCGAGAACGGAAACCACCGCATCACTTTCTCCAGGGACAAGGCTTTTTTTGTGGATGTTTGTTCCCGCCCCGACTTGCCTCCCATTAGCGTGTTGCGCAAGACGGGAGAGAAAAAGGCAGTGACTGTGTTGGAGAAATGTGACGTGTCCGAATTGGTGGCGGAAGGCTGGCAGATGCCGGAAGTGTTCTGCGCCAAAGGCAGGGATGGTGTGACGGATATTTGGGGAATCATCTATCGTCCTTTTAAATTTGATCCTACCAAATCCTATCCTATTATTGAGGATATTTATGCCGGCCCGCACGACTCACACGTGCCGAAGGATTTCAAATCGATAGCATGGCACACGGCTGCATTGGCCGAACAGGGCTATATCGTGGTAAAAATAGACGGTATGGGGACGAACAACCGTTCTAAGAAGTTCCACGATGTTTGCTGGAAGAATTTGAAAGATGCCGGATTTCCCGACCGTATCCAATGGATACTGGCGGCAGCACGTAAATATAAATACATGGATACGCAGCGTGTAGGTATTTACGGTTGGTCAGCTGGCGGACAGAACGCCATGGCGGCCTTGCTGTTCCATCACGACTTCTACAAGGCGGCGGTCGCTCTGTGTGGTTGCCACGACAACCGGATGGACAAGGTGTGGTGGAACGAACTTTGGATGGGCTACCCTGTAGATGAAAGCTATTCCCGCTCTTCCAATGTGGATAATGCCCACCTGCTAAAAGGCGACTTGCTGTTAATTAACGGTGAGTTGGACGATAACGTGGATCCCGCATCGACTTTGCAAGTGGTGGATGCTCTTGTCAAGGCGGATAAGATGTTCGAACAACTTTATTTGCCGGGCAGAGACCATGCACTTGGAAAATATTACGAACTTCACCGTCTGTATGAGTTCTTTAACCGTAAACTGAAAAAATAGATAACAACATTCTAATCATAAACATATTACAAATATGAAAATATCAAGAAGAAACTTCCTTAAAAAGACTTTAGCAGGCTCCTTGCTACTTGGCACAGCCTCTTTGCCGCAACCGCTGTCGGCTATGATTCCCTCAGTAGAAGAAGTAACAAGAAAAAAGACCCAAAGAGTAGTCTTAATCAGCTTGGATGGTATCTGCGTGGCAGGTTTCCACCAGGCGAATACACCAAACTTGGACGCGCTGCTTGCGCTAGGAGCTTTGTCCACCGAAACGCGTGTAGTGATGCCTTCGTTCACTTTGCCTAACTGGACTAGCCATCTAACCGGCAGTGGCCCCGAACAACATGGGGTAGTGAATAATAGTTGGACGTTATCCAAGCATAAGCTTCCCGCTATCGAGACAGATGCCGACGGGTATTATCCTTCGGTATTTAAAGTGTTGAAAGATGCGAATCCACGCATAAAAACCGCTTTCTATTACAACTGGCTCAACTTAATTTATCCATATAATCAAAAGTATCTGGATGAAGTCAGTTTCCTGAAGAACGACGCTTATCTGCCGAACTATGAAAAGGCTTTCAATTTTTTGGTAGATAACCGTGAAGACCCGACGCTGGTATTCCTTTATTCGGTACATACGGACCATGCCGGACATAAGTATAAATGGATGTCACCGGAATATATACGTTCGATAGAAGAAGCGGATGTGGAAATCGGTAAGTTTATCGATAAGATGAAACAGGAAGACTTGTATGATGACACGCATTTCATGTTCCTGACCGACCACGGCGGAATAGGGAACGGTCATGGCGGTGTCAGCACGGATGAGATGATTGTTCCTTGGGGAATTACAGGACCCGGTATTGTCAAAGGGCTGAAAATAACGGAACCCAATAATACGGTCAATACAGCTGCTGTTATTTTGCATCTGTTTAAAGTGAAGCAGCCACTTTCGTGGGTTGGTGAGATACCTAAATCTATTTTTAAATAATAAAAGTTTGGATTAGATTTCGATTCTGCATTGCCGGACACTCTGTATCGGCAATGTGTTGATTAAATTAAAAAAAAATGAAGAAAGTATTTACTATTATAGCTTTGGAACTTGTTGTTTCATTCGCTTGTCAGAGTGTCTTTGCACAAAAAGACTCTAAAACCTTTGCTCCCATTAAAGTAGAAACGCCTTCCCGGCCTGCAGGACAGAAAGATGTAATCCAGCTTGTCGCTCCTAAAATAGATACTGTACGTGTAGGTTTTATCGGACTTGGAATGAGGGGAGTAGGTGCCGTAGAACGTTGGATTCATATTCCGGGTACTAGGATCGTTGCCCTTTGTGACATTCGTACCGAACGGGTGGAAAAATCACAAAAAATACTGAAAAAAGCAGGTCTGCCCGAAGCTGCTTCTTATAGTGGAAAGGAAGATGCATGGAAAGAACTTTGTAAAAGGGATGATATCGACCTTGTGTATATTATCACGGATTGGGAACATCATGCTGAAATGGGAGTGTATGCGATGGAACATGGCAAACATGTAGCGATTGAGGTTCCGGCAGCTATGACTCTTGATGAAATATGGAAATTGGTCGATACTTCGGAAAAAACTCGCAAGCATTGTATGCAACTTGAAAATTGTGTCTATGACTTCTTTGAATTGACTACTTTGAATATGGTACAGCAGGGTGTTATGGGTGAAGTGCTTCATGTAGAAGGGGCTTATATTCATAATCTGGAAGATTTTTGGACTCATTATTGGAATAACTGGCGTATGGATTATAATCAGAAATATCGTGGAGACGTATATGCTACTCATGGTATGGGACCTGCCTGTCAGGTGCTGGATATTCATCGTGGTGACCGAATGAAGACACTGGTGGCAATGGATACGAAAGCAGTGAACGGACCTGCCTATATTAAAAAACGTACGGGTAAAGAAGTGAAGGATTTCCAGAACGGGGATCAAACGACGACTATGATCCGTACGGAGAATGAACGTACAATGCTTATCCAGCATAATGTTATGACTCCACGTCCATACAGCCGTATGTATCAGGTAGTAGGAACGGATGGGTTTGCCAGCAAATATCCGGTAGCGGAGTACTGTTTGCGACCTTCTCAGGTAAGTCCCACGCAAATACCGGATCATGAAAACCTGAATGCTCATGGTGCTGTGCCGGTAGGTGTGAAAAAAGCATTAATGGCTAAATACAAAAGTCCGATATTAGACAATGAACTGGAAGAAACAGCCAAGAAAGTAGGGGGACATGGGGGAATGGATTATATAATGGATTATCGCTTGGTGTATTGTCTGCATAATGGTTTACCGTTGGATATGGATGTATACGATTTGGCAGAATGGTGCTGTATGGCCGAACTTACCCGACTTTCTATTGTAAATAATTCTGCTCCAGTGGAAGTGCCTGACTTCACTCGTGGCGGGTGGAATAAGGTGAAGGGATATAGACATGCTTTTTCCAAATAATGGATGTTGTTTAAGAAGAGTGATACGAATAAAAACAAATTTGAAAGCATGAATAAACCATCATTTTCTCTCTTATTGACAGGTATATGTACGGGAGTCTTTTCTTTGGTAACTATGAACGCTATGGCTAATAGTACCCCGAGAAAACCCTATTGGCAGGATGTGCAAGTAGTGGCAGTTAATAAAGAATATCCGCGTACTGCTTTTATGACCTATGACAACCGCACTGATGCACTTACCGGCAAATATGAAAACAGCAAGTACTATCAGTTACTGAATGGTGATTGGAAATTCTTTTTTGTAGATAGTTACAAGAAACTACCGGAGAATATAACCGACCCGTCTGTCAGCACCGCATCTTGGAATGATATTAAAGTTCCAGGCAATTGGGAAGTGCAGGGGTACGGAGTAGCTATATATACGAATCACGGATATGAATTTAAACCGCGCAATCCGGAACCTCCGATTCTTCCGGAGGCTAATCCGGTAGGAGTCTATCGCCGCGACATCGATATCCCTTCGGATTGGAAGGAGCGGGATATTTACTTGCATCTTGCTGGAGTCAAGTCCGGTGTATATGTGTATATAAACGGACAGGAGGTAGGATATAGCGAAGATTCAAAAAATCCGGCTGAGTTCTTAATCAATAACTATGTGAAGCCGGGTAAGAATGTACTAATTCTGAAAGTGTTTCGTTGGAGCACCGGTTCTTATCTCGAATGTCAGGACTTCTGGCGGATTAGCGGCATCGAACGTGATGTATTCTTGTATTCACAGCCTAAGGCTGCTCTCAAGGATTTTCGGGTGAAGTCGACTTTGGATGACAGTTATAAGAATGGGATATTTGCCTTGAATGTAGACTTGAGAAATCGCGGAAAAGAGGCGGCTAATCTAACATTGGTATACGAGTTACTGAATGCGCAGGGAAAAGTGGTTGCTGCCGAAGAAAAGACAGCCTATATTCCTTCAGGTGAGATTCGAGCAGTTTCTTTCGACCAAAATCTGACGAATGTTAGCACTTGGACCTCAGAAGCCCCGAATCTATACAAGTTATTGATGACGGTAAAGAAGAATGGTAAAGTCAATGAGATTATTCCGTTCAATGTAGGTTTCCGCCGTATCGAGATTAAACCTATTGAACAGAAGGCAGCCAATGGAAAACCATATGTTTGTTTATTCATTAATGGGCAACCGTTGAAACTGAAAGGTGTGAATATCCATGAGCACAATCCTGAAACCGGACATTATGTAACGGAAGAGTTGATGCGTCGTGACTTTGAACTTATGAAGCAGCATAACTTGAACAGTGTACGTCTCTGTCACTATCCGCAAGACCGTCGTTTTTATGAGCTTTGCGATGAATACGGACTTTATGCGTATGATGAAGCTAATATTGAAAGCCATGGCATGTATTATAACCTTCGCAAAGGAGGTACATTGGCAAATAATCCGGAATGGCTGAAGGCACACATGGACCGTACAATCAATATGTTCGAACGCAACAAGAACTATCCGTGCGTCACTTTTTGGTCACTGGGTAACGAAGCCGGAAACGGATACAACTTCTATCAGACTTATCTGTGGCTGAAAGAAGCGGACAAGAATCTGATGGTTCGTCCTATCAACTATGAGCGTGCACAATGGGAATGGAGTTCTGATATGTACGTTCCTCAATATCCGGGTGCCAGTTGGCTGGCGTCTGTTGGTAAGAACGGCAGCGACCGCCCTATTGTCCCCTCGGAATATGCTCATGCTATGGGTAACTCTACCGGAAACTTGTGGGGACAATGGCAGGCTATTTATAAATATCCGAACCTTCAGGGAGGATATATTTGGGACTGGGTAGATCAAGGTCTTCTCCAAAAAGATAAGAATGGTAAAGAATACTGGGCTTACGGTGGTGATTTTGGCGTGAATGCTCCGAGTGATGGTAATTTCCTGTGTAATGGTCTTGTCAATCCCGATCGTGGGCCGCATCCGGCTATGGCAGAAGTGAAGTATGTACATCAGAATGTAGGTTTTGAAGCAATCGATGCTGCTTCCGGTAAGTTCAGAATTACGAACCGTTTCTACTTTACTAACCTGAAAAAGTACCGGATTCATTATAGTGTACTTGCCAACGGTAAGACAATCAAAAATGGAAATGTGTCATTGGATATTGCTCCGCAAGGTTCTAAAGAGTTCACTGTATCTGTAAACGGCTTGAAAGTTCAACCGGGAACAGACTATTTTGTAAACTTCAGCGTAACAACGACAGAGCCGGAGGCTCTGATTCCAACTGGATATGAAATTGCTTACGACCAGTTTCAGCTGCCTGTACAGGCGGAAAAGAGTACTTATAAAGCAAACGGACCTGCATTGAAAACAGCCACTCTAGGCGATGAATTTATCGTATCTTCTTCAAAGGTAAACTTCGTATTCAATAAGAATAGCGGATTGGTGACCTCATATAGAGTAAATGGTACTGAATATTTTAATGATGGATTTGGGATTCAGCCTAACTTCTGGCGTGCGCCTATCGATAATGATTATGGGAACGGTGCTCCCAAACGTTTGCAGGTATGGAAGCAATCAAGTAAGAATTTCTGTGTGACAGACGTTGATATGACAACAAAGGATAAAGTTGTCTTATTAAAAGCTACTTATCTTTTGGCTACCGGTAATCTGTATGTCGTTACTTATAAAATCTATCCGAGCGGAATTGTGAATGTGAAAACTTTGTTTACTTCTACTGATATGGAAGCAGCTGAGACAGAAGTTTCCGAAGCTACCCGCACGGCTACCTTTACTCCCGGAAGTGATGCTGCTCGCAAGGCTGCTTCCAAACTGGAAGTTCCTCGCATCGGTGTTCGTTTCCGTTTACCGGTTCAAATGAATAATGTACAATACTTCGGTCGTGGCCCGGGAGAAAACTATATCGACCGCAATCATGGAACACTAGTTGGCGTATATAAGACGACTGCGGATAAGATGTATTTCAATTACGTTCGCCCCCAAGAGAACGGACATCGTACGGATACCCGCTGGGTTGCTTTATCACCTGACAGAGGAAACGGATTGGCTATTGTAGCCGATAGTCTTGTCGGATTCAATGCTCTTTGCAACTCTGTTGAAGACTTTGACTCGGAAGAGGCTTCGTCTCGTTCTTATCAATGGCATAATCTTACTCCCGAAGAGATTGCCAACCATGATGAGAACGCAGCACGCAACGTATTGCGAAGAATGCATCATGTCAATGATATCACTCCGAAGGACTTCGTGGAAGTCTGTGTGGATATGAAGCAGCAGGGAGTGGGCGGTTATAATAGTTGGGGCGCACGTCCGGAATCAATCCATCAAATCTTGGCTAATCGTGAATATAGTTGGGGATTTACCTTAGTCCCTATCCATTCGGTTAATCAGGTAAACGAAGTTACTAAATATAATTATTGATTAAGATAAAATTTAACTGGTTTTTAGAAGGGTTTTGTGAAAATGGAATTGTTGTGTGATTCAGTGTATGAAAAACATGACAGTTCCATTTTATAATATATGCATTGTTTAATGTATGAGGACAGTAAATTCATTATTTTCGGGGAAATGTACCAAAATTGTCTTTCATTTGGATTATTTAGGTCGGTCAATTCTATTTAAATGCACTACTTTTGCCATCAGGAAAATTAATCACTTAACAAATAATCCCTGTATTATGAAAACAATTCTTAGCGCATTAGGACTTTCCCTATTGATCTTTACGAGTTGCGGTGGACAAAAAAAGGTTGAAGTAGACTTTATTCAGGACAACATCGACAACGCTGTGGCACAGAACACAATCCAGACGGACATTATTGAGAAGTCCGGTAAAATCTTGAATCCGAGAACAATCAACGAAGATGGGAGTATTTCTTACATACCTATGGAAGACTGGTGCTCAGGTTTCTTTCCCGGTAGTATATGGTTGACTTATAATCTGACGGGTGATAAGAAATGGTTGCCGCTGGCAGAGAAATACACAGAGGCTCTTGATTCAGTGAAATATTTGAAATGGCATCATGATGTAGGGTTCATGATCGGTTGCAGTTATTTGAACGGCTATCGCATGGCAGATAAGAAAGAGTATAAAGACGTCATTATAGAAGCTGCCAGATCATTGTCCACTCGTTTTCGTCCGAATGCAGGCGTTATCCAGTCATGGGATGCCGATAAAGGCTGGCAAGGAACACGGGGATGGAAATGTCCGGTGATTATTGATAATATGATGAATCTCGAACTCTTATTTGAAGCAACAGCCCTTTCCGGGGATTCTACTTTCTATAATATTGCAGTGAAACATGCTGATACAACAATGGCTCACCATTTCCGTCCGGACAACAGCTGCTACCATGTGGTAGATTACGACCCGGAGACAGGAGAAGTGCGTAAGAGACAAACTGCACAGGGATATGCCGACGAATCGGCTTGGGCTCGCGGACAAGCATGGGCTTTGTATGGATATACTACCTGTTATCGCTATACCAAAGATAAGAAATATCTCGACCAGGCACAAAAGGTCTATAATTTCATCTTTAATAATAAGAACTTGCCGGAAGACCTCGTGCCTTATTGGGATTATGATGCTCCGAATATTCCGAACGAACCTCGCGATGCTTCTGCAGCAGCTTGTACAGCCTCTGCCCTTTACGAACTGGATGGCTACCTGCCGGGCAACCACTACAAGGAAACTGCTGATAAGATAATGGAAAGTTTAGGCTCACCTGCTTATCGTGCAAAGGTCGGAACAAACGGCAACTTTATCCTGATGCACTCCGTTGGCAGTATTCCTCACGGTCAGGAAATTGACGTTCCTTTGAACTATGCTGACTATTACTTCCTGGAAGGACTGATGCGTAAAAGAGATTTGGAAAAGAAATAAGAAATAGACAATGAACGGTAAACAGTGAACGGTGAATGCTTGGCGGATTCTGACGGAAAATGTTTACCGTTTATCATTCGCTACTTATTGTTTATAACTCTCTATTGACCGTTTGTCATTTACCTGTTTTAATCATTTATCATAAACTATCATGAATAAACCTATTAACCTTCTTGTTGGAGGATTGACGCTGTTTGCCGCACAAGGTTGCAAGGCTCCGAAACAAGTGTCCCAACAAGCGGAGCATCCTAATATAATCTATGTATTTCCCGATCAATACCGTAACCAGGCGATGGGCTTCTGGAGCCAGAACGGATTCCGGGATAAAGTAAACTTTGAAGGAGACCCCGTGCATACTCCTAATCTGGATGCCTTTGCACGTGAATCTATGGTCTTGTCGTCTGCGCAGAGTAACTGTCCGTTGAGCAGCCCCCATCGTGGAATGTTACTGACCGGTATGTATCCGAACAAAAGTGGTGTACCATTGAATTGCAACTCTACACGTCCGATCAGTTCCTTGCGCGAGGATGCGGAATGTATCGGCGATGTATTCAGCAAAGCAGGCTATGACTGTGCTTATTTTGGCAAACTTCATGCTGACTTCCCAACTCCGAACGATCCCGAACATCCGGGACAGTATGTGGAGGAAAAACGTCCGGCATGGGATGCTTATACACCGAAAGAACGCCGGCACGGTTTTAACTACTGGTATTCTTACGGAACATTTGATGAACACAAGAATCCGCATTACTGGGATACGGATGGTAAGAGACATGATCCGAAGGAATGGTCACCTTTGCATGAATCAGGCAAAGTCATTTCTTATCTGAAAAATGACGGTAACGTGCGTGATACCAAGAAACCTTTCTTTATAATGGTGGGTATGAATCCTCCTCATAGCCCGTATCGTTCTTTGAATGACTGTGAAGAGCAGGATTTCAATCTTTATAAAGATCAGCCTCTGGATAGTCTGCTGATTCGCCCGAATGTCGATTTGAAGATGAAGAAAGCAGAGTCCGCACGTTATTATTTCGCTTCCGTAACCGGAGTAGACCGTGCTTTCGGACAGATTTTGACGACATTGAAAGAGCTGGGATTGGATAAGAATACAGTCGTAATTTTTGCTTCCGACCATGGCGAGACGATGTGTAGCCAGCGCACTGATGATCCGAAGAATTCCCCTTATTCTGAATCCATGAATATTCCGTTTCTGGTTCGTTTTCCCGGTAAGATTCAGCCGCGGGTAGATGATTTATTGCTCTCTGCTCCTGATATTATGCCTACGGTGCTTGGCTTATGCGGGCTGGGTGATTCTATTCCGGCAGAAGTGCAGGGACGTAATTTTGCTCCTCTTTTCTTCGATGAAAAGGCTGAAATTGTTCGCCCTACAGGTGCACTGTATATTCAGAATGTAGACGGTGATAAAGATGAAAATGGATTGGTGCAGACTTACTTCCCTTCTTCAAGAGGTATCAAGACAGCTCAATATACATTGGCTTTATATATCGACCGTGATACGAAGCAATTGAAGAAAAGCCTCTTATTCGATGATGTAAAAGATCCATATCAGCTGCATAACTTGCCTTTGGAAGAAAATAAGGAGATTGTGGCAAAACTTTGCGGTGAAATGGGAGCTATGTTGAAAGAGATTAACGATCCTTGGTATACGGAAAAGATTCTGTCGGATCGGATCCCTTATTAGCGATTTATGTATTCTTATATAATCATTTAGGCACGGATTACACGGATTTCACGGTCTTTAGTGTTCTCATTGTTGCAAGGCAACCGCGTTCATCCGTGTAATCCATGCCTAAAAAACGAAAGCAATTCAGTAATGAAAGACAGTTGTTTTATAGTATTATTCCTTTTGGGAATTATTCCTTCAGCTTTCGCCCAACTCATCGGATTTGAAAAGGAAGTGCCCGAAACATTTAAAGTTTCCGGAAAGGGAGAAGTGAAAATCTCTTCTCTTTTTTACAAGGAGGGTGAAAGCAGTCTGGAATGGGACTTTCAGCCCGGTTCTACACTGGATGTTCAGATTGCTCCTTTATCGTTGAATACGAGAAACGAGAAGCAGTTCGGCATTACTTTGTGGATTTATAATGAGAAACCACAGCAGGATTCTATTCGTTTTGAGTTTCTGAATAAAGAGGGAGAAGTCTCTTATTGGTTCTCTTATCGTTTGCAGGCAGCAGGATGGCGGGCTTGCTGGATCTCTTTTGAGTATATGCAGGGCGACAAGAAAGATAAGAAGATCGTAGCCTATCGGCTGGTTGCCCCGCAACGGAAGGGACGTATCTTTCTTGACCGTCTCATTTTCCCGGAAAAGAAAATGAATCTTCGTACCACTCCCGACCAGCAGTTGCCTGCTAATAATGGGCTGTCTAATCGTGATTTGTGGCATTGGTGTCTGGTGTGGAAATGGGAACAACAGTCGTATGCTATTCCTCTGCCTTCTAAATTGACAAGCGAGCAAAAGAAGGAGCTGAAGACTATCGAACAACGTTTGACTGACTTTTTGGAAGTGAAAAAGGCTCCGCAAGGACCGATTAATGCTGCCTATAAAACGTTTGAGAAAGCGGCTATCAGTCCATCCATCGCCGGAACGGGATTTATAGGAACTCCTATTGTTGCTCCTGATGAACAGGACAAGAAGAAAGGGGAGATGTCATGGAATGATATTGAAACGATGCTTTCCGGTTTTGCCTATGATGCTTATTATAACCGGAACGAAACATCAAAGAAAAACTACTTTACTGTGTTCGACTATGCTATCGATCAGGGATTTGCCTATGGCAGCGGTATGGGTACCAATCATCATTATGGTTATCAGGTGCGTAAGATATATACGACTGCCTGGCTGATGCGTGATGCAATCTATAAACATCCTCATCGGGATGCTTATCTCTCCACACTGCGTTTTTGGGCGGCTCTGCAAGAAACCCGTCAGCCATGTTCTCCAACGCGTGACGAATTGTTGGATTCCTGGCATACGTTATTGATGGCGAAGTTTATTTCCGCTATGATGTTTCCCGATGCAAGGGAACAAGCGCAAGCTTTGAGCGGCTTGTCGCATTGGTTGTCTTCTTCTTTGCGTTATACTCCGGGAACGATCGGTGGTATAAAGGTAGACGGTACGACGTTCCATCATGGCGGTTTCTATCCGGGATATACTACTGGAGTACTTGCGACTGTAGGAGAATATATTGCATTTACCAATGGCACAAGTTTTGAGCTGACAGAAGATGCGCGCAAACACATGAAATCAGCCTTTATTGCTATGCGCAATTATTGTAATCTCTATGAATGGGGCATCGGAATCAGTGGCCGTCATCCTTTTGGAGGAAAGATGGGAAGCGATGATATCGAAGCATTTGCCAATATCGCTTTATCCGGCGATTTGTCCGGTCAGGGAAATACGTTTGATCGTGGTCTGGCTGCCGACTATTTGCGTCTGATACGCAATAGTGATACTCCGAATGCGCGTTTCTTCAAGAAGGAAGGTATTCAACCGGCACAGGCTCCACAGGGATTCTTCGTTTACAACTACGGTTCGGCGGGGATTTTCCGTCGTGCGGATTGGATGGTGACATTGAAAGGATATACCACTGATGTATGGGGGGCTGAAATTTATACGAAAGATAACCGTTACGGACGTTATCAGAGCTATGGTTCCGTGCAGATTATGGGGAAAGGAAGTCCCGTGTCACGTGCCGGAAGCGGCTTTGTGCAGGAGGGATGGGACTGGAATCGCTTGCCGGGTACAACGACCATTCATTTGCCTTTTGAGTTACTCGACAGTCCGCTGAAAGGAACAACTATGGCACACTCCAAAGAGAATTTTTCCGGAAGCAGTTCTTTGAATGGCCAAAATGGTATGTTTGCCATGAAGTTGTCAGAACGGGATTATGAGAACTTCACACCGGACTTTGTGGCCCGTAAATCTGTTTTCTGTTTTGATAACCGGATGGTTTGCCTGGGAACAGGTATCTCGAACTCTAATGCGGACTATCCTACGGAAACCACTCTTTTCCAGACAAAATACAATGGGAAGGAGCCCAAGGTGGGAGAGGATAACTATTGGCTTCATGATGGTTATGACAATTATTATCATGTAGTGGACGGAACCGTTCGTTCACAAGTGGCAGATCAAGAATCACGACATGAAAAGACACGTGAAGTAACCAAGGGGAAATTCTCTTCTGCCTGGATAGAACATGGTAAGGCTCCGAAAGACGGAACATACGAGTATATGGTGCTGATTCAGCCTTCGGCTTCCGAACTCGACGAGCTGCGTAAAACCTCTGTATACGAGGTGTTGCAACGCGATCAGACTGCTCACGTAGTCTTTGACAGGAAAACGGAGATTACGGCCTATGCTGCATTTGAAAACTACCATCCAGCCAGCGACAGAATATTCATCGCTATTCCGGCGGAAACGATGGTGATGGCAGGTAAAGAAGGAGAAGGGATGATTCGTATCAGTGTATGTGACCCTAATCTGAATATTGCGGAAAAGACTTATACGACGAAAGAACCGAGTCGCCCGATTACTAAAAAGGTATTGCTGAAAGGACGTTGGACATTGAAGAATCCACAGGAAAATGTGCGGTTGGAACAACAAGGTAATAACACGCAGTTGACAGTCGTCTGCCAGCATGGGCAGCCTGTTGAGATGGTAATGCAATCCGATTGATTTAGTTTTATAGAGAAATGATCGTAAAGAATAAGAGGTGCACATTTTGTGCACCTCTTGCTTTTTTCTTTCAACAATTTCTTTTCTACCATTTAGGATTCTGGTCTCCCTCCAATGCCGGATTCAGCTCCATAGCTGCCAATGGAATAGGACGCAGATTAAATTTAGAATCAATGTCACTGTTAATATCCGGATTGTGTGCTTTTGCATATTCAGAAAGTTTGCCGGTACGGGTCAGGTCAGCGAAGCGATGATATTCGCCGGCTAGTTCGCGGGCACGTTCATTCAGAATATAGTCAATATTCATTTCACTTGCAGTAGCTAAAGTTGCATTGGCACGATTGCGGACAATGTTAATGTATCGAGCGGCATTTGTTCCATCATTGAGTTTCACATATGCCTCGGCGGCAATTAAATTTGTTTCTGCCAGTCGAGCCAGATAAATGTCACGCATGGAAGAAGTAGTACTGAAATAAGTGCGTCCGTTCTCTGTATCATCAAATTTGCGGAAGGAAGCAACACCATACACGTCTTCTTTCATTTTTGTTTCATAACTGGTTTCATCTCCATTGATGTTGGTACCCATGGGAAGCATTTCCACTACTTGCGCATTAGCACGACTCGGTAGTGCTGCACGCCAGGCATCCACATTTTCTATTTCCCATGACGGGCAATAGTAGTAGGTGACAGCACTTGTGTTTTTATTGTCATCGTAATAATCCCAGTAACTTTGACGAAGTTCTGTCATAAATGTGCTTTCATAACGGATATCCAGATTGGGTGAGGAAGTATTGGTGTTAAAGACTTCATGCATCCACAAGGTAGGAGTCAATGTAGACGAAGTATATTTATGACCTTTTTCCTGTCCGTCCAGGTAATCGCAGAAATGAGCCTGTTGTTTGTTTCCGTCTGCTTTCGGGTCGTTGACAGTAGCAACATTGTAAACCACTGAGAAAAGGACTTCGGCATTACCTTCGCCTGCATTGCTGAATAAAGTCGGGAATGAAGTAGTCAGAGCTGCTCCCGCACCTGCTGCATTGGCAGCTGTGATAGCGTCACGATAGTCCTGGTCATTATTGGTAAGATATCCTCTTGATAGCAGGGCTTTAGCCAGGTAGTGGTAGGCGGCTTTCCGGTTGAAGCGGCCGTCTGTTGCACTTTCAGGCAAGTTGACAGAAGTGGATAATGCACCCATTTCGGAAATGATAAATCCATAAACATCCGTTGCCGAGCTGCGGGCAATACCTGTGATAGGAGTGGCGGAACGTTCCGTTATCATCGGCACGCCGCCGAATTGCTGTACCAGATTTAAATAGAACAAGGCACGCAGACCGCGAGCTTCATCGATACGACCGGCACGGCTTGCCTCTTTTTCACCCCAGTAAATAACTTCATTAGTCAAGGAAATGGCTTTGTAATGATTTGTATAAAAGGTCTGCACGTTCTCCTCTGCGGCAGAATAGGCATTGCTGTACAGATTACACGTCGGAACGGATGTACGGCCGGTAGCGAATAAATCTGTTCCTCCTTCAAAGAGCCACGGGTCACCGCCGTATATGGTACGCAATGAACTGTAAGCTGCATTCGACAGAGATTCAAAACCTTCGGCTGTTCCATAATAGTCGGCACCGGGAATGTCGGATTTCAAGTCTTGATTCAGGAAATCGGAGCAACCGGTAAACAGGGTTAGTAGTGCTGTAGCTGTAAGTATATATATATTTTTCATAATTGTAATGGTGATTAGAATTTAACATTAAGACCTATCTGGTAAGAAATGGAACTTGGGCCGCCTGTTCCGTCAAGTATAGCGGCATCTGCCCATTCCGGATCAAATCCTTTATAGTCTGTGAAAGTGAACGGATTCAATACGTTGGCATATATACGCAAATGTTCGATACCGATCTTCTTGGTGAGTTGCTTGTCGAAAGTATATCCCAGCGTGATGTTCTTGATTTTCCAATAAGAAGCATCTACATAATTGTTTGACTTGAATTCAGTGTTCTTACCAGTGTACCAGCCATTGCCGCCACCATGATTGTAGTTGACATCGTTGAGCGGGTAGGGGTAGCTGCCTACGTGGGTTTGTCCGGCAACAACTGTGCGATCGGAAGTCAGGGAAGACGGATTGCTTCCATCCCATGTGTAGTTGAATACTGGTGCACCTTCCGGGATGTAGAAGTCCATTTTTAGTTTCGTACGGCCACGGTCGGAATAATCCGTGAATTCTTGCATAAACGGACTGTAGAGCGTGTGTCCTTGTTTGGTGTTTACAGACATGGAGAAATCCCAGTTCTTGTAAGAGAAAGACGTGGAAAGAGTACCTGTCCATTTGGGCATGGCCTGACCGATAATCTGGCGGTCGCTGTCGTCTATTTTACCATCCTTGTTGATGTCTTCGTAGGTCATGCAGCCCTCAAAATAGCCATACCATTCACTCTTGGTTTTCGTCACTCCGTCAATCGTTACTTTCTCATTGGCTGTTGCTTGTGTGCAGATGCCCGTTTGACGTAAGTCGTAAGCCACGTCGATGGGCTGTCCGATAAACCAACGTTCAGCACGCATATCTTCTTTTTTACCTTGCAGTTCGAGAATCTCATTCTTGTTTTTAGCAAATGTTGCGGTGACATCCCAATAAAAGTTTTTGGTCTGAAGCAAAACACCTTTCAACATAAGTTCGATACCACTGTTGCGGACTTTTCCGACATTGGCAGTCATTGTACCTGTGGGAGAACCTTGCTCAAGCAATAATTTCTGATCCATCAGCAGGTCTTTGGAGGTTTTGTTATACCAGTCGATGGTACCGGACAGGCGACCGTTGAAGAAACCGAAGTCCAGACCAAAGTTCAACTCAGTCGTTTTTTCCCAGCTCAATAACTCATTGATGACTTCGGGACCATAACCCTTTCCAAAGCTGGAATAATAAAGCTGATTAGCTAGAAACATAGTTTCATAGTTGCCTACGGAAGCATTGTTGCCCGTTGCTCCGAAACTGCCACGAAGTTTCAGGTTGCTGATCCACGGAGCTTTGTCTTTGATAAATGATTCCTCACTGATGCGCCATGCCAAAGCTGCGGAAGGGAAACTTCCCCAGCGATGTCCGTCCTGAAATTTGGAAGAGCCATCCCAACGGGAAGAAATTGTCGCCAGATAACGTCCTTTATAAGCATAGTTCAAACGAAGCGCATAGGATAGCATGGTCGCCTTTCCGTAAGAACTCTCAATATCGCTGTAACTTTTGGCAGAGCCCATATTATACCATAATGTTTTCGGAGTGACTCCTTCGCCGGTTAAGGCGTATTTCTCTGCTTCTGTGCTGTATACGCTCAACAATGCCATGGCGTTAAAGCTATGGTCTTCCTTGACCGTCTTGACGTAATTCACCTGAGTGTCCCAAGTATAGGAGAAAGATTCATTGCGGGTGACGGTAGCCGAAGAAGTTCCGGTAGGGTTTGTTGAAGCATTATATGTGCTGGATTGTGCAGACGACAGTCCTCCGTAATATTCCCCTCTGCGACGGGTAGAGAACGTAGGAGAGAAGGTAGTCTTGATAATCACGTCATTGACCGGTTGATATTGGGCGTACATCGTTCCCAGCACACGATATCCTTTCGTCTTGTCCTCCGAATTCTGAGAGTCGATCAGCGGAGAAACGGAAGAAGAAAACCCGGCGGGGAAAGTAGAGCTGGAAGCCTGTCCCGGTGCTAAATCTTTGCCCGGGAGGTAGTTGACCTCACCGGTTTCTGTGTTATAAGGCAGCCAATATCCATTAGCGCGGAATGCCTCTTGAACGGCACGTTTGGAACCGTAGTCATAATTGAAAGCGACTAGATTGGCTGTTGCCCCTACCTTGATATATTTATTGATTTTGCCGTCAATAGCCATTTTCACATTGAAGCGTTTCATACCATCGCCCATCACTCCGTCCTCCTGCTGATAGCCGGCTCCAAGGCGGTAGGATACTTTTTGTCCGGCGCCTGCAACTTGGATGAAGTGATTCTGCTGTGTTCCGTCCTTCAACATCAAATCACGCCAGTCTGTAAAATCTCTGTTGATGAACTGTTCGCGCATCTTAGTAGAAAGAGCATTTCCTTTGTCATTCCAGACAGAGGCAAGGTTACCCTCAGTCATTTCAAGTGGCAGACGACCATCCACAATTCCCGCATTCTTCACAGGAGAAGTATATTTCATATAACGATAATCCATCCATTCCACATCGTCCATGAATTCGGGCATGCGGGCTACTGTCTTATAGCCTACATAACCATCGTATGTAACGTTTACTTTCATTTCCGCCCCTACTTGAGCCGATTTAGTAGTAACGATGACTACACCGTTCGTGGCGCGTGAACCATAAATGGCTGTGGAGGAGGCGTCTTTCAATATATCTATTTTCTCTATATCCGACGGGTTCAAGAAATTGATATCATCACATACCACTCCATCTACTACGAATAAAGGACTTGTACTGCTACCTAATGTACTTTTACCACGAATGGAAATGCTGAAGCTTTCGCCTACACGGCTGGATGATTGGGAAATATCGACTCCGGGCACTTGTCCTTGCAAGGATTCCATGACGGTTGATGCACCTTTGCCGGTCAATTTTGCGTTGTCCACACTACTGATTGCTCCGGTCAAATCGGATTTTTTTTGTACACCGTAACCCACAACGACCACTTCATCAAGAGTCTGAAGGTCTTCCGTCAGCTTTACTGTTAGGTTTGTCTGGTCGGCAATTGTAATTGTTTGTGGAAGATAGCCGATAAACGAGATTTTGATTTTTGCACCTTTTGAAACGGCTGGCAAGGTAAATTTCCCATCAATGTCTGTGATTGTTCCGTTGGTTGTACCGATTTCTGTTACATTGGCCCCAATTACAGGTTCGCCGGTTGAATCGAGTACTGTACCTGTGATCTGACGGCCTTGTGCAAAGGCAATTAAACATAGCATGCTCAGAAAAAGAGTCACTGCTAATTTTCGGACTTGCATTTTTAGATCCATAATTTTATGTTTTTATAGTTATTAAATAAGGTGTATAACAGGATGATTTATGCTGTTACGATATGCGAAATTAAAAATTATTTATAGTTGTAATGTGGAAAAATTAATCTTTGATGTGAATTTTTTAGTCAGTATGCAGGAATGATGCCTTTTGCAGCAGTATCTTTACAATAAAAAGAAGATAGCAGATCTTTTACAGACCTGCTATCTTCTTTTTATTGTAAAGCTTGGAAATATAAATATTACTTATTCAGTCTCCATTCGAAACCGTCTTTGGTATCTTTGATTTCAAATCCGAGTGCTGTCAGTGTGTTGCGGATCTCGTCGGAAGTAGCCCAGTCTTTGTTGGCTTTCGCTTTCATACGTTGTTCCAGTAGCATATCTACTACCTTGCCGTAAGCTGCTTCACGACCATCTGAAGAGCCTTTTTCTTCTTTCAATCCCATGATGTCGAAACTGAACAGATGGAATGTTTCTTTCAGGTCTTTCAGGTCTTCGGCGGAGATAGTGGCATTGCCGGCAATGATATTGTTAATGATGCGGGCGCCTTCGAAAAGCTGTGCGATGACAATCGGTGTATTCAAGTCGTCATTCATTGCTTCGTAGCATTTTGCACGTAGCTCTTTCACGTTGATTCCCTCTGAAGTTGCCGATGCGGGAGTTATCTTATCCAATGCGTCGATAGCTTCCATCAGACGTTGCAAGCCTTTTTCGGATGCTTGCAATGCCTCATTGCTGAAATCTACCGTACTGCGGTAATGAGCTTGCAGGATGAAGAAGCGGATCGTCATTGGTGTGTAGGCTTGTGCCAACAGCTTATGGGTACCGTTGAAGAATTCGTCCAGTGTGATGAAGTTGCCAAGTGATTTACCCATCTTTGTTCCATTGATGGTAATCATATTGTTGTGCATCCAGTAGTGAACCATGTCGTCCCCTTGCGAAGCTACCGATTGTGCGATTTCACATTCGTGGTGGGGGAAAATCAAGTCCATTCCTCCTCCGTGAATATCGAAGTGCTCACCCAGGTATTTGCGTCCCATAGCGGTACATTCGGCGTGCCATCCGGGGAAGCCGTCGCTCCATGGAGACGGCCAGCGCATGATATGTTCCGGTTGTGCCTTTTTCCAAAGGGCGAAGTCGGCAGGATTGCGTTTTTCGCTTTGTCCGTCGAGGTCACGGGTGGTATTTAATACATCGTCCAGATTACGTCCGGAAAGTTTTCCGTAGTGGTAATCCTTATTGTATTTGGCTACATCGAAGTAGACGGAGCCTTCGCTTTCATAGGCGTATCCGGCATCCAAAATCTTCTGTACCAGTTGGATTTGTTCAATGATATGTCCTGAAGCATGTGGCTCAATGCTTGGAGAAAGTACATTCAACGCTTCCATTGCTTTATGATAGCGGTTCAGGAAATATTGAACAACCTCCATTGGCTCCAACTCTTCCAGACGTGCTTTTTTGGCGATTTTGTCTTCTCCGTCATCGGCATCGTGTTCCAGATGACCTACGTCGGTAATATTTCGTACGTAGCGTACTTTATATCCTAGGTGGGTGAGATAGCGGAATAACACATCAAAGGTTATAGCCGGGCGGGCGTGTCCTAAATGGGCATCTCCGTAAACAGTCGGTCCACACACATACATGCCTACATGAGGTGCATGAAGCGGTACAAACAACTCTTTCTTTCTATCTAAGGTGTTGTAAATGGTAAGTTGATGTTCCATAACATTTTATATTTGTTTTATTGGAATCGCAAAGTTAGTATAAAATCTGAATATGCGCCCTATCTTTAATCGGTTGATTTTAAGTGTTGGGTCGTTTTTGCTAGTAAGGTGATTTGTTTCCCGGTATGAAACTGACAGTTTCACACCGAGGAAACAATCGTTTCACTACGAGGAACCAAAGGTTTCTCACCGAGAAACTAAAACTCTGTCAGCATGTCAGTGAATGTTTGGCTATTGTTGATTGCAAAACTTATTGATTGCTTCTGCTACACCGTCTTCTTCGTTACTTAGAGTGATGTAATCAGCTGCTTTCTTTACAGGTTCTTGAGCATTTCCCATGGCAATCCCCAGTCCTGCAAACTTAATCATGGAAAGGTCATTATAGCCATCACCTATGGCAATAACTTCTTCACGTGCTACTCCTATTTCTTTTAACAGGACGGCCAAAGAAAGAGCTTTGTCAATACCTTGCGGGACTAATTCGAGAAAATAGGGTTCTGAACGGAAAACATTAATGCGACCTTGCAGCCGGAGACAAAGTTCGGCTTCAAGTGGAATCAGTTTATCGGCATCTCCTACGATGAGGCATTTGGCTACGGGAAGCGTGATGTCTGTCAGGAAGTCGTTTGTCTCCCGAACTGCCATTTTATTGAGAAAGGCCTCTTTTAATACGTATGGATCTTGAGAGTTTTCGGTTATTATCTCTGCTCCGTCATAGGTTAATATACTTAGTTGATGGGTACGGGCACATTCGTAAAGCATTGGAACGACTTCATTAGGCAACACATTTTCATATACCATCTCCTGTGTTTCCCAATTAATGATTTCTCCTCCGTTATAGGACAGGATGAATCCACCGAATTCATTCATACGTAACTCATTAGCTAATGGCACAATGCCATAAGTAGGCCGTCCGGAAGCTAATACCAGTCGTATTCCTTGCTCTTGCATACGTATCAGAGTTTCCCTGTTGCGGGGAGTGATTTCCTTTTTAGAGTTGGTGAGTGTGCCGTCAAGATCGAGCACGATAAGTTTGTATTTCATGTAGGGTTGTTTTGGATGCAAAGATAAATTAAAAAAATATTTCTGCAAGGTGGTGGGGGAAAAGATGTGGTTTTAGCTAAAATTGCACTGTAATAGTGCAATTTGTTTTGTTATTTGCACTGTTACAGTGCAAATGATCGTATCTAAGCCAGCTATCGTTTGTTCGACTTGGCAGATGCTTTTGTAAAGATGGGAGGCAAGTACTTGTTTATTGATGAAATTTATAAATATAAAGATTGGTCGAAAGAGCTTAATTTGATTTACGATTATCATTCAAAGTTGAATATTGTTTTTACAGGTTCATCTGTATTGGATATTAATAAAGGAGCTTCAGATTCGAGTCCTCGCGCTGTTATGTATCAGATGCAGGGATTTTCTTTTTGAACCAGACCCGTGTTTTTTCGGATGTAGTAGTTTCTCCTGTTTCTGATTTCTTGATTGATGATATGACATTTAGATAAATAAAAGCCGCATAACTTTCGTTATGCGGCTTTTATTATTAAACTGGTAAAATAGTTTTATTCAATTGTTGCTCCATAACCAGCTACGTCGCTAGCTAATGTAAATATACCATTTACATAATCATATTGAGTAATAGGAGCTGTTGCGTGCTTGGTTATGTTATTACTGCTTGCTGGTTCTTTAACTTGAGAACCTGTATGATAATAATTCCAATTTTTGGTTAAGCCATATACGATATTGTCGGTTACATCTATTTGAGGCGTGCAACTTTCTAAGAAAGAATAATAGTAGGAGCCGAATTCTGCTTCCGGACTTACGTCAAAGATATTCTTGCTTATAGTCAATGATGTTCCTTTTTGGTATCTGAAGAATATATTGCTACCTACCATGTTGACAAAAGTATTATTTATAATTTCGGCAGAAAGTACACCATCTGATAAAGGAGTATTACCAGTAGCCCAGTTTAATATTTGTACGCCTTCTTGAGGTGTCTGACTATACACAATATTGTTCTTGAAGTTGAAAGTTTTATAATCTCCTAAATTGAAGCCTTTATATATATTTATCAAGGCAATTTTTATAGCATTAACTTCAATACGAGTGTCTTGAACAGAGATGTTATTTATACCAAAATATCCCTTTTGTGCTGCATCGTAATAAATTGGTTTCAAGACATTCGCAATCAGGCAGTTGTCAAAGCATATGTCAGTGAAGTCTCCACTGCTGGCAACACCTGCATTGTTTATGAAGTAACCAGTATTGCTAGCGACTCCATCGAGATCACTTAAATCTATTTTTATATTTTTTAAAAGTAGCTTTCCTTTGCATGATTTCCAGCAATTAGCAGGACGAAGTGTTACTTGCTCGTCATCATATTGACCGATGATAATAACATCATTACTGATTGATTTTACTCCGGCTGTGGTAAAATTGTGTGCTGTACCTGTGAGGAACAATATAACTGGTTTACTCATTGTGGCACTAAAGTAAGTATCAAGTGCTACATCGGCATCTGTTGCATCCAATATTTGTATGTCAGCATCTGAATAAATTTGGTTGTTGATGGTGATGCCGCCGATAGTAATGTCTTTTCCATTATCAAAATCAGCCTTATAATCCGTACGATTCTTGATACTAACCTGAATCTTTGCAATCATAGCATACTTTCCACTTGTTGCCAATACCGCAATATCAGTACTGTTATCAGCTGTTGCACGAGTCATCATCTTTGCGCTTGATACAGGGGCAGTAACAACCAATACATTTTCTTTTCCAGCTTCCTTAGAGAATTTAGCACTCCATCCTTCGGGAGCAGTAATCATTGTATTTTCTACTCCTCTCACGGTCATGGTAAACTCTTTCACTTCACCTGCCGAAAACTCCTGTACTTGTTTTAAATCTTCGGCTGCAAAACTACATTCGAAATCGCTAACGATAGGGATGCGTATGGTTGGAGCATCCTCACCTGCAAGTACTAAGACCAGTTCGTTGTTTTCTACTGTTACACTCTTGAAGTTTTTGTCTTCTGTCGGAGCAGAACCGTCACCGGTTGCACTGACTTTGTCAGTAGTTCCTTCTTTGTATATATAACTGTAGTGCTTTCCTCCGTCATAGCTAACCTGCCAGTAACCTTCACTATCTACATTGAATGTAGGAGTCTTGCCACTCTCTCCATTAGCTTTCACAGGTTGTCCGTTTACAGTCAGACGTTCCGGAGTTTCATTTTTGTTATAAAGAACAGTCCAGTAGCCTTCTGAATCGATACCGATAATAGGGCATAACAGGTTATTATCGTTTTTCATATATAGATTTACTGTCTTTCCATTGCTCAAAGTGAGTGTGTAAGAATCAGACTTTTCCTCTATATTAGTAATAAATGTTCCTTCATTATAAAGTTCGCGAAGGGCTTCAGTATTACTATTTATATCACGTACTTGTGTTTCGAGTGCGGTAACGCGCTTTTTCAGTGCGTCTACATCATCTTCCAAATCGTCAATGTTGGTACATGCTACCAGGCATACAGCCAATAACATGAACATACTCCATACTTTTTTCATGATTATATTGTTTTAAAGTTATTATTTTAAAGAGGATAGCCAGGAAGGAACATATCCTAAACGTTTACGTAATTGAGCCTCATAGAGTGAATATGGTTCCACAGCAGTTCCGTTGCTTTCGAGTCGTTTCATTTGAGTATCATCAAAATCTAAAGGACTTCCGTGGAAACCGACAATGATAGGAGGCATAAATTTCCACCAAAAGCCGTTACCATCCCACCAGGTAAATTTACCTTCTGTATCGATGTCCTGGTCTGTTTGTGCATTTGTTGCATAGAAATTCCATATTGTCAGATTCTCCATATGATTAGGCATTTGGGCAGAGTCTCCTCCTTGTCTCCAATGCATGAAACCACCGGAACAGCAGTCGATTAGTGTTGCACGTGGCTGTGTGGCATGTGATTCAAAGCAAGAATCATCTCCCCATCTAACATTCCATATTACAGCACCCATACTTTGCTTTGAAACACCGCAAGCGTGATATTGTCCAACATTCGTTTTATATTCCATCAATGTGTTTTCACCTTCTCCTTTTCTAAGTGTGTAGCCATTGCTGTTTTCAGTTACTTTTCCAATAAAGATACGGGAAGAAGCTTGCGATCGGATAGAAGCATGTCCACGATTACCGCCAATAGTGATGTCATAAGCAGAACAGTTGGCAGAACTGGTGATTGACATGGCTTCACTAACACTCTCAAAATTAACCCGGCGCATCCACGAATTGGTCAGACGCACAAAATCGATGAGCTTAAAACCACCATCGTCAATGTCAGAGCCGTGGTGAATGAACTTCTCTTTGGCGTGTCCTTTGAAGGTCAGGTCTTCTACACCCACATTAGCATAGTTTGCGAACTTATGTACTTTCCATCCCCAATCTTTATTGATAGCGTGCATGATCGGCTCTTTGAGGGTAACATTGTTACCGCTGATTTTCTCAATCTGATGATATTCGTATATCTGAATCCCTTTTGTCTTGATATTGGGAGTACCACCTTGCTGTATCTTAATATCTTCCCATTTGTGTGGATATAATTCGGAGTTAATTACATTGTCATCCGTATTTTCCAACACAAGGCATACCCAGCTGCCTCCGCTTACTCCTGTTAAACTAGCCGTTATGGTTTTGCTGCCTATCGGAGCGTCTTCGGTGATGGTACCGACAGATTCTCCTAATCCTGTATTGTGTTTGAACTCCATCATGACAGGAGCATTCCACATCTCTTCGGTTGGCTTGGGAGAATTATTGGCAGCGGTCATTTCGAGTGTCGTTTTGTTTTTTCCGGCTCCTTTTAAAACAATATCACTCATTGATATACGAATCCTGCGATCTTTAGAATCCTCATCTTGCAGAATATAGTTTCCTTCGGGGAAGTAGATAATAGCTTTAGCATTTTCCTTGATATATCGGTCGGTCATATTGTTGTCTTCTTGCTTTGTTTGACTCGCTATTTCTGCCAAGACCTTCATGAAAGCTGCTCTGTCAGATTTACCGTCGTTGGGGATAGCTCCATATTTGGGATCTGTAACATCGTATACTTTATATCCTTGCGCTGTTAGCGTTTCTATTTCGGGAGGAGCCATTTCACCATACTTATATCCGGCGTATGAAAAGTCTAATAACACATTCTGTTGGTCAGCGTTAACAAACTGCTGCCAGGCTTCTGCTCCGGCTTCGCTGGAAAGTTGTTTAACTTCAATAGATACAATACGGATATAATTCTTTGATGAAGTCAGTACAATTTTAATAGTTTCTTCCACATCCTTTGTCGCAGTTGCTTGTGGTGTGATAGTTAACAAGTTCTCGGACAAAAGAACATTCCATCCTTTAGGAGCTTGTACTACGGCTTGTTGTACGTCATTCTGTTCTACTTTATATTCCTTATGATTCTCATTGGGGGCGAAAACCTGCACGGCTTGTTCGCTGTCGGCATCATTGAGACCATAAATTATCAGTCCAAAGGTGTCATCTACCGGAAAGGTATATGTTTTTCCTCCATCGGATAATGTGAATGAGAAAGTGTGGTTTGCTTCATTATATTCTACCTTACTGAATATACTGGTTCCTCCCTGACTTCCACCTTCGGCCTTAGTTCCTAAGCTTGTATACGTTTGTCCATTATCGTAGCTCACTTGCCAATATCCACTGGAGGATACGCTGATTAATGGAGTTGCCACCACATTGCCTTCTTCATCACGGGGCCATGCCGATACTTTCTCTCCATCGGCTCCCGGCAGATATTTGAAATCGGTATCACTACTTGTTTTATATATCCAGTAGCCTTCTTCATCTACGGAAAATTCAGGGACAGATGCCTGTACCGCTTCACTTTCCATGACTTTAATGCTTGTTCCGTCACTAAGTTCCAGCAAATATCCCAGACCATCTTTAGTCGGAGTAATTCCGATAATGACTTTGTTTTTTTGCATAAGGGCTTGCAGACTGGCAAATGAAGTATTCAGTCCTTCCGTTGCTTTTTCCAAAGCAGCGACACGGTCTTTCAGAGAATTGATGTCTGCTTCCAGGTCATCTGTTTTCTGGCACGATTGCATGATTGCCAACATGCTGCAAATACCAAATAGTAATAGGTAGGTAATGCTCCTGTTTTTCATACGTTTATTATTTCGGGTTATTTATAATTTTCACAATGGCAAAGATAACCGGATAAAATAAGAATATATGGATAAAAAAATTCAGGAATACGATGAAATAATACATTTTACACGCCTCTGTGATAGATTGTGACTTATGTATTATTAGAGCAGGTCTACCCATTGCTCGTTGCTTAACATAGGCAATGGCTCACTATCGGCAACAAATGTTTCCGCCAGTTTCCGTTTCTCATCTTGTAGGTGAAGAATCTTTTCTTCGATACTGTTTTGGGTAATGAAGCGGTAAGCAATCACTTGCTTGTCCTGCCCGATACGATGGGCGCGGGCGATCGCCTGCGATTCGGCGGCAGGATTCCACCAGGGATCTATGATAAATACATAGTCGGCTTGAGTCAGATTAAGTCCCACGCCTCCTGCCTTTAGTGAAATCAGGAATGCCTGGACATCTTTTTGATCGGTGAAATGGGCGATTTCGGAAGGGCGGTTGTTGGTCGTTCCTGTTAATAAGGCATATTTCCAACCCCGTTCGTGGAAAGCTTCGGCGAGCACCTCCAGATGCCTGACGAATGAGGAGAAAATTAAAACTTTGTGGCCTTCGCTCTGTAGCGTATCGAATGTTTCGATTATCTGTGCCGTTTTTCCGGATGTTCCGGTATAGTCGGGAAGGATAAGTTGCGGGTGGCAGGATAGTTGTCGTAAACGTAAGATGCCATTTAATACACTAAACGAATGAAGCCTGTCGGTACTTTGAGGATGCTGAAGAAGGATGTTACGCAGGCTGTTTTTCTCCTGTTCGTAACAAGTGTTCTGTTCTTCAGTCATGTCGCAGTAGATGGTCTCTTCGGTAAGTGCCGGAAGTTCCGGAGCTACCTCTTTCTTGCTTCTACGGAGGATAAATGGGGCTGTCAGCTGCTGCAATAATACTTTTGCACGGGTATTCCCCTGACGAATCGGCATTATAAACTGCTTTTGGAAAGCACTTTCCGTGCCCAGTAAGTCTGGTTGTATAAAGTGAAATTGAGCCCACAGGTCCTTTAATGAGTTTTCGATGGGAGTACCTGTAAGCACAAGCCGGTGTTTACTTTGTAGTCGAATGGCTGACCGGAAGGTGAGCGATTCACTATTTTTGATATTCTGACTTTCATCGAGCACGATGTATTCGAAACGGTATGAACAGAGTATATCAATGTTATTCCTCATCATGCCATACGTCGTAAAGATCAAGTGAAAATGACCGAAGAATTTTTCCGGTCGTTCCTTGTCTATAGCCACGGTGTTGTTGTATTCCGTCATCGAGAGCGCTGTAAAGCGTTTGGCTTCCCGTCGCCAGTTATGAAGTAGCGATGTGGGGACAACGATCAGGGTAGCCGGTTGCTTGGGAGTAGATGGCTTATATATATACTGTAATAGAGTGAGAGTTTGAAGTGTCTTCCCAAGTCCCATGTCATCTGCCAGGCATCCGCCAAATCCTTGTTTGTGCAAGTGTACCATCCATGAGAATCCTTTCTGCTGATAGGGACGTAACGTTGCTTTGAGTTTTCTGGGTACGGCAACATTTTGTATCTGTTGCTTCACCGGAAATTTCTTTAATTCCTCTTCACTTAAGGCAGTTTGTGCAGCACCTGCAAATGTATGTTTCAAGCGGATTCCTTTTTCCGTTTGAATTCCTATCTCTAATAAATTCGCATATTTGCTGAACCATTCCTCTGGCAGGAGAATCATGCGGCCATCGGGTAGCAGATACTCTCTCTTTTCTTCCAGGATATGTTTGCGGAAACGTGAAAAAGGAATACGCAGATTACCGATAACAACGGTGATGCGCAATTCAAACCAGTCGACCTCATCGTCGCAACTTTGCTCGATGCGTATCTCGTCCAGGCAATAATGTGTGTTTCCCATATTGCAGGTGAGATGGAAGGACTGCTGCAACATCTCCCGATGGCTGTTGATCCATTCGACAATCGTTTTTTCCGGAGCTTCGGGGGATAGGCTGAAATGTGTATCATTGAGTTGTTGCAGGCCTGCATCCGTTAAGAGCTGAACGGCTTGTTTTTCAGCAGTAATGTTCCGGCGAAAAAAGAAGATCCCACCGGATGTTTTCCGATAGACGATTTTCTTCATTTCAAGGGCGCTATCCGGTGTAAATGTCTGATCTCCATAACGGAAACCAAGCTGCAATGCTTGTCCGTTGTACGTCGTGTCTTCGAATGAGAGAATTGCTTCACAAGTACATTTTTCTTCCATCATACTCAAACCGTGAGCCTCGATTTCGTGATAGCGTGCAATCGGGATGACAATGTTATCTATGTATTTTTCAATTTGGGAAGCGTCTACGCTGATCGATCTTTTCTTTGTAAAAGGTAAGATACGTGCACTTTCAATGTGCGGAAAGAAGTATAGCTCCATTCCCAATAATAGCGTCGTCGGCGAGGAAGTCAGTACAACCACAGGTTTCAACTCGCTCAAAGAGAATGGCTGCCCTTCATAATAGCACTGCAACTGATAACGGAACGTTTTATTGTCAACATGAAACGTTACGCGAATTTCTGCATTATGCGGATTTATGTGATAGGCATGATGGGCGTATAGTATTTTACTGCCGGCTTGTTTCTGATAAAAAGGCAGTCCATTGTCGCGTATCAGTGCCAGCATCTCCAACAGTTTCTTTTCGATAGGCGGACGGATATCATTTTTAATTCGTTCCGGATCTTCGGATAACTTATGTAGAAAACGCGATACTGTTTTTTCGCGGGAGTAAACGCTCATTAGATGCTTCTCTGTATAATAAGAGGCGATATGAATAGCTTGTCTTTCTGCCTCACTCATCTTGCTCATAGCTTCGGGAGAGGCATGAAATGCTTGTTCCACCAATTGCAAGGTTCCATCGTCCAGCCTTTCCGCAATATAGGGAATCAGCAATATGCCGAGTATCGGATGCTCTGTGAAAACGATTATAACTTGTCCGTTAGTTGGTCTCTCTTTCATTCTCTTTTAGGCTTTAACAGACAAAGATACGGGAAAATACTTAATTTTGCAGCATGATGGAGGAAAACAAACGAGTATTGCTTGGAATGAGCGGCGGTACAGATAGTTCTGTTGCTGCTATGCGATTGTTGGAAGCCGGTTATGAAGTAATCGGAGTAACCTTTCGTTTTTATGAACTGAATGGCTCGACAGAGTATCTGGAAGATGCCCGTAATCTGGCAGAACGTTTAGGAATACGGCATATAACGTACGATGCCCGTGAAATATTCAGTAAGCAGATTATTGACTATTTTGCGCAGGAGTATCTGGCAGGACGGACTCCGGTCCCTTGTACATTGTGCAATAATTACCTGAAATGGCCTCTGCTTGCTAAAATTGCCGATGAAATGGGTGTTTTCTATATAGCTACCGGGCACTATGCGCAGAATATACAACTAAATAACACCTTTTATATAACATACGCTGCCGACTCGGATAAGGATCAAACCTTCTTTCTATGGGGATTGAAACAAGATATTCTTTGCAGGATGCTGTTGCCGATGGGGGATATTACGAAAGTGGAAGCCCGTGTCTGGGCTGCCGAACATGGGTTCCGGAAGGTGGCAACTAAAAAGGACAGTATAGGCGTTTGTTTTTGCCCAATGGACTATCGGACTTTTTTGAAAAACTGGTTGACTCAAAATAGTGCGGCATTGGCAGGGGAAAAGTGGATGATGGAGGAGGATCAAGCATTGGTTGAAGATTGTCAGAGATTGACTGGAAGCAATCAGGTAGGACTCAATAAAGTGAAACGAGGAAGATTTGTCGATGAAAAGGGCGATTTTATTGCCTGGCATGAGGGCTATCCTTTTTATACCATTGGACAGAGACGTGGCTTGGGCATTCATTTGAACCGTCCCGTATTTGTGAAAGAGATTAATCCTGAAAAGAACGAAGTAGTATTAGCTTCTCTTTCTGCTCTGGAGAAAACAGAAATGTGGTTGAAAGACTGGAATCTTGTCAATCAGGAGCGTACTTTAGGGCATTCTGACATCATTGTGAAAATACGGTATCGCAAACAGGAAAACCATGCTACGATTACCATTACACCGGATCATCTACTACATGTGCAACTTCATGAGCCTTTAACCGCCATTGCTCCGGGACAAGCTGCCGCATTCTATAAAGATGGCTTATTATTGGGAGGAGGGATAATAGTCAACGCCCGGTAATCTTTATATGGGGGAAGGTGATTCGTCTGACAGGGGTGAGTCAAAACGAAATTTAGCTTATTGACTGACAAAGATTAGGCACGGATTACGCGGATTACACGGATGAACATGGAAAGAGAATAAACTTGTCCGTGTAATCCGCGTAATCCGTGCCTAAAAGATACTAGAATGGTGCTTCTGTTTCGAAATACCTTCCTTGTACAAGCAATCTCTGTAATAAAGATACTTGTGTCGGTTATGTCTTGGTTTTTGGTTATTCTTCCGAAGGAATACTGTCATTCAGCGCTAGCATTGTTTCTATATATTCGCGCGTATTACTTAATCTGGGAACTTTGTGTTGTCCTCCCAGCTTTCCTTTCTGTGCCAGCCAATCATGGAATAATCCCTCACGGGCAACGATCACTTCCAATGGTTGCAGGGCTATATCTTTCCATCGTTTCGCTTCATAATCGGAATTAACCTCCTTCAGTGTGGCATCAAGTATCGCTGCAAATTTCTCTACTGAATCCGGCATCTTGGCGAACTCTATTAACCATTGGTGCCGGCATTTTGCATTCTCATCCATAAACACAGGTGCCGCGGTATATTCACTAACTTGTGCTCCGGTTTCTGTACAAGCCTTTGCCAATCCTTTTTCAGCGTTATCGACAATCAGCTCTTCACCAAATGCGTTGATGAAATGCTTTGTTCTTCCTGTGATGACAAACTTATAGGGATTCTTGCTAGTAAACTTCACCGTATCACCAATCATGTATCTCCATAAACCGCAAGAAGTAGAAATAACCATTGCATAGTTTTTGTTGAGCTCGACTTCTTCAAGGCAGTAAACCCGTGGACTTTCTTTTCCTACTTCCTCCAGCGGAACAAACTCGTAGAAGATTCCATAGTCGATCATTAATAACATGGCAGGATCGGAGAGGTCGTTTTGAGTTCCGAAATATCCTTCAGAAGCATTATAAGTCTCAACATAATGCATCTTCGGTGTTTGAATCACCTGCTTGTATTGCTCACGATAAGGAGTGAAAGCCACTCCACCGTGGAAGAAAACTTCCAGATTGGGCCATACTTCTTCCAAAGTCTGTTTTCCTGTCTTTTCAAGAACACGTTTGATAAGTACGAGCATCCATGACGGTACGCCGGACAAACTTGTCACATTTACCGGAATAGTGCTGTTGGCGATTGCTTCTATTTTGGTTTCCCATTCGCTCATCAATGCAATTTTCTTGCTGGGTACACGAATGAAATTGATAAGCGGATTCACATTTTGAATCAGAATAGCGGATAAATCTCCTACTAAACTATGGTTGGAGTTGAGGTTCGGACTATGGCTACCTCCAAGAATCAGTCCCTTGCCGGAGAAAAAATGGCTATCCGGATTGATGCGGAAATAAAGAGCTGCCGCATCTTTTCCTCCTCTGTAATGAATGTCTTCCAGTGCCTCTTTGCTGACAGGAAGGAATTTACTTTTATCATTAGTCGTTCCGGAGGATTTTGCAAACCAGCGTATCTCCGATGGCCAAAGCAGATTCTGTTCCCCGGCTCGCAAACGTTCTACATAAGGTTTGATTTCTTCGTATGTTTGGATAGGAACACGTTTCCGGAAGTCTTCATAGTTACGGATAGAGGAGTAATCGTACTTTCTTCCCCATTCAGTCTGAGCGGCCTGGTGTATTAAGCGGCTTAACACACGATGCTGTATCTCACTAGCCTGACTAGCATATAGGTCTATCTGTTTTAAACGGGAATCGAAAGTCTTACTAATAATTTTTGTAATATTCATTTCTGCTTTAACATAATAATGTTTAGTCGTGCAAAAGTAACTTATTTATCTTTTTTTTCTATCTTTACGACGGAAATAATCGTTAAAAATTGATGACTTCCATAGAATACCCGAGTTTTAGACTAAAAAATGCGACAATGAGAATTGGAATCTTAACATCCGGCGGGGACTGTCCCGGCATCAATGCCACCATTCGTGGCGTGTGCAAAACTGCCATCAATTATTATGGGATGGAAGTGATAGGCATTCACAGCGGTTTTCAGGGCTTGCTGACCAAAGATGTCGAATCTATTACAGACAAGTCGCTTTCCGGTCTGCTGAATTTGGGTGGAACGATGTTGGGAACCTCTCGCGAGAAGCCTTTCAAAAAAGGAGGTGTTGTCTCGGATGTTGACAAACCGTCTTTAATTCTTCAGAATATCCGTGAAATGGGACTGGATTGTATCGTTTGTATCGGTGGAAATGGAACACAGAAGACCGCAGCCAAGTTTGCTGCAATGGGAGTTAACATCGTATCTGTTCCTAAAACCATTGATAATGATATTTGGGGCACGGACATCTCTTTTGGTTTCGATTCGGCGGTAAGTATTGCTACTGATGCCATTGACCGTCTACATTCTACCGCAAGTTCTCATAAAAGGGTGATGGTGATTGAAGTGATGGGGCATAAAGCGGGTTGGATTGCTTTGTATTCCGGTATGGCAGGAGGAGGGGATGTGATTCTCGTCCCAGAAATTGCTTATGACATTAAGAATATCGGCAATACGATTCTGGAAAGACTAAAGAAAGGCAAACCCTATTCTATTGTAGTGGTAGCGGAAGGTATTCAGACTGACGGGCGTAAACGTGCTGCTGAATATATCGCGCAGGAAATTGAATATGAAACCGGTATAGAAACCCGCGAAACAGTTTTGGGGTATATCCAGCGTGGTGGTTCGCCTACTCCTTTCGACCGCAATCTTTCTACCCGCATGGGCGGGCATGCAACAGAATTGATAGCCAATGGCCAATTCGGGCGTATGGTGACTTTAAAAGGGGATGATATAGCATCTATCCCTCTTGAAGAAGTTGCAGGAAAACTGAAATTAGTTACTGAAGATCACGATTTGGTGATTCAGGGTCGTCGCATGGGGATTTGCTTTGGTTAGACTCCGGAGCTTCTGCGTCCTGCATTGTGGAAATCTCATCGACGAGGATGTTTTCTTCTGAAATATTTTCCGGTTCAGCAGCAGTTGCAGAATGTTGTGCTTTGATCTCTTCGATAGTTGATATAAATGTCGGCTCCTTTACTTTCTTTATAGCCATCTGGGCGGCATTCTGTTGAGACTCCTTCTTGGAATACCCCGTACCTGTTCCTGCCGGAAGTCCTTCAATGCGTACTTCGGTTTGGAATACAGGATTGCTGTCATGATCGAGAAACTGCTCTATTAATTCAAAGGAAACCTCCATTTTGTTCTTTTGACTCCACTCGATAAGTTTGGATTTGAAGTTAACCTCTTTTCGGGATATTTTCTCCAGGTCGATATAACGGTTAATGATCCGTTGCTCCATAAACTGCTTGCAACGTTCATATCCCTGATCCAGATAAATAGCTCCGATAAACGCTTCAAAAGCATTTCCGTACATATAGCTATTGTGAGAGGAGGAGCGGGTGGAATACTTGATGAGCTTGTCCAAGCCGATTTCAACGGCCAACTTGTTCAACGTTTCCCGTTGTACAATCTTGGAACGTGTATTGGTCAGGAAACCTTCCCGTTTCCCTTCGAAACGTTTGTAGACAATATCTCCCACGATGGCGTCGAGGATGGCGTCACCTAAAAACTCCAGCCGTTCATTGTTGAGGGGACGTCCCTTGTCGGAGCGGACAGAAGTCGATTTGTGCAGGAGAGCCTGCTCATAAAGCTGGATATTGCGCGGGTAGAACCCGAGTATCCGGTAAAAACAAAGATAAGACTCTCTATCCTTGCGGAACAAGAGCCTTATCTTATCTATTTCGTTACGTAACACGATATTACTCTGCGTATTTCTTGAAGATAACGCACGCATTGTGACCGCCAAATCCGAATGTATTGGACAAGGCAACATTAACTTCGCGTTTCTGTGCTTTGTTGAACGTGAAATTAAGGTTATAGTCGATGTTCTCGTCGTTGTCACCTTCTTCGTGGTTGATAGTCGGAGGAACAATGCCGTTCTTGATGGCAAGGATGCTTGCAATAGATTCTACCGCACCGGCAGCTCCCAGCAAGTGACCTGTCATTGATTTGGTTGAACTGATGTTCAACTCGAACGCATGATCACCGAATACTTCCTTGATTGCTTTTGCTTCTGAAATATCACCAACCGGAGTAGATGTACCGTGTACATTGATATAATCTACTTCTTTCGGATCCATTTCCGCATCTTCCAGTGCATTTCTCATCACCAATTTCGCTCCCAGACCTTCCGGATGAGAAGCTGTCAGGTGATGTGCATCTGCAGACATACCTACACCGGCAACTTCTGCATAGATTTTTGCACCACGAGCTTTAGCGTGTTCCAGTTCTTCCAGGATCAAGCAACCGCCACCTTCGCCCATAACGAAACCATCGCGGCTTGCGCTAAACGGACGTGAAGCTTTAGAAGCTTCGTCGTTGCGTGTTGACAAGGCGTGCATAGCGTTGAAACCACCTACACCTGCCGGGAAGATCGCTGCTTCCGAGCCACCGGATACAATTACATTTGCTTTACCCAAACGAATCAGGTTGAAGGCATCTGCAATGGCATTGGTTGAAGTAGCACATGCTGAACAAGTCGCGTAGTTAGGACCATGGAAACCATACATGATAGAAATCTGTCCGGCTGCAATATCCGAAATCATCTTTGGAATGAAGAACGGATTAAACTTCGGACCCATTTCCTGACGAGTGTAGTAGTTGCCTACCTCTTCTTCAAATGTATGTATACCACCAATACCGGCGCCAAAAATAACACCGATTTTGTTCAAGTCTTCTTTCTCGACGTCAAGCCCCGAATCACTTACCGCTTCTTTGGCAACAGCGATGGCATACTGAGTGTACAAGTCCATCTTTCTTGCTTCTTTGCGGTCTATGTATTTCGTTGCATCGAAGTCTTTCACTTCGCATGCGAATTGGGTCTTGAATAACGACGCATCAAAATGAGTAATAGGCCCTGCTCCACTAACCCCGTTCACAATGTTTTCCCAAAATTCGGGAACGCTATTGCCAACGGGAGTAATGGCGCCAAGGCCTGTTACTACCACTCTTTTTAATTCCATATTGATGAAATCGAATTACTTAGCGTGTTCTTCGATATAAGATACAGCATCACCTACAGTACCAATCTTTTCTGCTTGGTCATCAGGAATAGAGATACCGAATTCTTTTTCGAATTCCATGATAAGTTCTACAGTGTCAAGAGAATCAGCTCCCAGGTCGTTAGTGAAGCTAGCTTCGTTAGTAACTTCTGATTCTTCTACGCCTAATTTATCGACGATAATCGCTTTCACTCTTGATGCAATTTCAGACATAACTTTAAGTTTTTAATTAATAATTAGTTTTATTTCTTTAAATTTGCGGTGCAAAGGAATGAATATTTATCGTTTTGCGCAAATATTTGACTAAATAAATGCAATGTTTTGCACATTTTTCACTGTTTTGTGCATCGAATTTGAGGGTTATGAAGAAAAACATCGCAATTTTCGCTTCCGGTTCCGGCTCTAATGCTGAGAATATTATCCGGTATTTCCAAAAAAACGATTCCGTTCAGGTTTCGTTGGTACTTTCTAATAAGAGTGATGCCTATGTTTTGGAACGTGCGCATCGCTTGGGAGTGCCTTCTAACGTGTTTCCAAAGGAGGATTGGATAGCCGGAGATGAAATTTTGGCTATTTTGCAGGAGTACCGCATTGATTTTGTCGTGTTGGCCGGCTTCTTAGTTCGTGTACCGGATTTGCTTTTGCATGCTTATCCCGATAAAATTATAAATATACATCCTGCTCTTCTGCCGAAGTATGGAGGTAAAGGAATGTATGGCGACCGAGTGCATGAAGCAGTGGTAGCTGCCGGTGAAAAAGAAAGCGGTATCACTATACATTATATAAATGAGCATTACGACGAAGGAAATACGATTTTTCAAGCTACTTGCCCTGTTCTTTCGACTGATTCTCCGGGTGATGTAGCTAAAAAGGTGCATGCTTTGGAATATGAACACTTCCCGAAAATCATAGAACAGGTATTAAGTAACACCTAATACTTAATAATGTATGCTTTCTCTTCCCGCCGCAAAGGATAATCTCCGCGCAGGGTTTCGAATAGCTCCGGTTGATTTTTTAGCCGGTTGCTGTCTTCGGTTGGATTATACATTTGGAGGACTGCTTCTTCGTGGTTTTTAGCGTGAATAATGGGGGAGGCGGGTGCGGGTGCGTTAATTTCATAATCCCCTTTTATTTGGAAGAATTTGCAGATAGCATCCAATGACATACGTGTGGCGTTTGCTTTTCCATCTGCAGAGTAACCTGCAATGTGAGGAGTTCCGATAAATGCCTTTTCCAGTAGATCACGGTTGATTTCCGGTTCATGCTCCCATACGTCGATGATGGCATCCGAAATCATCCGGCTGTTCAAGGCTTTTAAAAGAGCATCAGTCTGGATGACTTCTCCTCGTGAGGTATTGATAATAACAGGCTTCCGTTTGAGTGACTGAAAGAAATCTTCATCTGCCAGGTGGAACGTTTTATATTTTCCTTCCTTATATAAAGGTACGTGAAAAGTGATGATGTCGCACTCTTCCGCTATTTTCTTTAGTGAAGAGAACCGTTCTGCACCTTCTTTTTCTTCCCGTGGCAAATCATTCAATAAAACACGCATGCCAAAATCCTGGGCAACTTTAGCTACCTTACTCCCGACATTTCCTACTCCTATGATTCCAATCGTCAGTTCATTTAGCTTTTTGTTTCTGCAAGATTTCCACACCAGAAGCGATGACTGTATATATTGGGCGACAGAAGCCGAGTTACATCCCGGTGCATTCGTCCATTCAATGCCTGCCTGTTTGCAATACTCCGTATCAATATGGTCGAAACCTATGGTTGCGGTCGCTATGAATCTCACTCGACTACCTTCCAATAAATCCCGGTTGCAATGTGTGCGGGTACGGACAATAAGAGCGTCTGCATCTCGTACGAGCTCCGGGGTGAAATCCTTACCCGGTGCATAAACCACCTCATCGGCTATTCTCTGAACCGCCTCTTTTATATAAGGTATTTTATTGTCGATAATAATTTTCATATACAATTCATCTTTTGTACCCACAAAGGTAACAAATAAAAAAGTAAGAAACGGTTGCTTGTCTGAAAAATATTACATAGATTTGCCCTATTATATATCTATTAGCTAGTTAAGATTATGACATTTAGTAACCTTTGCAACGAGATTTTTGGGAAATCGACAACTGATTACCATGTGACGGATAGTGTGGATGCTCCGATGAACAATCCTTACGAGTTGAAAACTATTGAGTATTATTTATATCTAAAGAACTGGATTGATGCCGTGCAATGGCATTTTGAGGATATTATCCGTGACCCGCAGATTGATCCGGTAGAAGCATTGGCCTTGAAAAGAAGAATTGATAAATCAAATCAGGACCGTACGGATCTGGTGGAATTAATTGATAGCTACTTTTTAGACAAATACAAAGAGGTAAAACCTCTCTCTGACGCAACGATCAATACGGAAAGCCCTGCATGGGCAATTGACCGCCTGTCAATTCTTGCATTGAAAATTTACCACATGCAACAGGAGGTGGAGCGTACGGATACTACCGAGGAACACCGTGCTCAATGCCAGACTAAGTTGAATATCCTGCTGGAACAACGCAAAGACCTTTCTACGGCTATTGAACAGCTGTTGGCTGATATCGAGGCCGGAAGAAAATATATGAAAGTATATAAACAGATGAAGATGTATAATGACCCGGCATTAAATCCGGTGCTTTATGCGAAAAAATAACGAATGGCGCGTATTCTCATTATTCGTTTTTCAGCTCTTGGCGATGTAGCCATGACAATCCCGGTAATACATTCGTTGGCTGTGCAATACCCGCAGCACGAAATAACAGTGTTAAGTCGTGCTGTATGGCAGCCGCTCTTTCAGGGGTTGCCTGCCAATGTGGGTTTTGTCGGAGCTGATTTAACTGGCAAACACAAGGGATTTTGGGGCTTGAATAGCCTTTATTCGGAATTAAAAGCGATGCATTTTGATTACATTGCTGATTTTCATCATGTACTTCGTTCTAAGTATTTATGTTTGCGATTCCGTCTTGCCAATAAACCGGTAGCTTCCATTTGTAAAGGAAGGGCAGGCAAAAAGAAGCTGGTTCGCCGTCATGATAAGGTGATGGAAAATCAGAAGAGTTCTTTTCGTCGTTATGCCGATGTACTTGAGAAGCTAGGTTTACCGGTACTATTAAATTTCTCTTCCATTTATGGCGAAGGAAAAGGAAACTTTGCGGAAATAGAACCAGTCACAGGACCTAAAGAAGACCAGAAGTGGATTGGTATAGCTCCTTTTGCCAAACATGCAGGTAAGATTTATCCGTTAGAACTGCAAGAGCAAGTTATAGCACATTTTGCTGCCAACCCCAAAGTAAAGGTTTTCCTTTTTGGAGGTGGTAAAAGCGAACAGGACGTATTTGATGCATGGATTGCTAAATATCCTTCTGTTGTTTCAATGATCGGTAAACTGAATATGCGTACCGAGCTGAATCTGATGAGCCATCTGGATGTGATGCTTTCAATGGATTCTGCCAACATGCATTTGGCATCCTTGGTCAATATTCCGGTTGTCTCTATTTGGGGAGCCACCCATCCTTATGCCGGTTTTATGGGCTGGAAACAATTGCCGGTCAATACCGTACAACTCGATTTGTCATGCCGCCCCTGTTCCGTATATGGACAGAAGCCTTGCTGGCGAGGTGATTATGCCTGCCTGAGGGATATAAAACCGGAGCAGGTCATTGCGAAAATAGAAGGGATTGTAGATTAATCCTTGCTGAAGTTCAAATTAGCTGTTTATTGAGCCGAAAGAGCGTAGAATCAAATAATGATGAAAGAGATACAACGAAAGAAAAAAGTACTGATAGATCTTACGAATTATGGTAGTCTCACAGCCGGCTTCGGGCAGATTGCGGCCAACTATGCAACCGCCTTTTCGTCTATGCCGGTAGAAGATCTTCATTTTGTATATTTATTGCGGCAGAAATATATGCAGGAATTTGGCCCGAATGTGACTTCTGTTCCGGTACGTCGTATCAATAAGTTTCTTCCTTTTACCCTTCCCAAGGTAGATGTATGGCATGCAGTGAATCAACAGCGCAAGTTGTTGCGTATTGCCGGTGGTACAAAATTTATCTTTACTATACATGACTTTAATTTCTTAACCGAGAAAAAGCCCTGGAAGGCGAAAATGTATCTTCGCCGGATGCAGAATAAGGTCAATAAGGCAGCGGTCGTGACTACGATCTCTCATTATGTGGCAGATGTCATTCGACAGCATGTAGATTTGAAAGGGAAAGAGGTACGGGTCATCTATAATGGAGTGGAGAGGATTGATACACTGGAAGGAACAAAACCGTCGTTTGCTACAGGGCGTCCTTTCTTTTTTACGATTGGACAAATCCGTAGAAAAAAGAACTTCCATCTCTTGGTTGACGTAATGCGTCATTTTCCGGAATATGATCTATATATTTGTGGAGATGCTCATTTTGCTTATGCTGAAGAAGTGCGCAATCTGATTCGTGAGAATCAGCTTACTAATGTCTTCTTGACGGATGTTATCTCTCAAAACGAGAAGATATGGTTATATCGGAACTGTGAGGCATTCCTGTTTCCTAGTGAGGGAGAAGGCTTTGGATTGCCGGTGGTGGAAGCTATGCAATTTGGGAAGGCTGTATTTGCCGCTAATCGCACTAGTTTGCCGGAAGTTTGTAATGGACACGCTATCATGTGGGAGCATTTGGATACAGAATCTATGGTGCAAAGTATCCGGGAGCATCTGCCTGATTTTTATAAAGACAAGGAGCGTCTGGAGAAAATCAAGGAACATGCCGCTTCATTCAGTTACGAGAAGCATATACAAGCCTACCTTGATTTATATCGGGAGTTAGCTCAATTGCCTTAGTATTGAAGTCAATTGCCCGTATACCTTTTCGGGAGTAATTAATGCAAAACGCTCTTCATAGGTTAATGTTGCCTGCTGTTCCGGCGGAAGAATGTCGTCAGGACTAATTCCTTCGGCAAGTACGGAATTGGCGGGTAACCACATTGATTTTGACGCACTTGGTGAATAAATGGCAAATGAAGGAACTCCAAGAGCCTGGGCGATGTGTCTGGCTCCTCCTTCGTTCCCGAAGTAAAATGAACAGTTGGCACAAAGTGCTGCCAGTTGTCGTAATGAAGAAGCTTGTATATCAATCTTGATGCGTTCCGGACATCCTAATTCCTTGTAGATATTTCTGGCATCTTCTTCTTCGTACCCCGGTGCGTAGTTGAAGATCATTTGTATGTCCTTGTGTTCCTCTAATATTCTTTTCAGTGTGGCTATCATGAACTCCGTATTCCATTTCTTATGGATGAGTTTGGTTGTGACTCCTATTAATAACACGGGGTGTGTAAAATCAATCCCTTCCTTTTCCATATAATATCGGAAATCTTCTTTCTCCCGGTCAGTCAGGTATAACTTGAATTCTTTTGTGTATTGAATAGGTCTGATCTTCTCTAATGGTGCTGCAAGTAACAGGTTGCGTTGTACCATATCAGTTGTCAGATTCTTGCTGTAAGTATCTGTGCGGTAGTTCAGTAGAAAACGGGTATATCCTTTGATACGTCCTATCCGAAAAGGAGTTTTTAATGAGAAAAGAGAGAAAAAAAGAGTCCGGATGGTAGAACGCATATCGATGATTACATCGTATTTATTTTGGTGCATTACCTGCCATATTTTTTTTATATATGCAGTGAACGGCTTATTCTCATTCTTGTCAAATGTAATGACTTTGTCTATGTCCGGATGCCCCTCATAGAGTGGAGCAATATTTTTATTAAGCACGAAGTGTATCTCCGCATCGGGAAAACTTTTTTTCAGTGTGCTGCACAATGCAACAGCCAGAATAGAGTCCCCTATTTGTCTAAATCGAATAATCAGAATTCTTTTGATTGGTTTCATGCTTAAACTTCTTTATGCTTTTTACCGTGCAAACATAACTAAAAAAAGCATTTATGTCTAAATATAAATGAAAAGAAAAAAGAAAAAACGATTAAAGCCACCGTGATGCTGCTTATATGTGGAGAGAGTTAGCCAATCTTTGTGAGAAAAGAGAAAAATATAGTCGGAATATGGCCTAATTTCTTTATCTTTGCTCAATCTTTGTAATTAGGATTATATAGGAGAGTGTAATGAGAGTGATTGTAAATCCCAAGTACGCACATTTGCAGAAGGAGATAGAAGAAGTTCCGAGGTCCTTCCAGAACGAAGGAGATGTGGTGTACGATGGTCGTAATGTTCTGAAACGGATTAGTTTGGGCAGCATTGATGTTGTGGTGAAGAGCTTTAAAAAGCCTCACATCATCAATCGTGTTGTATATTCGTTTTTCCGCCAGTCGAAGGCAGAACGTTCCTATATTTATTCTATGGAGATCCAACAGCATGGTTTTGACACTCCGGAGCCAGTGGCTATGATCGAACAATTTCAAGATGGTCTTCTCTCGCATAGCTATTACATTTGTTGTTATGATGGTGGCGAAACTGTCCGTTCCCTGATGGATGGAAAGGTGGAGGGGAATGAAGACAAACTTTCAGCTTTTGCACGCTACACTGCTGCTTTGCATCAGGCAGGTATCCTCCATTTAGACTATTCTCCCGGTAATATACTGATCCATCAGAATGAAACGAATGAATACAGTTTCTCCCTGGTCGATGTGAATCGCATGCAGTTGCTATCGGAAATTGATTGTGATACGGTATGCCGTAATATGTGCCGTTTGTGTATTTCGCGTGAGGTACTGACTTACATCATGACAGAATATGCTTCTTTGCGTGGATGGGACATCGAATCTACGGTCAGTCTGGCTCTTCGTTACAGCGATCAGTTCTTTACTCATTACATTTATCGTCGTGCGGCACGGAAAGAAAAAGAAAAGCATATTGTATCCCTGATTTTATTCTTCCGTTTATACCGTTCCGTACGTAAATTCTTTTCTTGGGAGCCGCATATCTCACGTTTCTTATTGAAAAAGGAAAAGCATATCTATGATACATACTTGTGCAAGTATGATTATTGTGAATTGCTTTCTGCTGATTATCAATGATTGATTACCTCTTACTTCCGCGCATCACTACACTGCGGATTCTATGCCTGAAAAAACCTTTTTGATTAATATATGCGCAGTTGTGTTTGTTCAGGAATGTAGAGATAACTTCTTCGTCATCACGCAAGTGGTATGTGCAAATAGCAAAATCCAGCTTTTGGCAATTTTGAAATAAGTTCTTGCATCCGGTCAATGCGTGCCGTTCGGCTCCTTCTATATCCATTTTAAGAAACAGATGTTCATCCGTCTGGTTATTGAAGAAATCATCAAGAGTTTGCTCTCTCGAAGAATTATGGTCGCTCACATACTTCTGTATGATTGTAACTTTATCCTGCCATGGTTCGAAAGTAGCTCTGATAGCCTCCAGCCATTGTTCGTCCTGCTCAAACAAATAGATATGCTTGGCTTCTTCTACGATTTCCAGTGAAGAATATCCTTCGGCACAACCAATGTCCACAAAAACTTTTCCTGTGACATCTTTTACACTATCGAAATAATGGTGCGGTGATCGCTTGTCCTGCTCCATACTCAAAGCCCTGTAGTACTTTTGAATTTTCTTGGGTGGAGTACTCTTTCTGAAATATAGCCGTTTTTTTTCTTGTTGTACATAGTATAAGCCTTTTTTCTCATCCTTTTGTACATTGACAGGCATATTTGTATATTCATCTTTGAATTCATACAAATGTCTTGAATACCCGTGTTTTTTAATATACTCATAATATTTCAGATAGGGTGAATCAGGTTTATACCCTTTCATGAAATAATATGGAAGAGTGCCATATATAAATTTCTTTATTGTATGTTTAAGTACGTTCATTTCATTAGTTTCTTGTAGATGTTTAAGATCTCTTCCGCTTGCTTTTCTTCAGAGAATCTTTTGGCAAAAGAATGCCCCTTTTCAATCATGTTCTTTTTTCTCTCGGGATCTGTGTATATCTGTTTGAAGGCATCGGCCATTCCTTTGATATCGTCAGGATGTACATAGATAGAATCGGGACCTCCCGCTTCTTCCAGACAAGATCCTGTAGCGGCCACTACCGGAATACCGGAGTACAGAGCTTCTATGATGGGAATACCAAAACCTTCAAAACGGGAAGGGTATACAAAAATTTCTGCTAACTGATAAAAAGCCGGTAGATCATCAAAAGGAACATTACTGATGATATGCACTCTTTCTTCCAGCTTATTCTCCTTAATGAAATGTTCAACCTTATCAGTGTATTCCGTATGGCGTCCTACGATGACGAGATGAATTTGTTCAGGAAGCATCATTAGTGCCTGCACCGCTGAAAGGGCGTTCTTGCGTTCTTCAATACTTCCTACGTTAAGGATATAGTGATCCGGTAGCTGATATTTAGCCCGGACTTCTCTTTTCTTCTCTTCTGCTACAGGATGTATGAATGAAGGGTCACATCCCTGATAAACAACTTCTATCTTATCGGCGGGAATCCTGAAAAACTCAATAATATCACGCTTGGTACATTCGCTGATAGCAATGATTTTATCGGCATTTTCGCAGGCTTTACGGAATTTGTATGTGTATATTTTCCTGTCGATCGAATGGTAATACTGCGGATAGCGCAGAAAGATCAGATCGTGGATCGTTACAATACTTTTTACCTCGCTTTGATGAATATTCAGGGGCAGCTCATTACTAAGCCCGTGGAATATATCGATTTTTTCTTTTTCCAATTGGCGGGTGACTCCCCATACTCGCCACAATGAACTAAACTTTTTCCAGGAAGAAGTAGTGGGATAAGAAAGCTGTAGTTGCTGATACTGCTTCGTTAATTTGTCCAGCCTCTTGTTTTCCCGTTTCTTGGGGGCATACAGCACATATTCATTCTCCGGACCGAATTGGCATAGAATATCCACTATATAGCGGCTATAATTACCCAGACCGGTGAAATTCTGTACTGCACGTTTTCCGTCAAAACCTATTCTCATTTCTACTTCTTACCTTTATATGATTATAATTTAGACTTCGAAATTCCGATAAGGTTTATTCAAGTCTAAATAATGGAAATTGTGTTGTCTTTGTCCACTTTGTTTAGGTATGGTCATGTAATCTCCATATTTCTGTGACAGATAAGTGTCGTATTTCTGTACTCCCCATACTTCTTCATCTTCAAACCGGATGGGAGTAGGAGTGCCCAGAATGTCCTTCGACATGATTCCTTTCATTCCGTCATCATAATCGCAGACTAATGCGCATTGGTCGAAATCGTATTTCTTCATTACCTTCCTGATGCTTTCCTGTGTTCCGGTAAGGGTGAAAAACTTTCTGCATAATAGCGGTATCCATGAACTGGGACCTTTCCCATGTTTGTATGGATCACGATGAATCAGGTAAAGTATTCGTTTGTAGAACTCATACTTCGCAAAATGCATTCTTTGCGCCATGCGGCTTTCCGGAACTCCATCCAGTGGAAATATATCAATATATACACCTCCCAGATATTTGAGATGCATACGCTCGATTAAGGTTGTATTGGCATCCTGCACCTTTGCGAACGGAAGAGGATATTCCTTATCATTCTCGGCGCATACCGCTTCGTAAGGTTCCGGTAACCATTCTTTGGCATTAGCCATTAGTAAATCATAATCAGCTCTTGGCATTCCGATATCCAAGTCATCATCCCAGGGGATGAATCCTTTGTGGCGTACAGCTCCCAACATGGTGCCTGCCATGATGTAATATCGCAGATTATGTTCTTTGCAAACTTTGTCAACAGCTAATAAGTTCTTTAATATGCGAAGCTGTAGAGGGCGGATGTCGTAATTAGCCATTTTATCTGATTTTAATTAATAAAGACTGGATGGAATCAGCTTCTGTGCCTGTTGAAAGTCCTCTACTGTGTCCAGCTCGGCCGAGAAGAACTCGGTGGTGTCCATAACGTAAAAACTATATCCTTGCGGAATCAGTCTCTCAAAAGCCCGTTCGTAGAATATATTATCCAGTCCTTCGGTAGTAATCATAATTTCCAGTTCACGAAATAGCGCCTTGGTATATTCAGCTGACATCTTTTCGATACCGATGGACTCTCCGATAGCATCGGATATCGAACAGACTTTGCTGATTTCCACGACCTTTTGTGCGTCGTCCACGATGACTTTTATTTCTTCTGCTCCGAGCTCATGGCGATTCAGTGCCAATATGTCGTCCTTATCCGAATGAAGCAGCTTCTCTACAATCTGCGGATCGAATACAATGTCGCTGTCTAATAACAGAATTTCCTCCCCATCCGTATATGGGCGGGTGAGCCATAATGAATAGATGTTGTTGGTTGATTCATACCTGTCATTATAGATGAAAGTAATATCTTGGGTTGGATAATGTGCCTGTAGGAAATCAACGATTTGCTGCTGGCGATACCCGGTGACAATGATGAATTCATCAAATCCATTTTGTATCAGAGCATCAAAAGCCCTTTCCAAAAGGCATCGTTCTCCTATCTTGAGAAGACATTTGGGCGTCGTATCGGTCAGCGGGCGTAAGCGTGAAGCTATTCCTGCGGCTAATATTATTGCTTTCATTTGGATGCGATTTCTTTGATTGTATCTATAACGATCCGGTTCTGCTCTGGGCGACCCAATGTGATACGCAAATGAGTATTGATATCCGGTTCATTCATAAATTTCACTTTATAACTCTGTTCAGCAAAAGCCTTTTGTAAAGCCTCTTTCAGCTCTATCGGGTATTTGATTAAAATAAAGTTGGCAACCGATTCATATACTTTGAATCCGGGCAACACGCCGATTTCCTTTTCGTAACGCTCACGGTCTTCGTTCATCAGTTTTGCGATGTTTCGATAGTGTGCGTCCGATTTAAGAGCCGCAATGGCGATATCTTCGGATATCCGGTTGTATCCCAGATATTTATTGCTGTATCTGCTGAATTTTTCCAGCTCCTTACTCATAAATCCGAATCCCATACGTAAACCCGGCAATCCATAAAATTTAGATAAGGTACGGGAAATAATCAAATTCGGATATTTATTAACCAGCTTTTTGATATAACTGGTATCAGTTGAAACAAAAGAAGCGTATGCTTCGTCTATCAATACCACTGTTTGGCCGGGTACTTCTGCAAGTAGTTCATCCAATTCTTTCGGAGTCAAACCATTGCCGGTAGGGTTATTGGGAGAAGCTAGTAAAAGAATCTTCGGATTCTCTTTCCGAATCATATCTTTTAGCGTCTCAAAGTCATATTTAAAAGTATTTCCGTCTTCGTAGAGAGGATATTGCAAAGTATGGCCATTCACCTCATCTGCAATTGATTTATAATACCACCATGAGAACTTGGGAATCAACATCGTTTTATTTCCATCTTCTTGAGTCAGGAAGTAGTGTACGGCTTGTTTCAGAATATCTTCTCCGCCGTATCCTAATAAGACTTGTGTTTCATCTATATCGTAAAGTTCGGATAAGAAAACAGATAATATACTTTTCTTTCCTTCATCATAAATGCGGGTATAAAAACAAAGTTTATTTATATCGAAGTTTTTTAAAGCTTCTACTACTTCTTTTGATGGACTGTAGTTAAATTCGTTTCGATCTAAAAAGTTCAAATTCTTTTCCATATTAGTTTTGTATGATTCCTTTATCGCACCAGGCTAGTTTCCTGACTTTCGTTTCGTTCAAAATGCTGCGGTTGTTGCTCAAATTATCTGTTCCATGTAGTTCGTGATGAAGATGGAACACAATTCCCGCAAATTTGATGGTACGCTTGCGTACACCGCTGTTGATAAGGCGGCACACTAATTCATGATCTTCGCTTCCCCATCCGGTAATAGCTTCATTGTACCCATTGACTTTTAATAAATCTTCTTTCCAGAAAGCCATATTGCATCCTCTGGAATATGAAATATCCCATTGGCGATAATGCTGAAGTAGTGGGCTTAGCCAAGGCAAATGTACTCCGTTGATTGCATTCTTAGTACCTTTGTCGTGAATAGAGATAATACAGTTCCTTTCTGCTAGCATCTTTTGGGTTAAACCTTCCCGGATTAATACACGGCTACCGGTTACGAAACTGCCTTTTTTAGCAAAATGTACATGATCTTTGACGAAATCTTTGTGTAAGACGATATCTCCGTCAATTTGTATAATATATTCTTTAGATGCTTTCGCAATAGCTTTGTTGCGGATGGAGGCCAGTCTGAAACCTAAATCTTCATGCCAAACATGAATAATGGGGACTTCGGAAGAAACAGCCAATTGATGAATTAGTTCTCTTGTATCTTCTTTAGAACCATCATCGGCAATGATAATTTCATTAGGAAGGAGAGATTGACGTAGCACGCTTTTAACGCATAATTCTAATGCGTCGCTTCTATTATAGGTGGATATAATTAGCGATGTACTTATGTTGCTCGCCATTGGTTTATTCATATAATTATTACTAAGTTAGTTAAATAGTTAAGGGGGCTTGCACTAAAATTCTACAAATGTATACATTTTATTTGGTTGTGACAAGCGTTAAAGGCTTTTTTGCTAAACATTAGAGGGTTAGCATTCTTTTTAAGAATAATATCCGTTTCTTTGCTATCAGTTTGTTATAATAACTAAGATAAATTAGGAATAAAGAGATGTTTTTTCCACGTCTTCAAGAGGTATAGGACTGTAAATTTAGTAAATGAAAATGATGTTTTCTAAGAAGCTTCTTATAATATACTGTTTGTTGATAGTTTTCCCGCCTAGGTTCTGTCATTTTTGTATTTATGACTTTTAATTAGATACTGAATGCTAAAGGGAAGCTTTAGGAACAAAAAGCGTTTTATAGATTTGAGGGTTAGTCGGGTTTCCAAAATAGGAGGGATACAGTTTTGAGAGAGCCTTGCTAATCCTTTTATTAAGTCAACCCTTTTTATGTTCGAGTACATCGCTGGTAGGTATCGATGATAAATTTCAAATAAATAATATAAGTTTATTTCTTTTTGAAGATGTTTGCTAAGGTTGTTGTCTGCTTGTATTAATCTCCTGATTTCACTAAAAACTATGGTAAGATCATTTAGATGCTTTAAGGTGTAGCCTTGCCCCATATTTGTAATAGAATCTTCTCTCTTGCAATTATAAAGATAAGTTGTTCGGTTAGTTAAGGTAAATGATCTGGTATTTAAAGCGAGCATAGCATGCATTACTATGTCTTCGTGGTACACGTGTTCCAAAAAATGAATATGAAATTCTTTTAAAAAAGAAAGATTATATAATTTATTCCATGTAGTTACCCATATATCATTTTTTTCTTCATAAAAATATTGAGCCATGCATAATTTACCTTTTCGTGTTATATTAGGGTAGTTAGTAATTTTGAGTGAATTTTCATTTTCATCAATTTGATTGATTCCGGCTGCAACAAAGTCTACTTTTTCTTGTGAAATAACATTATATAAGGTTTCAATGCAATCAGGAACAATAGCATCGTCGCTATCCATAAAGTATAGATATTTTCCTCGAGCAAATTCAATTGCTGTGTTTCTCGTTCCTCCCAAACCGAGATTTTTTTTATGCGTAATTATACGGATGCAGTTACCTCTAGGATGTGTGCTTTTAAGTTGGTGGACTATATTCATGCTGTTATCATGTCCTAAATCGTCTACTATCAAAATCTCTAATTTTTGATAAGTTTGGTTTAATGCAGATAACAAGGCACGTTTAATGTATTTTTCTACATTATAAATAGGCATTGAGAGAGTTATTAAGCACATACTTTTCTTTAATTCATTATGACACAATAATATTAGGTGATTACAAAGTTACTTTAATATTCGTAATGATGAAAGTTATTTCGTTTTTTATTGATTTCTTATCCCGAGCTTGCGCTATAATAGAAAAGAATAATTTCATTAGAATAAAACTTTGGATTATTTTCATTACCTTTGTTCTGAATATTATGTTTGTCTAAATAATAGGACTGATGTAAATTCTGCAATTCCTCTATTGTTTAAGACTATTGTTCTTTAATTTAAATTTTAATAATATGATATATATTATTTGTTATGATTGGCCTTCAACATCTGGTAATCATACAGGAATGAGGTATCTTTATGAATATATTCAAAAAAGAAATCCTGAATTGTATAAAATGTATACTTTCAATATGGGGAGGCGTTTTTTGGATAAGGGGAAAAAGGGGAAGAAAATCTCTGTTCTTTTTACGGCACTCAAATTAGCAATGGCATATAAATCGGGAGATAAATTTATTCTCACTGAATATTTGCATAGAGATTCATATCAAATATTGTTTGCAAAAATAATACGCTTTATATGTCCTAAAGCACCTATATATGCTATGGTGCATCTTGTTCCTGAAAAATTGGAAAGGCGATATTCGAAAGCACAAATAAAGAAGAGTTCACGATTTGTTACAGAAATTGTAACGTTGGGAAGTAGTTTGACATGCTATCTTAATAATTTAGGAATAGAGAATGTTTATACTTCATTTCATTATGTCGATAATAATTATTATACTCCTTCTACAAATCTATATAACAGAGGTGATGATGTCAAGGTAATAGTAATGGGTGCCTTGGCACGTGATTTTGAGCAGATAGCTTATATTGTTTCAAGACTTCCGCAAATTCATTTTTATATATGCAAAGGGCGGGAGAAAATTGATTATTTGTTTTCAGGCTTAAAGAATGTAACATTGGTGGGGTATGTTCCTGAGGCGGAATTAAAGCATTATATGAATGATTCTGATATTTCATTAAATGTGATGAAGGACACTATTGGAAGTAATGTAATTTGTACTTCAATGGCAGCAGGATTAGCGATGGTGGTTAGTGATGTTGGATCTATACGAGACTATTGCGATGAGACCAACGCATGTTTCTGTTCTTCTCCCGATGATTTTATAAAGAGTCTTATGATCTTAGCAAATGATCGAGAGTTGCTCAATTCGTTAAAAAAAATGTCTTTGAGAAAAGCGCAGCAGTTTTCTATCGATAATTATTGTGTTAGCTTGTCATCTCTATTGGAATAATTGAAGAGTATAGTCGTTTATAGTTGTTGTAGTAAAATTCTTAAAGGACATTGTTAGTAAGGGTATTCTTTAAATTCGAAAATATAAGGCAACTTATTAATTGCTAGCTAATTGCCTTTTTGTTTTCTTCCAAACATGATGAACTAAAACTTGCAAAGACACATTTAGTGTGAGTTTTTTTAGAGCATTGCATAAAAGTAAAAGGTCGTGTAAGCTAAAGTCGTTCTTTAGCGAATGCTGTAAGAATTTATATATATAACGTTTGATTGCTTTTTTGAATTTTCTTTCGTTAAGGTGAGAATGGTAGTTTATACCAATCCATTCTATGAAAAGTATTGTTGCTCTAATCTTTTCTTTGTTGAAATGAGTGGAGTTTGATATATTCTCTCCTTCAGCATTTCTCCAACTGACGGGATTACCTGGTAAAGATATGATTCCTCCTGTAAATTCTGCAAATTTAGCCCATGTTGCATCATCGGTGCACCAAGCCAGAGGGAACTTAATAAATCCTCCTGTTTGTTCCCATACTGTTCGGCTAAATACATACTCACAGGCGGCAGAACTAATTTTTCCAGATAATTTATCTAATAAAAATTCATATCCAGAAGTTAAATCGGTTTTAAAAGGAGGGTTTTTATATTTTAGTTTACCATACTCGTCAACGACTTCTAAAGGGAAACGGAATATATATTTTCCATCAGAATGTTTTTGTGAGGCTTGAATTACACGTGCTACTCCATCAAAGGGCATTAAGTCGTCATCTGAAAAAAGCCATATAAGTTCTTCTTCTGACAATAATATGCATCGTTCCCAATGACCGGGTAGGTCTTTTTTACCCATATTTTGTTCAAAACGATGATATATAATGTCAAATTTGTTCTTGTAACAATCTACTATGGTCTCTAATGGGTAGGGACTTGCATCATCACCAATATATACGGTAAATTCGTGATTGTTTTGTTTAGCGATAGAATCAAGTGTTTCTTGCAAAAAACGTGGTTTATAAGCTGGTATGATAATTGCTAATTTTTTCATTTTTATTGCTATCAATTAGGTTTTGCAAATATACACATTCAGTTTGTTTAAATATTGTATTTGCAAACTTTTGTAATGGAAAACTATACTAGTAACTTGCTGATTGCAAAATAACCCATTGTATTTTCTCTTTTGTCTTTTCAGATATATGTATGTATTGTTAATAATGGTTAATTGTAGGCGTGAAATTCTGCTCTATTTGTAAACAATCTCTTTTTAGATACTTCCTATGGATATTATTCCTTACTTTTGCAAGTAGAAAATGAATATTCAAATATGGAATCTCAATACTCGGTAAGCGTTATCATCCCTGTTCATAATACAGCTCCGTATTTGCGACGTTGTATAGAGTCTGTACGTAATCAGTCGTTGAAAGATATAGAAATTATATTAGTGGATAATTTGTCGACTGATGATTCTCCTTCTATTTGTGATGAATATGCTAATATTGATTCTAGAGTAAAAGTGTTACATCTTGATGAGGCAGGTTTGTCCATAGCTCGTAATGCAGGAATTGAAATAGCGACTGCTCCATATATTGGGTTTATAGATAGCGATGATTATATTGAACCGACAATGTATGAAAACATGTTGTCAGTCATGGTACAGAACAAAGTTTATATGGTATATTGTAACTTTTGCTTTGAGTATGAAGATGGCCGTATAGAACAAATGTATCCTAATACAGGTAATATGTATGTACGTACTAGTCAAGATGTTCAGCGAGATATTATTTTTGAGATAGTAAGTAGTTCAGCTTGTACCAAACTTTTTGATAAGATTTTTTTTGATTCTTATCGTTTTCCTGTAGGTATGTTTTTTGAGGATCATGCGACTATTTATCGCTGGATAAGTATTTGCGATAAAATAGTTTGGATTGATGCTGCTTATTATCACTATATACAGAGAAGTGATAGTATTTGCCATACAATCAATTCTATAAAACGTTATCATTATTTCTTGGCTGAATATCCAAGATTGGAGTTTGCAAAGGAGCGGCGGTTATTTGAAGGCAGAGATTGGTTTGATGCTGTCAATATGATTGTGGAAAATTGTTTTAATCATTTTCAAGATTTTATGAAGGATCCTAATCATCGATTGTATCCTGTTGAAATAAAAGATATGAGGAATAAGTTGAGTAGATGGCGTTTTTTATCAAGAAAAGAATTGTCTTCTAAATATTATAAACGATTACGTAAGATAACTTATTTTTGGCCGATTTATTATTGGACTCACTTTGCCAAGAAAAAGAATTAAAAAATGATATAATGGAAAAAGAATACCCTTTAGTTTCGGTTATTATTCCTGTTTATAATGCGCACAATTCGATAGCTAAAACGTTGCAGAGTGTTATTAATCAAACGTATACTAATCTTGAAATTATTGTAGTGAATGATGGAAGTACAGATGATAGTTTAGATATAATAAAGACGTATGCGGCTGAAGATCTCCGGATTGTTGTATTTAATAAACAAAACGAGGGATTAGTGCAGGCGCGTAAATCGGGCATAGATATTGCTACTGGCAAATATATCCAATATTTAGATAGTGATGATATTATGCATGAGGATGCAATAACTAGACTGGTTAATAAAGCAGAGGAAACGCAAGCGGATATGGTAGTGGCCCCTTTTATGTTTTGCTATGATGGAAAGTCTCATAAATCAACTTTTTTTGATTTTGTAGAGTTGTCAGGCGTGGAGTTTTTGAAAAATATTCTTTTAAAAAAGGCTTATTGGTGTGTATGGTCAAAATTTCATCTTCGATCATTATATCAGAATGAGATAGAAAGGCCGGATATATCATTTGGTGAAGATGTCGTTCTTTCTACACAATTATTGTTATACTTACAAAAAGTCGTTTCAGTTGATTATATAATCATTGACTATAATTTTACCAATACGTCAATGTCACATCCAGCAACTTTTGATGATAAAAAGTATGGAGACTTTGTGAATTATACAATATGGATTGAAAATTATATTGATAAAAAAGGGTTGAGGGAAGAGATGAAGGAAGCACTTGCTCATTTCCATCTTGAAAATGCCTTTAGAAGAATTTATTGGAAACGTTTTGCTGATATTAGGAAGGAAATGAAACGGCTTGTTAATGAAATGGAATTCTATCCTTGTTTAATAAATAATTTGTCAAAAAGAGAACGTAAGATTGTGAATGCTTATAGAGTATCAGGTTTCTGGGGAGATTTGAAACTTAGATATTATAATATGCGCCATAAACTGTAATGTGCTCAGATAAATTAAGGCGTTGAGAAATGAAGCATATATTGTTTATCGCTTATAATCTGGCTAGTTAGAGGATTTGAATCTGTTGCGGTATAGTTGGTAAAATAAGATATAAAGAAATGAGTATTATTAGAAGGTGGCAAAGAAGTTGTTATAAAAGAATGTTGAAGGCTCGCTTAGTTACTCCTAAGGTTGTAGTGTTGATGGATGGTGGTATTTGTTCTCAAATGCTCCAATATTTGTTGGGAGAATTTTTTAGAAAGCGTGGATGTAAGGTTGTGTATGATCTATCCTTTTATAAGGAATGGGGAAGTGACATGGATTATAAATTTGCCCGCAATTTTGATTTGTTGAAAGTGTTTCCTTATTTAGGGCTGACAATTGCAACAGAGTTCGAAATCTCCTATTATAAGAGACATTTTTATTATGTTGGGAATAATACATCGGAATGGATAGATGATTTTTCATTTTTGGAAAAAAATCCCCCTATTTATCTAGGTGGATATTATCATTTGCCGATAAATATTTGGGTACCCGCATTTATGTCTACTTATAGAATCTCATCTGAAATATTTGATGAGGGTAGCAAAATGTTAATGTCAGAAATAAAACAGAATATCAATCCTGTAGCAGTGCATGTTCGACGGGGTGATTTAAGTGTTGAAGTTCGAGCGTATGGGAAGCCTGCTTCTTTGAGCTATTTTAGAAGGGCTGTTGATTATATGGAAAAAGAGACTGTTACGCCTTTTTTTTACTTCTTTTCAGATGAGCCGGAATGGGTGGTATCAGAACTTATTCCCTATCTTGAATTTGCAAATGAGAATTATAAGGTGGTGGATATAAATGGTTCAGATAAGGGGTATATGGATTTGTTTTTGATAGCTTATTGCAAACATCAGATAACAAGTAAAGGTACTTTGGGAAAGTATGGTGCTTTATTGAGAGATAGTTCAGATAAAATTGTGATTCTTTGTGATGATAAAGTTGAATATCAGTGGAAAGGAGTTTTCTATAATTCTATATTTCTATAATATAGAGGCAATTTGACCGACTAATCGGCTAATTTAATTTTTTGGCAGATTAGCTTAATCTTTACCCATAAAGAATTTTTCCTTCGCAAGAATTCGTGTCCGCCATATTCAGGCTTGTTTTTGTCTCGAATGAGAATAATTGGTTCAAAGGGAAGGGACCAGCCTTCGGGGTATAGATATGCGGGCGGCAATGTAATGGCTGGTGGATTATCTAAGAAATATTTATTGATAAGGGATTCATCGTGCCAAATTGGTATTATATGGTTTGCGGCATCCTTGTCAACCCATGAACAAATTGTTGTACAGAGCTGCAGATAGGATTCTGTACATCCACCCGAAAGGCCTCCTGCATAATAATATAGACCTTTCCCTTCTGGAATATAGGCGGTAGAAGCAACTCTTCGTTCGTATGTAAATTCGGAGTTGGGTTTATTGTAGAATCCAGGATGTATAGTTCCTAGTAACCCATTGCTATTCGAGGATGGTAGCATTTCTTTACCAATGGGACAGGTGAATAACAGATTAGCATTGAAGAAAAATATATAGTCGGTTTCTCGCTCCAATTGTTCCTTGATGCGAAGGAATGTATGGAAACGTTTTAATGTATTGTCAGGCCATCCTAAATTCTTTTGTTTGATCCGGTGAATATGCTCATTATTCTCTTCGTCGTATAGTTGCGGACTATCAGTAAATACGTAATACTCGATAATGAAAGATTGGTCTTGCATAAAATAACGTTCTGCGCTTAGATAAAAGTCTTTCCAAAAAATGTCATATTTGCCAGTACAGATATATAATATACCAATTCTCATTTTATTTATTGCTTTGATTCATATTATTGGCAAATATATAAAGATTTATTTTATATTATTTGTTTGAGGTGTTTTTATTTTCTGTGAATTACCGGTAGCAGGAGCTTTTAGACCTTCGGTTTTGTCTATTTGAGAGTGTTATTTATATTGATTATACTAAAAATAAAGCAGTAAGTAGTAGAATTGCTAATAGTATAGAGGTACTTACGAATATTAAGTATAAACGTTTGTATTTTCTGTATTTTGGTTTATAGTCTGGTTTTTGTGCAAGGGCTATTAAAGGTTTTTTATATAGGTCAAGGATGTATTGTAAATGATAGCATAACCATTGGTCTTGTTTTTGACCTAGGTAATTAAAAAAGAGAATAAAATAGTATATATACCCTGCATAGCCTTGACTGTTATTGTCAAATATAGTCCGAAAGAATGATTCTCTGGTGTCAAATCCTGCTTCTTCGAGGTTGCTGCATGGTTTCATTCCATGAAAATGGATAAGTTTAGCATTCCCATTAATTCCCCAGTACGGTTTCCAGTTATATTCAATAGGTAAAATTTCCATGTCATTGAAACATAGCTCGTTTAAGTACCCTTGATCAAAAAGTCCTGAAGTAGATCTTTGCCTTTTTTTCATCATCTCTACAAATTGCTGATATTTGATTCTCATCCCTTGGATATTCATGACTAATATTCCAGCATTGAAATAACTCATTCTTTTTGTATCGCGTTCAAATTCGGGAGCAGCAGCTAAATAAGCAGGATGAGGTAGATCTTTCAGTAATATATCATCATTAAAGATTATGTCCATATCGGTGTATAATACATATTCGTCTTCTTTTTCTATTATAGGAATCTCCATTCTCATGAATGTGCCGAATATTCGACTATATTCTATATCTTTTCCTAGTTCTGTTTCCATCCATTCGTGAGAATATATTTCCATTAGTTCCTTTTTATATGGTAATTCATGGATGATGATCTCAACTTTAAAATCTTTTAGTAAGTTGTAAACAGGATCGCCAATTTTACCATCATATAGGCAAATTAATCGAAGAGATGTGTTTTTGCGAGCACTAATTAAGGTTACCTTTAACATGTTAAAGTAATCTTTTCTGTTGACAATAGAGTCTGTCAAGCAAATATAGCATTTCATAATTTATAGAATATATAAAATAATTTATACTAATATGTTTCGCAAAGCTATCATAACTGTAAGTTATACAATAATCCTTGCCAAACTGTTAGAATTGCATTGTATCTTACAAAAATAAGCAAAAAAAACTTTTACTAAGACGTTTTGATAAATAATTGTGATATGTTAGGATTTTCTTTCCTGAAGAATTGAATTCGAAGAGTTAAAGGTGGATGATCTACATTCTGTATTTATCTGTTAGCTTTGGAAGTCTGGAGTTTTTCATTTTTTTTAATCTAAGTTTGTCCTTACAGGATTTTATCCTTAGTTTTGTGAACTATTTTTTTATGAATTAGAGATATCCGTATAAAAGTATCTTAGTATATAAAATTGATTTGAATAAATATGATTTCTATTATAATATGCAGTAGGTTTCAATCCATCTCTAAGGAATTGAAGGATAATATTGAGAATACGATTGGGGTTGTTCATGAGATTATATGTATTGATAACAGTAAAAGTCAATATGATATATTTAGTGCTTATAACGAAGGGGTCAAAAGGAGCCAATATCCACTTCTCTGTTTTATGCATGAAGATATTTTACATTACACTAATGATTGGGGAAAGCTTCTGATAAATCATTTCAGAGATTTGAAAGTAGGGCTTATTGGAATTTCTGGACCACGTTTTATTAGTCAAATACCGGGTATTTGGTGGGGACCCGGAAGTACAGATGCTGGAAAGGATGCAATTTGCCAGTATTCTATTGATACTAATAGAGCTGATCCAACCATTACTTATAATACTTGCTTTAAACCCATTGCAGATGCGAATGCCATAGAAGTGGTAGCAGTGGATGGATGTTTTTTTTGCATGAGAAAATCTGTTTTTGATAAAATAAGATTTGATGAAATAAATTATAAAGGATTTCATTTTTACGATCTTGATATCTCATTGCAGGTTTATATGCTGGGGCTGAAATTATTATGTGTGTATGATATTTTAATAGAGCACATTAGTAATTCAAAACTAGATAATGAATGGCTGACTAATGCACGAATATTTTTCACAAAATGGAAGAACTGTCTGCCGATAGTAAATTATCCAGTGTCAGCAAAAGAAAGAAGAGTTTTAGAGAAGAACAATCTTCAAACTATGAATTATATTATTAATGAGAATAATCGAAAGCCTAGTCATTATTATAAATTCTCAGAGAAGCTATATTTATTGCGATACTGCTGTGATAAAAAAATGCTTCAGTCACTAATCTATTAGGTAAAATGTGTCACTTTATGTTGAGTGGAGCACGGCTTTTCATTTAAGAAATATTGTTTATCGCTTGTTGTTGTAATAAAAATCTTTATATTCGTGTACAGCGATGCGGAAGCATCGCTGTACGAATTTCTTCTTATCGTTCATTTTTAATTTCTTTTTACTTTGCGAGGTGTATGTCCGGTAACTACATCAGAGGTTTCTGATTTTACAGTAGGTGGTTATATCTTTGAAGTAGGTGGGAAGAATAAATCGCAAAAGCAGGTGCATGATGTGGAGAATGCGTATGTCGTGAAAGATGATATTGAGTATGGAATGCGAAATGTAATTCCTCTTTGGGCATTTGTTTTTTTATATTGAGAGAGTATGTATATTTGTATGATGTGAACTAAAACAGATTGAAATATGAGTGGCAAGACTTACCCTATCGGTATACAGAACTTTGAAAAAGAATCGTAAGGGTGGCTATTTCCTTATATACGAATACATTTATTGCTATATAATCATTCTTTTTGCATCATTCTTTTCGCATGATAGCTAAGAATCGTTATCTTTCCTCTAAAAAGTCAAGGCTGCCACAATCCTGTTTCTGTCCATTGTAAGAGGCATTTATTGTTTATACCCTCAATTTACAAATAATTGTGCATTAAGCACAGTATCTATGGCAGATAATTTGTGGCATCCTTGACCTTTTTATTCTGTCGGTGTAGAAATCTCGTGGTTTATATGTGAATTTGGTGCAAAGAATAATTGTTTTATCATAATGAATCAGAATCCTTTTATTACTTCCGGGTATGTATCACCGGAATATTTTTGCGATAGAGTATAAGAGAGTGCCTGATTTTATTTGGAATTGGAGATATCAAAGATCCACGGCGGACATTAGACGAGATATTTTCTCATATCAATGGTGCAAGTAAACGATGTGTCGTAGTGATTGATGAGTTTCAATAAATTAGTAAGTATCTGGAAGCTCACACGGAAGCTCTGCTTCGTACGTATGTTCAGCATTGTCCTAATGCATCTTTTATCTTTGCCGGTATTCAGAGACACATGTTGCAAAATATGTTCTTCAGTGCTTCAAAGCCATTCTATCACAGTGCTTCCATATTGAGTTTGAAGCCTGTTCCACTAGAGAAATACAGCGATTTTATTATCCGGCATCTTCGTAAATCGGGTAAACGGATTAGTACGGAGGAAGTAGCGTATGTTTAATGAATTATTTATTTCTCATATTCTCATAAATAGGAATATCCCTAATTAGGATAAACCTAATTGTAAGCGATCGGGAGCCCGTGCAAAAACTACTTTTAGAAGAATTGTGGTCCTCTTAATCTCACACTTTTCCTTTACATCAATTTAAAAGTGTGTATTTGGGTTGCATATCTAAATCGCAAGATAAAGTTCTTTTTCTTCTTCTTTATCAGTCTTATCCAAAGCTGCCCCAAATTCTTTAATGCGGTTATCTAGATGTTCAAGCTTTCTTGATGACCTTATTGAGTGTTTATAGCCATATAAATACATTCTTAGTAATGTTGCAGGATTATACGGGGTCTCCTCTTTGATTGAAGTTTGACATGTTAAACCCCAAGCTCATCTATAGGTAAGATATCCACAAATAAATAGATAACCCTTGCCCAAGAATCTGGAGCAGCCAATTGTTTAAAAGCTATCATCAGAATTTGATTTCTGTTTTTTCTGCTATGTGGTTCATAGATATATTATTTAGTTTCTAAGGTTTTGTACAGATTCCCGATAGCTTACAAGTAGATAAGGTGGTAAAAACGGAGTAGACTGTTACAGCAAAAACGGGCATGCTGTTACAGTTCTG